>Ga0207706_10000270_pt1 | contig 56584 bp, 62 predicted proteins | sample KBSC53metaG_FD_184318 | JGI IMG/M metagenome (GOLD analysis project Ga0207706, IMG submission 184318) | Corn rhizosphere microbial communities from Kellogg Biological Station, Michigan, USA - KBS C5-3 metaG (SPAdes) (version 2) | ecosystem: Host-associated > Plants > Roots > Rhizosphere > Soil ... | reverse complement strand
AAGCATTCCCAGGCCTTCCCCGGCACGGTGCGGAAGCAGATGCCTTGGTCGGTGCCGATTTTGTTCTTATCGTCGGCATCGTAAACCTCGTTCGCGAAGCTGAGGATGTGGCCGCTAGCCCCCGTGTCGGTCACTGCATCGGTGGTGGCGTGTCCCACAGATATAGTGTCCCAGGCTGTCCCATATTGTGCTGGCGCTCGAAATCGCCGGGAGTGGCCTACTGAATCCAACCAAGCTGTTTCTGAAAGCCGAGGCTGTCATAGTAATCGCCCTGGTAGGTGATCTTTCCGTTCTCGACTCGCATGAAAGTTACCCCGTTGAAGCTGAATGACTTGTTGGTCGCCGGCGAGTCCGGCCCCCATGCGCCCGTATTGGTGCCAGCAAACGTCCATTCATACGCAATGCCATTCGCGCTTTCGATCGGCTCGCTCGTCATCTTCCACGTCAGATCAGGGGCCGCGGTCACAAACAGTTTGATGACCTTATCACGCGCTGCCTCACGCCCTTTCTGGGGCTCCCCGACGGTAGCGTCGAGGTAGGTGACATCATCGGCCATAAGTGCAGCCGCGGCGTCAGGGTCATGGGCGTTCCAAGCCGCCACATAAGCATCAGCTACCTGCCGCGGCGTCATGTCTCGTGCAAGCGCGCTTGTGGCTGCCAGCACCAGCAATGCGCCAATCACCCAACCCCGATACCGCATGGTCTTTACCTCCCTTTCAAGCCATTGCCTTCAGGCACGACAGCCTGCCTCGCCAACGACCCGCCGGCAAGGGGCGAATACGGGAGCGGTCGCTCGCTTGGGTCATCGCGCGTCAGCACCGCCCAGGGACCTTTTGCTTTCAGAACCCCGAAAATCGAAGCTTCCTATGAGTAACGAAACATGGGCAGACCACCGATAGGCGACAGAGGAATGACCAATGCCGAGCGCATTGCCCGCTGGCGCAAGCGTCATGCCAACAAGCTGGCACGCAAGGCTGCACGTCGGCCAAGCCAACACCATTTACCACTGACGATTCGCCAAGCTGTTTTTCCTAATAATCATTGGCAGGGAAGATGGCTGCAATCATCTCATCAGATTTTAAGTAACAAAATCAGTGAGTAATGGTGGAGGCGTGTTCCACCATCTTCACCTCCTGTGCGGCGAAGGCTGTCGAACTGGCAACTATCAATCCGATGGTAGCCATCGGCACGAGCAGACGCAAAGACGGCAACAGCTTCAGGCAGTTTCGCATGGAAATCTCCCCTGGCGCGGAATTGAAGTCGGCGGCGGCATAGAAGGCGTGCCACAGCCTGGGTCTAGTATGCCATGTTTTGGGCGGCTGCAGTGAATAAGGCTCGACGCGAATGCGCTATCGTTTTGACGCGAGCCCGAGACGCTCTCGGCCACCCAGTCGTTGTGAATACCCCATACGGTCCGATACGCTTTCTCAATCACAGCCGGATCAGCTCAATTTCGCAGTTTGCGAGCAGATCGTAATAGTTGGCGGCTGCGGGCTCTCTGCGGGAACTGATACATGAGTATCCAGTGGGGGACGGTGTCGGCCTTGCTCTTTCGTGCCGGCGTAATCGCGGCAGCGGCACTGGTCCATTGCCACGCCTTCGCTCGGGATGCGCTGGCGCCGCCGCCGGTTACTGCGTCATCGGTTTATGTGGTCGATGCCGAGACCGGGCAGCCGCGCTATCGGAAGAATGAGGATAAGATATTCAGGATCCTCAGCATCACCAAATTGGTTACGGCCTATGTCCTCGCGCAGCGCATGAACGGGCAGCTCTCCGATACTGTGACGATCACGCAGGCCGATCTGACGAGCGGGGCCACGGCCGGACTACGCAAGGGCGACGGCTGGACCTTGCAGGACCTGCTTTACGGCATGTTGCTCGTCTCCGGGAATGACGCGGCGATCGCCATTGCCAACTATGTCGGACGAGCGATGCTCTCCCAGGAGAAGAAGAAGGGAAGCCCTATCAAACGCTTCGTGCAGGACATGCAATCGACCGCGGCTGCACTTGACGCGAGCCATACGCGATTTGCCGATCCTTACGGCCTCTCTCCGTCAAATGTCTCGACAGCGCGCGACGTAGCGCTGATCGGGAGCACCGTCTTTCGCGACCCACGCTTGCTGCGGTTCTGGCAATGTGCGCGGCGAACGCTTGCGATCGGCGGTCCCAATGCGCGCAGCGTTTCGCTCGTCAGCACCATCGAAGTGATTGGCCAAGACAATATCGTCGGCGCCAAGACGGGATCGCATTTCGGCCAGAACATCTACCACCTCGCGCTTGGATGGCGGGCGCCGAACGGGCAAACGATCGTTGCCGTAGTCTTGGGCAGCGCAAGCGACCGATCCCGCTACGACGATGTACGGGCGATCCTCGCGGCGCTACCACGCGATTTTCCGGATCTAGCCGGCCCGGCTACAGCAGCGGCGCCCGCGCAGAGCGGCCCGCGAGCCTGTCAGTAGGCAGCGAGGATCATTCTTCGAATTTGGGCGCCTCCGCGCTCGTGCGCTTGTAGCTTCCGGCGCCTGACACGTTGAGACCCATCCCGCAGGTTCCGTCCTGCGTGATGTCGAGCTTGCCGGCCGCGAACTTGAACGACAAGGTGCAGTCCGCATCCTGATCGACATATTTGGCGCTGTTGCCCATCAGCGGAACCTCGCCAGTTATTTCCCTGGTATTCTGCCGGTACGTCGCGTTGATCGAGAACTTTATCCGCTCGCCAGTCTGCTGAATCAGCGCTTCGCCGTTCTGCATCTTGTAGGTGCCGGTGAAGCTTCCGAAGGCCGGAGCCGTCGAGGGCCCGCTCAGCGCAGCGATCCGATCGGCGTATGTCTTCTTGAGGCACGCGGTATTGGTGCATCGATCGCGCGAGGAGAGCCAGGACTTCTGCTCCGTTTCGAGCGCGGAGGCATTGGTTGCTGCCGCACGCGCGGCCTTGTACAAGCGCGCCAATTGATCGTCCATGCTGGACAACCGCTTGTCGGAGCAGATCGCCTTCTCGACGAAGCTCGACGCCTTCGCGCAGTCGAAGCTGGCGGCCTGGGCGGAAGACATCAGGATGAGTGACAAAAGCGCCGTGCAGCCCCTTGCCCGCATGAGTCGAATCCTCCCGGCATTTGCCATTGGCAACGCCCTTATAGCGGGGTTTCAAGAGTCCGGCGCGCCGCCGGCTAACAGACGGCCAATTTCCATGAAAGTAGGCAAATTTTCATGTATTTCGGTGTCTAATTCGCCGCGTTGGCGCCATGGTTTTGCGCTATTCATATGTCACGGCAATAACGACTGACGTGGGGGACACACGTTGAGTCTCTTGGCCGCAGGGCTCGCTCTTTTCATTCTTCTCATCGCGTCCTACAGCGGACGCGCCGCCTGGATTGCGCTCGGTTCGGCGACGCTGTCGATGGCTGCGCTCGCCGGCGTGCTGTTTCTCGCCGCAAGCCAGGATCCCGGCCAGGTGCGAGCCGGCGCTGCCTGGGTGGCAAACGAGCTCTCGCTTGTGGCAGACCGACCGACCGTTGAGCATCTCAAGTCGGCTGTTGAACGACTCTCCACCGCTTTGTCCTGCGAGGCCGCACAGAAGCCGGGATGCACGACGGCTGCAAGTGCGGATACGCCCGCCGCTGCACCTGAGGCAATGCAAGCCGCTGCCACGACGAGCTGGCTTGAGCCGGAGGCAACTCCCGAGCCCGTGGTACAAGAACCGCCGAAGCAGGAGCTCGCGAAACAAGGGCCTCAGAAGCAGGAGCTCGCAAAGCAAGAGCCTCAGAAGCAAGAGGCAAGAGGCGCATCCAAGTCTCCGGTCGCTTGGCGTCTCGATGATGCGGGTGTCCAGATCTCATCGGGCGGCGCTGGAGGATTTTCGGTCGGCGGGATGAACGTCTCCGATAAAGCCCTGGAGCAGATCCATGCTGTCCTCAAGCCCGATGGAACTCAGCGCGAAATGCCGCTGTCGCTGAGCGTCGAGGGACAAAGTTCCGAGCCTGGAACCAGCATTCCCGCAGGTGCCCGGTTCAGCCTCGCCTCCGCAACTCCAAACGAGGATGGTTCAGAAACATCCGGTGGCGCAATTCTCTCGTTCCGCTACGTGCAAGCTGGACAACGCAAGAGCTCGATCCTCTACCTCACCCCGGCAACAGTCGCGCGCTTGGCCAATCGCTGACAGCACGCATCAACTGCGGGCAGCCCGATCGGGTGCCAAATAAATCCTGACGAGCGCGTCTACCTCGCGACGTAGACGATCTGTCGCGCAGTCGGCTCGACCAGAACTCGTTGCCCGTTGACGTAGGAATAGAGGTAGGGCGATTGCGGAATGGGATAGACGGGCACGGCCGGAGGCAACACTGCTCCGACCATCACCTCGCCGTTGACTAGAACCGGTTGGATCGCCTGCTGCATCATGTAGGACAGGACCGTCGGGGGTGGAGCGACCGGCTGGACAACGCCAACGGTTGGCGCAACCGGCACCATGGCGCCGACCGGCGGCGTCGCCACGACTGGCGCCCCGGTGTTGGCCGGCGTCACCACCGGAATGCCGAGCTGAGCACCAACAACTTGGAGATTCTTCGGCGTGCCAGCAGCGCTGGTCACAAGATAGGGAGCCGAAGCCCAGCCGGTCACCCCGCCCGGAAGGGCGACGGCGCACCAGGAATAGTCCGATACGCATCCGGTGATCTGGGCGGGAGTGTTGGCCGGGATCTGGCTCACCACCTGATATTGGAATCCTGGGCCGCTCCGCACATTGAGATGACCGGTTGGGGAAGAGGCAGTCACCGCCAAGGCAGGGCCTGCGGCGAGCGCAGCGCCCAGAAGCGAAGCAAGGCCAATCATTACGTGCGTGCGGTGCATGATGCGTCTCCCCTTCATCAAGTCGTGTTTGGCTGACCCTCAGCGCCACAGCTATAAAACGGCCGGGCCCCTCAAGTCATGCCGGACCGGCGCGGAGATAGAGGAATGTTTTCGCGCGTTTTCGATTGTCGGGTCGCCGGCATGATTCATCGCTTCGCCGGGCGAGCCTGCGAAGTCATGTCAAGGCTTGCCCTCGAGCTTGACCTTCGCTGCTCTACTCGTTGATCCCTGCTCACTTGCTCCATAAGGTCTGTTTTCCCTAAAGCAGGATGTTGCTGGGGGCCTTTCAGCTTCAGGATAAGCGTTTTGCCTTAATGTAGCGGAAAAAAGCTCCCGTTCCGAGACCGTTGCCGGTCGCCTTCTCGATGATTTCCTCGGCCGAGAGCCGCTGGCCTACCCGATAAATATTGGTGCGGAGCCAGGCGAGCAGGCCGCCAAATTCGCCGCGACGGATTTCGTCATCGAGGGGATGCTCGTGCGCGTAAGCTTCCGCAAGCTGCGCCGCATATAGGCTACCCAACGTGTAGGTCGGAAAATACCCGAACATGCCGAGCGACCAATGCACGTCCTGAAGCACGCCTTCGCGGTCAGATTTCGGAGTTGCCCCGATCAATGACGTGCTGCGCTCGTCCCAAACTTGCGGCAGATCGCGAACGGCGAGCGAGCCGGAGATGAGCGCGACCTCGAGCTCGTAGCGCAGCACGATATGGAGATGATAGGAGACCTCGTCCGCCGCCACCCGGTTCACCCCGGGCCGCACCAGATTCACGCTGCGATAGAACGGCTCGGCGTCGAGGCCATCGACCACCTCCGGGAACAACTCCCGCAAACTCGGCAAGGCATAATCCCAAAAGGCACGGGCGCGGCCGACATGGTTTTCCCACAGGCGCGCTTGGGATTCTTGCAAGCCCATGCTGGGAGCCTCGGCAAGCAGCGTGTCGCGGTCCTCTGGATCGAAGCCTTGGTCGTAGAGGCCGTGCCCCCCTTCATGCAGCGCAGCCAACACTGCTTCGGAGACATTCCTCTCATCGACCCTAATGGTCAGGCGCACGTCGTTTAGGCCCGCAAGAAGCGAGAAGGGATGGGTCGAGCGGTCGAGCCGCCCCCGCTCGAAGGCAAAGCCCATTCTCGCGAGCAAGCGCCGGCTGAGCTCCCACTGCCCGGCGTCGGGAAAGGTGCGTCCGTGCAGCACTCCATCGGGGCGCGGATCGGCCCCGCGAACCAGCGGCACCAGAGCATTGCGCACCTCCTCCAGCACGGGATCGAGGCGCGAGCGGCTCATGCCGGGCTCGTGCTCGTCGAGCAGGGCCTCATAAGGATCGCCCTCGCCGGCAAGCGCCTGTGCGCGTTCTCGCACCAGCGCGACCAACCTCTCAAAGGATGGCGCGAACAGAGCATAGGAGCTCTTTTTGCGTGCCTCTTCCCAGGTCCCAAGAGCCTGCGACCTCGCATGGGCGAAGTGGCGCACGAGATCCTCGGGCAACGCCAGAGCTTGGCGCCGCAAACGCCGAAGCAGGAAGAGCTCGCGCGCAAGCCGCTCGTTCCCGTCAGACTGCGCGGCGACCTCCTCCACCAGATCGCCTAGCCGGTCAGACGCCAGCAATTTGTGGCGAATGCCTTCGAGCGTCGCAAGCTGCTGCCCTCGTTCCGCACGTCCCGCAGGCGGCAGTAGGGTTTCCTCGTCCCAACCGAGCAGCGCGATGGTCTGATCGAGATGGCGCAATTCCGAGATTTGCGCGCGCAGCGATTGCTCCAAGTCCTCGGCGCGGCTGATGGGACGTTTGGGGATGCGCAGCTCGGCCGGGACCTCGGCCTCGAGCACCGCAGCAAGCCCCCCACGCTGGGCGACATTGACCACTTGCTTCTGCGACACCCGGGAGATGGTGCCGAGTCCATTCTCGGTCGCGGCAAAACCCATCACCGCATAGAACGGCTCGCCGAAAACGCGTCCGTCCGGACCGACAACCGGGAACTCGTGCACCGGAAGCCGCGTCGCCGTCTGCACCACCCAGGAATTCTCGGGATCCTCCGCGCTCAGGACCGCCTTCTCTAAAGCTCTCTCCCAGTCGGCTTGCTCGGTCGCAGGACCGATCATGACTCCACTACCGCCATAGGCGCGGTTCGGCTTCAGCACCAGCAGGTCGCGATTAAGGCACGCATATTCGAGCAGGTCACCTTCCTCGTCGTGGGGCAGCGTCGTGCGCCGATCCGCCAAGAGTCGCGTCCACAACACATGGCGCCGGAACAGTCTGCGGTCGTCTGCGCCGAAATATTGCTCGCCGAGCGCAGGCTCGGTCAGAATCTCGAAGGCGCTCTTGTGATCGAAATCGCCGACGAGCGACGAGACGACGCGGTTCTGCCGGAACAGGAGCCGCATTGCTTCGAGTGGGCGCCCGATCTCCTTCGCGAGAGCGATCAGCTCGCGCAGCTCGTAATCGCGGTAGACGACGTCGATCTTGACGTCCTCGTAGAAGACCTCCTCCCCCTCCGCGCGCAACTCGCGCGGATCGGCGTGGGCGATGGTGAGACCATGCCGCTCAGACAGGAATTCGCTCAACACCGACTGCTCGGCAGGCCCCTCATGCACGTATTTCGGTTCGACAAAGCAGAGCTGACACGACTCCCGGCCGATGGCGCGGGCGTGATCGATCAACACCTGGACAAACAATTCGCGCTGGTCCCGCGGCAGCTCGACGACGAGGCTCGGGTCGTGCCCAAGCAAGGTCGGCATGACGTCGCGCATGACGAGCTGCTCGGCGATCGGGGCGTAGTGAATTCCGCCTACTCCGGTGAGGTTCGGTTCCATGAAGTGGAGCGAGTCCTGCCAGCCGGCGCCGGTGAAATCGCACACCGCATCGAGCCGGCCATAGATCGAATTGAAGCGCGAGTGCTCCTTCGTCCACGTATCGCGGAACCAGCGCTCCTCGTCGGGCGTGATCGCCACGATTTTCCTGATCCGCTCGTCTTGCAGATAGAGATCGGGCAAGCGCTTCAGCGCCTCGATCAACTGAAGGCAGACGTGATGGACGTAACTGAGCTGCTCCTGCATCACGAGCAACGGGCGCAGCATCAAGCGGACCGGTTCCTGCACTCCCTCATGCTCGTAGATCATCTCGTTGGCGCGCGCGTCCGCAAGCAGGCGTGCGGCGATCCGCGCGAAGGTCGCATCGCTGACGTGATTTGCGGCGCGCCTGATCCGCGCTTCGAGCGTGGCGCCGGAAAGCCCGAGCGCCTCGGCAGGACTGAGGATCGGCCGCGTCACAGAGGGATGTGTCGTGCTTCTTGGGCGGGTTCGCGAGGTGCTTATTGCGCAGCATCTGTAGCGCCCGGGCGCGCTTGCTCGCAAGCTTCATCGCTTCGCCGGGCGAGCCCGCGAAGTCATATCAAAGCTTGCCCTCGGGCTTGACCCGAGGGAGCTTCCCCTTCGATCGAAGGGGAAGGCGCGCCGAAAAGCGCAAACCTATGGTTCCGCGATCCTTTGTGAGGACCACGGCGGGCGCCTCTCGGCGCGCCACATGCGCTCAAGTAGGCCAGAGGCCGGTAGCGCATGGTATTTGCGGACGTCTTGTCGGCACCGGGCCCTGCTTTTCGTTGCTGGACAAACCGGTCGATCAGCTAGCTCCTAGCAGGACCTCGTAGACAGTGGGTCCGGAGGGAGCTCCGGCACCGCCCGAGCGCAGGCGCCGCACCTCGTCCCGCGTCACGAACGCCTCATGATGCGCCCTTCAACTGGACGAGGTGATCCGGACTCTAAGTGAAGTTTGGCGCCGGGGATAAGACCCGATCGGGGCGAAGCCCCTCTTCCCAAATTGCAGGCGGTTCCAAGCCCTCGTCCTCCTGGAGGACGGGTGCAGCGGTGGAAGGCGACAATTTTGCCCAAGAAATGTCATCATAACACTTGACAGTGACTGAAATGACACGGCCTCGCCCGCATGGTGAGAGGTCAGGCGCATCCCCTAGAAGGTCCGGTCAGAAGTGCAGCCCCTCAGAGCCCAAGCCAGGCAGCTCGCGTCAGAGCCTTCGCATCAGGATATTCCCGCCCTGGCGAAGCGCTTCCTTGAGCCGCTGCGCGGAGAAAATCCTCCCGCGCCGAGGCGGCCAGCCTTCCCAAGACCGACCCTGGTTCCGACAGCGATTGGCTTCCCCAGCCAGCAAGCCCACGCGAAGGTTCAGCCAGACGCGCCCGAGCCGAGGCCGGCCGCGGATCAAGGCAAGCGCGGTCTGAGCAGAAATGCTTGGGTCTCGGCTTTGGTGGTCTTGGCCCTCATTCCATTGACCATGCTCTTCGTTCGGCTGTGGCAGGACATGGTGGCAGCGCACGCAGTTCATGGAACACCTCCTGCTGCCAAATCGAGCACACCGAGCCCGCCTGCCCCAACCGCTTTGGCGCAGCCCGAGCAACGCCCGAGTACGTTGGAAGTCGCTCTTTCCTCGCCTGACCGCATCGAGGCCAAGGCCGGCGACGTCATCGAGTTTCCCGTCGCCATTGACGCGACTGACGCGCTCCCAGTGCGCAGCATCATCGCCGTCACTGCGCTCCCCGAGGGCGCCACCTTCTCGCAAGGCCGTCCCTATGGCATCACTGGTTGGAGCCTCCGCACCGACGAGATCGCCGACTTGCAATTGCGTCTGCCGGAGCGTGGGGCCACCTCCAACATGCGCCTCGAGCTCATCGCGGCGGACGGAACCGTACTGGCGCAATCCGAAACACGGCTGAGCATCGCCCCCTCGTCCGCTGACACCGCCGCCGTCGCCGCGAGCGCAAGCAATCCCTTCGAACAGGTCGCGACAGCCGAGACAACCCGATCGATCGACAGCTCGTCGCTCCCGCCACAGCAGAGGCCGGCAGCGTCGGCCGGAGCCGCCCCCGCGGTGAAGGTCAACACCGTAAAGGTCGTGACCATACCGGCCCCGCAACCGGCGCGCCCGCATGACGGGGGCTATGCGCTGGGTCCCCCGCCGGAAGAGCCGCGAGCGCCCGCCGAGTGGATGGAAACCAAATCCGCGGTGGACATGCACGCGAAGGCGGAGAAATCCTCAGAGACGGTCAAGGTCGCCGGCAAGGGCCTCAAGCTGCGGGTCATGGCGCGGCATAAGAAGTGGGTGCAGGTCACCGATCCCAAAACATCGACGACCGGCTGGATCTATAACCGCTTCCTCACGCCGATCGAGCCCGCCGCGCATTAGCGCGCCCTTCAAGTGGGCCCAACCGGCCCGCATGCGCTGAGTTTGCCAAATTGTGGATGGCCGGGCCAAGCCCGGCCATGACGATCCGAAGGCGTTTCAGCTGCTCAAAGCGGGATGTTGTCGTGCTTCTTGGGCGGGTTGGCGAGGTGCTTGTTGCGCAGCATCTGTAGCGCTCGAGCGATGCGCTTGCGCGTACCGTGCGGCATGATCACCTCGTCGATATAGCCGCGCTCGGCCGCCACGAACGGATTGGCGAAGCGCGCCTGGTATTCGTCGATGCGTTTCTTGATCTTGGCGGGGTTCGCGAGCTCGGCGCGGTAGAGGATCTCGGCTGCGCCCTTGGCCCCCATCACCGCGATCTCGGCCGAGGGCCAAGCATAGTTGATGTCGCCCCTGATGTGCTTCGAGCTCATGACGTCGTAGGCCCCGCCATAGGCTTTCCGCGTGATCACCGTTACCTTCGGCACAGTCGCCTCGGTGAAGGCGAACAGGAGCTTGGCGCCGTGCTTGATCAGCCCGCCATATTCCTGGTCGGTGCCGGGCAGGAAGCCCGGCACATCGACGAAGGTGACGATCGGGATGTTGAAGCAGTCGCAGAAGCGCACGAAGCGCGCGGCTTTCCGCGATGCGTCTGAATCGAGCACGCCGGCGAGCACCATGGGCTGATTGGCGACGATGCCCATGGTGCGCCCTTCCATGCGGGCGAAGCCGATCACGATATTGCGGGCGTAGGCCTCCTGAATCTCGAAGAAGTCGCCCTCGTCGACAACTTTGAGGATCAGCTCCTTGATGTCGTAGGGCTTGTTCGGATTGTCTGGGATGAGCGTGTCGAGCGACGGCTCATCGCGGTCCCACGGATCGCGGGTGGGAAGCTCAGGCACGCCGGAGATATTGCTCGACGGCAGGAAGTCCATCAGCCGGCGCATCTGGAGCAGCGCCTCGACGTCGTTCTCGTAGGCGCCGTCGGCGATCGACGACTTCGTCGTATGGACGATGGCGCCGCCGAGCTGCTCGGCCGTCACTTCCTCCTTGGTCACGGTCTTCACCACATCGGGACCGGTGACGAACATGTAGGAGGTGTCCTTCACCATGAAGATGAAGTCGGTCATGGCGGGGGAGTAAACATCGCCGCCGGCGCACGGGCCCATGATCACGCTGATCTGCGGGATCACGCCCGAGGCGAGCACGTTGCGGGTGAACACCTCGCCATAGCCGCCGAGCGCCGCCACGCCCTCCTGGATGCGCGCGCCGCCGGCGTCGAACAGGCCGATGATCGGCGCGCGGTTCTGCAGCGCCATGTCCTGGATCTTGATCATCTTGTTGGCGTGCGCTTCCGAGAGCGAGCCGCCGAACACGGTGAAATCCTTGGCGAACACATAGGTGACGCGGCCATTGATGGTGCCCCAGCCGGTGACCACGCCGTCGCCTGGGACTTTGCTCTGCTCCATGCCGAAATCGATGCAGCGGTGCTCGACATACATGTCGAACTCCTCGAAGGAGCCTTCGTCGAGCAGGAGCTCGAGGCGCTCTCTCGCCGTGAGCTTGCCGCGCTTGTGCTGAGCGTCGATGCGGGCCTGGCCGCCGCCGGCTCGCGCCTTGTCGCGACGGATTTCAAGCTCCTCTAAGACTTCCTTCATCAGCCCGCTCCCAATGACGCAAGGGTGACGGTGAATAGCATGGGGGGGAAGCCGCGCAAATGCCGCCGCTTCCCGGGAACAGGCCGAATCGGGCCGCGATGCCGCATGCGTCACCGCCGCCCATATTCGGCTAAATTGCTGTCAAAATTGGATAATAATCCGCGCCGCAAAGGAAGGGAGCGCCCGATGGGAACACTTCACCTGACGCGGCGCGGGTTCTTGGTTGCCGCCGGAAGCGCCGCTTGTTTAGCTGTGCTCCGACCGAGGATCGCCCGCGCGATGGCTGTGCCGCTCAACGATTTCAAGACGACCATGACAACCATGTTCTGGGTGGGCGAGCAGGCCGACGCCGAGAATGCCTACATCCCCAATCACGAGAGTTACTGGGACAAGGATTGGCTCGCCAGTTTCGGCGGCGTGGATGATCCCTGGCATCGCAACGGCCATTGGCCGGCAGGGTTCGCACCAAAGGAGAACCCGTTCTACGTGGCGCTGCCCTATGGCGAGTTCGCCGAGCAGAACCAGCTGAAGGCCGAGGCGAGCGACATCCCCTGGTATCGCCCCGGGCTCGATCCCCTGCTGAAGAACCGCTGGGTCGAGATCCGCTACAATGGGCGCTCCTGTTACGCGCAATGGCAGGATGTCGGTCCGTGCGGCGAGGACGACTTCGGGTTCGTGTTCGGCGACGCAGACGTGCCGCTCAACACTTTCGACGCCGAGGCCGGGTTGGATCTGTCTCCAGCGGTCTGGCATCACCTCGGCATGACCGACAATGCGCTGACCGAATGGCGTTTCGTGGATCAATCGGAGGTTCCGGAAGGACCCTGGACCGAAATCGTCACCAGATCCGGCAATAACCGCTGAATTTCAGCCGCGAAGTGTCTCGAGCACTCGTGCCGCTGCGTCGAAGTCGCGACGGCGATGGGCGCGGCGGTGCGCGGCCTCGGCATCCTCGCCCCACTGGCTGATCTGGAAGTCCTCATCCACATGGGCTGCCTGCCATGCCTGTTCAGGGGTGAGCCTGCCGCGCAACACCGCAGTCGGAAGCAGGGCTGAGCCGGTGAGCGTGGTCATGACGTGCATTGCAGCGAGGCTGAAGGCGTCGAGTCCCTCCAGCGCGCGTCTGACGCCATCAAGTGAAGCTTTGGGCTGGGCCACATGCACGACGCCTTCGGCAAGGTTGAGGGGCGCATCGAGCGTGGCCTTGGCCCAGGAGAGCACCGGGTCCCAATGCTTGGTCTGCGATGCGACCAACGCTTTCGGCCCCTCGGCACGGTAGCAGAGGAGATCGGAGCCGGCATATTTCAGGATGTCATCGATCACCGTCTGCTCGTGACCTCTAACCCCGTCGATCGCGCTATTGGCGAGCTTAGTGAGCGGCATGGTCGAAGGATCGATGCGCTCCTGTTGCGCACGCCATTCGTCGGCGGCCGCCTCGGCGAGCGCCCGTGTGGGGAAAATAAGATGCGACTTGCCTGGGGTGCGCACCGGCTTGCCGTCGAGCAGAAGCGAGGCCGCCCCGCCCTCCTCATGTTTTATTGTGACGTCCTTGTAGAAGCGCTTGGGAAGATTTGCGGCGCGCGAGACACCTAAAGCGGCACTTTTGCTCGTGGAAGTCATCTCTCGCGCTCAGCCTTTGCGTGCCTTCGCGCCAGCCGGGCGCTTCGGCACCGGCTCGGCCCTGACAGGCGTGCGCGTGCGCGACTTCTCCTTGCGTGCAAGCTTCTCGTAGTCCAGCCGCAGTTCCTGCAAGGTCTTGTCGTCCAGCTCTTCGAGATCGAGCAGCACGTTGCGCGCCCTCTTCGTCACGCGGATCAGCTCGTCGAGCTTGATCTGCATGGCCGTCGTATCGCGGTTCTGCGTGTTCTGGATCACGAACACCATCAGGAAAGTGACGATCGTGGTACCTGTGTTGATGACGAGCTGCCAAGTATCGCTGAATCCGAACAACGGCCCCGAGATCGCCCACACCACGATCGTCGCGAGCGCAATGAAAAACGTGACCGGCTGCCCCGTGAACTGAGAGACCGACTGGGCAAAACGCACGAACCAAAGACTACGATCTCGCATTATCTATTCCTTATTCCTTCTCGCTGCGCCGCGATCATAACGCTCTACTGGCTGTTTCCGCCTCATTGCCTTCGGCAAAGCCGAGCAGGGCGAAGGCCTTCGCCATGTGCTCAGGCAGAGGCGCAGTGATATCCACGATGCCTTCGCCGGAAGGGTGCGGGAAGCTGATGCGTCGGGCATGCAGGTAAAGCCTGTTGGGGATACCCTCGGGCAAGTTCTTGTCGCCTTGGTATTTGCCGTCGCCGAGAATGGGATGGCCGATGATCGCCATGTGGGCGCGGAGTTGATGCTGGCGTCCAGTCACGGGCTTGAGCGAGACGAAGGCGACCTTCTGCCCTGCCCTGTCCACCACTGCATAATGGGTGACAGCGGACTGCGCGATGTCCTGTTCGCCCGCGCGCGCTTTGCGCACCCGGTCGCCGTCGGGACCGCCTGCCTTGACCAGGGCAGCATCGATCTTGCCTTGGGGCGGCTTCGGCACGCCGTGCACCAGCGCCCAATATATCTTGCGCACCGAGCGCGTCTGGAAGGCGCGGCCGAGCTTTGCCGCGATGGCGCGGCGCTTGGCGATCACCAGCACGCCGGTGGTATCGCGATCGAGCCTGTGCACGAGGCGCGGCCGCGTCTCGGGTCCGTCGCCCAGGCCTTCGAGCAGGCGGTCGACATGGTGCGTCGTCTTGGTGCCGCCCTGCACGGCGATGCCCGACGGCTTGTTGAGCACCAGCAGGTCATCGTCCTCGTAGAGCGTGATGGAGGCGAGAAACGTACGGTCGGCCTTTGACACCGCCTGCGCCGGCGCAGGCGGTGGCGGCGTATCGGGAAGCGGCGGGATGCGCACCGTCTGGCCCGCGGCAAGCCGCGTGCTCGCCTTGGCGCGGCCGCCATCGACCCTCACCTGGCCGGTGCGCAGCAGCTTCTCGAGCCGGCTATGCGGCAGCGAGGCGTAGTGCGTCTTGAACCAGCGGTCGAGCCGCATGCCATCTTCGGCGCGGCTCACCACCCTTGTCTCAACTCCCGCCATTGGAGTGCGCGTCCCTTCACTGTCCCCAAAGCATACGCGGTGGCGCAATTTGGCCTGCAATGGGCTTTGATCGGAATAAATTACCGTCTACATTCTGCCTATCAGTGCGAAAGGGGATGGAGTCCCCCTGAACCGCCGCTGCGCTAATGACTCCTACCGCATCTTTGTCATGCGGTGGGAGACTAGGTCTGCAACCCGCCGCAAGGCGGGTTTTGTTTTGCCAGCACCCGCCTCCACACCTCGCGGGCTTGAGCAGGAAGCCAAGGAGGCGACATGACTGGAATTTGGGCTTTGGCAGCGCTGTGGCTCGGCCTTGCGCCGATTGCATCTCTCCTATCGATTTGGCTCAGGGTCTCCACTGCGCTGTCCGAGATCATCGTCGGCACCATCGCGCAGTTGGTCATCGGGGCCGCCCTCGGCTCCGTCGTACTCGGCACCGAGGAGACGTGGATCAAAGTTCGTTCGGGCACGGGCGCCATCGTTCTCACTTTTCTCGCTGGCGCCGAGCTCGATCCCCAAGTGTTCAAGCGCAAATGGAAGGAGGCGACCGCAGTCGGCTTCGTGGGATTCTTCTTCCCGTTCTTCGGCTGCGCTGCCGCCGCCTATTTCCTGCTCGGCTGGAACCCGATAGCAAGCTGGCTCGGCGGTGTCGCCCTCTCCACCACGTCGGTCGCCGTCGTCTACGCCGTAATGCTGGAATCCGGATTGAACAAGACCGAATACGGCAAGACCGTGCTCGCCGCGTGCTTCATCAACGATCTCGGCACCGTGCTCGCGCTCGGCTTCATCTTCGCCCCCTTCACGCTGAAGACGCTCATCTTCGCCGCCGTCGCGGTCATGGTATTCGCCATTCTGCCGTGGCTTACGCCGAGATTCTTCAAGCTCTATGGCAACCGGCCGTCGGAGCTCGAGACCAAGTTCCTCCTGCTGTGTCTGTTCGGCTTAGGTGCCCCTGCCGCCTGGGCAGATAGCGAGGCTGTCTTGCCCGCCTACATTATCGGCATGGTGCTCGCCGGCACCGTGGGCCGGGACCACATGCTCATCCGCAGGCTCCGTACCCTGACCTTCGGCTTCCTCACGCCGTTCTATTTCATTCGTGCGGGTTCGTTCGTCTCGATTCCGGCGCTTATCGCTGCTCCGTTCGCCTTCGTGCTCCTGCTCCTGGTCAAGATGTTCACGAAGTTCGTGGGAGTCTTTCCAGTGACCAAGGCGCACAAGACGCCCCAGCAAGAGGCGATGTACACCACGCTGCTGATGTCGACCGGGCTGACCTTCGGATCCATCTCCTCCTTGTTCGGCTTGTCGCACCACATCATCGACCAGGGGCAGTATTCAATCCTTGTTGCCGGCGTGATCGGTAGCGCCGTCGTTCCGACTCTTATCGCCAACGCCTTCTTCCTGCCGCATCATCTTCTGCCGCAGCCGGCAGGGGACGACGAGGCGCTGGCGATTGCCGAATTCGAGGAAGAGCCCCCCGCGCCGGTGCGAAAGCTAGAACCGACTCAGCCTATATAGGCGTGAAGCCCACGCCCAAGTTCGGAACACCTCATGATGAGCTATATCTGGATTGCGATTGGCAGCGCGATCGGCGGCGCTGCGCGCTATTGGTGCACGGGATTCGCGGCGCGCCTGTTTGGTGAAACCTTCCCGTGGGGCACCCTGCTCGTGAATATCACAGGGTCTCTCATCATCGGCTTTTTCGCGACTTTGACCGGACCGGACGGCCGCTTCTTCGTAAGCTCGACGACACGCCAGTTCGTCAGGATCCCGAACGTGCGGCTGGAATATGTGCAGAACGAACCCAAGGGAATTCAAACCGCGTTCTGGCGGAGCGTCGGCCCCTCGCAAAACATCTTCGTGGCGAGAGCTTCATTGATGAGCTTGCCGCAGCCCGCCAAGAAAGATCCGGTGGAATATCGCCGTGCTCTGCTCGACAAATCGCCGCGTGCCAAGGCGTGCTCGATCTGGCCGCCGAGAAGTCAGGCTGGGGCCAGCCCCTGCCGAAAGGCTCAGGCCGCGGCGTGTCGGTGCAGAATGTGTTTGGCAGCTACATGGCGCAGGTCGCCGAGGTCGCGGTGTCCAAGGACGGCGACGTTGCGGTCAAGCGTATCACCTGCGCGGTCGATTGCGGTATCGGGATCAATCCCAACACCATCGAGGCGCAGGCGCAAAGCGCCATCCTCTATGGTCTGACCGCCGCCCTTTACGGCGAGATCACGCTGAAAGACGGCCGGGTGGAACAGAGCAATTTCGACAGCTATCGAGCCTTGCGCATCAATGAGATCCCCGCGATCGACATCCACATCATCGACAGCGGGGAGGCTCCGGGCGGAATGGGCGAGCCCGAGACCTGCGCCGTCCCGCCAGCGGTCACCAATGCCATTTTCGCGGCGACCGGCGTGCGGCTGCGCAAGCTTCCTATCGATACGTCCAAGCTCAAGGCTTGATCGAGCGCTCCTTGCGAAGCTTGGCCCAGCGGTCGAGCCGCTGCTTCACCTCGGCCTCGTACCCGTAAGTCGTGGGTGCGTAGAAGGTCTGGCGCTCCATGCCGTCAGGGAAGTAGTTCTGGCCCGAGAACGCCTCCTCGTCGTTATGATCGTAGGCATAGCCGCGACCGTAACCTTCCTGCTTCATCAGCCTGGTCGTCGCGTTGAGGATGTGCTTCGGCGGGAGCAGCGAGCCGCCCTCCTCCGCAGCACGGGTGGCAAGGCCGAAGGCGACGTAGCCCGCGTTCGATTTCGGCGCGGTCGCGAGATAGATCGTGGTTTGCGCCAGCGCGAGCTCGCCTTCGGGCGTCCCCAGAAAGTCGTAAGTGTCCTTGGCGGCGATCGCCTGCACCAGAGCGTTTGGATCGGCAAGACCGATGTCCTCGATGGCCATACGCACCAGGCGGCGCGCAATATAGAGGGGGTCCTCGCCGCCGGCGAGCATGCGGGCGAGCCAGTAAAGCGAGGCGTCGGGATCAGAGCCGCGCACCGATTTGTGAAGCGCGCTGATCAGATTGTAGTGGCCGTCCTGCGATTTGTCGTAGATCGGTGCGCGCCGCTGCACCAGAGCTATCAAAGCCTCGCGGTCGAGCGGTGTCTTGGCGCCGGACGCGGCGGCGAGGAACACATCTTCTGCGAGGTTGATGGCGCCCCGGCCGTCGCCGTCGGCCATGTTGACGAGCGCCTCGCGGGCGTCGGGGGTGAGCGGCAGCTTGCGGTCTTCATGCGCCTCCGCGCGCTGCAGCAGCTGCTCGATCGCAGCCTCATCGAGCCGCCTGAACACGAGCACGCTCGCGCGCGATAGAAGCGCCGAATTGAGCTCGAAGGATGGATTCTCGGTGGTGGCGCCTACGAGAATGATGGTCCCGTCCTCCATGTGCGGCAGGAAGGCATCCTGCTGGGAGCGATTGAAGCGGTGGATCTCGTCGACGAACAACAGCGTGCCGCGCCCCTCCTCGCGCCGCGCCTTGGCCGCATCGAAGACCTTGCGCAAGTCAGAGACGCCGGAATGGATGGCCGAGAGCTGCTCGAAATGATGGTCGGTGACTTCGGCAAGGAGTCGCGCCACGGTCGTCTTGCCGGTCCCAGGCGGACCCCAGAAGATCACCGATGACAGTCGCCCCGCTTTGACCATGCGGCGCAAGATGCCATGTTCGCCGAGCAGATGATCCTGGCCAATTACCTCGTCGAGCGTCTTTGGCCGCAGCCGGTCGGCAAGCGGCCTTGGCGCACTTTCCGAGAGTCTCGCAGCCTCAAACAGATTGGCGGCGGACTTCTTCATTTATCAGCCCTGAATGGCGAGGTTATATACCTTGCCGTCTCGCTCTACCGACAGCCGCCATCCCCCGCCAGCGAGGTCGAGCACGCTCACGAGCTGTGCCACCGATTTCACCTTCTCGTTGTTGACCGCCACGACGATGTCACCGCGCTTCACCCCGATCCGTGCCGCAGGCGTCTTGTCCTTCACGTCGAGCACCACCACACCCATGCGTGAGTCATCGTCTATGCCAAGCTCCTGCGCCACGGCCGGAGACAGGTTCGCAATCTTGCAGCCGGTGAGAGGATGATGGCCGCCGAGATCGCGCGCGTCGCGGGGCGGATCTTCGACAGGCGCAATGAGCGCAATGGTGGTCGTGAGCTTCTGGCCCTTGCGCAACACGCTGAGATTGGCTTGGCCGCCGATCCCTTTGGTAACGAAGCGGTACTGGAAGGCGTGCGGGTCCTGCACCGGCTTGTCGTCGACGCCCACCACGACGTCACCGGCTTGGAGCCCTGCCCGCGCTGCAGGGCCATTGGCGCGCACGTTGCTCACGAGCGCGCCCGACGGCGCGGCAAGGCCGAGCGATTCAGCGATGTCTGGCGTGACTGGCTGCAGCGAAGCGCCGAGCCAAGGCCGCTGCACCTTGCCCCCTTTGAGCGCAGCCTGGACGACCAGCCGCACCATGTTCGACGGAATGGCAAAACCGATGCCGTGCGATCCGCCGCTTCTCGAGAAGATCGCCGTGTTGATGCCGATCAGCTTGCCGTCCATGTTGACCAGCGCACCGCCTGAGTTGCCTGGATTGATGGCGGCGTCGGTCTGGATGAAGAACTGATAGTCGGAGATGCCGACCTGCGTGCGCGCGAGCGCCGAGACGATGCCGCTGGTCACCGTCTGGCCCACGCCGAAGGGGTCGCCAATCGCGAGCACGAGGTCTCCCACTTCGAGGCTGTCTGAATCGGCAAAGACAATCGAGGGGAACTGCACGCCCTTGGCGTCGAGGCGGAGCACAGCGAGGTCGGACTGATCGTCCTTGAGGACGACCTTGGCGGGAAACTCGCGCCCGTCGGAAAGCGCCACCGTGATCTCGGCCTCACCGCTTCCCTGTATGACGTGGTTGTTGGTCACCACCACGCCGTTAGGGCTCGCGAGCACGCCTGAGCCGAGCGAGTTCTCGATGCGCTCGCGCGGAATGCCGAAGCTGTCGCCGAAAAACTGGCGGAAAAACGGATCGTCCAGGAAGGGCGAGGCCGTCTGCTCGACCCTATGCTGCACGTAGACGTTCACTACCGCGGGGGCCGCCTTTTTCACCACCGGGGCGAAGGATTGCTTGACCGCAACCTGGCTCTCGGGGACCACGCGCTCCTGGCCAAGTGCCGGCGCGCAAAAGCCCGCGAGAACTGCGAACAGAATGACCATGCCAAATTTGCCCGGTGATTTTGCCAATTCTCTCATTGCCTGGTCTGATATGGGGATTGGCCAGCGATGCTCTCGCATCTCCTATAACTCAAGTCGAATCAAGGCCGAAAACTGTCTCACTTGAGACCCATTCAAGCCCTCGACGCCTTGCCCACCCTTGTCTTTCTACTAAGATGCGCGCGGGCGCGTCTGGAAAAGCCAACGTAACAATGGAGAGGAAACGCATGCGTATGATGAAACTGGCCCTGGTCACTGGCCTCGCAGGGGTTGTCGGCAGCGGCTCGGCCTATGCGATCACGGTCAAGAAGAGAACGGAGGCCCCTGGTCTTCCTCCGGAAATTTGGCAACTGGTCGGCGGCTTCTGCGCCATCAAGGACTGGCATCCCGCGGTTGCGAGTTGCGAGGAGACTAAGGAAGGCGACGTGACCTTCCGCACGCTCACGCTGAAAGACGGCGGCAAGATCAAGGAAAAGCTGACCGGCACCGAGGACGTTGGCTACACCTACGAGATCGTAGAGAGCCCGCTGCCAGTGAAGAACTACAAGTCGAAGCTCTGGCTCGAGGTGGACGACGAGCCGGATCGCACAGTCATCTACTGGCAGTCCGATTTCGACGCGAACGGCAAGAGCGACGAGGAGGCCAAGAAAGTCATCACCGGAATTCTTGCCGATGGCGTGAAGGGCATCAAAAAGGACGCCATTGAGGCCTGGGACAAGAAACATCCCGACGAGGCCCAAAAGGAAGACGAGGACAAGGACTAAGCAAATAACGCGCCGCCATGCGCAGGCAGCGCGCTGCCCTCAAATCTCTAAAAGCCTCGGGCGATTACGCGGCGGCCTTGTCGCCTTCGGTCTCGGTCTGCACCGGGCCTGAATCTTGGCCGCGGGCTTCTGTGTCGCGGTCGACCAGCTCGATCACCGCCATCGGCGCCGAGTCGCCGTATCTGAATCCGGCCTTGAGAACGCGGGTATAGCCGCCGGGACGGGCTGCGTAACGCGGCCCAAGCGTCTCGAATAGCTTCGCCACCATAGCGTCGTCCCTGATCCGGGAGGCGGCAAGACGGCGCGCATGGAGATCGCCGCGTTTGGCGAGCGTGATCAGCCGGTCGGTCACCCGCCTCAGCTCCTTGGCCTTGGGCAGAGTAGTTGCGATCTGCTCGTGCTTGATAAGCGCAGCGGCGAGGCTCGCGAGCAGGGCGCCGCGATGGCTTGCGGTGCGATTAAGCTTACGGCCTTGGTTGCGATGCCTCATGTCTCCCTCCGATCGATGGAGCCCGGGATCAATAATGATCCTCGAAGCGCTTGGCGAGCTCCTCGATATTCTCGGGCGGCCAGTCCGGCACTTCCATGCCGAGATGGAGACCCATCGAGGCGAGCACCTCTTTGATCTCGTTAAGCGACTTTCGGCCGAAATTCGGCGTCCTGAGCATCTCGGCCTCGGTCTTCTGAATGAGATCGCCGATATAGACGATATTGTCGTTCTTGAGACAATTGGCGGAGCGCACGGACAGCTCGAGCTCGTCGACCTTCTTGAGAAGAGCGGCGTTGAACACAAGCTCGGGCTGGCGCTCGAAGGTCTGCTCCTTCTTCGGCTCCTCGAAATTGACGAACACCGAGAGCTGGTCCTGCACGATGCGCGCGGCGAGAGCCACCGTGTCCTCGGGCTTCACCGAGCCGTCGGTCTCGATGTCCATGGTCAGCTTGTCGTAGTCGAGGATCTGGCCCTCGCGGGTATTCTCGACACGGTAGGAGACCTTGCGCACCGGGCTATAAAGCGAGTCCACCGGGATGAAGCCGATCGGCGCGTCGTCGGGCCGGTTGCGCTCGGCTGGCACGTAGCCCTTGCCGGTCGAGGTGGTGAACTCCATGCGGATCGACGCGCCCTGGTCGAGGGTGCAGATCACGTGGTCAGGATTGAGAATTTCGATGTCGGCGCCGGTCTCGATGTCGCCGGCCTTGGCGACGCCGGGACCTTCCTTCTTCAGCACCATACGCTTGACGCCCTCGGCATGTTGCCTGAGGGCGATTTCCTTGATGTTGAGAACGATGTCGGTCACGTCCTCGCGCACGCCCGGAATCGAGGAGAATTCGTGCAGCACGCCGTCGATATGCACCGACGTGATGGCAGCGCCTTGGAGCGACGAAAGCAGCACGCGGCGAAGCGCATTGCCGAGCGTAAGCCCGAAGCCGCGCTCAAGCGGCTCGGCTACGACCGTGGCAAAGTGCGACGGGTCGCGTCCCGCAGAGACGTTGAGCTTGGTGGGCTTGATGAGATCTTGCCAGTTCTTCTGCAGCACCGGTGAAGCCCTTTCTTGGTCCATGAGCGGGGCAGCCTGCCCCAGCTTCCGAGTATCCTCGTGCAACATTGAGGGTTAGCCTTACCTTTCTTGTTAGACGCGCCTGCGCTTACGCGGGCGGCAACCGTTATGCGGGATCGGCGTCACGTCGCGGATCGAGATGATGTTGAATCCCGCAGCCTGAAGTGCGCGCAACGCCGACTCGCGTCCCGATCCCGGACCGCGCACCTCGATCTCGAGATTCTTCATGCCGTGCTCCATCGCCTTCTTGCCGGCATCCTCCGCGGCAACCTGCGCCGCGTAAGGCGTCGACTTGCGCGATCCCTTGAAGCCCATGGCACCGGCCGACGACCACGAGATCGCGTTGCCCTGCGCGTCGGTGATGGTGATCATCGTGTTGTTGAAGCTCGCGTGCACGTGGGCCACGCCCGAAGTGATGTTCTTCTTCTCGCGGCGACGAACCCGCGTCTTGTCCTTGGCCATGTTTTAATCCCGCTTTTGCAAACTGACGCAGGCCGAAGCGAAAGCTCGGCTGCTTTCTTAGGGCTGCCTACTTTTTCTTGCCGGCAATTGGTTTGGCCGGCCCTTTACGCGTACGCGCATTGGTGTGGGTCCGCTGACCGCGCACCGGTAATCCGCGGCGATGGCGCAAGCCCCGATAGCAGCCGAGGTCCATCAACCGCTTGATGTTCATGGCCACTTCGCGCCGTAGATCGCCTTCGACCACATAGTCGCGGTCGATCACCTCGCGAATCTGACTGATCTCGGATTCGGTGAGCTGGCTTGCCCGCCGCTCCGCCGGAATTGAGACCTTCTCGCAGATTTGCCTGGCGAAGGTATCGCCAATGCCATGGATATAAGTTAGCGCTACCTCGACCCGCTTGTTGGTCGGGATATTCACACCTGCAATTCGGGCCACGCAGTCGTCTCCTCGTGCACGCTAACGTGCTGAAACCAAAGCCGGATTACCCAATCTGAACACGACAAAACCGACCGCGGACAGGCTCTACCCCCGGGGACCGGTCAGTCCATTTTTCAATGGTGCGGGGCTTATGTAGCGATTCCGCTTGACAAGGTCAACCGCCGCTATTTACCCGCTTTTTGAACTTGCGCCTCGGCCGGGCCGAGGGCGCGGTCGATCTTCTTTTGTACCGTGGGGATGTCTGCCATGCCGCCAACCGCCCTCACCTTCCCTTGGCGCTCGTAGTACTCGATCAGAGGCTCGGTCTGGGCGTGGTAGGCCTTTAGCCTTGCCCGCACCACCTCCTCGTTGTCGTCCTTGCGCCGCACGAACTCGGTCGAGCCGCAGCGGTCGCACACGCCCTTGACCTTAGGCAGCTTGTAAAGATCGTGATAGCCCTCCCCGCAACGGGCACAGGCGAAGCGGCCGGCGATGCGCTCGACCAGGGCATCGTCGTCGACGTCCATAACTATCACTGCATCGAGCGTCTTGCCGCGATCCTTGAGCAGACGGTCGAGAGCCTCGGCTTGGGCTACCGTGCGCGGAAAACCGTCGAAGATGAAGCCTCGACCCCCGGTATCCTCATCGAGGCGCTCAGCGATCAGCTTGATGACGAGATCGTCGGGAACGAGGTGACCGCGCTCCATGATCTCGCCGGCCTTGCGGCCGAGCTCGCTGCCGGCAGCAACCGCGGCTCTCAGCATGTCCCCGGTCGAGAGCTTGGTGAGCGAGCGGGAGTCTTCGAGCAGCTTCGCCTGGGTGCCTTTGCCCGCGCCGGGAGGGCCGAGCAGGACCAGGTTCATCGGTTCCGCCTCGCGCCTCTGAGCCGCGCCCGCTTGATCAGCCCCTCATATTGATGGGCGAGCAGATGGCTCTGGATCTGGGCGACGGTATCCATGGTGACACTCACCACGATGAGGAGCGAGGTGCCGCCGAAATAGAACGGCACGCCGGCATAGGAGATGAGGATCTCCGGAAGGACGCATACGGCGGCGAGATAGATCGCGCCCACCACGGTGATCCTGGTCAGCACGTAGTCGATATATTCCGCAGTGCGTTCGCCAGGCCTGATGCCGGGCAGGAAGCCGCCATACTTCTTGAGATTGTCGGCCGTGTCCTTCGGGTTGAATACCACCGCCGTGTAGAAGAAGGCGAAGAACACGATCAGCGCGATGTAGAGAATGATGTGCAGCGGCGCACCACGGCCAAGCATGGCAGTGACAGTGTTCAGCCACTCGGGTCCGCGCCCGGCCGAGAAATTAGCGACCGTGATCGGCAAGAGCAGAAGCGATGAGGCGAAGATCGGCGGGATCACGCCGGCGCTGTTCAGCTTCAGCGGCAAATGCGAGGCGTCGCCCTGAAACATGCGGTTGCCGACCTGGCGTTTCGGATATTGCACGAGCAATCGCCGCTGGGCGCGTTCCATGAACACTATCACGCCCACCACGACCACGCACATGACGAGAAGCAGGATGATGAGCGTGGTCGACAGTGCGCCTTGGCGGCCGAGCTCTAGGGTGCCGACCACCGCATGAGGCAATTGCGCCACGATGCCGGCGAAGATGATGAGCGAGATGCCGTTGCCGACGCCTCGCGCCGTGATCTGCTCGCCGAGCCACATTAGGAACACGGTGCCGCCGACGAGCGTGATGGCGGTGGTAATACGGAAGAACCAGCCGGGGTCGAGCACGACATTGCCCGCGCCTTCGAGGCCGATGGCGATGCCGTAGCCCTGCAGTGTGGCAAGAATCACGGTGCCGTAGCGCGTGTATTGATTAATCTGCCGCCGTCCCTGCTCGCCTTCCTTCTTCAGTTGCTCGAGGTGTGGCGAGACGGTGGTCAAGAGCTGGATGATGATGGATGCCGAGATATACGGCATGATATTCAGCGCGAAGATCGCCATGCGCCCGACGGCGCCGCCCGAGAACATATTGAACATGCCGAGGATGCCGGTCTGGTTTTGCCGGAACATTTCGGCGAGCGCTTGCGGGTTGATGCCGGGAATCGGGATGTATGTGCCGAGCCGGTAGATCAGGAGCGCGCCAAGGGTGAACCAGATGCGCTTCTTGAGCTCGTCAGCCTTGGCAAAGGCCGCGAAGTTGAGATTGGAGACGAGCTGTTCTGCGGCAGAGACCATTTAAACGCTTCTCTCCTCAGCGAGAAACGCGAGAGCCCTAAGGGCCCGGCTCACGTCACTCTGACTTTTCCGTCTTAGCGGGCTTCGGCTTGGCCTTCTTGGCCTCGCCCTCATCGGCCTTGGTCTTCTCGCCCGGCTTGGACTTCGCCTTGGCGGCCTTCGGCGCCTCGGCTTCCTCGGCCTGCTCACCCTTCGCCTTCTTGCCGCCCTTGCCTTCGGTCTTGGCGAGAAGTGCAGCCCGCTTTGCGGCGCGCTTGTCAGCCTTGATCTTGTCGGCGGCAGGCTTCTCGCGGCCGGTGATGGATTTGAAGCTCACCGTGCCGCCCTTCGCTTCCACGGCCTTCACCGCGCTCTGCGAGGCGCCGGTGACCTCGAATGCCAGCTTGCCCTTGATTTCGCCCGAGCCAAGCAGGCGCACGCCATCCTTGGCGCGGCGGATGAGACCAGCCTCTCTTAGCGCCTCGACGGTGATCGGCTTCGAGCCGTCGAGCGCGCCGGCATCGATTGCGCCCTGAATCTTGCCGAGATTGAGCTCGTTATATTTCTTGGCGAAGATGTTGTTGAAGCCCCGCTTCGGCAGGCGCCGGTGGAGCGGCATCTGGCCGCCCTCGAAGCCCTTGATGGCGACGCCGGCGCGGGCCTTCTGGCCCTTGGTGCCTTTGCCCGCCGTCTTGCCAAGCCCCGAGCCGATACCGCGCCCGAGCCGCTTCTTGGCACTGGTGGCGCCTGGCCTGTCCCTGATCTCGTTAAGGCGCATTGCGTTCGTTCCTTAAGCCTTTTTCTCGTCATCGATGATGCGGACGAGGTGGCTGACCTTGGCGACCATGCCGCGCACCTGCGGGCTGTCGATCAAGGTGCGCCGCTTGTGCATCTTGTTGAGGCCGAGCCCGATCAGCGTCGCGCGCTGGATATGGGGTCGCCTGATCGGACTCCCAATCTGCTCGACGACGATGGTCTTCCGTTTTCCGTGATCGGCCATCTGACAAACCTTTAAGTGTTAGCTTTAAGCCTCGGCTTGGCCTGCGCTTTCGCCAGCGCCATCCCGCCGCCGCGACACGATCTCGCTCACCTTCTTGCCGCGCCTTGCCGCAACGCCTCGCGGGCTATCCTCGTGGCGCAATGCGTCAAAAGTGGCGCGCACCATGTTGTAGGGATTCGAGCTGCCGAGGGACTTCGCCACCACATCCTGGATGCCGAGCGTCTCGAACACGGCGCGCATCGGGCCGCCGGCGATGATACCGGTGCCGGGAGGCGCGGCGCGAAGCACCACGCGACCCGCGCCGTGATGGCCGCTTACGTCGTGATGCAGCGTGCGGCCTTCGCGGAGTGGCACCTTGACCAGGTTGCGCTTGGCAGCTTCGGTCGCCTTGCGGATGGCCTCAGGCACCTCGCGCGCCTTGCCGTGGCCGAATCCGACGCGGCCCTTCTGGTCGCCGACCACAACGAGCGCGGCGAAGCCGAAGCGCCGGCCGCCTTTGACCACCTTGGCCACGCGATTGATATGCACGAGCTTGTCGACAAATTCGCTGTCGCGCTCCTCGCGGTCTCTGCCTTGCGGGCCTCGGCCCCCTTTGCGATCCATGGTCTCGATCCTTTAGAAATTCAGGCCCGCCTCGCGGGCAGCCTCGGCGAGCGCCTTGACGCGCCCATGATAAATATAGCCGCCGCGGTCAAACACCACGTCCTTGACACCGGCTGCAAGCGCCAGCTCCGCCACCAGCTTGCCAACCGCCGTTGCCGCCGCGAGATCACTGCCCTTGGGCAACGCTCCCTTAAGGTTCTTGTCGAGCGTGGAGGCCGCAGCCACGGTCTTGCCGTCTCGATCGTCGATCACTTGCGCATAAATATGCTTCGAGGAGCGGAACACCGAGAGGCGCGCGCGCCCATTCGCCGCACGCTTCAGCGTGTGACGTACGCGGCGCGAGCGCCGCATAAAGCCTTGGTTCGAAGCGGCCATCGTCGTCGTCCTACTTCTTCTTGCCTTCCTTGCGGAGGATGAACTCGCCCGCATAGCGCACGCCCTTGCCCTTGTAAGGCTCTGGCGGCCTGAACCGTCTGATCTCAGCCGCGACCTGGCCGACCTTCTGCTTGTCGATGCCGGACACCACGATCTCGGTGGGCTTCGGACATTGCACCTGGATTCCTTGCGGAATGGGATAGGTGATGTCGTGGCTATAGCCGAGCTGGAGCTGGAGATTCTGACCCTGCACCGCAGCACGGTAGCCGACGCCAGTGATCTCGAGTCTCTTGGTGAAGCCTTGCGTCACGCCGGCGATGAGGTTGGCGACCAGAGTGCGCGACATGCCCCACATGGTCCGCGCCTCTTTGGTGTCCTCGCGCATAGCGATCTCGATGCCGCCCTTGTCCAGCTTGGCAATAATGTCATCGACGAGAACTTGCTTGAGCTCGCCCTTGGGGCCCTTGACCTTGACCTCCTGGCCGTTCACCGCTGCGGTCACGCCGCCGGGGACTGAAACGGGCTTTTTGCCGATACGCGACATGGCTCTAACCTAAAACACGTTGCACAGGATCTCGCCGCCGACATTCTCGGTGCGGGCGCGTGAATCCGACATAACGCCTTTCGGCGTCGAGAGGATGGCGACGCCAAGCCCGTTGGCGACGGTCGGCAGATCCTTGACCGAGGAATACACACGGCGGCCAGGCGTCGACACCCGCTTGATGTCCTTGATCACCGGCTCACCGTCGAAATATTTGAGCTCGATCTCGAACTCGGAACGCCCGCCCGAATAATCGACGCGCGCATAGCCGCGGATATAGCCCTCCTCTGCCAGCACGTCGAGCACGTGCTCCCTGAGCTTGGACGCAGGCGTCGTGACCTTGGCCTTGTACCGCATCTGCGCGTTGCGGATGCGGGCAAGCATGTCGCCTAGTGGATCGTTTATGCTCATCGATGGTCCTTACCAGCTCGACTTGATCATGCCGGGGATGAGCCCCTGGCTCCCGAGCTCACGCAGCGCGATGCGCGACATACGGAGCTTGCGGTAATAGCCGCGGGGCCGGCCGGTGAGATCGCAACGGTTGCGGATGCGGGTCGGCGAGGAGTTGCGCGGCAGCTCGGCGAGCTTGAGCCGCGCGGCGAAGCGCTCCTCAGCGGGAAGCGACCGGTCTGCCGCGATCACCTTGAGCCGAGTCCGGCGCATCTTGAATTTCTTCGCAAGGCGGCGCCGCTTGTTGTTGCGCTCGATCATGCTCGTCTTAGCCATTCACGTCCTCCTGTCGCAGCCTTGGGGCCGGCCTTAGCTGCGGAACGGAAAATTCAAGCCTGCGAGAAGCGCGCGGGCCTCGTCGTCGGTGCGCGCCGTCGTGCAGACAATGATGTCCATCCCGAGCACGTCCTCGACCTTGTCGTAGTCGATCTCGGGAAAAATGATGTGCTCCTTAAGCCCGATGGCGTAATTGCCTCTGCCATCGAAGCTTTTTGGGTTCAGACCGCGGAAGTCTCGTACTCGCGGCAGGGCAATGTTCACGAGCCGGTCCACGAACTCGTACATGCGGTTCTGCCTAAGCGTGACCTTGGCGCCGATTGGCATGCCTTCGCGCAATTTGAAGGTCGCGATCGACTTGCGCGCCCGCGTGATCACGGCCTTCTGGCCTGCGATCAGTCCGAGGTCGGCGGCGGCCGCATTCACCTTTTTCGAGTCGCTAACGCCCTCGCCGACGCCCATGTTGAGCACGACCTTGTCGAGCCGCGGCACCTGCATCGGATTGCTGTAGCCGAAATCCTTGGCAAGCTGCTTGGAGAGCACCTCCTTATAGTGCTGCTTGAGGCGGGGGATATAGGCCTGCTCAGCCATCGATGACCTCACCCGAGCGCCTTGCAAAGCGGACCTTGCGCCCGTCCTTCAGAAATTTGTACCCGACGCGCGTCGGCTTCCCGTCCTTGGGATCCTCGAGCGCGAGACTCGAGATGTGGATCGGCGTCTCCTTGGAGATGATGCCGCCCTCTTGCGATGCGGTCTGGCGCTGATGCCGTCTGACCACGGCCACGCCTCTCACGATGGCGCGGTTCTCCTCCGGCAGTACCTTGAGCACCTCGCCCTTCTTGCCCTTGTCCTTGCCGGTGATGACCACGACGTGGTCGCCCTTCTTGATCTTCAGTTTCGGCATCAGAGCACCTCCGGGGCGAGCGACACGATCTTCATGTGCTTCTTCGCCCTCAGCTCGCGGGTGACCGGGCCGAAAATGCGTGTGCCGATCGGCTCGCCTTGCGGATTGACCAGCACCGCCGCATTGCGGTCGAAGCGGATGATCGAGCCATCGGGACGGCGTACGCCCTTGGCCGTGCGCACCACGACCGCCTTCATTACCTGGCCCTTTTTGACGCGGCCACGCGGGATCGCCTCCTTGACGGAGACCACGATGGTGTCGCCGATCGAGGCGTATTTGCGCTTCGACCCGCCGAGTACCTTGATGCATTGGACGCGCCGCGCGCCGGAATTGTCGGCGACGTCTAGATTTGTCTGCATCTGAATCATGGCACTTCGCGCCTTCTAACTCTCGCTTCGCGTCAGCCTGTCGTCCGCGGCAGCACCGTCCACCGCTTCTGCTTGGAGATCGGCGGGCACTCCTCGATCCACACCATCTCGCCCACCTTGAACTCGTTCTTCTCGTCATGGGCGTGATAATTCTTGCTCCGCCGCACCGTCTTTTGCAGCAGCGGGTGCGTGAAGCGCCGGTCGACGCGGACCACCACGGTCTTGTCGTTCTTGTCGCTCACCACGACCCCTTGGAGAACTCGTTTCGGCATCTTGTCCTAACCCTTCGCCTTCTTCGCCTTGGCCTTGGACTTCGCCTTAGGCTTGGCCTTTGACTTCGTCGTCGTCTTTGCCGCCTTGGGCTCTCTCTGTGCCTTCGGCTCCTTCGCTGCCTTAGGCTCTTTTGGAGTCTTGGCTTGGGGCTTCGCTTCGGTCTTAGGCTTCACCCTGACCTCGACCTCACCGGCAGGCCTCTGCCGCGCGACCGTCATGATGCGCGCGATATCGCGTCTGATCTGTCGCACCCGCGCCGTGTTCTCGAGTTGGCCAGAGGCAGCCTGGAAGCGCAGGTTGAACTGCTCCTTCTTGAGCTTCACCAGTTCGTCGGAGAGCTGATCGCTGGTCATTCCATGGACTTGCGCGGCTTTCATCCTGTCAGCCCTCCACGCGCGCAACCACGCGCGTCTTGATCGGGAGCTTAGCCGCGCCGAGTCTCAGCGCCTCTCGCGCTACCGGCTCGGTCACGCCGTCGATCTCGAACATGATGCGGCCGGGCTTGACCCGGGCCACCCAGAACTCCGGCGTGCCCTTTCCCTTGCCCATGCGCACCTCGGTCGGCTTCTTCGACACCGGCACGTCGGGGAACAGCCTGATCCACACCCGGCCCGAGCGTTTCATCTGCCGCGTCATGGCGCGCCGAGCAGCCTCGATCTGCCGCGCGGTGATGCGCGCAGGCTCCTGCGCCTTCAGTCCGAAATTGCCGAAATTGAGCGTGACCGCGCTCGAGGCGGCGCCCTTGATGCGCCCCTTGTGAGCCTTGCGGAACTTCGTTCGCTTCGGTTGCAGCATAATTTAAGCCTTGTCTCTCTAGCTCTGCGCAGGCGCGGGCTCGCGGCGCCCGGTCGAGCGTCCGCCTTCCTGCGCTTCGAGCGCCTTGGTCTCCTGGGCCATGGGGTCGTGCTCCATGATTTCGCCCTTGAAGATCCACACCTTGACGCCAATCACGCCATAGGCCGTGCGGGCAAGCGCCGTGCCGTAATCGATATTGGCGCGCAGCGTATGCAGCGGCACGCGGCCCTCGCGATACCATTCCATGCGCGCAATTTCGGCGCCGCCCAGCCGGCCGCCGCAATTGATGCGGATGCCGAGCGCGCCCATGCGAATGGCCGACTGCACGGCGCGCTTCATGGCGCGACGGAAGGCAACCCGGCGCTCGAGCTGCTGGGCGATGCCCTCAGCGACCAGCGTCGCGTCGATCTCGGGCTTGCGCACCTCGACGATATTGAGATGCACCTCGGAGTCGGTCATCGAGGCAAGCTCGCGGCGGAGCTTCTCGATGTCCGAGCCCTTCTTGCCGATCAGAATACCAGGCCGCGCGGTATGCACGGTCACCCGGCATTTCTTGTGCGGTCGCTCGATTACTACTTTGGAGATGCCGGCCTGCTTGCGCGACTCCAGGATATGATCGCGCATCTTCAGGTCTTCGTGCAGCAGGCGCGCATATTCGCCACGCGACGCATACCAGCGCGAATCCCAGGTGCGGTTTACACCGAGCCTAAGCCCGATCGGATTGACTTTCTGACCCATCAAGCGGGCTCCTCAACTTGGCGCAGCACCACAGTGATCTGCGCAAACGGTTTCTCGATCCGGGCAGCGCGGCCGCGCGCCCGCGCCCGGATACGTTTCATCACCAGATTCTTGCCGACATAAGCCTCGGCCACCACCAGCGCGTCGACGTCGAGCGAGTGATTGTTCTCGGCGTTGGCGATCGCCGACTCGAGCGTCTTCTTCACGTCCTTGGCGACGCGCTTGCGCGAGAAGGTAAGATCGGCGAGCGCGCGTTCAACCTTCTTGCCCCTGATCAATTGGGCAAGCAGGTTGAGCTTCTGCGGGCTCACCCGCATGAGCCGCGTCACCGCCCTCGCCTCGTTATCTTTCAGCGCTCGCTCGCGCGCAGGCTTGCCCATGACTCTACTCTTTCGCCGTCGTAGTCCGCTTGGCCTTGCGGTCCGCGGCATGGCCGTAGAAGGTCCGCGTCGGCGCGAACTCTCCGAACTTGTGTCCAATCATGTCCTCGGTGACAAGCACCGGGATGTGCTTGTGGCCGTTATGCACCCCGAAGGTGAGGCCAACGAATTGCGGCAGGATGGTCGAGCGGCGCGACCACATCTTGATAACGGCATTCGAACCTGAGCCGCGCGCCTTCTCGGCCTTTTTGAGCAGATATCCGTCGACGAACGGACCTTTCCAGATCGAGCGTGCCACTTTCCTTATCCCTTCTTCTGATGGCGGCTGCGCAGGATGTATTTGTCGGTCGACCGGTTGTGGCGGGTCTTCTTGCCTTTGGTCGACTTGCCCCACGGAGTCACTGGGTGACGTCCACCGGAGGTGCGGCCCTCGCCGCCGCCATGCGGGTGGTCAATCGGGTTCATGGCAACGCCGCGCACCACGGGCCTCCGCCCTTTCCACCGCACGCGGCCTGCCTTGCCGATCGAGATATTGGAATTATCAGGGTTCGAGACGGCGCCGACGGTCGCCATGCACTCTGCCGGCACCATGCGCGTCTCGCCCGAGTTGAGCCGGAGGATCGCGTAGCCCGCATCGCGGCTGACGAGCTGCACGTAAGTGCCCGCGGCGCGCGCGAGCTGCCCACCTTTACCTTTCTTCATCTCCACGTTGTGGATGATAGTGCCGATCGGCATATTGGCGAGCGGCATGGCGTTGCCGGGCTTGACGTCTACGCGAGCGTCCGCGATCACTGTGTCGCCAGGCGCGAGCCGCTGCGGCGCCAAGATATAAGAGAGCTCGCCGTCCTCGTATTTAATCAGCGCAATGAAGGCGGTTCGGTTCGGGTCATATTCGAGCCGCTCGACCGTTGCCGGCACGCCGAGCTTGTCGCGCTTGAAGTCGACCTTGCGATAGGCGCGCTTATGCCCGCCGCCGCGATGCCACATCGACACACGGCCGGCATTGTTGCGTCCGCCAGTTTTGCGCAGACCTTCGGTGAGCGCTTTGACCGGCTTGCCCTTGTAAAGGTTGCTACGGTCGACAAGCACGAGCTGACGCTGGCTCGGCGTGGTCGGTTTGAATGTCTTGAGCGCCATGGCCGTCAGATCCTCGTCGTCACGTCGATCTTGTCGCCTTCTGCGAGGCGCACGATCGCTTTCTTGACGTCCTGCTGCTTGCCCTTCATGCCGCGGAAGGTTTTGGCCTTGCCCTTGCGAAGAATGGTGTTCACGGCGAGCACTTTGACACCGAACAGCTGCTCGACCGCCGCCTTGATCTCCGGTTTGGTTGCATCACGGCGCACCTTGAACACCACCTGGTTGGATTCCGAGACCGCCGTCGCCTTCTCAGTAATCACCGGCGCGATAATCACGTCGTATGCGGAGAGCGCACTCATTTGAATCGCGCCTCCAGCGCCTCGACCGCCGCTTTGGTCAGCACGAGCTTGTCGTGCCGGAGAATGTCGTAGACGTTGATGCCGGCCACCGGCAGCACATCGACGGCAGGAAGATTGCGTGCCGCGCGGGCGAAAGCCTCCTGCACGCCGGCGCCATCAATGATCAGCACCGAGCCGAAGCCGAGCTTGGCGAAGCGCGATTTGAGCTCCTTGGTCTTGCCGTCCTTAAGCTCGCATTTGTCGATCACGACCAGCGCTTCCGATTTAGCCTTCGACGAGAGGGCATGCTTGAGGGCAAGCGCCCTCACCTTCTTCGGCAAGTCGATGGCGAAATCCCTAGGCTTAGGCCCGAACGCCTTGCCGCCGCCTTTGAAGATCGGCGCCTTCTTGCTGCCGTGACGCGCGCGGCCGGTTCCCTTCTGCCGATACATCTTGGCAGTGGTGGCATTGATCTCCGAGCGATCCTTGACGTGAGCACTGCCGCTCCTGCGCTTGGCGAGCTGGTAGCGCACCATGCGCGCAAGGATGTCGGGCCGCGGCTCGAGCCCAAACACATGGTCGGGGAGATCGACGGTACCCGCCTTCTTGGCGTCGAGAGTGGTAATGTCGGCCTTCATCACTCCTGGCTCCCACCCTCTGGCTGCTCGGTCGCAGCAGCTTCAGCCCGCTCGGCCTTTGCTTTCTTGGCTTGCTTGGGCGCTTCCCCGGCAGCCTTGCGGAATGCGCCAGGCTTTGGCGCGCTTTCGGGCAACGCACGCTTCACCGCATCGTGAATCGTGACCCAGCCGCCTTTTGCGCCGGGAACCGCACCGCGGATCATGATCAGTCCGCGCTCTGGGTCGGTCTTCACCACACGCAGGTTCTGCGTCGTGACGTTCACGTCGCCCATATGTCCGGCCATCTTCTTGCCCCTGAACACCTTGCCAGGGTCCTGGCGCTGGCCGGTCGAGCCGTGGCTCCTGTGACTGACCGAAACGCCGTGCGAGGCACGCAGACCGCCGAAGTTGTGGCGCTTCATGACGCCGGCAAAGCCTTTGCCGATGGTCGTGCCCGACACGTCGACATATTGGCCCTCGACGAAATGGTCAGCGGTGATCTCGGCGCCCACCTCGATCAAATTGTCCGGGCTCACGCGGAACTCTGCGAGTTTCCGCTTGGGCTCGACATTGGCAACGGCGAAAGCTCCGCGCGCCGCGCGCGTCAGCCGCTTCACCTTGGGCCTGCCGGCGCCGAGCTGAACCGCTGTGTAGCCGTTCTTCTCCTCGGTGCGCTGGCCGACAACCTGGCAATTGTCGAGGCGCAGCACCGTCACCGGGATGTGCTCGCCGGCATCGGTGAAGATCCTGGTCATGCCGACCTTTTGCGCGATGACACCTGATCGCATCGGTCTTGTTCCTTGACTCGTCTCTCGGCCTTGCCGCTTTACAGCTTGATCTCGACGTCGACGCCTGCGGCGAGGTCGAGCTTCATCAGCGCATCGACCGTCTGGGGCGTGGGATCGACGATGTCGAGCAGGCGCTTGTGCGTCCGCATCTCGAACTGCTCGCGGCTTTTTTTGTCGATATGGGGAGAACGGTTCACGGTGAACTTCTCGATGCGCGTGGGCAGCGGAATGGGCCCGCGCACCTCGGCACCCGTTCGTTTTGCCGTGTTCACGATCTCCTTGGTCGACGCATCGAGGATGCGATGGTCGAAAGCCTTGAGCCTGATTCTGATGGTCTGGCTTTGCATCTCGATGGCCTCAAATTCGAGGAGCGCGCCGCTCGGCAGCGCGCTCCTTAGCCTCCCTTATTCGATGATCGACGCTACGACGCCGGCACCGACAGTGCGGCCGCCCTCGCGAATGGCGAAGCGGAGTTTCTCCTCCATGGCGATCGGCACGATGAGCTCGACTGTCATGGCGATGTTGTCGCCCGGCATTACCATCTCGGTCCCTTCCGGCAGATGCACGACGCCGGTCACGTCGGTGGTGCGGAAGTAGAACTGGGGACGGTAGTTGCCGAAGAACGGCGTATGACGTCCGCCCTCCTCCTTGGTGAGGATGTAGGCCTCGGCCTTGAACTTGGTGTGCGGCGTCACCGAGCCAGGCTTCGCCAACACCTGACCGCGCTCCACCGCCTCGCGGTCGACGCCGCGGAGCAGGCAGCCGACATTGTCGCCGGCCTCGCCTTGGTCGAGCAGCTTGCGGAACATCTCGACGCCGGTCACGACGGTCTTGGTCGTGGGTTTGATGCCGACGATCTCGACCTCTTCGCCGACCTTGATCACGCCGCGCTCGATGCGGCCGGTAACCACGGTGCCGCGGCCGGAGATCGAGAACACGTCCTCGATCGGCATGAGGAACGGCTTGTCCTTGGGCCGATCCGGTTGCGGGATGTACTCGTCCACAGCGTTCATCAGGTTCTCGATCGACGTCTTGCCGACCGCCTCGTCCTTGCCTTCGAGCGCCGCGAGTGCCGAGCCCTTGACGATCGGAATTTCGTCGCCGGGGAACTCGTATTTGGAGAGCAGCTCACGCACCTCGAGCTCGACGAGGTCGAGCAACTCGGGGTCGTCGACCATGTCGACCTTGTTGAGATAGACGACGAGCGCCGGCACGCCCACTTGGCGGGCGAGCAGAATGTGCTCGCGGGTCTGCGGCATGGGGCCGTCGGCGGCCGAGACCACGAGGATGGCGCCGTCCATCTGGGCGGCACCGGTGATCATGTTCTTCACGTAGTCGGCGTGGCCCGGGCAATCCACGTGAGCGTAGTGCCGCTTGCCGGTCTCGTACTCCACATGCGCGGTCGAAATGGTGATGCCGCGCGCCTTCTCTTCGGGCGCCTTGTCGATCTCGTCATAGGCGGTGAACTTGGCACCGCCCTTCTCGGCCAACACCTTGGTGATCGCGGCCGTCAGCGTCGTCTTGCCGTGATCGACATGACCGATGGTCCCGATGTTGCAATGCGGCTTTGTCCGCTGAAATTTTTCCTTAGCCATCCTGGCTCTCCATCCTTCAACACTAGAAACAAACTTGGCTCCGAAGTCCTGCTGACCCTAAGAGCCTAGGCAAATTTCGCTTGCACCTCTTCAGCCACCGCCTGCGGTACTTGCGCATAATGGTCGAACTGCATGGTGAACTGCGCGCGGCCCTGGCTCATCGAGCGGAGCGTGTTCACGTAGCCGAACATATTGGCGAGCGGCACCATGGCGCTGATCACCGCGGCATTGCCGCGGCTCTCCTGCCCGCGCACCTGGCCTCTGCGGCTGGTGAGGTCACCGATAATGCCGCCGACATAGTCTTCCGGCGTCACCACCTCGACCTTCATCATCGGCTCTAGCAGCTTCGGCGCTGCCTTGCGCGCGCCCTCCCGGAAACCCTGGCGGCCGGCGATCTCGAACGCCATCACGCTCGAATCGACGTCGTGATACGCGCCGTCGACCAGCGTCACCTTGACATCGAGCATCGGGAAACCTGCAAGCACGCCTGAGTCGATCACGCTCTGCACGCCCTTCTGCACGCCCGGGATGTATTCCTTCGGCACGTTGCCGCCGACCACCTTGTTCTCGAACTCGAAGCCCTTGCCCTGCTCGTTAGGCTCGATGACGAGCTTTATGCGGGCGAACTGGCCCGAGCCGCCGGTCTGCTTCTTGTGCGTGTAGTCTTCCTCGGCGCGCTTCGACACGGTCTCGCGATAGGCCACTTGCGGCGCACCGACATTGGCCTCGACCTTGAACTCGCGCCGCATGCGATCGACGATGATGTCGAGATGAAGCTCGCCCATGCCTTTGATGATGGTCTGGCCGGACTCGTGGTCGACCGAGACGCGGAAGGAGGGGTCCTCCTGGGCGAGACGATGCAATGCGACCGACAGCTTCTCCTGGTCGCCCTTGGTCTTGGGCTCGACCGCGACCTCGATGACGGGCTCTGGGAACTCCATTCGCTCGAGAATCACGGGCTTTGCCGGATCGCACAGCGTATCGCCGGTGGTCACGTCCTTGAGGCCGGCAAGCGCCACGATGTCGCCGGTGAAGGCCTCCTTGATGTCCTCGCGGTGATTGGCGTGCATCAAGAGCATGCGACCGATGCGCTCCTTCTTGTCCTTCACCGTATTCACCAGCGTCGTGCCGGAATCGACCTTGCCGGAATAGATACGGGAGAAGGTGAGCGAGCCGACGAAGGGGTCGTTCATGATCTTGAAAGCGAGCATGGAGAGCGGCGCGTCGTCCTTAGGCTCGCGCGTCGTCGACTCGCCCGTCTTGACATCAATGCCTTCGACTGGCGGCACATCGAGCGGCGACGGGAGATAGTCCACAACCGCATCGAGCAGCGGCTGCACGCCTTTGTTCTTGAAGGCCGAGCCGCATAGGATCGGGACAAACTGGCTGGTCACCGTGCCCTTGCGGATGAGCGCCTTGAGCTCGGCCTCACCGGGCTCCTTGCCCTCGAGATAGGCTTCGGTCGCGGCCTCATCGACCTCGACCGCCTGCTCGACCAACATCTCGCGATATTGCTTGGCTTGATCGAGGAGGTCGGCCGGGATCTCCTCGTCGTGGAATTTTGCGCCAAGGGACTCGTCGTCCCACACCACCGCCTTCATGCGGATGAGATCGATGATGCCTCTAAATCTTGACTCCACCCCGAGCGGAAGCTGGAGAATGATCGGATTGGCGCCAAGGCGGTCCTTGACCATCTGCACCGATATGAAGAAATCGGCGCCGATCTTGTCCATCTTGTTGACGAAGATCATGCGCGGCACGCCGTATTTGTCGGCTTGGCGCCATACCGTTTCGGTCTGCGGCTCTACGCCTTGATTGGCGTCGAGCAGGGCGACCGCACCGTCGAGCACGCGCAAGCTACGCTCCACCTCGATGGTGAAGTCGACGTGCCCTGGCGTGTCGATGATGTTGACTCGCTTGCCGTTCCAGAAGGCCGTGGTCGCGGCACTCGTGATGGTGATGCCGCGCTCCTGCTCCTGCTCCATCCAGTCCATGGTGGCAGCGCCGTCATGCACCTCGCCGATCTTGTGGCTCTTGCCGGTGTAGTAGAGGATCCGCTCGGTGGTCGTGGTCTTGCCGGCGTCGATATGCGCCATGATCCCGATGTTGCGGTAATCTTCTAATGGGGTAGCTCGCGGCATCTTCTAATCCTTGAAATCCGTTACCAGCGGTAGTGCGAGAAGGCGCGGTTCGCCTCCGCCATCCGGTGTGTGTCTTCACGTTTCTTCACCGCTGTCCCGCGGTTGTTGGCGGCGTCGAGCAGCTCACCTGACAGACGCTCGACCATGGTGTTCTCGTTGCGCCCCCGCGCTGCGGAGATGATCCAGCGGATGGCAAGCGCCTGACGGCGATCGAGCCTCACCTCGACCGGAACCTGATAGGTGGCGCCGCCGACGCGCCGCGACCTCACCTCGAGCGCGGGCATGACATTGCGGAGCGCCTCGTGAAACAGCTCGACCGGGTTCGACTTCGCCTTCTTCTCCATCTGATCGAGGGCGCCATAGACGATCCGCTCGGCGGCCGACTTCTTGCCCTCTTTCATGATGGAGTTCATGAACTTGGTGAGCACGATGTCCCCGAATTTCGGGTCGGGGATGACCTCGCGCTTATCTGCTCTACGCCGCCTCGACATGCCGTTCGACCGTTTCCTAAGAATGCAAAACGACCCGCTATTTGGGTCGTTTGGCTCCGTATTTGGAGCGCCGCTGACGGCGATCGCTCACGCCCTGGGTATCGAGCACGCCGCGAATGATGTGATAGCGTACGCCGGGAAGGTCCTTGACGCGTCCGCCCCTGATCAACACCACCGAGTGCTCCTGAAGATTATGTCCCTCGCCAGGGATATAGCTCGTCACCTCGAGCTGATTGGTAAGACGGACGCGCGCGACCTTGCGCAACGCGGAGTTCGGCTTCTTCGGCGTCGTCGTGTAGACGCGCGTACAGACCCCCCGCTTCTGCGGGTTGGCTTGCATGGCCGGTACTTTGTTCCGCTTCACCGGCTGGCGGCGCGGCTTGCGGATGAGCTGTTGTATCGTCGGCATTCTCTGCCTTTAACGTCTATCCAAAGGGCAAAATAGCCCACATCATCTAGAGCCGAACTGCGGGTTGCCCCACAAGCTTCAGCGCCTCAACACAGAGGACCTTGGAGGGCAAGCCCCCAAGATCATGACCCCGATATGATCCCGGTTAGTCCGGCAGCGTCTAACCCGCGCTCGAAGGCAACCAGACAAGGGTTACCGCCTGCCGCGAAAGTGCGCGCGTTGTATCAGGCTGATTCTTGCATCGTCAAGGGTTCAGGTCAGAAATCAGCGGCGGAAGCCGGAAATCAGAAGAGCATGAGCGCTCTCTGATCTCCGATTTCCAGTCTCCGACCTTCAGCTACGCCGGGGCACCCTCCTCCGCGTCCTCCTGCTCGACCTGCTCGGAAGCGGTGCGTTGCCGCTCCTCGAGAATGAGCTCGTCGCGGTGCGTAGCGATCTTGCTCAACCGGCTCAAGGTGCCGCCGGTGCCGGCAGGAATGAGCCGGCCGACGATCACGTTCTCCTTCAGGCCCTCGAGCGCATCGGTCTTGCCGTTGACCGCCGCGTCGGTCAGGACGCGCGTGGTCTCCTGGAACGACGCCGCCGAGATGAAGGAGCGGGTCTGCAGGCTCGCTTTGGTGATGCCGAGCAACACCGGCTGACCCGTCGCGGGCTTGCCGCCGGCTGCCTCGACCGCAGTGTTGGCATCCTCGAAGTCGATGCGGTCGACCTGCTCGCCCTTCAAGAACTCGGTCGAGCCCGCATCGTCCACCTCGGTCTTCTGGAGCATCTGCCTGACGATCACCTCGATATGCTTGTCGTTGATAGTCACGCCTTGCAGCCGGTAGACCTCCTGGATCTCGTTGACGAGATAGTTGGCGAGCTCCTCGACGCCCTTGATGGCAAGGATGTCATGGGGCGCAGGATGGCCATCGAGCAGGAACTCGCCTTTCTCGATGCGGTCGCCCTCCTGCACGGCCAAATGCCGTCCCTTGGGGATCAGATACTCGACCGGCTCGCGCCCATCCTCGTCAGGCACGATGGTGATGCGCCGCTTGTTCTTGTAATCGCGGCCAAGCTGCACCGTGCCGGAGACTTCGGCGATGATGGCATGGTCCTTGGGACGCCGCGCCTCGAATAGCTCGGCAACCCTCGGCAGACCGCCAGTGATGTCGCGCGTCTTGGCGCTCTCGGTCGGGATGCGCGCCAGCACGTCGCCCGCCTTCACCTCGTGGCCGGCCTCGACCGACAGAATGGCGTCGACCGGCAACAGGTAACGGGCCTCCACGCCGCGCGAGAGCTTCGCAATCTTGCCCTTCTTGTCCCTGATCACCATGGCGGGTCGAAGATCAGCACCACGCGGCGACGCACGCCAATCGATGATCACGCTATTGGTGATACCGGTCGACTCGTCACGCCGCTCGCTGACCGACACGCCCTCGACCAGATCCTCGAAATCGACAGTACCTTCGATCTCGGTCAGAACCGGACGGGTGTAGGGGTCCCACTCGGCGAGACGATCGCCGCGCTTGACCTTGTCGCCGTCTTCGACCCGAAGATGTGTGCCGTAGGGCAACCGATGCACGGCCCGCTCGCTGCCGTCCTCATCCAGCACGACAATGGCGGTGTTGCGCCCCATGACCATGAGGCGGCCTTGCGAATCCTTCACCACATTGCGCTGCTTGATCTTGATCTTGCCGTCGAAATTCGACTCGAGCGACGACTGATCGACGACCTTGGCAGACGCAACACCGCCAAGATGGAAGGTGCGCATGGTGAGCTGGGTACCCGGCTCGCCGATCGACTGGGCGGCGATGACGCCGACCGCCTCGCCGAGATTGACCGGCGTGCCGCGGGCGAGATCGCGCCCGTAGCACTTGGCGCAAATGCCGTTCCTTGTCTCGCAGGTCAGAGCCGAGCGGATGCGCACCTCTTGCACGCGCGCAGCCTCGAGCGCCTCGACTTGCTCCTCCTCGATCAACTCGCCGGCCTTGACGATCGCCTTGCCGGTCGATGGATTCTTGATGTTGTCGGCGGTCGTGCGCCCGAGCACGCGCTGGCCGAGCGACACGGTCACCTCGCCAGCCTCGAGGATGGCGCGCGCGGTGATGCCTTCGCGCGTGCCGCAATCCTCTTCGGTGACGATGCAATCCTGCGCCACATCGACGAGACGCCGCGTGAGGTAGCCGGAGTTCGCCGTCTTCAACGCCGTATCGGCCAGGCCCTTACGGGCGCCGTGGGTCGAGTTGAAGTACTCGAGGACCGACAGCCCCTCCTTGAAGTTGGAGATGATCGGCGTCTCGATAATCTCGCCCGATGGCTTGGTCATCAGACCGCGCATGCCGGCGAGCTGCTTCATCTGCGCCGGCGAGCCGCGCGCACCGGAGTGCGACATCATATAGATGGAGTTAATCGGTTTCTCGCGTTTGGTCTTCGGATCACGCTCAACCGCAGAGATACGCTTCATCATCTCCTTGGCGACCTGCTCGGTGCACTCGGTCCAGGTGTCGACCACCTTGTTGTACTTCTCGCCCCGAGTGATCAGGCCGTCATTGTATTGCTGCTCGTACTCGCGCACGAGGTCCGAGGTCTTCTGCACGATGGCATCCTTGGTCTCGGGGATCACCATGTCGTCCTTGCCGAACGAGATGCCGGCACGGCAGGCATAAATGAAGCCGAGCCCCATGATCCTGTCGCAGAAGATGACGGTCTCCTTCTGACCGCAGTGGCGATACACCACGTCGATCATGTTGGAGATCTCTTTCTTGGTGAGCAGCCGGTTGACGAGATCGTAGCTCACCAACGGGTTCTTCGGCAGAAGCTCGCCAAGCAGCATCCGGCCGGGCGTCGTGTCGTAGATGCGGGACACCCGCTTGCCCTTCTCGTCGACCGTGACGAAGCGGCCTTTGATCTTGGCGTGTAGCGTCACGACCTTCGCATCGAGGGCGTGATGGATCTCGGCGACATTGCCGAACATCATTCCCTCGCCCGGCTCATTATCCATTACCAGCGACAGGTAATAGAGTCCGAGCACGATGTCCTGCGACGGCACGATGATCGGCGAGCCGTTGGCAGGGTGCAGGATGTTGTTGGTCGACATCATCAAGACACGAGCCTCGAGCTGCGCCTCAAGCGACAGCGGCACGTGCACGGCCATCTGATCGCCGTCGAAGTCGGCATTGAACGCCGCGCAGACGAGCGGATGCAGCTGGATCGCCTTGCCCTCGATCAGCACCGGCTCGAAAGCCTGGATGCCGAGGCGGTGCAGGGTCGGGGCGCGGTTGAGCAGCACCGGATGCTCGCGGATCACCTCGTCGAGGATATCCCAGACCTCGGGCTTCTCCTTCTCGACGAGCTTCTTCGCCTGCTTGACGGTGGCGGCATGACCCTTGGCGTCGAGACGGGCATAGATGAACGGCTTGAACAGCTCGAGCGCCATCTTCTTGGGCAGCCCGCACTGGTGCAGCTTGAGCTCAGGCCCGACCACGATCACCGAGCGGCCTGAATAGTCGACGCGCTTGCCGAGCAGATTCTGCCGGAAGCGGCCCTGCTTGCCCTTGAGCATATCGGCGAGCGACTTCAGCGGGCGCTTGTTGGCGCCGGTGATGACGCGACCGCGCCGTCCGTTGTCGAACAGCGCATCGACTGCCTCCTGAAGCATGCGCTTCTCGTTGCGGATGATGATGTCCGGCGCACGAAGCTCCATCAGCCGCTTCAACCGATTGTTGCGGTTGATGACGCGGCGATAGAGGTCGTTCAGGTCGGACGTGGCGAAGCGGCCGCCATCTAGCGGGACGAGCGGACGAAGCTCCGGCGGAATCACCGGGACAACAGTGAGGATCATCCACTCGGGCTTGTTGCCCGACTGGAGGAAGGCCTCGACCACCTTAAGGCGCTTGGCCAGCTTCTTGGGCTTGAGCTCGGAAGTCGACTCGGCGATTTCGACGCGGAGATCGGCGGCGATCTTCTCGAGGTCGAGCGCCTTCAACAGCTCGCGGATCGCCTCGGCTCCGATCGCTGCGGTGAAGGAATCTTCGCCAAACTCTTCCTGAGCCTTGAGGTAGTCCTCCTCGGAGAGGAGTTGGAGCGGCTTGAGCGACGTCAGTCCTGGCTCGAGCACGATATAATTCTCGAAATAGAGCACACGCTCGAGGTCCTTGAGCGTCATGTCGAGCAGGAGCCCGATGCGCGACGGCAAAGACTTCAGGAACCAGATATGCGCGACGGGCGCGGCAAGCTCGATATGGCCCATGCGCTCGCGCCGGACCTTGGCCAACGTCACCTCGACGCCGCACTTCTCGCAGATCACGCCCTTGTACTTCATGCGCTTGTACTTGCCGCACAAGCACTCGTAATCCTTCACCGGGCCGAAGATGCGCGCGCAGAACAACCCGTCGCGCTCCGGCTTGAAGGTACGGTAGTTGATCGTCTCGGGTTTCTTGATTTCCCCATAGGACCAGGACAGAATTTTCTCCGGGCTGGCGATGCCGATCCGGATCTGATCGAAATTCTGCTGCTGGGTCTGAGGACTGAAGAGGTTGACGATTTCTTGGTTCATTCTGTGGTCTCCCAAGGGGCGGCCCTGCCGCCCCGATCGCATTCCTTAAATCACTTCAGGCAAGCCGAACGGGCTCACTCAGCCGCAGGCCGCGGCAATCTCGGCCGGGCCGGCTGTTGCTCTTCTGGCTTTGGTTGCACCAGCTCGACATTGAGGCCCAACGCCCGCATCTCCTTGACGAGAACGTTGAACGACTCGGGGATGCCAGCCTCGAAGGTATCATCGCCGCGGACGATCGCCTCGTAGACCTTGGTGCGGCCGGCCACGTCGTCCGACTTCACCGTGAGCATCTCTTGCAGCGTATAGGCCGCGCCGTAAGCTTCGAGCGCCCACACCTCCATCTCGCCGAAGCGCTGACCGCCGAACTGAGCCTTGCCGCCCAACGGCTGTTGAGTAACGAGGCTGTAAGGCCCGATCGAACGCGCATGGATCTTATCGTCCACGAGGTGGTGGAGCTTCAGCATATAGATGTAGCCCACGGTCACCTTGCGCTCGAACGCGTCACCGGTGCGCCCGTCATAGAGCGTCACCTGACCCGATGTATCGAGCCCGGCTGCCTCGAGCAGCCCGGTCACGTCGCCTTCGTGCGCGCCGTCAAACACTGGCGTCGCCACCGGCACGCCAGCCTTCAGGGTCTCGCTCACCTCGATGACCTGATCCTCTTTGAGGGCCGCCACGGCTCTGTCTTCGCCGTAGATGGTCTTGAGCATGTCCTTGAGCGGCTTCGCCTTGTGCGACTGGTAATACGCGTTAAGCGCCTCGCCGATCTTGTTGCCAAGGCCGCGGCAGGCCCATCCGAGATGCGTCTCAAGAATCTGGCCCACATTCATGCGGCTCGGCACGCCGAGTGGATTGAGAACGATGTCGATGGGCGTGCCGTCCTCGAGGTAAGGCATGTCCTCGATGGGGACGATCTGGCTGATCACACCCTTGTTGCCGTGACGGCCAGCCATCTTGTCGCCGGGCTGGATCTTCCGCTTCACCGCGACGAAAACCTTGACCATCTTCATGACGCCGGGCGGCAGCTCGTCGCCACGCTGCAGCTTATCGACCTTGTCGACGAAGCGCTGCTCGAGACCCTTCTTGGCTTCCTCATATTGGCGACGAATCGCCTCGACCTCGGCCATCGCCTTCTCGTTCTTGAGCGCGATCTCCCACCAATGGCTACGCGAGACCTCATCAAGAAGCGCCTCGGTGATCTTTGCGTCCTTCTTGATGTTCTTCGGGCCCTTCGCCACGACCTTGTGCATCAACACGTCCTTGAGACGGCCGTACACGTTGCGGTCGAGGATCGCGAGCTCGTCGTCGCGGTCCTTGGCGAGTCGCTCGATCTCCTCACGCTCGATCGCCATGGCGCGCTCGTCCTTCTCTACGCCGTGGCGGTTGAACACGCGCACCTCGACCACCGTGCCGGATACGCCGGGCGGCAGTTTGAGTGAGGTGTCACGCACGTCGGAGGCCTTCTCGCCGAAGATGGCGCGAAGCAGCTTCTCCTCAGGCGTCATCGGGCTCTCGCCCTTCGGCGTGATCTTGCCGACCAGAATGTCGCCGGGATTGACCTCGGCCCCGATATAGACGATGCCCGCCTCGTCGAGGTTCTTGAGAGCCTCTTCCGAAACGTTGGGGATGTCGCGGGTGATCTCCTCAGGCCCGAGCTTGGTATCGCGGGCCATCACCTCGAATTCCTCGATGTGGATCGAGGTGAACACGTCGTCGCGCACGACGCGCTCGGAGATGAGGATCGAATCCTCGAAGTTGTAGCCCATCCACGGCATGAAGGCGACGAGCACATTCCGACCGAGCGCAAGCTCGCCGAGATCGGTCGAAGGACCGTCGGCAATGATCTCGCCAGCCTTCACGTGATCGCCAACGCGCACCAGAGGCCGCTGGTTGATGCAGGTGTTCTGGTTGGAGCGCTGGAACTTGCGCAGATTATAAATGTCGACGCCTGACTTCGATGGATCGGTCTCTTCAGTGGCGCGGACAACGATGCGGGTCGCGTCGACCTGATCGACTATGCCGGTACGCCGAGCGCCAATGGCAGCACCCGAATCGCGCGCCACGACCTCTTCCATGCCGGTGCCGACCAAGGGCGCCTCTGCCGTGATGAGCGGCACCGCCTGGCGCTGCATGTTCGAGCCCATAAGGGCGCGGTTCGCGTCATCGTTCTCTAGGAACGGAATGAGCGCGGCCGCGACCGACACGAGCTGCTTCGGCGACACGTCGATGAGATCGACCTTCTCCGGGGGCATAAGCTCGACGTCGCCCGCATGACGGCAGACCACCAGCTCCTCGGTGAAGGTGCCGTTCGGCGCAAGCTTGGCGTTGGCCTGGGCGATAATGTAGCGCGCCTCCTCCATGGCGGAGAGGTACACGACCTCATCGGTGACCTTGCCCTTAATCACGCGGCGATACGGGCTCTCGATGAAGCCATACTTGTTCACGCGCGCATAGGTGGCAAGCGAGTTGATGAGGCCGATATTCGGACCCTCGGGCGTCTCGATCGGGCAGATGCGGCCGTAATGTGTCGGGTGCACGTCGCGCACCTCGAAGCCGGCGCGCTCGCGCGTTAGACCGCCAGGTCCAAGCGCCGAGAGACGCCGCTTATGCGTGATCTCCGACAGCGGGTTGGTCTGGTCCATGAACTGCGAAAGCTGCGACGAGCCGAAGAACTCGCGCACGGCGGCCGCGGCAGGCTTCGCGTTGATCAGGTCCTGCGGCATGACCGTGTCGATATCGACCGAGCTCATGCGCTCCTTAATGGCGCGTTCCATGCGGAGCAGGCCGACGCGATACTGGTTCTCCATGAGCTCGCCCACCGAGCGCACTCGGCGATTGCCGAGATGGTCGATGTCGTCGATCTCGCCCTTGCCGTCGCGCAAGCCGACCAAGGTCTTGATCACCGCAAGGATGTCTTCCTTGCGGAGCGTGCGCACCGTGTCTGGCGCGTCGAGGTCGAGCCGCATGTTCATCTTGACCCGGCCGACCGCCGAAAGGTCGTAGCGCTCGGGGTCAAAGAAGATGCCCTGGAACAGATTTGCGGCGGCCTCAGGCGTCGGCGGCTCCCCGGGGCGCATCACGCGGTAGATGTCGAGCAGGGCCTCCTCGGGGTTCGAGTTCTTGTCGATGTTGAGCGTGTTGCGGATGAAGGCGCCGACATTGACGTGGTCGATGTCGAGGATCGGAATCTCCTTGAGTCCGAGTTCCTTCAACTTGACAAGCAGCTTAGCATCGAGCTCCTCGCCCGCCTCGCCATAGATCTCGCCCGTCTCCATGTTGACGATGTCCTGGGCGAGGTAGCGGCCATGCAGGTCCTCGTCGCTGACGAGCAGCTCCTTGAGGCCCTCGTCGGCGAGCTTCTTGGCGAGCCTTGCGGTCACCTTGCGGCCGGCCTCGATCGCGACCTTTCCAGTCTTGGCGTCGATCAGGTCGCTGGTCGGCTTGATGCCGCGCAAGCGATCCGGCCGGAACGGCATGCGCCAGCCTTCTTTAGTCGATTTGAGAGTAATGCGGTCGTAGAAGGTCGCGAGGATCTCCTCATCCTCGAGGCCGAGCGCATAGAGCAGCGTCGTCACCGGCAGCTTGCGGCGCCGGTCGATGCGCACATAGACGATGTCCTTGGCGTCGAACTCGAAGTCGAGCCATGAGCCGCGATAGGGAATGATGCGCGCGGCGAATAGAAGCTTACCGGATGAATGGGTCTTGCCACGGTCGTGGTCGAAGAACACGCCGGGAGAGCGGTGCATCTGGGAGACGATGACGCGCTCGGTGCCGTTGATGACGAACGTGCCGTTCATCGTCATGAGCGGCATGTCGCCCATATAGACGTCCTGCTCCTTGATGTCCTTGACCGAGCGGGCGCCGGTCTCCTCGTTGACGTCGAACACGATCAACCTGAGGGTGACCTTGAGCGGCGCGGCATAGGTCATGCCACGCTGCTGGCATTCCTCGACATCGTACTTAGGCGGGTCGAACGCGTAGCGGACAAATTCGAGCTGGGCACGCTCACCGAAATCCTTGATCGGAAAGACGGAGCGAAATACGGCCTGCAATCCCTCATCCTGGCGCCCGCCCTCGGGCTCCTCAACCATCAGGAACTGATCGTAGGATTGCTTCTGAACCTCGATAAGGTTCGGCATCTCGGCCACTTCGTGGATGCGACCGAACATCTTCCGCAAACGCTTATGCCCATTCGTTGTCTGCTGCGCCATTTTCACCTCTTAGCTCGTTCGCGACGGCTCACCGGAAACCCCGCTTGCGCGAAAGCGGAGATTCTGGCGAAACGTCGCATATTGTCGTTCGCGACGGCTCACCGGAAACCCCGCTTGCGCGAAAGCGGAGATTCTGGCGAAACGTCGCATATTGTGGTGGGTTACTGCCCGGACGAACCACCTGATATGGGGGTCGCCCGGGCATCTTTCAACCCACTGATATCTCACTTCAACTCGACGGTCGCTCCGGCGGCCTCGAGCTGCTTTTTGATCTTCTCGGCCTCATCCTTCGTCACGCCTTCCTTGACGGGCTTCGGCGCGCCTTCGACGAGGTCCTTGGCCTCTTTCAGACCGAGGCTGGTGATCGCCCTCACCTCCTTGATAACGTTGATTTTCTGCGCTCCGACCGTGGCCAGGACGACGGTGAACTCCGTCTTCTCCTCGACGGGCGCAGCGGCTGCTACACCGCTGCCGGCGGCCATCATGGCTACAGGCGCTGCGGCTGAGACGCCCCACTTCTCCTCGAGCAACTTCGCAAGCTCGGCTGCCTCGAGTACCGTGAGGCTCGAAAGCTCGTCCACTATTTTCGCTAGATCTGCCATTTACTTATCCTCGTAGGTTCGATTCTCGTATGAGTTGTCCTGACGGCCGTTTCATGCCGCTTGCTTGTTGCCATAGGCGCCGAACACGCGGGCAAGCTGGGCCCCGGGCTCGTTCAAGGTGCGGGCGATCTTGCTCGCCGGCGCCTGGATGAGACCGATCAACTTGCCGCGGAGCTCGTCGAGCGATGGCAGACTGGCAAGCGAGCTCACGCCTTGGGCATCGAGCACCTGGGCTCCCATCGCTCCGCCAAGGATCACGAACTTGTCGTTCGCCTTGGCGAATTTGACGGCAACTTTCGGCGCTGCCACGGGATCGTCGGAAAAGGCGACGCAAGTCGGCCCCTTCAGTAGGTCCGCGATACCCTTGGCATCGGTGCCTTCGAGCGCGAGCTTGACGAGCCTGTTCTTCGCCACCTTGACCCGCCCGCCCGCGCTTTGCATGTCGCGCCGGAACCTAGTCATGTCGGCGACGGTCAGGCCCGCGTAATGAGCGACGACGACCACGCCAGTTTTGGCGATGGCATCGTGAAGCGCCGTCACGACTTCGCGCTTCTCTGCTCTATCCACTGCTCACTCCGTCTCTTGAGGTTGAGAGCGCGTGCCCTCGACCTCGGCTGCACATGCCGCAAGAAGCGAGGGGCAGGCGATAGGCTGCCCCGCTCTTCCAAGCGGCGCTCCGTTGCCTGTCCAGCTCGCACGCGAAACTGCGCTAGAGCCAACTACGAGGTTCAAACCGATCTCCAGGTTGCGGGCATCCCGCATCCATCGAACCGTTCGTCACCCGTCTCATGCAGGCCCGAAAGGCTTAAGCGGTCGCCCGCACCTGCAGTCTCGGACAGGTTTGGACCGCTTCGAAAAGGAAACGGCCCTTCGGGACTGAACCTCAGCCCCGAAACTCTAAAAACTCAGCCCGCGCCACCAACGAGGTTCGCAGGCTCGATCTTCACGCCGGGGCCCATGGTTGAAGCGACCGCGACCTTCTTCAAGAATGTGCCCTTGGCGCCGGAAGGCTTCGCCTTCATCACAGCATCGGCGAAGGCACGGATGTTCTCGACCAGCGCCTCCTCGGTGAAGCTTGCCTTGCCGACACCGGCGTGGATAAGGCCAGCCTTCTCCACTCTGAACTCGACGGCGCCGCCTTTGGCAGCCCGCACTGCGGGTCCGACATCGGCGGTGACGGTGCCGACCTTCGGGTTCGGCATCAGCCCGCGCGGGCCAAGCACCTTTCCGAGGCGACCGACGAGAGGCATCATGTCCGGCGTGGCGATGGCGCGATCGAAATCGATCACGCCCTTCTGCACCTGCTCGACGAGATCCTCGGCACCAACCACGTCGGCGCCGGCTTTCTTCGCTTCCTCGGCCTTGGCGCCTTTGGCGAACACGCCCACTCTGAGCTTGCGTCCCGAGCCATGCGGCAAAGCGCAGACGCCGCGCACCATCTGATCGGCGTGGCGCGGATCGACGCCGAGATTCATGGCGATCTCGATGGTCTCGTCGAACTTGGCCTTGGCGCCGCTCTTGACGAGCTTCACGGCGTCCTCGACCGAGTAAAGCGTCTCACGGTCAATTCCGGTACTCGCGGCCTTATATCTCTTGCCCGGCTTGCTCATGGTCTACTCCTGGACCTGCAGTCCCATCGAGCGGGCTGAACCGGCGATGATCTTGATCGCCTGCTCGACGGAATTGGCGTTCAAATCCTTCATCTTGATCTCGGCGATCTCGCGCAGTTGAGCCTGGGTTACTGTGCCTGCCACAGCGCGCCCCGGCTCCTTCGAGCCTGAGCCGATCTTCGCCGCCTTCTTGAGGAGGTACGACGCCGGAGGCGTGCGCATCTCGAAGGTGAAGGATCGGTCGGAATAGACCGTGATGACCGTCGGGATCGGCGAGCCGGGCTCGAGCTTCTGCGTCGCCGCGTTGAACTGCTTGCAGAACTCCGGGATGTTGACGCCGCGCTGGCCGAGCGCAGGGCCGATCGGCGGCGAGGGATTGGCCTGCCCTGCCGGCACCTGGAGTTTGATGTAACCCTCGATCTTCTTAGCCATTCTGACTTTCCCGCGCCTTCACGCTTATCTCACGCGCTCGTCTAGAGCTTCTCCACTTGGGCATATTCGAGCTCGACCGGCGTAGCGCGGCCGAAGATCGACACCGCCACCTTGAGCCGCGCCCGCTCCTCGTCGACTTCCTCGACTAGACCGTTGAACGATGCGAACGGACCATCGGCCACGCGCACCTGCTCGCCAATTTCGAAGGTGACCGACGGCTTCGGCCGCTCGACGCCTTCCTGCACCTGCTGGAGAATGCGGCCTGCTTCCTCCTCGGTGATCGGAATGGGCTTGTTCTCGGTACCGAGAAACCCCGTAACCTTCGGCGTCGACTTGATCAGGTGATAGGTCTGGTCGTTGAGCTCCATCTTCACGAGCACATAGCCCGGGAAGAACTTCCGCTCCGAGCTCACTTTCCGGCCGCGGCGCATCTCCACGACCTCCTCCATCGGGACCAGCACCTGCTCGAACAGGTCGGAAAGACCCGCGGCAGCGGCGCGCTCCTTGATGGATTCGGCGACCTTCCGCTCGAAGTTCGAATAAGCGTGGACGATGTACCAGCGCATTGCCATCGGACTTAAGACCTACGCTCCTAGCGACCGAAACCCAGAATGAATGTCACGAACGTGCTCAACACCCAGTCGGCGGCCAGGAAGAACAACGCGGTAGCGATCGACATGGCCAGCACCATAGTTGTGGTAATGACGGTCTCGCGGCGCGTCGGCCAGGTCACCTTGGCGACCTCGGTCCGCACTTGCTGGATAAACTCGAAGGGACTAGTCCTTGCCATCATCATCCTTGCCGCAGAAGCCATCCCGCTTTTGCCCGTCCTACTCGCGCTTTGGTCTGGCAGGAGTGGAGGGACTCGAACCCCCAACCCCCGGTTTTGGAGACCGGTGCTCTAGCCAGTTGAGCTACACTCCTATTCAGGTGTCAGCTACCAAGCCATTCCCCGGCACCTGACACCTGACTGGAGCGGGTGAAGGGAATCGAACCCTCGTCCTCAGCTTGGAAGGCTGCTGCTCTACCATTGAGCTACACCCGCATCCATTCTGCACTCTAGAGTGGTGGTGGAGGGGGTAGGATTCGAACCTACGTAGGCATAGCCAACGGGTTTACAGCCCGTCCCCTTTAGCCACTCGGGCACCCCTCCTTGAGTTCAGAGATGGATTGACTGGTGGTTTTAACCAAGCAAAAACGCCCCGCCGTCGGCCGGCAGGGTCCGCCATAACTGGGTTATGGGTAGCGCTTTAGGCTCTGTCAACTGTAAATCATGACGTTTCAGCGAAATTCGCTGGTATGACGGCCCCTCGGCTCACCAGTACATGAGACAAGCGGCCCATGCGGCGCCACCGACCAAGGCCTGATAGGCCGCAACGCCATGACCGGCGCGAGAGGCAGAGACAAGGGTCCCGGCGCGCGTCCAATGACGAACGTGTCTTGCTTTATGGACTTCATGCCGTGGAGGCGGCTCTCGTCAATCCGCGACGGCAGATCGGCAGGCTTATCGCCACCGAGAACGCGGCGCACCGGCTCGCCTCTCTCCTCGCCCAGCGCGGCGTGACGCCAGAGGAGGCGAGCCCAAGAGATCTAGACAGGTTGCTAGGATCTGATGCCGTGCATCAGGGTGTTGCGCTTGAGACTGAGCAATTGCCGCCGCTCGGGCTCGACGAGGTGAAGCCCGACGGTATTCTGCTCGTGCTCGATCAGGTCACCGACCCGCAGAATGTCGGCGCCGCATTGCGCTCGGCGGCGGCTTTCGGCGCAAGCGGCCTCGTCTTGACCGAGCGGCACAGCCCGCCGCTCTCCGGCGTGCTCGCCAAAGCGGCGAGCGGAGCGCTCGACATCGTGCCGGTGATCCTTATCAAGAACCTCGCGCAAAGCCTCTCGGAGCTGGGCGAGCGCGGCTATTTGCGGGTGGGGCTCGCCGAGGAGGCAAACGAGGCTCTCGAGGACGCGCCGCTGACGCGACCGCTTGCGCTTGTCCTCGGCGCCGAAGGCAAAGGCCTGCGCCAGCTCACGCGGGAGCATTGCGATCTCCTCTGTCGCATCTCGACGCAGAGTGCGTTAGCGAGCCTCAATGTCTCAAATGCTGCGGCGGTCGCGCTGCATTGGGCTAGTCTTAAGACGAAAGGCTGAGACGACCCGGCTATCTATATCTGAGAACGCGGTCGGGGCTGCCGCGCACAGTGTCATTTGGGCCGAGATAATGGAAGTACGGCATGCAGCGGGGATAGTTCAGCGGCGCCGTGGTGTACGGCCGATAGAACCACCAATAATTCCGGGGATAGCAATAGAAAGCCTGAGCTTTGCGGAAGTGGCCGACGCCCCAGGCGTGCGCAGGCTGAACGGAAAACCCAGCGACATATAAGGCGACGATGACGGCCACCCCCAGCGCGCAACGGCCCATGCTCTGTCCCCCCTCGTTAACCGTAAATCTAGAAGGAGGGTGGTTCAAGCGCAAGCCTTCGGCACCCACGCGGCCACATGGTTCGCTCGCTGGCGACACGCCACTTGACAGTTGCTCCGCCAAGGCTGTCATGTTCCGTCGGCGGAGCGTTCCCCATGAGCCAAATGGAACGTAGCATGGCAAGCCGAGTTGCTAATGGCTCTCCAAACCAGTGCTTCTCCAAGGGAGGAAAGTGATCCATGTCATCCACGGAAAGCGATCTTCGCGCGGGCGCAGCCAAGCGTGCTGTGGGCGCCCGCGATACCGAAGACTTGGCCAACCAGATTGAGGCGATCCGCGCCGATCTGCAGAACCTCACCTCCACGGTCGGACGGATCGCCAGCAAGCAAGTGAATCGCGCGCAAGACCGGGCTAGGGAAAGCGCTTATGAAGCCGAGGAGGCTATTAGGCGCAATCCGCTCCAAGCCGTGGCAATCGCCGTCGGTTTAGGCTTCCTGTTCGGTGTTTTCACCCGCCGTTAGGCGAAGCGTCCATGCTCCGCTCGGCGCTCGCGCTGCTCTCATCATTGCAGGTTGGGCTCCGGCTCAAGGAATCGGTCGAGCGCTCGCTCAGGCAAGCGGTCGTTATCGCCGTTGCCATCGTTGTTCTATTGTTTGCCGCGGCGTTTGGCCTGGTCGCGCTGTATAACGTGTTGGTCTCGAACCACGGCTTTGCACCAGCGGAAGCCGCAGGCACCCTCGCCGCCGCGCTCGTGCTGCTCGGGGTGCTCATCCTCGCCACCTTACCTCTGTTGGCGCGACGGCGGCGGATGAAGCAGGCGCCCGGCCTTGCAGCTGCTGCCGGCGTCGGCCTGATCGATCAGAGCGTCGGCCAGGCGATGCAGCGAGTCGGGCCCCTTACGCTGCTTGCGATTGCCTTCATCGCCGGGCTTTTGGCCAGCCGGCGCCGCTGAACTGCGCCTTTACCGGCTCGCAAGCATCCTTTCAGAGCTTGGCTAGAAATAGCGAGTGATCGGGGCTAAGACTTGCCCCGCCAAGAATTGAAGCGCAGTTCTGCTTCCTCCATCTCTCTTGCGATGGCAAAGCCGGCTTAGCTCAGGTGGTAGAGCGGCTGATTTGTAATCAGTAGGTCGGGGGTTCGAATCCTCCAGCCGGCACCAATCCCACCAATGACTTAGCAAAAAACAAATTATGCCTGCTAAGGAGCCGGAAGCATATCGGAAGCATCGCGCACATCTTGACCAGTGACCCCTCACCCGCTCGCGTTGTACTTCCCCCAGCCGGAGTCCCACACTGGAGCCAATTGCAACGGGGTCCCATCCATACGGCGAGGGTCTCGGCAAAGAAGGCAGTCGAGCCTTGTGAGGCGGCTAGGAGAAGCGGACATACGTCGGAGCATTGAGCATGTCTGCTTAGTGCCAATAGCGGACATTGCGGACATATGGCCCGCCCTTCGATCGACGTGAACTAGGGCTTACAATACGGAGGCTGGACCAGGCTCGCCGTGTCGGGGGCTCTCCTGATGGATGATGTCGTCGTACGCCTCTACGGAAAGCGCGAGTCGCCTCAGGCCTATGCCATCCGCGATTACCTGCAACGCAGCGACGTTCCCTTCGAGTGGGTCGAACTCAAGGACAATGAGCAGGCTCGCGCCGAATTGGGGCTGGAGAGCGTCGATGACGCGCGGCTGCCGATTTGCATCTTCCCCGATGGCACGCGCATGGAGCGACCGACCGTGCGTCAAGTCACCGAAAAGCTCGGTTGGTTTCGCAATCCGTCTCGTTCGGAATACGACCTCGCGATCTATGGGGCGGGTCCGGCAGGCTTAAGCGCCGCCGTCTATGCCGCTTCCGAAGGGCTGAAGACGGCCGTGATCGAACGCTTCGCTGTCGGCGGCCAAGCAGGCACGAGCCCGAAGATCGAGAATTATCTCGGCTTCCCGCAAGGCATCAGCGGAGCGGAGCTCGCCGAGCGGGCGCGCGAGCAGGCCTTCCGCTTCGGTGCGGAAATCCTGCTGCACCGGACGGGTGTCCGCGGCGAGTTCCTCGCCGGACGAGGCATCGGTTATCTCGACGACGGCACCAAGATCATCGCGCGGGCCTCGGTCTGCGCGACCGGCGTCGAATATCGGCGGCTGAACCTGCCGAACGAGGATCGGCTGCTTGGCGCCGGCGTCTACTACGGCGCAGGGGCAAGCGAGGCCTCGCTTTGCAGCAACGAGCATGTGATCCTGGTGGGCGCCGGCAACTCTTCCGCCCAAGCCTCGCTGCATCTTGCCCGCTACGCCGCGAAGGTGACCATCGTCATGCGAGGCGATTGCCTCAAGGCAAACGTGTCCGAATATCTCGTCCATCGGATCCAAACCACGCCCAACATCGAGGTGCTCCCCAACACCGAGGTCGCCGCTCTACACGGCGATGAGCGGTTGCACGCGGTCACGCTCAGGAACCGCAAGACCGGCGAGGAGCGGATCGTCGAGGCGACCTCGCTCTTTCTCTGCCTCGGCGGCGTGCCCAATACGCAATGGGCGGCGGAGGTCGGCATCGTTCGCGACGAGGAGGGGTATCTCGTGACCGGTCCCGATCTCGGGCGCGGCGGTACGCTGCCTGCCAACTGGACTCTCAACCGGGAGCCCTATTACCTCGAGACAAGCATGCCGGGCGTGTTCGCTGCCGGCGACGTGCGCCATTCGTCGATCAAGCGCTTGGCGTCGGCGGTGGGTGAAGGCGCCATGGTCGTTGCGTTTGTCCATCGGTATCTGGCCGCGGGTTAGTCGCTCGTTATCTGGCTTGCGTGGGAGGGTACGACGATGCAGTGGCAGGACAGATTCCGGCGAGCGCGCGCGGAGTGGATGCTCCTCACGTTCTACGAACGGTTCGAGCAGGTCGTCATTCTCATTCTTACAGGCCTGATCGCCATCGTCGTCGTCTTCGCCGTGTGGAACCTCGCGCTCAAGATCTTCCATGCGGTCATCGCTCCACAAACGTTCGATCCGACCGAGTACTCAGTGTTCCAGGCCGTGTTCGGCGCAATCTTCACGGTCATCATCGCGCTCGAGTTCAAGCGGTCTCTCCTTGTCGTCGCCCATCGACAGGAAAGCATCGTGCAGGTGCGCACGGTGATCCTGATTGCGCTTCTCGCCATCGTTCGCAAATTGATGATCCTCGATCTGGCTTCAACCGAGTCATCTCAGCTTTTCGCGCTTGCGGCAGCCATCTTGGCGCTTGGTGCAGTCTACTGGCTCGTTCGAGACCAAGATCGAAGCATCGAACATGATAACCCTGCTAAGCTTCGCAAGCTGCCGCGCAAACGGTCCGGTAGCGATGAA
>Ga0207706_10000269_pt1 | contig 56605 bp, 53 predicted proteins | sample KBSC53metaG_FD_184318 | JGI IMG/M metagenome (GOLD analysis project Ga0207706, IMG submission 184318) | Corn rhizosphere microbial communities from Kellogg Biological Station, Michigan, USA - KBS C5-3 metaG (SPAdes) (version 2) | ecosystem: Host-associated > Plants > Roots > Rhizosphere > Soil ... | reverse complement strand
TCCAACCCAAGTGGACAATATAGCGCGGCCGGACGCGCGCGCTTGTAGGACTCGGTAGCCGCAGCGCGTGAGTCTGGCAGGCCGGCCGCGTCGGCTCAGCCACGGCGCGCCGCGATGCGCCGGTAGGCCTCGCGGAACGGAATCCCTTCGGCCATGACCAGCGCGTTCGCCTCCGCGGCGGCGTCGATGTCCGCGTCGAGCCGGATCCGGTCCGGCACGAAGACGACACCGTCGATTGCGGCGGCCATGATAGCGAGCGATGCGTGGCACACGTCGATGGCGCGGAAGAGCGGCGCCTTGATGAGCTGCAGGTCGCGCTGGTAGCCCGAGGTGAGCTTGGCGGTGATTGCGAGCACCTCGAAAAGACAGGCCTGCGCGGTCGCCGTGCGGCCCCGCACCAGCTCGAACACGTCCGGGTTGCGCTTCTGCGGCATGATCGACGAGCCTGTCGTGAGCTCCTCCGGCAACGACACGAAGCCGAACTCGCGCGTATAGAAGAGGAGCACATCGGAGGCGAGCCGGCCCAGGTCCTGCATCAGGAGCGCTATCTCGAACAGCACGCCGGCCTCGGCCTTGCCGCGCGAAAGCTGCACGGCCGTCACGGGTTCGTGGATCTCCGCGAAACCCAGCGCCGCGCGCGTGATCTCGCGGTCGACGGCCAGGTTGGGGGTGCCATAGCCGGCAGCCGAGCCGAGCGGGTTCTTGCCGATACGTAGCATCGTGCGGCGGAGCCCCTCGGCATCGTCGCGTATTTCGGCCGCATATCCGCCCGCCCAGAGCGCGACACTGCTTGGCATTGCCTGCTGCATGTGCGTGTATCCGGGCAGCGCGACTGTGCCCTGGCGCTCCGAGAGGCCGTCGAGCGCCTGGGCGACGCTCTCGGCGCCTCGCGCCAGGTCCGTCACGACGTCGCGCAGATACAGGCGCAGCGCCGCGAGAACCTGGTCGTTCCGTGACCGGCCCGCGTGCAGACGACCGCCGGTCGCGCCCAGCTTCTCGGAGAGCCGGGTCTCGAGCGCGGTCTGACCATCCTCGAGCTCGAGGGTGACCCGCCACTCGCCGCGCCCATGCGCCGCACCGATTTCGCGCAGCGCGTCGCGTATTGCAGCGCGGTCCGCGGCGGTCAGAACTCCGCAGGCGTGCAGCGCCTCGGCATGCGCGATCGAGGCTTCGATGTCATAGGTCACGAGCCGATCGTCGAGCGCATGATCTTCGCCCGCGGTGAACTCGAGCACCCGGCGGTCGAGCGGCGCGCCCTTGTCCCAGAGCCGCGTCATGCGCCGCCCGTGCCCTGCTCGGCCGGCGACAACGCCTTTGTATCGGCCACGACCAGTGTGCCGGTGCCCTCGTTGGTGAAGATCTCGGCGAGCAGCGCCTCGGGTGCCGAGTAGGAAATTACGTGGACCCGACGCACGCCGCCGCGAATCGCCGCCTCGATCGCGCTTGCCTTCGGCATCATCCCGTCGGCCAGCGCGCCTGCCTCGCGCAGGCGCCGCAGCCCCGGTAGATCGATATATGAAATGAGCGAGCGCGGATCCTCGAGACGCTCCAGGATGCCGGGCGCACCGGTGCACAGGATCAGCTTCTCCGCTCCGAGCGCGCCCCCGATCGCCGCCGCGACCGTGTCGGCGTTGATGTTGAGGAGCTGCCCGGCCGCGTCCGACGACAACGGGCTCACCACCGGCAGGAAGCCGGCATCGAGCAGGCGCACGATGACCGAGGCGTCGATGGTGTCGATGTCGCCGACCATCCCGTAATCCACGACCTCGCCGTTTGCGAGCGTGACGGGCGGGCGGCGGTGCGCGCGCACCAGCCCGCCGTCGACGCCCGAAAGCCCGATCGCCGAGATCCCGAATTCGCGGCACAGCCCCAGCAGCCGTGTGTTGATGAGGCCGTTCAGCACCATGCTGGTGGCGTCGATGGCCGCGTCGTCGGTCACGCGCCGGCCCTGCACCATCCGCGTCTCGACGCCAAGCCGGGCGGTCACCTCGTCGAGCTGCGGCCCGCCGCCGTGCACCAGCACGATGCGGATCCCCAGGTGGTGAAGGATCGCGACCTGCTCGACGAACCCGCGCATCGTCGCGGGCTCCCGGAACGCACCGCCGCCGGTCTTGATCACGAAGACCTTGCCCTTGTACATGTGGATGTACGGCGCGGCGCCGCGCAGGGCACGTACCGTCACGGCGTGTTCGACCTTGTGTCCGATCATCGTTGCATGCATCCGTCGAGAGTGGCGGGTCAGCTGGTGGCGAGCATCCGGTGCAGGACCGCCATCTGCACCGTCATGCGATTGGCCGCGCCGGCCACGACGCGTGAGCGCCGCCCGTCGAGCACGTGATCCGCGACCGCGACGTTGCGGCGCACCGGCAGGCAGTGCATGAGATGACAATCCTGCTGCGCGGTGCGGAACCACGGTTCGGTCACGCACCAGTCGGCGAGACCGCGTCGCAGCTCAGCCTCGGCCTCGCCGTCACCGTAGTGAATCGGCGAGCCCCACTCCTTGGCATACAGGACGTGCGCGCCGGCGAGTGCCGTGTCGCGCTCGCTGGTCTCGGTGACCGATCCGCCGCTTGCGGCCGCCGCGCGTCCCGCTTGCTCCATCACCGCGTCGGGGAGTGCGAAGCCCGCGGGGCGCAGCACCACGACGTCCATTCCGCGCTGCGCGGCCATGTGCACGGTCGCGGCAGGCACGGCCAGCGGCAGGGCGCGCGGGTGATTCACCCAGGAGAGCACGAAGCGCCCGCGGCGCGGGACGCCGAGATCGTCGAGCGTCTTCCAGTCGGCGAGCGCCTGGCAAGGGTGATTCGCCGCCGACTCGAGGTTGACGAGCGGCTTGTCGCAGAGCGAGGACATGAGCTTGAACTGCTTTTCGCCTAGATCGTCCGCGAGGCTGCGGCCCGCCGCGAAGGCGCGGATCCCGAGCGCGTCGCAGTAGGAGGCGAGCACCGGGATCGCCTCACGCACATGCTCGGCCGCAGCACCGTCCATCACGCCCCCGTCCTTGAGCTCGAAGTTCCAGGTGCCCTGGCCCGGCGTAATGACGAACGACGACCCGCCGAGACGCGACATCGCCGCCTGGAACGACGCGAGCGTGCGGAGCGACGGGTTGAGAAACAGCAGCCCCAGCACCTTGCCCGCGAGCACATCCGGCTGCGGGTGATCCTTGAGGCGCTGCGCCAGCGCGAGCAGGTCGACGACTTCATCGCGCTCGAAGTCCGCGAGGTCCATGAAGCGCTTCATGGCGCCAGCCCCGCAAGCGCATCGCGCAGCTCGACGATGTGCGGTTCCTCGAGCACGTAGGGCGCGAGTATCCGCACGACGTTCGGATCCGCGCTGGTGCCGGTGAGAATGTCGCGCGCGAGCAGCTCGAGCTGCACGTCCTTCGCCGGGCGGCGTGTACGGAGCCCGGTAAGGAATCCCGCCCCCTGGACGCCCAAGACCGGACCCACGATGCAGGTCTCGCGCAGCAGGGCGCCGAGCCGCCGCACGTTCGCGAGCAGTCCCTCCTGCTCGATGATGTCGATCACCGCCTCCATCATCGCGCAGGCGAGCGGTCCGCCCCCGAACGTCGTGCCCAGGTCGTCGGTGGCCAGCTCGCAAGCCACGTCGGGGGACATCAGGAGCGCCGCGCAGGGGAAGCCAGCGCCCAGCGCCTTCGCGGTGGTGATCATGTCCGGCGTCGTGCCGTAGAGATTCGCTGCAAACGGGTAGCCCGTGCGACCCATTCCGCACTGCACCTCGTCGAATATCAGCAACGCTCCGGCCGCGTCGCAGCGCGTGCGCAGCGCCTGCAGCCACTCGCCACCGAGGTCGACCGCGCCTGCCACGCCCTGGACCGGCTCGACGATCACCGCCGCGACGTCCTCACCGACGGTGCGCGCGATCGCGGATGCGTCGCGCCGCGGCAGGAACTCGACGTCGAAGGGCGCCCGCGGAAAGCCATACCACTTTTGCGCCGCGCCCCAGGTCACGGCGCCCGCCGCGGCGGTGCGCCCGTGAAAGCTTCCCTCGACGGCGACGACCTTGCGCCGGCCCGTGATGCGCAGGGCGAGCTTGAGCGCGTTCTCGTTCGCCTCGGCGCCCGTGTTGCAGAAGAAGACGGTATCGAGCGGGAGCGCCGCGAAACGCACCAGCCGTGCAGCGGCTCGCGCGCGCACGGCGAGCGGCACGGCGTTGCTCTGGAAGGGCAGCGCATGCGCCTGCTCGGCGAGTGCCGCGAGCCAGCGCGGGTGCCCGTAGCCGAGCGCGGCGACCGCATGACCCCCGTAGAGATCGAGCACGCGTCGGCCATCGTGCGTCACGAGGTGCACGCCCGAGGCGCCGACGACGTCGATCGGAAATTGCGCGTAGACCGGTGCCAGGTGATCGGCCGCTCCCGCGTCAATGGATGCGCCGGCCACGGCGCGAGGCGTACTCGACACTGCTGCGGCCCTCAGGTCCAGCCCGGCGCCGGAGACCTGAGTCCGGCGGTTTCGTCGATGCCGAGCATGCGGTTCATCCACTGGATCGCCCCGCCCGCGGCGCCCTTCACCAGGTTGTCGATCACGCACATTACGGCGACCGTTCCGCCGGAGGCGACGCCGGAGAGGCGCGCGAAGTTGCTCCCGGCCACGTCCTTGACACGCGGCGGCTCCGGCGCGACGTGCACGAACGGCGACTGCTCGTAACTCTCCGCGAGTGCCTGGAGAAGCTTCGCTGTCGTGATCGTTTCCCTGGCGACGGCCTGCACCGTGACGTGGATGCCGCGCGCGAAGGGCCCGGAGTGCGGCACAAACGCGAATCGTGCCTCGACCCCGGAGGCGGCTGCGGCGAGCGCGACGATCTCGGGCGCGTGGCGATGCGCGAGTGCGCCGTACGCGTACAGGTCCCCATGACGATGCGGGTGATGCGTGCCCGGCGTCGGCTGGCGGCCGGATCCCGTGCTGCCGGTGATCCCCGTGACGAAGAGTTGCGGCTCGACGAGCCCGAGCGAGAGCAGGGGCACGCTTGCCAGAAGCACCGCGGTTGCGAAGCAGCCGGGATGCGCAACGTGCGGCGTGGCGAGCTCCGGGGCGTGCTCGGGAACCGCGCAGCTGAACTCCGGGATGCGCGCGGGCGCCGCGTGCCCATGCTTGTACACGCGCTCGTAGGCGGCGGCCGTCGTGTAGCGGAAGTCCGCGGAGATGTCGACGACGCGCGGCCGCGTGCCGGCCGCCTCAGCGGCGCGAAGCAGCCGGTCGATCAGGCCGGCTGAGACACCGTGCGGGGCAGCGGACAGAACCGCCGTCACCGGGTTTGCGGCGACGTACTCGACGATCTCGTCGTGCCCAGCGAAGCGCAGATGCGGCAACACGGGCTGCAGGTGCGGGAAGAACTGCGCGACCGGCGCTTCGGGCTGGCTATCGGACGCAACGGCGGCCAGGTCGAGTCGCGGATGCGCGGCGAGCAGACGCAGCAACTCGCCCGCCACATAGCCGGTCCCGCCGAGAACGATCGCCGGCGTCCGTTCTCTCATTCGCTCACCGCCTGCGCGAGGCCGCCGCCCAACCCCAGGCTCTCGAGGATGTGATCGCCGAGCTGCGCGCCTGACGTCAGCGCGTTGCAGGCGTGTACTCCCATCTGCTCCTCGATGATCCGCACCCCGACCGCGTTGTCGGTCGCGGGGCCGGTCACGGCGCAGGGCTCGATGTCGAAACGCTCGCGCAGCAGCTTGACGCCTCCCCACGCCGCGACCGGATCGTTCGCGGACAGGATGACCGCGGACAGCGCGCGGCGTATGTCCGGCGCCGAGAGGATCGCCTCGACACCATAGGCCCCCAGGATTCCGTCCCCCAGCTCAAACACGACCACGTCCGGCTTGTCCTGGGTCATCTCGCTCAGCATTGTGCGCGTGAGCGCGGGTCCGGTCGCCGCGGTGGTTGTGACCACGCCCAGGTCGGTGAAGATCATGCTTCGCCGCGCGCCCGCGTCCTCCATGGCGAGAATGTCACGCCGGAGCGAGACGCCCGTCGCCTTGAACGCGTTCACGGCGAGCCCACGGTGCCGCATGCGGCTCACGATCGCGCAGGCGGCGGCAGTCTTGCCCGCCTCCATGCACGTCCCGGCCAGCGCGACCACCGGCACGCCGCGCGCATCGAGACCCGCCGCCGGGTCGAGCTTGCGATGCCCGATCCGCGCCGGCACCCCGATCCGCTCGCCGAGAAACGGAAACTGCAGCACCGCGCCCAGCACACGGCAGTCGAAGGGCCTGCCCTTGTCGGGGTTTATCGAATCGCAGATGCCGAGCACACCACCGATGTTGAGCACCTGCAGCACATCGCCCGCTTCCACCTTGTCGGGAACGTGCCCCGAGTAGCCGAAGAGCGCCTGCCGGTGGCCAAGCGCGCCGACGATCACGTCGCCGCGTGCGAGCTTCGCCATGCGGCCGCTCGTGAGCTCAAGGGTGTTGTAGGTCGACTTGTTCGTCAGGATCTCGACGACCAGCAGCACTCCCTCCTCGCAGGGGATATCGCTGGTCGCGACGCGCAGCTCGTGGCCGAGGCCCGCGGCCTGCGCGATCGAGGCGATCTTGTCTACGACGACGCTCTTCATCGCTCGGCTCCCGAAGTTCTTACCGCTTGCCCGCGCGCGTGTAGAAGATGCCGGGCAGCGCCAGCATCTTCGAATAGCCATGTGCCTCGGCCGCTGTCCATTCGCCGGCTGATTCGCCATAGGCGCCTTTCGAGGCCTTCATCAGCGAGAACGGCGACTCGACGCCTTCGACAAAGGCGGCGCCACTGCGCAGCAGGACGTTCACCTCGCCCGTGACCCGACGCTGCGAGGCCAGGAATGCCGCCTCGATGTCGCGGCACACCGGGTCGAGGTGTTGGCCCTCGTGGACGAGATCGCCATAGGTCGCGGCGAGCTGGTCCTTGATGCGGGCCTGACGGGCGGACAGCACCAGCTTCTCGAGCTCGCGATGCGCGGCGAGCAGCACCTCGGCGGCCGGCGCCTCGAACGCGACGCGACCCTTGAAGCCGATGATCGTGTCGCCGAGGTGGATGCCGCGACCGATGCCAAACGGCGCCGCCATCGATTCGAGGCGCTCGATCAACGCGACCGGCGACATCGGCTCGCGGTCGAGCGAGCAGGGCACCCCCGACTCGAAGCCGATCGTGTGACGCTCAGGCTCGCGCGACTGGTCGAAGGCGCCGCGGGTCAGCACCCACGCGGACTCGGGGATGCTGCCCTGCGAGCTCAAGGTCTCCTTGCCGCCGATCGTCACGCCCCAGAGCCCGCGGTTGACGGAGTAGGCCGCCCCGAACGCCGGTACCGGCAGCCCGCGCGATTCGAGATAGGCGACCTGCTCGGGACGCTTGAACGCCCGGTCGCGGACCGGCGCCAGGATCTCGAGGCCGGGTGCAAGCGTCCGGAGCGCAACCTCGAAGCGCACCTGGTCGTTGCCGGCGGCGGTCGAGCCGTGCGCCACCGTGTCCGACCCGAGTCGCGTCGCCCACTGCGCGACGGTCTGCGCCTGGAGCACGCGCTCGGCGCCGACGCACAGCGGATAGAGATTCCCGCGACGCACGTTGCCGATCACGAGAAAGCGCAGCACCTGGTCGAAGTAGCCCGCCCGGGCGTCGACGAGATGGTGCGCGACGGCGCCAAGCGCGCGCGAGCGCTCCTCGAGCTGGAGCGCCGCCTCGGAATCGATGCCGCCGGTATCGACCGTGAGCGTGATGATCGGCCGCCCATAGGTATCGGCGAGCCACGGGACGCAGAAGGAGGTGTCGAGGCCCCCGGAGAATGCAAGCAGGATGGGCCTGGTGCCCGTCGATGAGCTCGTCATGCTCTGGGCCTTCAGCGCGAGAAACTGGCGCGCAACCGCTCGGCGAGCTTGCGCTGCAGGCGCACGTTACCGGTGGCGATGAAGATCGTGTCATCGCCGGCGATGGTGCCGACCACCTCGGGCCAGCGCGCCTTGTCGATGGCGATCGCAACGCTCTGCGCGCTGCCAACCATCGTGCGAAGCACAGTCAGGCAGGGGCCCGCGTGATGGACGTCCTTAAGAAACCCGCTCACGGCCTCGAAGTGGCTGGGCGTGAGCGCGTCCTCGACCGCCGGCAGCAGGTACCGGTCGCCGGCCTTGGCGACCCCCAGCTCGCGCAGGTCACGGCTGACGCTCGACTGCGTGGCATCGAAGCCCTCGCGGCGCAGCAGTGTCACGAGTTCGGACTGCCGGCCCACGGCGGACTGGCGCAGGATCCGCGCTATCGCAGCCCGGCGCAGCAATGGACTGGGTTCGGTCGCCATCGTCGAGCAGGATCCCTGTGAATAAAAACGCAGGCACTTTGCATAAATATGCAGGTAGTGTCAAGCGCCAGAGATCGAGGGCCGCGGCGCAGCGTGCGTCGTTGCGCACACCGAGCGACAATGCACGCATGGGTGATCGACGGCTCGACGCCGCACGACGGCTGCACGCGCTCGCACGCACCGGTCTCCATTTCTGCGCCGGTGAATACGACCGCGAGCGCTACGAGCAGATCGAGCGGATCGCGGCCGAGCTGCTCGCCGACGGTGAGCCGGCTTCCTGCGCGCGGCTGCTTGAGCTCTGGTCACGCGAGGAGGGATACGTCACGCCCAAGATCGAGGTGCGCGGCGCGGTGTTCCGCGGCGGCGCGGTGCTCCTGGTTCGCGAGCGCGCCGACGGTCTCTGGACGCTTCCCGGCGGCTGGGCCGACGTGGGCGAAACGCCTTCGCAGGCCGTGACGCGCGAGATCGAGCAGGAATCGGGCATCCGGAGCCGGGTGATCTCGCTCGCGGCGCTCCTCGACCGACCTCTGCACGGGCCGTCGCCGGGCCTCTTCCACAGCTGGAAGGCCTTCTTTCTCTGCGAGATGCTGGGCGGGGAGCCGCGCGGCAGCTACGAGACCGATGCAGCTGAGTTCTTCGACGTCGATGGTCTTCCACCGATGTCGCTCGGGCGCAGCAGCCCCGCCCAGGTCGTCCGGCTGTACGAGCACTGGCGGAAGCAGCCGTTGCCGGCGGACTTCGACTGACCGCCGCGCTCGCGGACGACCCTCAGCGCTCGATGCGGTACTCGACGTCGGCGCTCTGGTCCAGCCCGGCCTCGGCCTTCAGCGACCATTTTTCCGTCAGCGTGTAGCGGAGCTTAATGGTGTTGATTGCTTCCGCGATCGAGATACCGTAACTCACGAACAGCCTGGGATTGAGGTACTTTCCGAGCACCACAGCTGTGTCGTCGGTGCCCGAGCTTTCGACCGCCACCTCGTCGAGCCCGAGGCGGCTGCCGATGCCGCCGAGCAGCAGGCCGCCGCCGCTTATGGCCAGGCTCTGGGTCGCGCTGTCGAGCGTCTGCACATCGCTCGACTGCAGCCTGTCGACCGAGCGGCCGGTCAGCAGAAAGGAGAGGGCCTCGTTGGAAGACATCGCCGGCGTAGAGGTGATCGTGATGAAGGGCTGGTCGAGCTGGCCGCGGACGTTGACAGCCACCGTCACGTCCTCGTCCTCGATTCGCCGTTCGGCGACGAGATCGAGTGTCGGCTGCGACAGCGGCGTGTTGTCGTACGAGAGACGCCCACGCGTGATGCGGATGTCCTGGCCAAAAGCCTTGTACTCGCCCGAGATGACGTTGATCGCACCCCGGCCGCGCACGACGTCCGCCGGTCGCGTGAGCACCGTGACCGCGCCGCCGAGCTTTGCCTTGAGACCGTAGCTGTCGACGCGCACGTCGTCGCCCAGCACGACGTCGATCTGGCTACGCAGGCGTTCCAGCGTCGAAGGCGAGTCATCCTCAGTGTCGATGCCGACGATGCGCTCGTCGGGAGAAGTGCTGACCGACGTGGTCAGATCCTTTGGCGCGATCAGCGCCGACGGGATGTGCACCTGGCCGGTGACGTGGTAGCCGCTGGAGCTCGCGGCAACCTTGAGATCGGGCGAGGCTACGATGCGGTACTCGGGCGTGTCGGCGACGAGCAGTCGATCACCCCTGAGCTGCATCGAGCCGTTCATCACACCCTCGGGCCAGCGGAAGCGCCCGTCGAGCGTCACCGATCCACCCGAGGTCGTGCCTCGTCCATCGAAGGTGAACTCGTCGCCTTCGAAGCGACCGGCGAGCCGCGCATCCGCCAGGATGAAGTTTGTGCGGTAGAACTCGAACCGCCCGTCGGCTACCGCAAACTCGCCATTGAAAAGCGGCTCGCCAAGCGTCCCGCCCATCGTGAGCTCGGCATCGAGCCGACCGGCGGCGCGATCGATCTCCGGCACAAAAAGGGGCAACGCCGTGAGCGCCTCGGACGCGCTGTGCAGCCGTCCGGCGACGGGGTATTGCCCCATCGCAACATCCGGAATGCGTTCGGCCCGCGCCTCGCCCCGGATGTGCGTGTTCTCGCCCACCGAAAGCTCCAGGTTGGCGCGGATGTCCTCCTGCTGCGCGAACAGATCCAGCCGGCCGCCGCCGAGATGCACACGCTCGGTGCGGAACTTGTTGCGCGGTATGTCGAGACTCGCCTGGTCGAGCAGCACGGTGGTTGCGCCGAGCCAGTCCTGGCCCGGTTCCTTGCCGATCCAGCCGCTCGCCTGGACCATTCCATCGAATTCGCGCCACCCGAGAAGCGAGTTCAGCAGGCGCCGCAACGGCCAGTCCTGCGCGCTGTAGATCAGCCGCCAGCTCTCCGGGCGCGCGCTCCACTGACCCTCCACGCAGAACCGTGCCTCGCCGGTCTCGAGACACACTGGCGCGGCGCTCGCTGTCTCGGGCGAAAGATCGACGGCCGCCGGCTGCAGCAGGTTTGCGCTGCCATCCGGGAAGCTGAACTGCGTCGACGCGAGCTCGCCGTGCCAGCGACGCCGGTCGATCTCCAAAGCACCGCGCGCCGCGATCCGGGCCTCGAACCCGGCGAGACGGTACTGCTCGTCGCCGGACGATGCAGCTTCGAGCGACAGCTCGTGCTCCGTGGTGCGCCCGCTGGCCCGGAACTCGACGCGGTCGAACCGCAGCGCCCCACTGTCGACCCCGTCAGCGCGTACCACTACTCGGGAACTCCGCGTGTCGCCGAGATCGAGATCGATTTGTGCCTGTGCGCCGCCAACGAAGACATCCTGGTACCTGAGCGCTGCGAGCGTAGCCTCGCCGATGATCGATGGTCGCGAAAGCGTCCCCTGTACGCGGCCGTGCGCCGTCACCCGTCCCGAGAGCTGCGGATCGACGATCGCGAGCGAGCGCAGATCGGCATCGAGGACCAGATCGAGGGTCGGTCCATAGCGACCGTCGACCCGCGCATAGGAATCACCGTTTGCCACGCGCACCGCCCGCAGCTCGTAGTTGCCGTCGCGGCGCTCGATCTCGCCGCTGCCCGTAAGCGAGCGGCCCCAAAGCACGCCGTGCAGCGATGCGACCCGCGCGGTCAGCGGTGCGTTCGTGGCAAAACCGCGTCCCTCGATCGACCCTTCGAAAGCGATGCGTCCGTCGAGATCCGCGCGGAGCCGGCGAAGATCGAGCGAGCGGGCTTGCACGGTGAATCGCCAGGGCTGGTCGCCGGTCCACCCCAGGCGGCCTGCGCCGCGGATGCGCCCGTCCAGCGTATACGCGTCGACGGCATCTATCGTGAGGGCGTCTCGGCCGACCAGTCCTGTCGCATGCCAGGCGGCCGCTGGTATCTGCGCCCCCGCGGTCTCGGCCTTCACCTCGTAGGCGTACGGGAGACTCCCGCCGATGCGGTAGTTGCCGGCGGCGCTTGTGACGACCGGCTCGCCCACGAGCGGCCAGCGCAGTGTCGCCCACTCGCCGCGGAGCGCGAGCACCGGTGATTCGGGAGCGAGATCGATCGTCCCGCTCGTGGTGAAGGACGCCGCGCTGCGCGGCAACCATGCGCGAAGCGTGGTGATCTCGATGACACGGCCCTGCCATGTTCCGCCGCCCTGCAGACGCAGCGGCTCGTCGACGAACCCGGTCGAGGTGAGCGTGCCGTCGACTCCGATCGAGTTGCGCCCCGCGTTGATCGCAATCGAGCCGCTCACGCGCGGGAAGCGCCCCGCGGGAACCCAGGGTGAGCCGTCGAATTCGATGGCACGGAGCGTCCCGACCAACCGCGGCGCGGCGGTCAGGGCGAGCGCGTTCCCCGAGAAGCTGAGACGAGCGGGTTGCACCAGTCGTATGTCGGTCCCCAGCCGATCGAGATTGCCGCGCACCGCACTCGAGAACCGATAATCGTGGCTGTCCGGCAAGCGCCAGCGCCCGGAAAGCGTACCGCTCACGCCCATCGGCCGGCCCGCGCGCAGCCGCACCTCACCCGCCAGCTCGCCCGCAGCGTCCTTGATCGTGACGATAGGGGCGTGCAGCACCCAGTGGTCCATCGTGAGCGCCCCGTTGATCGAGGCGACGGAGTACTTCTGACCATTGGTGAGGACGAGCGCGACCCGCCTAAGGTCGAACCTCCCGACCAGGAGTCGCAGCGGGTGCGGCATGAAGTGCGGCTCGGACGGCGGCTGCGGTCCGCGACGACGGAGCGTTACCTCGAAGGTGCCCGCCTCGGCGCTCACGATCGAGATCGTCCGCGACAGCAGGTTGCTTAGCTCAGGCTGGAGACGCAGCTCGCGCGCGTCGATGCGCACCGCCTCGTGATCGATGACCAGGGTGTCGAACTCCAGCGGTCCGCTGAGGGTGCCGCGTGCTCCGCTGGCCGTGATCGACACCGCTGAGAGCGTCTCGAGCCGCCGCAGCACGAAATGGAGCCCGGCCTCGGTGTTGACGAGCCACGTGGCCCACACGGTCAGCCCTGCCAGCGCGAAGAGCAGCAGGATGCCGCCGATTGCGAGCACCCGCCGGGTCACAGCAGCACCTGCGTCATGTTGAGGTGCAGCCGCGGTTTCATGTCAGGCTCGGAAAGCGCCTGAGCGATGTCGAGCCCGATCATCAGCATCGGCAGCTTCCAGCGTATGCCGAGGCCGACCGAGTACTCGAGCGGGTCGCCCCATTCGTTGAAGGCGTTGCCCGTGTCGTAGAACGCGGCAATGCGGAAGTCGCGCGGCAGGTCGCGCTCGATCTCGATGGTGGCGACCAGCTTGTTCTCGCCGCCCTCCTCGGTCGGGTTACCGTTCTCGTCGGGCGGCCCGGGCGGTGACAGCTCGTTCAGACCGAAACCGCGCACGCTTCGGTCACCGCCGGCGAAGAAGCGCTGCGAAGCGGGAAGCTCGGAGAATTCATTGATCCAGCTCGCACCGATCTCGCCACGCAGACGCAGGTACCACGGACCGGAGATGCGCCAGACCTTCTCCGCGCGGCCGACGAAACGCAGGTAGGAGGCGTCCGAGCCAAGCGTCTGGGGGCTGCCTGTCAGCTCGAAGTAATAGGCCGCATCGCGGACCCAGCCCGTGAGGAAGTTCGGCGGCAGGCTGGAATAGCTCGCACCAGGTATGAAGAACAGATCCGTCTGGTCGGTCCCGTCGGCGAAGATCGACCGCTCCTCGTTGACCTTCAGAAACAGCACACGCTGCCAGCTCCCCATCGCCTCGGTGACGCTGCCGATGACCTCGACACGCTCGCTCTCCAGGTCACCGATCTCCTCGTTGATGTAACCGGTCGAGAACTCCAGCTTCTCGAGCGAAGGGTCACCAACCGGAATGATGTAGCGCGCTATCGCTTCGGTCAGGACGGACGAGGCCGTCAGCTGAACCTGCCAGCGGTGGCCGCGTTTGTTTACCCGCCGGTTGTCCCAGGTGAATTTGCCGCGTACGGCGGTGTCGGTGCCGTAGCCGGCGCTGACGCTATAGCGGTCGCGTTTGATGGGTTCCCCGCGCACCGTGACGGGCACCGTCAGCGTCTTGGGGTCCCTGTCCCCCGGAATCACCGAGACGGTCGAGAAGTAGTTGCTGTCCTCGAGCGCGAACTGGGTGCTGCGCACGCGCTCCGGCGAATAGGGCTGCCCCTCCGCGAAGCGCAGGTAGCCTGCGAACAGCCGGTCGCTGATCGCGCTCTGCTCGATCTGGATCTCACCGAACTGGTAGCGGCCGCCGGTGGTGAGCGCGACGTGGACGTCGGCGGTCTGCGCCTCGGGGTCGACGATGAGCTCGTGCCGCTCGAGCTTCGCGTCGACGTAGCCACGCTCCTGTGCGCCGCGCAGCAGCTCGAGCTTGAGGCGCTCATAGGCGGTGTGCTCGAGCCGGGCACCGGGCTTGACCGTGCTGTTGTGGATGACCGAGCGCAGTGTCGTGTCGTCCTCACCCTGCCCGCTGATCGCGATGTCGACGACTTGGAGCCGCACCGGTTCGCCAGGCACGATGAACAGGCGGACGATCCAGTCCTCGTCGTCACGCGTGGTGCGGCTGCGGACGGAGGGCGCGTAGTAGCCGTACGGCCGCAGCGCATCGGTCGCCTCGTCGACGGCGCGATCCGCGAGCCGGCGCACCTGCGGATCGGTGAGATCGTCGCGCTGCACGTACCTGCCCAGCGTGAGATACGTCCGGACGTTGGCAGCGATGGCCCGGTCGACCCCCTCGATCTCGATACGGATCCGGTCCGCCGCGAGCGTCGCTCCGCACCAGGCCAGGCCGAGCAGCGCGACGAGGGCTCCGCGCATACGGCCCACGCGGTTACGGGCGCGCATGCCGGGCGTCATTCGGGCGACGCTTCGCGGGCCGCACCAGGGGCCGTTACGCCGGTCGGCACCCGAACGGCGGCCGTGACGCCGCTCGTGGCCGAGCCGATCGTGAATGCGAAGCGCGAGGCGCCGCTCTGGACGCCGGCGGGATCGAACCGCCGTTCGTGGACGACCGCTCGCCCGATGCGGTCCACGAGCACCACGGTCGAGCAACGGGTTCCGTATCGTTCATGTACGACGAACGGTGCCGACACCGCGCGCTCCCAGCCCTCGGGCAGGTCGGTGTGCGGCAGAGCCGCATCTCCGGTCGTCGTTCGATCCGCGAGCAGGGCGAAGAGTTCCTCGGCGGTGATTGCGCCGCCGCGGAGCAGCGCAGTGAAGCGCTCCCGTGTGCGCGTGAGCTTGGGCCAGGGCGTATCGAGCCACTGGTTCGAAAGCCCGTAGATCCCGTCGGCCAGGGACCGCGGAGGATCGTTGCCACGGTTCGAGTAGTAATGCAGCGAGTCGCTATCGCCAAGCAGCAGATTGAAACCGCCGTAGTCGCGCGCCCTGCGCTCGAGTCCCGCCAGGTACTGACCGGCGCTCACCTCGCCGCGGAGATAGGCGGGCACCAGTTCGCCGCGCGTCGGCGCGCCAGCCGGTGGCGGGTCGAAGTCGCGGAAATTGGTGACGATCCCGAAGCGCCCGTCGCGGACCAGACCGAGCCAGGTGCCCGAGCCCTTCAGGTCGCGGCCCGCGAGCAGCGGCGGTCCGTCGTTCCACCAGCCGAGCGCCGCGGCTGGCCGCTCGTGGAATTCGTCGCGGTTGCCGGCGATGACAAGCCGGAAGTCCGGGTGCGCATTCCAGGCGACGACGAGCAGGCACATGAAGTCAATTGTACGGGGTGACCGCCGCCCCGCTCGCTGCCCGCCGCGGCGCTACTGGGAGCGATTGGCCTCGCCCGGTGCACGCCGCCGGCCGAACATCAGTCGGCCGGCCTTGCGTGTCGCCCACACGAGCAATGCGACGACCGCGACCAGGCACACGAGTGGCAACGCGATCGCGAGTAACGACAGCCCCGTGGCGCTGACGGTCTCTACGGTGCTCACCACTGGATTGCCGAGCCCGCCAGTTGCGAGACCGGTCTTCGCGCGAACGACCGCTGCACTGCCCTTCGTGAGCCCAGCGATGCCGCCCCCGGCGATGATCGCAACCGGCCACATCACCGCCGGGGGCACGTCGGCCATCACCGCGGCGCTTGCGAGCACGCCGGCCGCGAGCGCCGCGGGGCTTGCAAGCACGTCCAGCGCGTGGTCGACGCCGGGGACGTAGTAGGCCAGCGTCTCGAGCACGGCCGCCGTGCCGAGGGTGACCAGCGCAGGCGTGCTCGCGAGCCATGCAAAGCCGTCGGTGAGCGGCAGCACGCCCGAGCGGGCCGCGATCGCGGCGATCAGCAGCGGCAGGAATACCCGAAAGCCGGTCGCCGCGGCGAGGCCTACACCGAGCGCGATGCTGAGCAGCGCACCGAAACCGAGTTCCATCGTTGCTCCTTCTCCGACCGTCGGGATGCTGCCGGATCGATTAGACGACCGGGTTCTCGGGACTCACGATCGCGGATTCGTCTGGCGATCATCGGCCCGGGCCCCATTGCTTGACGCCGGGCGTGGCGGCGAGCGGGACAGCGGCACCCGCGTCGTACCATTCCTCGATCAACCGGTACGACACCGATTGCGGCGGCGGTAGTCCCGGCACGCCTGCCGCAACTTCCTCGCGCGTAAACCAGCGCGCGTCCTCCAGCTCATCGTCGGTGCGGATCGCCGCGTCCGCGGAGGCGAGCGCCATGAAGCCGATCATGAGCGACGAGGGGAAGGGCCAGGGCTGCGAGGAGTGATAGCTGACCTCGTGCACGGACACGCCGGTTTCCTCGAGGACTTCGCGTGCAACCGCGTCCTCGAGGCTCTCGCCCGGTTCCACGAACCCGGCGATCGTCGAATAGCGGCCGGCGGGCCAGGACGCCTGTCGACCAAGCAGCGCGCGCTCCCCGTCAGACACCAGGACGATTACGGCCGGGTCGAGCCGCGGAAAATGCTCGGCGCCGCACGACGGGTTGCTGCACTTCATCACGTGCCCGGCGCTTTCGCTTGACGTAGCCGCGCCGCAGGTGCCGCAGTGACGGTGCCGGCCGCGCCACAGCACCATTGCACGCGCATAGGCGAGCAACCCCGCCTCGTCCTGCGGCAACGCGGCGCCCGTGAGCCGCAGGTCCTCGAAGCCGGTCTCTGGAGGCAGGGTCAGCGTGGATTCGTCGCTGAACTCCGCCGCGAAGACGGTGCGACCGTGAAAATGACCGAGCAGTACGTACTCGGCCGGTTGCACCATGCCGCCGAGCGCATCGCCGAACTCGAGCAGCGCGGCGCCGAAGCCCGCGGGAACCCTGCGCACCAGGCTCCTGGACTGCCAGACCGGAACCAGCAGCGTCGTCGGGTCCCGTAGCGCCGCGTCGAGAAAGGCTGAGTCCTTACGCAGGTGCGCAGCGCGGTCGAGGTAGGGGCCTGAAAATACGTTTGGGCGGCGCACGGTCGGTCCGGTTTGCACCCCGGATTCTAGCAACCGTGCGTGACCTCCATCGCGCGCGCCGGCGGCGGCAGCGACGCCTCCGGCCAGCGGCAGGCAGGACAGGTCGCGCGCTCGACGCCGAGCGTGTCGCGGACCCACAGGGCGTGGCAGTCGCGACAGTGCGCGAGCTCGTACTCGTCGTGCAGCGCGAGTGCGTGCCGCAAGTACCAGGCGTGCTCGAAGGTGATCGCCGTACCGGGGCAGACGCTGCGGAAGGCATCGTAGGCATCGCAGAACCGCGCCACTTCGTCCAGCGTCGGTCGCTGCAGCAGACGCGGGCGCGCAAGCAGCGCGCAGGCCTGCAACAGGCTCGCAACGGCTCCCGCCTCCATTTCCAGCGCGGCGGAGCGGCGGAAGAAATCCATCTGCCGGGGCGACTTGCCGCGCCGCCGGCGCACGGCCGTCTCCGGTTGCGTGCGGATGTAGTCGCGGAAGAGTTTTCTTATCCGGTCGGCCGAGAGCCCCGTGCACTGACGGATGGTGTGCGTGCGCGCTTCGTGCCTGATCAGACGGTAGGCGACCGCAAGTCGAAGCCGGTCGCGATCGTAGCGGCTGTCCGTAATGCGCATGGCTGGAGGCCTCGGTCAATTGTGGCTTCTTTGGCGAGAATATGGTCTCACAGGACCACATATTGAAGTCTATAAGAGAATATGGTCCGATCGGACCATATAAGGAGAGCCCAATGACCCGCCCGTTCGACGGCCACGATGGGCCTGCCGGCATCACCCCGCAGCACGGCTTCCTCACTCCCGCCATCCGCCGTGACGTTGCCGACCTCAACCACCAGTTTCTGACTCTTGCGCTCGAGCCGGCGCTCTCGGGAGATGACCGCTTCGCACTGCCCGACGAGGTGCGCCACACGCTGGAGGCTGGTGGAGACAGCCTTCTGGTGCGGGTCGCGGCCTGCCCGTTTACGCTGTTCCAGGTATCGCTGGCCCATGGCCGGCTGAGCGGCCCGGGTCCGGGTGTCGAAGACACCAGGCGACCCCTCGTCGATGCCGCAACAGCGTCACGTGCCCAGTGGTTCGCCGACGTCGCCGTGTTTCTGGCATGGCGGCTTGCCGACGACGAGCCCTTGGCGTTTCGGGTCGTGCTCGGCCTGTCGGCAGGCGACGAGCTGCTGCTGAACCAGACCCGGCCCTCGGACCTGCTGCGGCTTGCCGGTGGGCCGCAGCTCATCCGTCCGCGCTGGATCCGTCACCCGCGCTACTGGCGGCTGCTCATTCGCGCCGCCGCGGCGGCTGGCGATGCGACGCTGCAGCGTGTGCACTGCGCCGGCATCTGCATGGTCGTTGCCGATCTCTGGGGTCAGGACGGGCAGCCAGTGGACAGGTCCGGACCGGGGAGACGCTGACCGCGGTTCTGTTGCTGCGCCCGGCGGGGCGCATTACGCTGCCGGACCCCCGTCCGCCCGCTCCTGTCATGCACGCCCTGTCCCTGCGTCAGCTTTCGAAGATTTACAAGAACGGCGTCCATGCATTGAAGGGCATCGACCTCGACGTCGAGTCCGGCGACTTCTTCGCGCTGCTCGGGCCGAACGGCGCCGGCAAGACTACGGCGATCGGTATCGTCTCCTCGCTCGTGACCAAGAGTGCCGGGAAGGCATTCGTCTTTGGCCATGACGTCGACAGCGACCTCGAGGCCGCCAAGGCCTGTCTCGGAATCGTGCCGCAGGAGATCAATTTCAACCAGTTCGAGAAGGTCTCGACCATCCTTCTGAACCAGGCGGGCTTCTATGGTATCCGCCGTGGAGTTGCGCGCGACCGGGTCGAGCGCTGGCTGCGCGCGCTCTCACTCTGGGACAAGCGCGATGCCGTGTCGCGCACGCTCTCGGGCGGCATGAAACGGCGGCTGATGATCGCGCGCGCTCTGATTCATGAGCCACGACTGCTGATCCTCGACGAGCCGACCGCGGGCGTCGACATCGAGATCCGCCGCTCGATGTGGGAGTTCCTGCGGCGCCTGAATGCCGAGGGCACGACGATCATCCTGACCACCCACTATCTCGAAGAGGCCGAGACGCTCTGCCGCAACATCGCGATCATCGACGAGGGGCGCATCATCGAGCACGGCCGCATGTCGAGCGTGCTCCGCAAGCTGCAGACCGAGATCTTCGTGCTCAACACGCGCGAGGCGATTGACGAAACACTGCAACTTCCGGGTTATGCCGTGCGGCTGACCGATGAGCACACGCTCGAGGTGGAGGTCAGCAAGGAGCAGAACCTGAACGACATCTTCGCCGCGCTCACGTACCGCGGCATCGAAGTGCTCTCGATGCGCAACAAGTCAAACCGGCTCGAGGAGCTGTTCATGCGACTGGTCGAAGGACGTGATGGAGCCGCAATGCCGTCACGCGCTGCGGCCGTCGAATGACGACGGGGGCAGGCACGGCAGTGACCGCCCCTCGCGAGGGCGAGCGCCGACATCGCCTGGTGGGGTTCAACACGATCGTTATCCGCGAGTTCAGCCGGATCATCCGTATCTGGGCCCAGACGCTGGTGCCGCCCGCAATTACGGCGACGCTGTACTTCCTCATCTTCGGCAGCCTGATCGGGGCGCGCATCGGAGACATGGGCGGGTACAGCTACATGCAGTACATCGCGCCCGGGCTCATCATGATGTCCGTGATCACCAACAGCTACGGCAACGTCGTTTCCTCGTTCTTCGGGGCGAAGTTCGGCCGTCACATCGAGGAGCTGCTCGTCTCGCCGTTGCCCAACTGGCTGATCGTGCTGGGTTACGTCGCGGGCGGTGTCATGCGCGGGATGCTCGTCGGCATCGTGGTGACCCTGGTCGCACTCTTGTTCACGCGCCTGCACGTCGAGCACTGGTTCGCCGTCATCGGCGCGGTGCTGCTGACCGCGTTCGTGTTCTCGCTGGGCGGGTTCGTCAACGCGGTCTTCGCGAAGAACTTTGACCAGGTGACCTTCATCCCGACCTTCATCCTGACCCCGCTAACCTATCTCGGCGGGGTGTTCTATTCGATCGCGATGCTCCCGGACTGGGCGCAGAAGCTCTCCCAGGCGAACCCGATCCTCTATATGGTCAACGCGTTCCGGTATGGCTTCCTGGGTCACTCGGACGTGAGCGTGGCTTTCGCCTTCGCGGTGATGCTGGGGGCGGTGATCGGGCTGTTCGCGCTGTGCGTCTGGTTGCTCGACCGGGGCACCGGGATCCGCGACTGACGACGCGCGGTCGTACCCCGGCGCGGACCGGCGGATCGTTCTCATCGTTCTCACCGGTTGGTCTGCTGATCTGATCACTCGCTGATCGGGCGGCGCAGTTCCGTAACTGCGAAGCCCAGGAGCACCAGGAGCAGCACGACCTGTACCGCGTGCACCTGTGGTCGCCGCGAGACGATCCCCGGCACGAGCACCGCAAGCGCCACGAGGCGCACGGTTAGCCATGGCTCCGGCGACCAGCGGTCGAGGATCAGGATTGCGGCCACCGTGGACAGCACCACCGCGAGCGCGAGCAGGCCCTGCAGCAGTCGATGGTGGTCGTAGTAGTAGGCGCGCATGTCGTGAACCGAGCCGTCCCCGAGCTCGGGCACGGCGAGATGGCTCACGAGGTAAAGCGACACCGGCACCGAGAGCATCAAAAGCCCCTCGAGGAGGGTCCAGGACGCCACGTGGCGATAGCTCCAGAGCTGAAACCAGACCATGACGTAGGACACCAGCATGATTGCGAGCCAGCAGGTGTGAACCCAGTAGAGGCGGGTCTTGCGTCGCGACTCGAGCATCTGCCCGAGGCTTCGCACCAGGAGCGTGAGCCCGAGACCGGTGACGATGGAATAAAGCGTCACCAGGAATTCGAACAGGCTCATGCGTCGGCCACTGGGCTCATGTCAGCTTTTGTCCCGGGTCCTGTCCCGTTCGGTCCGTGTGGCTCTGGTCGCGGCAGCTGCCGGTGTTCAGTCGGCTTCTTCGCGCGGCTTGAAGGCCGCGACGAGCTCCTGTTGCCGGCGGGCCGGCACGGGATCGTAGTGCGACAGGTCCATCGTGTAAGTACCCTCGCCGCCGGTGAGCGCCTTGAGCCGCGACAGATAGTCCTGCAGCTCCGAAAGCGGAACCAGCGCGCTGATTTCGGCGCGGCCGCCGGGCAGCGTGTCCTGTCCGTTGATCCGCGCGCGACGCGTGGCTAGATCGCTGGTCACGTCGCCGATTGCGTTCGCGGGCGAGCTGATCGCGACGCGCACGACTGGCTCGAGCACGATCGGCCCAGCCTCGCGGATCGCGGTGATGAAGGCCTTGCGTCCCGCGGCGACGAAAGCGACTTCCTTCGAGTCGACCGCGTGATGCTTGCCGTCGTAGACGCTGACCCGCAGGTCCTGCAGCGCGAAGCCCGCGATCGCGCCCTCGTTCATCACCTGGCGCACGCCTTTCTCGACGGCCGGCAGAAACTGCCCCGGGATCGCTCCGCCTACGACATCGTCGACGAATTCGAATCCCGAGCCGCGCGGCAGCGGCTCGATGCGCAGGTAGACCTCGCCGAACTGTCCGGCGCCGCCGGTCTGCTTCTTGTGACGGTGATGACCCTCGGCGGGACGGCTGATGGTTTCGCGATAGGGCACGGCCGGCGGGCTGGTCTTCACAGCGACGCCATAGCGCTCGGTCATCCGCGCCAGCATCACGCGCAGATGCAGATCGCCGAGGCCGTAGAGCACTGTCTCGTTCTGCGCCGCGTGATGCTCCACCCGGACGCAGGGGTCCTCGGCCACCAGGCGGTGCAGCGCCTCGGAGAGTTTCTGCTCGTCGCCACGTTTCTCGCTGCGGATCGCGAGTCCGAGCATCGGCGGGGGGAACGTGACCGACTTCAGGTGATGGTGGTCCTCGTCGTGCGAGTCGTGCAGCACGGCGTCAAAATGCAGCTCGTCGATCTTCGGCACGGCGCAGATGTCGCCGGGGATCGCCTGCGCGACCTCGGAGTGATCCTTGCCCTGGAGCTGGAAGAGATGCGCCACCTTGATCGGCTTGCGCGCGTCGCCGACCAGCAGCTGCGCACCCGCGCGTAGCGTCCCCTGGTGGACCCGGAAGATGCCGAGTTTGCCGACGAAGGGGTCGATGGTCACCTTGAATACGTGGCCGATCACGTGTTTCGACGGATCCGGCGACACCGGGACACGCTCAGCGTCATCGCCTTCGCCCTTGAGAAAGGGCGGCGGGTTGCCCTCAGCCGGGTTCGGCAGCAGTCGCAGCAGCACGTCGGTCAATTCCGCGATCCCGGCGCCGGTCTCCGCGGAGCAGAAGCACACCGGCACGAGATGATCCTCGCGCAGTGCCTGCTCGAACGGATCGTGGAGCTGCTCGGGGGTGAGCTCCTCGCCCTGCTCGAGGTAAAGCGCCATCAGTTCTTCGTCGACCTCGACCACCTGGTCGATGATCTCGGTGTGAGCCGCCTCGACCGAGGCGATGTCCGTCGGCTGGCCGCGCGGCTGGAAGAAGCAGTCGACCACCGCCTTGCCGCTGTCGGCCGGAAGATTGAGTGGCAGACAGGTCTTGCCGAAGGCTTCGCGGATCTCCTCGAGCGCCTCGCCCGTGCGCGCATCGCGGCTGTCGATCTTGTTGATCACGATCAGGCGGGGAAGGCCGCGTGCTTTCGCGAAATCCATCATCCGGTGCGTCATCGGCTCGACGCCATTGATTGCGCTCACGACGATCACCGCGGTCTCGACCGCTTCGAGCGCCGACAGCGTGCGGCCGAGGAAGTCCGGGTACCCCGGCGTATCGATGATGTTGACGCGGCGACCCTGCAGCTCGAACCCGCAGATCGCGGCATCGAGCGAATGCAGCAACGACTTTTCCTGTGGATCGTAGTCGCAGACCGTGGTCCCGCGAGCGAGCGACCCCTTCGACCGTATGGCACCCGAATGCGCGAGCAAGGCCTCGGCCAGCAGCGTCTTGCCCGCGCCTGCTTGGCCCACCAGCGCAAGGTTGCGGATGTCCGCGGTCGTGTAGGGCATGTCCATCTCCGGATTGGAACTGCGTCACGGAAAGCATACCCCCGCTGTGGCATTGAAGCGGAGTTGTCAAGCGGGATTGGCTTGGGTTCAGGTTCAAGGTAGAAAGCGCGTACCAAACGGTGGCGTACCGCCGATCCCGCAGAGGTAGAACGCATGGCGTTGGGCAAGCGTGCCCTGATCGTGGACGACTCGCGCTCGGCACGGGTGATTCTGAGCCGGATGCTCGAGCATCACGGGATGGCGGTTGACACGGCGGAGTCCGCCGAGCAGGCGCTCGAGTTCCTCGCGCAGAGCCGTCCCGACGTGATCTTCATGGACCACCTGATGCCGGGCATGGACGGGTTCCAGGCCGTTCAGGCGATCAAGGGCGACCCGCAGACCGCGACGATTCCTCTCATGATGTACACCTCGCAGGAAGGCGAGCTGTACGTGAGCCAGGCGCGCGCGCTGGGCGCCATAGGCGTTCTGCCGAAAACGGTGCGGCCGGTTGACGTCTCGCGCGTGCTCTACCAGCTGCATCTCCTGCCGGATCGGCGTCAGCACCGGTCGGCGCTGTTCGACGGCGGAGCGGCGCGCTCGCTGCCGATCGACGACGCGGAGGTCGGGAACGGCGACGCGGGACGCGCCGAGGATCAGGACGAGCCAGACACCTCGGTTTCCCCACACCCATCCCGCTCGATCGCGCTCGCGGAGCTGCAGAGCAACCTCCGCCAGGCAATGCAGCAGCAGCTCCGCGACCAGCTCGCCGAGCAGCGCCGGTTCGTGGTGGCGACGGTCGAAGCGATTGGCCGTCGCATCAGCGCCGAGCTCAAGGACGGCTTGAGCAAGCTTCCGCCGCCGCCGACGTTGGAGATCCCTCCGGCACCGCCGCCCGTACGGTGGCCGGTCGCCGTCGCGGCGCTACTCGCCGCCGTACCGGCGCTGATTCTCGGCGCGCTCCTGTGGCGCGCGCTCGACGCAAACCGCGCCGCCACTCGCGAGATCGGCGAGCTCAAGGCACGCCCCGCCGCGACGGCGCCGGTCGCGAGTGCCTCCTCGACTGCTCCGACGGTCGTGGCCGCGGGGCCGGGACGCGAGGCCGCCACCGTCATCGAATTCCTGCCGTACGGCGAGCCGCCGTTCGACGGTGCGCGGCTCGAGCGGCTGCGCACGATCGCGTCCGCCCTCGAGACGCAGGGGTTCCACGGCCGGATCCTGGCCGAGAGCTTCGTCGGCGATTTCTGCCTGACCGGGAATGCCTACGAGGGGTTCTCGGTCGCGGATCCGGACCTGCCGCTCGCCAAGTGCGCTCTGGTCGGCAATCCGCACGACGACGGGCTTTCACTCGCGCAACGCCAGTCCGTAGCCTTCGCCAATTTCACGGCCGGACTTCGCCAGCGCACCAACGGCGCAATCGTCGTCGAAGTGACGAACGGCGGGCGCACCGACCCCGTCCAGTATCCCGAGCAGCGCGAGGGCATGACGGCCGGTCAGTGGAACGGGGTCGCGACGCAGAACAATCGTGTCGAGTTCCGCGTGATCCCCGGCGCCTGACGCCGCCCTTGCGTCTGGACGTGACAACAGCAGCGGGCACGGCCGCGCCGGCCGCGGAGTTCTTGCCAAACCCGGATTTCGCCGCGCCGGGCTGGCTGGCAAACAGGCACGTTCAATCGGTGTGGCCCAGCCTGCCACTGCGCCGCCAGGGCGTACTGCGCCGCTCTGGAGCGTTGATCGCCGCTTCGCGTTCCTTGACCCTCGATTGTGGCGAGGGCGTACGGCTCTCGGCGCTGCACGCGACGCGGGAAGCGAGCGGGCGACCGCCCGCCACACGGCTCGTAGTGTTGCTCCATGGCTGGGAGGGCAGTGCGGACTCCCTCTACGTGCTGTCGCTCGGCCAGTACCTGTACGAGCGCGGGTATGACGTCCTGCGGCTCAACCTGCGCGACCACGGCGACAGCCATCACCTGAACGAGGGGATCTTTCACTCCTGCCGGATCGCCGAGGTCGTTGGCGCCGTCCGTTGCATCCAGCAACGGAGTCCCGCCCGCGCAGTGAGCCTGGTCGGATTCTCGCTCGGCGGCAATTTCTCGCTGCGTGTCGGTGCGCGGGCCGCGGAAGCCGGTCTCGATCTCGATCGTATCGTCGCGATCTGCCCGGTACTCGACCCGGCTCACACGCTTGCGCGACTCGAGGACGGCTGGGCGGTGTATCGCCGTTACTTCGTCTGGAAGTGGCAGCGATCGCTCGCGATGAAGCAGCTGGCATGGCCAGGCGTGTATGACCTCGGCGAAGTGCGGCGCATGGCGAGCCTGACTCGGATGACCGACCATCTCGCGCGCATGTACGGTGGTTTCCCCTCGCTCGACGACTATCTGCGGGGCTATGCCGTGGTCGGCAGAACCCTGGAGTCGCTCGCGGTTCCGACGCGCATCATCGCTGCGACCGACGATCCCATCATCCCGGCGGTCGATCTCGCACAGCTCGCCGCCTCGCCCGCGCTCGATATCCTGCGCACCGGGAAGGGCGGTCACTGTGGATTCTTCGACGGCGCCCGCGGCGGCGGTTGGCTTCCGCGCGAGGTGCTCGCGACGCTCGAGTCCCGGCGCCGCTGAGCCGGGTTCAGGCGCCGCGGCGCGACATCTCCGCTCGCCAGTTACGGGATCGTGCGGCGAGCACCCCGCCTGCGGCGGGCGCAAAACGCCGCTCGAGCGCAGGTGCCGGCCAATGCGCCGGCCGGCCGGCGGCGAGGAACGCCGTGCCGCGCGCCGTCGCCTCGCGGAGCTCGGGCCGGTCGACCGGGACGGTCGTGAGATCGGCAACCGCCTGGCACAGGTAATCGCTGCGCGCGAGGCCACCGGTTATCACCAGCGCCGCGAGCGGTCCCGAGTCGCGCATGAGCTCGAGATTGAAGGAGATCATGAACGCCATGCTCTCGACGACGGCGATCACCCGTTCGAGCTCTTCCCCGTCGCCGCAGAACTCGATCGGGAAGTCAGGTTTCCACCAGGGCGACCCGAGTCCGCCCACCCCGTTGATAAAGAGCGGCGCATGCGCCGGAGCGGGTCCGCGCAGCGCCTGGACCGCGCGGCCGACGTCGAGCACGACGCGCGACTGGAGCCAGTCGAGCGCGCTCGCCGCGCCGTTGACGGTGCCCTCGAGGCTGCATACGACGCGCGATCCATCGGAGAAGAGGACGCTCTTGAGCAATCCGTCGACGGGGCGCGCGGCGGCGGTGATGGCCCGCTGCAGAAACGCACCGGTGCCGGCGTTGAGCCACGCCTGATCGGGGTCGAGCTCGCCATGAGCGAACACAGCGGCGGCCTGATCCCCGGTGCAGGCCCTGAACGGAATGTCCCGCGCGCCGATCCGCAAGGTGCCATAGGTGTGCAGCGTCGGGACCGGTTGCGGCAACGCGCTTGCCGGTACGCCGAAGATGTCGAGGAGCTCCGGCACCCAGTCCTGCGTTGCAGGGTCGAACAGCAGCGTGCGGGCCGCGTTCGATGGATCGACGCATACGGGCCGCTCCTCGAGCAGACGGCACAGAAGGAAGCTCGATAGCGGACCCGCAGCCAACCGGTTCGCAGTGGCCGCGGTGCGCACGGCGGGGAGCCTCTCCAGGCACCAGCGCAACTTGTTCGCGCCGTAGTGAGGCGAGAGGACGAGACCGGTGCGCTCGCGTACCCACTCGGCCCGGGGCCGCAGCCGCTCGAGGAAGCCGGCATCGCGACGATCCTGCCACGAGAGGGCGGCTGACAGCGCACGGCCATCGGACCGGTCCCAGCAGACCACGGTCGAGCGCTGGCAGGCGAGGCCGGCGGCGACGATCTCGCGGCCGCGCGCGGCGGCGCTGTCGCAAACGTCCTGCGCCGCGATGCGCAGCGACGTCACCAGCTCATCGGCGTCGTGCTCGACGCGATCGGGGCCGATGCGACGCGTCGCGACGGGGACCTGCGCCTCCGCCACATCGCGCCCCGTCGCATCGAACAAGATGGCGCGGCTTGCGTGCCCGCCCTGGTCCAGGGCCAGTATCAGATCGCCCGCGTCGCCTGCGGGCCGCTGCTCACGACGCGGCCCCGCGAGCTCGCTCCCGACCCGGTTGAGTTCCGCTTCCAGGCTCATGCTGCCGGCTTGCTGGTCCCGGCCGCGATCATCCGCCGCTGCTCGCCGCGTACTGCATCTGAAGCGCTCGTACCGTCATGGTCTCGACGAAGCCCGCGCCCCGAGCGCAAACCGCTCGCGCCGTCGGCGCGTCGCGAATCTCGTAGATTGCCCACTCCCACGGACCCGGCCACAACCGGGCATCGCCCGGCGGCAACCGCTCTACATTGCAGAAAAGGAACTCGGGCGCGAGCGCGCCCGCCGCGGCACGCGCGGCTTCGTTGTAGCCGTCGAGCACCCAGCCGATACGCGGGCGTCCCCTGCGGCGCAGCTCCTCGAGACAGGGTCGATCAAATGATATGAGTACGCAGCGATCGAGTACCTCCGGCAGGCACGCCGTGACGCGGTCCAGAACCGTGGACAGGCCGAACCGCCGCAGGCTCGCGCGCTTGATCTCGACGAACGCGATGACACCGCGCCAGCGTGCGAGTGCCGACGCAAACTGCTGCAGTGAGCAGGGTCGGATCTCCGCATGGGCGCCCCCGAATCGCCCGGGCTCGCCCATCGGCAGGCTCGAGATCTCGGACCACGCGAGGTCGAACACCGAGTCCGAACGACCGTTCATGCGCCGGAAGTCGGCGTCGTGAAGAAGAAGGGGAACGCGGTCCGAGCTCAGCTGCACGTCGAGCTCGACGTGCCTCACGCCTAAGTCCACGGCGGACTGCAGCGCCTCGAGGGTGTTCTCCGGGAACTCGGCCGCGTTGCCGCGGTGCGCGATGATCGTCGGCAACGAAACATCCATGCTGCGGATATTACTTAATGCAGCCGCAGTGACGCCTGCAAGCGGCGTAGCGCGGGATGCGAACTCTCGCATCAAGAGACACGCCTGACCGCAGGTTGACCAAATTCGTCACCCCGGGGACCACCCCGACCCGCGGTATATGCGTGATTTTCAAGCGCTTCCGCCATGGCATGCAACTTGCTGCTCATTGGTGCGCACGGGCGAAAGGTAGTTACGAATCGCATGAACCTCGACGTTCTCGAAGTCATCGCATTGCTGTTTCCGGAGCCCAGCCGCGCCAGGGAAGGGAGCGTGCAGTCGGTGCTCGCGCTGGTGCGCGATGAGCAGGGCCTGATTGAACTGAAGAGCCTCCGTCCAGACGTGGCGCTCATCAAGCGCGCGCGTGTAACCGGGCGGGTGAATTGCGGCACGCCGATCCTCGATCCCATCACCCGCGAAGTGATGGGCTACGAGATCGACCCGATAATGCTCCCTGCGGCCTGACCCGGTCCTGAGGCGAACCCCGCTGATCCCTTCGCCGCGTACGTTATAGTCCGCGCGGCCCGGGGCGGCCATCCGCCCGCCGCCCATGGGGAGTAGAGATGCGCCGTCTGCTTGCGTTGCTGCTCATCGCGGCCTTCACCAGTCCTATTGCTGCACAGCCGCTCGAGGTCCCCGCCGAGCTGCGTGGCTGGGAAGCGTGGGTGCTCGATGGTCGCGAGCACCTGCGCTGCCCCATGCTGGACGGCGGGAGCGTCAACGCGCCGGACGGCCGGATCTGCGTCTGGCCCGGACCGATCGAAATCGGGGCGGGCGCGAATGGCGCGCAATTCGCGCAGGACGTCGAGGTTCTGGCACCGGGCGTCCTGACGCTGCCCGGCGATCGGACCGCTTGGCCGCTGGACGTCACCGTCGACGGCCGCGCTGCGCCAGTAATCGAGCGCGATGGCCGGCCCCAAGTGCGACTGTCGTCGGGGACGCATCGGATCGCCGGTCGCCTCGCGTGGTCGCGGATGCCGGAAGCCGTGGCCTTGCCGGGATCGATCAGCCTGGTTGCGCTCACGGTCAACGGTGCGCGCGTCGCGTTGGCCGAGCGCGCGGGCGACAGCCTGCGACTGGGTGCGGCGCGCGAGCAGGCACAGGCCGACCAGCTCGACGTGCAGATCTACCGCAAGCTCACCGACGCGATTCCCGGCCTGCTGACCACGCGGCTCACATTGAATGTCGCCGGGCGCCCGCGCGAGGAAGTCATGGGGCCGCTGCTGCCCGCGGGCTTCGTTCCGATGCAGATCGCAGGGCCCTTACCCGCGCGTTTGCAACCGGACGGGCGCTTGCGTGTTCAGGTCCGTCCGGGAACCTGGACGCTCGAGCTCACGGCCCGCAGCGTCTCGGCGCTCGAGAGTGTGCGGCGGCCGGACTCCGGTGTGGCGGAGGAGGTGTGGAGCTTCGAGCCGGTGGACCGGCTGCGGGCCTCGGCCATCGAGGGCCCGAGCAGCATCGATCCCTCGCAGGCCAATGTGCCGAGCGACTGGGCACATCTGCCCGCCTACCGTCTCTCCCCCGGTGACGAGATCACCGTGGCGGAGCGGAGTCGCGGCCCGGGGGACGAGGACCGCAACCAGATAGCCGTGGAGCGCAACCTCTGGTGGGACTTTGCCGGCACGGGCTACACCTTCCAGGATCTCGTCAGCGGACGGATGCAACAGGATTGGCGACTCGCTATGGCAGAACCCTACCGACTGCAGGGTGCACGCCAGAACGGACAACCGCTGCTCGTCACTCAGGGCGAGGACGACCGTGCGGGCATCGAGGTGAGGACGCCGGATCTTGGGATCGAGGCCACCGGCCGGATCGAGCAGCGCGGCGCTCTGCCGGCCTCGGGCTGGACGACGCGGCTTGCAAGTCTCGGGATCACGCTGCGCCTGCCGCCGGGACACCGGCTGCTCGCGGCGCCCGGTGTCGACAGCTCACCGTCCGCCTGGCTCGACCGCTGGCGGCTCCTCGACATCTTCGCCGTGCTGCTGGTGGCCGCCGTGGCCTTCCGCGTTGCCGGCGTGCCCGCGGCCGTGCTCTCGCTTGTGGCATACACGCTTACGCATCACGAGCTCCCCGCGCTTACCTGGGCGGCGCTCAACCTGCTGGTTGCGATCGCCATCGTGCGCGCCATGCCCGAAGGCCGGGTGCGCAAGTGGCTTGGTCACTGGCGCTCGGTCGGCCTCGCGATCGTGATCGTATTGCTCGTGCCCTTTGCGCTATCACAGGCGCGGCTTGCGTTCTTTCCGCAGCTCGAGCCCGCGGCCTGGCAGGGAGCGATGGACACGATCACGGTCACCGGTGCCCGGCAGGACGAGGCACCGCCGCCCGCGCCGGAAGCCGCCGCGGAGCAGTCGTTCCGCGCCCAGAAGAACGTCGCGCAGGACGCACCGCAGCAGGCCACGCTGGAACAGATCGTGGTCGGGGCAGAGGCGCCGGCCAGCCTCAAGTCGGCGAACGCCTATCTCAATCGATCGTCGGTCGTCGAGCGATACGCGCCGGGGACTCAGCTGCAGAACGGGCCCGGGGTGCCGAACTGGAACTACCAGACGCACCGCCTGCAGTGGAGCGGCCCGGTCGAGCCATCGCAAACCATGCGCCTGGTCGTGCTCACGACGATCTGGGTGAGCTTGTGGCGCATCGTCGGCATCGTCCTCGTCGCGCTCGCGCTGTACCCGATCGTGCGCCTTGGCTATCCCTCCTTTGGCGTGCCGCGTCTCGACCGGTGGCTGCGGATCGCCCCTGCGACGGTTGCAATCCTGCTCGCGATCGCGCTGTCGCTCACCGCGCCGCCGACGCGCGCGCAGACGCCCTCGCCGGAGCTGCTGGAGGAGCTGAAGCAGCGGCTGTCACGACCACCGAAGTGCGCGCCGGATTGCGTCTCGATCGCCCGGGCGCAGGTCGAGCTCGCAGCCGGCGCGCTCGAGGTCCGGCTCGAGGCGCACGCCCAGGCCTATGCGCCGCTCGCCTTGCCCGAGGCCCCACAGCGCTGGCAACCCGAGCAGGTGCTGATCGACGGCGCATCGGCGGGTGGTCTGGCCCGCGACGCAAGCGGTACGCTCCTGCTCGCGTTGCCCGAAGGCGTGCATGAAGTTACGCTCCGCGGCGCGCTGCCCGAGACGGATGCCTTGCGGCTCGTGTTCCGCGAACGGCCCGCGCGAATCCAGGTGAGCGCGCCGGGATGGCAGGTGGCCGGCGTCGATGAAGGACGGCTGCTCGCCGATTCGCTTAGCCTGATTCGGCCTGCTCGCGCGTCGGCCGGCGCCGGAGCCGATTCCGGGCCGGGCCGCGGCGAGGAATTTCCGCCCTTCGTGCGCGTCACCCGCGAGCTCAATCTCGGGCTCGACTGGACCGTGACGACCACCGTCGAAAGGCTCGCCCCCGCGCAGGGTGCGTTCACGCTGCGACTGCCGCTGCTCCCGGGCGAGGCGGTGTTGACGGCCGGTCTGCCGGTCGCCGACCGTGAGATCGAGCTCGCGATGCCCGCCGGCGACGCACACGCCGGCTGGACCTCGGCACTGTCGCGCGCGGACTCGCTCGAGCTTGTTGCTCCCGCCTCGACCGCGCATGCCGAGGTGTGGCGTTTCGTGGTCAGCCCGAGCTGGCATGTGCGATTCGAGGGCACGCCCGAGGTCATTGCGGCGCAAGTGAGCGGGGAACAATGGGTGCAGCACTTCGAGCCACGACCGGGGGAGACCCTGACGGTGACCGTGACGCGGCCGGTTGCCATCGAGGGTCCGACCTTTGCGTTCGAGAATGTCCGCCACGCGCTAACGCCCGGGCGCCGTTCCACCGATACCCGGCTTGAAATCGACTACCGCAGCACGCAGGGCGGTCGACACGCGATAAGCCTGCCCGAGGGCGCAAGACTGCGTCAGGTAATCGCTGATGGCACCCCACTGGTGATCCGCGATCAGGACGGCCGCCTCGAGTTACCGCTGCAACCCGGCGCCCACAATCTCCAGATCGAATGGCAGACCGACACGGGGGTGTCGGTTGCCACGCGGCCCGGTGCCGTAAAGCTCGGCGCACCAGTAAGCAACGTCGCGACGACCATCGAGGTGCCCGCGGGTCGCTGGTTGCTCGCGGCGGGCGGCGGCGGGGTGGGCCCCGCGATTCTCTACTGGGCGGAGCTAGCCGTCTTCGTCGCGCTCGCGCTGCTGCTGGGACGGCTCACGCGCTCTCCGCTCGCGACGCATGAGTGGTTGCTGGTCGGACTGGGCCTGAGCACGTTTTCCTGGGGCGTGCTGCTGCTGTTCGCGGTCTGGGTGTTCGCGTTCGAGTGGCGGAGCCGATGGACGGCGGGGGTCGCGCCGTGGGTGTTCAACGCGACGCAGATCGTCCTCGCGCTCCTGACCTTGATTGCGCTCGGCAGCCTGCTCGCGGCGATTCCAAACGGCCTCCTGGGCTCCCCCGACATGCATATCACAGGCGCCGGTAGTGACCCCGGGCATCTCGAATGGTTCCACGACCGTGTCGTTGACGCGCTGCCGCGACCGGTGGCGATCTCGATCTCGATCTGGTTCTACAAGGCGGCGATGCTTGCCTGGGCGCTGTGGTTGAGCTTCGCAGTCGTGCGCTGGGTTCGCTGGGCGTGGGACGCGTTTGGCGCGCGCAAGCTCTGGCAGCGTACGAGCGGCCTGGTCAACCCCTTCCGCCGCGGGCCGGCGCAGCCGCAGCCGCCGGCCACGAGCGGGTGACGCGCACTCTGCGCATCACTGCTCTCAGTTCGGATAGGCGCGCGCGAGCTGGAAGGAGACGATCATCAGGATCACGAGCGGCCGGCCCGTGCGTTGTTCACGAGCGTCGACATCGTGAAAAGTATACAGGCAAAAAAAACCCCGCTTGCGCGGGGTGTCTTGTAGCGCGGGACGCGCTTTGTTCTTTTTGTGCTGCTTTTTATTCTTGGCGTCCCCTGATCAACAATACTCAGGCTCCCTGCTTGCAGTCGTTCTCGCTTCCGGTCATCCCCTGCGGTTCTGTCCCTTCCTTCGGCTGGCGCCCACCCGACCAACCACCATTCATCGGGTGGACGAGCACTGAGTAGCAATGAACGTGCCAGCGGGATAACGTCCTTTAATATCAATTACTTGCTGGAGACATGTAGAGTTGAGCCTACGCCGGACCGCGCAGCGCGTCCCGGTGCGTAAAGAAAGCCGACAAGTCGGCACCGCGGCGGGTGAGCGCTTCGAGCAAAGGCAGCCCGGGTCGGTCGCGCGGCGGTCAAAACGCGCTGATCCCGGTCAGCTCGCGACCGATCGTGAGCTGGTGGATGGTCTCCGTACCTTCATAGGTAATGACGCTTTCCAGGTTGAGGGCGTGCCGGATCGGCACGTACTCCGCACTGATCCCCGCGCCGCCCAGCATGTCGCGCGCGTCGCGCGCCACGTCGATCGCCATGCGGCAGTTGTTCCACTTGGCGAGCGAAACCTGTGCGGGCGTCATCGTGCCGGCGTCCTTGAGTCGCCCGAGCTGCAGGGACATGAGCTGCGCGGTCGTGATGCCGCGGGCCATGCTGGCGAGCCGGATCTGGATCGCCTGGTTGGCCGCCAGCGGACGATCGAAGAGCACCCGGGTCTTCGTATAGTCGAGCAGCTGCGCGAGGCAGGCCTGCGCGGCGCCGATCACGCCCCAGGTGATCCCGTAACGCGCCTGGGTCAGACACGAGAGCGGCGCCTTGAGCCCGACGGTGCTTCCCGGCAGCACGTTCTCCTCGGGCACGACGACGTCCTCGAAGAACAGCGCGCCCGTGGCGGAGGCGCGGAGCGAGAACTTGCGCTCGATCTCCGGCGTCGCAAATCCCTTCGTGCCGCGCTCGACGATGAATCCGCGGATTCCCTCGTCGGTGCGCGCCCAGACGACCGCGAGATCCGCAATGGGCGCGTTCGTGATCCACATCTTTGCGCCGTTCAGCACCCAGTCGCGCCCGCGGCGCTTGGCGTGCGTCTTCATGTTGGCCGGATCGGATCCGCCGTGCGGCTCGGTGAGGCCGAAGCAGCCGATCAGCTCGCCCTTCGCCATCCGCGGCAGGTACTTGCGCCGCTGCTCCTCGCTGCCGAAGGCATGGATCGGGTACATGCAGAGGCTCGACTGCACCGAGACGAAGCTCCGAATCCCCGAGTCGCCGCGCTCGAGCTCCTGGCAGATCAGCCCGTAGCTCACCGAGTTCATACCCGCGCAGCCGTAACCCTCGAGCGAGCTGCCGAGTAGTCCGAGCTCCGCAAGGCCCGGGATCAGCTCGCGCGGAAAGGTGTGCTCCTCGAAGTGCTTCTGGATCGACGGCAGGATCTCATCGTCGACGAAGCGGGCGACGGAATCCTGCACGAGCTGTTCGTCTTCGCCGAGCAGGCTGCGCACGTCGTACAGGTCGAGCGGGTTGAGCGCCCGGCTCGTCGCAGGCTTGCCCGACAGGGCGGGGGAGGCGACCAATGCGGTGCCCTCGAGTCAGTGTCCGGGGCGGCATCTTAGCGCCCACGACCGACCTGGGCGAACGAGAACCGCGCCCGAAACGGACGGGCCGCCTTGCGGCGGCCCGTCTAGGTCCTGGGGAACGGACCGGTTCAGCCGGCAGTCATGCCGAGCGTCGTCAACAGCTCGTCCGTGCGGGTCTTGACCTGCTGAGCCAGGGTCACGGCCTGCTCCAGGTCGCCGGCAGCCTGAGCTTCCGTCGCCTGGCTCCACATGCTGTTCGCTTCCGCGAGACCAGTCTTGACGCCGTCGAGCGTAGCGGCGTCCATCCCCTTCGGGAGCTTTTTCGACTTCGAGAGTACGTCGACGCGGCTCTGGATCGCTGCTACGGCCTCCGGAACGCTGCTGGAGAGGGTGCTCCACTCACCGGCGTACGCGTCCATCATCTCGGTCTTCTTGGCGGCCGCCTCGCTGGTCAGGCCCTGGGCCTGGGTGAGGAGCGCCGGCGCCGCGGCCAGCACGCCCTTGTAATCCTTCTTGTCGAACATCGCCTTCAGGTTGGCGACCTGGTCGTTGACCGCCTGCACCTGGTCCGGGATGTACTTGGTCGCATCTTCGCCCGCCGCGGCGACTGCAGCTTCGATGTCGGCGATCGCCTTCTGCGCCGGCGCCATCTTGTTCGCGCAGCCGGCGATCGCGAAAGCGGCGAGCACCAATGCGATGAATCGAGTGTAAGGCTGGATGGTTTTCATGGTTCTTGCTCCTGTCCTGGATAGGAAAACGCTCGGGTTCAGGGAATCCGCAGCTTCTGTCCGACCTTGATCTTGTCCGGATCGGTCAACACGTCCTGGTTGGCCTTGAAGATCTCGGTGTAAAGATTGCCATCGCCGTAACGTTCCTTGGCGATCTTCCACAACGTGTCGCCCGACTGGACCTCGTACCACTGCGTATAGCGGTTCTCGCCCGGAGGCGCGCTGCCGCCCTCGCTCTGGGCGGTCTTGTCTGCCGCCGCAGGGCTGCCCCACGACGGCGTCTTCGGGGGTGACTTCTTGTCTTCCATGGAATTCTCCTTGTGACAACTCTGGCGGAGATCTCGCGAGCTGCCGTTCGTCACGCGGCCCGCCGACAAATGGCGGGCGCCGATCCGGGGGACGGCGCTCGGGACCTTCGACGACAAGGCATTTTAGCCCGATCGGCGGCCTGGCCAGCCGCGAGAGTGTCCGGATACGACGACGGTCGAGCGCCGGAAACCGCGGCGGGGAACGTCCCGGGGGCTAGAACCGGTAGGCGAGATCGAGCTTGATCACGGATCCGACCGCCGCCTTGCTCGATCTCCAGCTGTTCGTCGAGGAGATTCTGAAGCCGCAGCTTGACGCTGGTTCGGCGAGTCGAAGCCAAGCTGCAGGTTGACCACCCAAGGCGAGTGCTGCGACATCTCGCGCACGTTGTGGTCAGGTTGAGCGCCGCGGCGTGGGCGATGCTAGTGTCGTAAAAATGAAGATCCCGGAGATCCTGCTGGTCGAGACCGTGCAGAAACCGGGCTCGCTTGCCAGTGTCCTGCAGGTGATCGCCGACGAGCAGCTGGTGATCGAGCACCTTCAGACCGTGCGTCGCGACCAGGGACGGACGCTGTGGGAGATCACGGTCGAGATAGACGAGGCCGCCAGTCCGCAGTTCTATTCGACGATCGATGCGCTCCCCAATGCGCGGTTCGTCGGCAAGTCGGACCGCGTCCTCAACCGTCACCGCGGCGGCAAGATCCGCATGCAACCGGCGCTGCCGATCACGACCACCCAGATCCTGCGCGACGTGTACACGCCGGGTGTCGCTCGCGTGTGCCTCGCGATCCGGGACGACCCGGCAAAGGCGAGGCTGTACACCAATCTGCCGAACACCGTCGCCGTCGTGACCAACGGCACGGCCGTGCTGGGGCTGGGTGACATCGGTCCGCTCGCGGGGCTGCCGGTCATGGAGGGAAAGGCGGCGCTGTTCGCGTCACTGGTCGGCATCACTGCCGTGCCGATCCTGATCGATACGCGCGATCCCGCCCGGGTCGTCGACACCATCACGGCGATCGCACCGTCCTTCGGCGCCATCCAGCTCGAGGATATCGCGGCCCCGGAGTGCTTCGAGATCGAAGCGGAGCTCGTCCGGCGTCTCGACCGTCCGGTGCTCCACGACGACCAACACGGCACCGCCGTGGTCGCGCTCGCGGCGCTGCTGACCGCAATGCGACGGGTGGGTGGCAAGCTCGAGGACCGCACGATCGGTCAGGTGGGAATGGGTGCCGCGGGCATCGGGATCGCGCGGCTCCTGAAGGCGTACGGCGTGCGCCGGCTGCTCGGCGCCGATCTTCGCGAGGACTCACTCGCCCGCCTGACCGCGATCGGCGGCGAGCGCGCGGATCTTGCGACGGTCATGCGCGACGCGGACGTGGTCATCGCGACGACCGGCGTGCGAGGCCTCATCCGGCCGGAGTGGGTGCGCAAGGGCCAGCTCATCCTTGCGCTCTCGAACCCGGATGCGGAGATCGAGCCGATCCAGGCGCTCGAGCACGGCGCCGCGTTTGCGGCCGATGGCAAGAGCATCAACAACGTGTCCGGATTTCCCGGTCTCTTCAGAGGTGCGCTCGACGCGGGCGCGACGCGCTTCAGCGATGCGATGCTGATGGCCGCGTCGACAACGCTGTCCCGGCTCGCGGGTGCGGACGCACTGCTGCCCGACCCCCTCGATCGCGAGGCGCACGTCGCGGTCGCCGCGGCGGTGCGCACTGCGGCGTCAACGATGCCTGGGCCACCGCGTTGACGGGGGCGGATGCCGACGGATTTGCCCGCGACTCGCGCGCCGGGGATGATGCTGCGCAGGTCGATTCGCGGGGGCGTTGGCGCCCGGTTTTCAGATGGAGGAGTAACGCATGACTCGATTCAGAATCATCGTGGCCGCCGTGTGCGCCGCCGCCGTGGTACTTGCTGGCTGCGAGGCGACGGATTCCTTCGCGCACGATCCTGAAAAGGCCAAGACACGACGAGGCGCCGGATACGGCGCGGCTGCCGGCGCGGTCGTGGGACTGCTGACCGCCGGCAGCAATCCGTTCAAGTCGGCAATCATCGGCGCGGCCGCGGGCGCGCTGGTCGGCGGCGCGGTCGGGAATTACATGGACAAGCAGGAAGCGAAGCTGCGCCAGCAGATGGCCGGCACCGGCGTAGATGTCGTCCGCCAGGGCGACAACATTACGCTCGATGTGCCGGGTGGCGTCACGTTTGCGTTCGACAGCGCGGACCTGAACTCGCAGTTCTACCCGGTGCTCGACAAGGTCGCGGGCACGCTCAAGGAATACGACAAGACCGTCATCGAAGTTGCGGGACACACCGACAGCGTCGGCAGCGATACCTACAATCAGGGCCTCTCACAGCGCCGCGCCACGAGCGTCGCGTCCTATCTGTCGAGCCACGGCGTCACGGGCACGCGTGTGGTGACAATCGGCGCGGGCGAAGCGCATCCGGTGGCGTCGAACGATACCGAAGAGGGTCGCGCCCAGAACCGGCGGGTCGAAATCACGATCGTCCCGGTGACCCAGGAGGCCGTCGAGGAGGCGAAGCAGGGCTGATAGCGACGCCGCGGATCCGGACGGCCGGATCCGCGGGGCTCGTCGTCAGGCGGCTTCGGGCGCCGCGAGCTTGCGCAGTTTTGCGATCGCGCTCGCCTCGATCTGGCGTATGCGCTCCGCGGAGACGCCGTACTCGGCGGCGAGCTCGTGCAGCGTCGCCTTGGAGTCGCCCATCCAGCGGGCGCGCAGGATCGCCTGGCTGCGCGGGTCGAGCTGTTGCATGGCCTTGGCTACCCGCTCGCTCGTGTCCTCATCCCACTCATCGCGCTCGACCGCGACTGCGGGATCGGCATCCGGCGCCGGCAGGTAAGCCGACGGCGAGTAGCTCTCCTCCTCCTCGTCGTGATCGGGCGCCGGGTCGTAGGAGAGGTCGCGCGAGGAAAGGCGCCGCTCCATCTCGGTGACCTCGCCTTCTGAAACCCCGAGCTCACGCGCGACGTTCTGCGTCTCCTCGCGCGAAAGCCAGCCAAGGTTGCGCTTGTAACGGCGGAGGTTGAAGAAAAGTTTGCGCTGGGCCTTGGTCGTCGCGATCTTGACCAGGCGCCAGTTGCGCAACACGTACTCGTGGATCTCGGCACGGATCCAGTGCACGGCGAAGGATACGAGCCGTACGCCAATCTCGGGGTCGAAGCGCTTGACCGCCTTCATCAAGCCGACATTGCCTTCCTGGACGAGGTCGCCCATAGGCAGGCCGTACCCGCCGTAGCCACGCGCGATATGCACGACGAAACGCAGATGCGACAGCACGAGCTGTCGTGCCGCGTCGAGATCGTCCTCGTTGCGCAGGCGGCGCGCCAGGGCCTGTTCATCCTCCCGGGAGAGCACCGGGATGCGGCTCACCGCGTCGACATAGGCGTCGAAGCTGCCGACCGGACCGGCGAAAACGGCGTCGAGCGGATTGCGTCTGGCAAGTGCGTTAGCGGTCATGGCGGTCATGGGTGGCTGAGAGTCCTCCGGTTGGCTCGTGATATTAGCAATCACGGCATTAGAGTGCTAAGGGAGGGGGGAGTTCCCGCAGGGAGGCTCGGCCAATTCGTCTAAAACACCCTGTATATCAATGGAATACGAGCTACAGGCGTCGCCGCGTCGCCCCTGCTCTTGCCCCGACTATTGAGCGGTCACTTGGGCTCGATGCCCCGAAGCTCGCGGGTGGCCGCGATGAATGACCCCAGCCAGCCCAAAGCGATCCCCCCCGCCACCAGCGCGGCGGCCCCCAGCGGGTTCAGGCCCTCGAGCTCGAAACGGCTGCCGTAGAGTCCCGCGATCCGCTTCACAGGGTCCGCGAGCAGCGTCACCGCAACGGTCACGACCAGCCAGGCGATCAGGCCGCCGCCCAGCCCATACCACACGCCGTTGTAGAGAAACGGACGGCGCACAAAGGCGTTGCTCCCGCCCACCAGCTTGGTGACCTCGATCTCGTCGCGGCGGTTTTCGATGTCCAGACGGATCGTGTTGCCAACAATCACGAGGATGCCGAGCGCGAACAGTCCCGCCGCGAGCAGCACGATGCGGCGCACAACGTCGAGCATCGCGTGAAATCGCGAGACCCACTCGGTATCGAGCTGGACGATGTCGACCTCCGGCAGCTCGCGCAGCGCCTGCGTCAAGCTCGCGATCTGCTCGGGCGACCGGAACGAGGCGTCCGGTCGCACTACGAGCGCGTGCGGAAGCGGGTTGCTGGTGAGGGCGTCGAGCGCGGCGCCGAAGCCCGAGCTCTTCCGGAACTCCTCGAGCGCATCGTCGGCCTCGATCAGCGTCACCTCGTCGACGTCCCGTCGCTGACGAAGCTTGGCCGCGATCCGCCGGGTGTCCTCGAGGCTCGCCGTCTGCTTCATGTACATCGTCACGTCGAGTGCGTAACCCCAGCCGCCGCTCGCCGCGCGGACGTTCTGCACCAGCGTGTGCAGACAGGCCGGGAGCGCGAGCGCAATCCCGATGACGAGGATCGTGAGCAGCGCGGCGAAAGGCTGCTGCCAGAGCCGGCCCAGCGAACCGACCATGGTCTGCACGTGCCGTTCAAACCACTGCCGCATGTCAGTTCGCCTGCATCGACGGGAGTTTTGGCGCCGGATCGCCCCCGGCGACCCGTCCGCCCTCGATCATCACGCGCCGCACGCGGAAACGCTCGATCAGGTGCACGTCGTGGCTCGCGATCAGCACCGTCACACCGACGTCATTGAAGCGCTTGAACAGCTTCATGATCTCGACCGCGAGCTCGGGATCGAGGTTGCCGGTAGGCTCGTCGGCGATCAGGAGCGCGGGCTTGCTGATCACCGCGCGGGCAATGCCGACTCGCTGCTGCTCACCAGTCGAGAGCTCGATCGGCCGGTTGTGCTCGCGACCGAGCAGTCCCACCTGGTCGAGCGCCGCCCGGACGCGCTTGCCGATCTCCTTTTCCGGGACGCCGGCGATGACGAGCGGCAGCCCCACGTTATCGTAGACCGGGCGGTCCATCAGCAGCTTGTGATCCTGGAAGACGATCCCGATCTGGCGGCGGAAGGCCGGGATCTTCGAGCGCGGCACGACGGTGGTGTTCTGGCCGTTGACGAGCAGGTTTCCGCGCGTTGGTCGCTCGATCAGCGCGATGAGCTTGAGCAGCGTGCTCTTGCCTGCGCCCGAATGACCGGTCAGAAACACCATCTCGCCGCGCCCGACGTCCAGCGTGAGATCGGTGAGCGCCTCGCGTCCGTTCGGATAGCGCTTGAAGACGTGGTCGAAGCGGATCATGCGGTTGCGCGTGCTGCAGGCGCGGGAACGAGCACCGCGTCCACGAACGTGCCCGGGTCGAACTCGTCGAAGTCCTGCGCGTCCTCGCCGACGCCGATGAACCGGATCGGGATTCGCAGTCGGTCGGCGATGGCCAGCACGATGCCGCCCTTCGCGGTTCCATCGAGCTTGGTGAGCACGATGCCCGTTACGCCGAGCGCCTCGTGAAACTGCCGTGCCTGGGCGAGCGCGTTCTGACCCTGGCCCGCGTCGAGCACCAGCAGCACCTCGTGCGGTGCCGCCTGATCGAGCCGGCCGAGCACGCGCCGCACCTTGCGCAGCTCGTCCATCAGATTGATCTGCGTATGGAGCCGGCCCGCCGTGTCCGCGATCAGCACGTCCGTACCGCGCGCCTGGGCGGCCTGCATCGCGTCGAAGATCACGGCCGCCGGGTCCGCGCCCGCCGCCTGCGCGATCACGGGCACGCTGTTTCGATCACCCCAGATTTCGAGCTGCTCGATGGCAGCAGCCCGAAAGGTGTCGCCGGCCGCGAGCATGACCTTGAGCCCGTCGTCCCGGAGCCGTCGGGCGAGCTTACCGATCGTCGTGGTCTTCCCGGAGCCGTTCACGCCGACCACGAGGATTACGAACGGACGCTTTGTCCGATCGATCGAAAGCGCACGGCCGACAGGCCGCAGGATGTCGAGCATCGAGGCCCTGAGTGCCGCCAGGAGCGCATCGATGTCGCCAAGCTCGCGGCGCGCCACCTTGCCGCGCAGGCCGTCGAGAATAGCGGTGCTGGTCTCGAGCCCGACATCGGCGCTCACCAGCCGGGTTTCCAGCTCATCGAGTGTGGCATCGTCGATGCGCCCGGCGGGCAACAGGTTGGCGAGGTCGTAGGTGAGCCACGAGTTGCCGCGGTTCAGGCGCGAGCGCAGTCGCCGCACGAAACCGGCGGGCTGCTCGTCGGTCCCGGGCGCCTTGGTCTCGTCCCGGGACTTGCTGCGGAACATTCCCATCCGACAAGTTTAGCTGCTGCGCCGTCCCGATTCGGCGGTCGTCGCAACCGGACGCCGGTGGCCAAAGCCTCGCCTCTACGGTACTAGTGGCGCAGACGCCCCATCCCCACCCACTCTGGAACCGATGACGGCAGCGGCCCGCAACGAGGTGCGCATCATCGGCGGCGCCTGGCGCGGCCGGAAGATTCGCTTTCCAGCCGACGTGCCCGGCCTGCGCCCGACACCCGACCGGGTGCGGGAGACCGTTTTCAACTGGCTCCGCGATGAGGTCCCCGGCAGCCGCTGTCTCGATCTCTACGCCGGAAGCGGCGCGCTTGGTCTCGAGGCACTGTCGCGCGGCGCGCGCGAAGTCGTCTTCGTCGACCGCCACCCGCGAGTCGCCCGCAGTCTCACCGACACGCTGGCTGCCTTCGGCAGCGATGCCGGGGTCGTGAGACGTGACGATGCGCAAACGTTTCTCCGCACGCACGGCGACCCCTTCGACATCGTTTTTCTCGACCCGCCGTTCGATGCGGGCGTGCTCCCCGAGCTGGTGTCGCTGCTGGAAGCGCACGCGTGGCTCCGTGCCGGAGGGCTCGTGTATCTCGAGGCACCGGCCGGCGAGGGCACACCGCCGCTCCCGGCGAGGTGGTCGTTGCACCGGAGCAAGCGCGCCGGCGAGGTGGGCTATCATCTCGCGCGGGCAGGGGATTCCGGCCACGCGCCGGCGGAGCCGGCCTCATCCTGACAATTCAAGACAGAACCACGGGCGGGACGCCACCAATGGGCACGCGAGCGATGTATCCCGGGACGTTCGACCCGATCACCAACGGCCATACCGACATGGTGCGGCGCGCGAGCCGCATCTTCGACAAGGTGGTGATCGCGATCGCCGCCAATCCCGGCAAGGCGCCGCTATTCGCGCTCGATCAGCGCGTCGCGCTCGCACGTGCCGTGCTGGCCGATCTGCCCGAGGTCGAGGTCACCGGCTACACCGGGCTCACGGTAGATTTCGCCGCCAAGCACGGGCTCAACGTGATCATCCGCGGGCTGCGCGCCGTGTCGGACTTCGAGTTCGAGTTTCAGCTGGCCACGATGAACCGCCATTTGAGCGACCAGGTCGAGAGCGTGTTTCTCACACCGACCGAGAAGTTCAACTTCGTCTCCTCGACGCTGATCCGCGAGATCGCGAGCTTCGGCGGCGACGTGCGCGAGTTTGTGCACCCGCTGGTCGCCGACGCCCTCAAGAAGCGCCTGGCGAAATAGCCGTGCGTCGCGCACTGTCGATCCTGCTGGTCGCCCTTGCGACGCTTGTCGCACTGCCGGTTACCGCCGCAACGGCGCCCGGCAAGGCCGCGATCGCCTCGGCGCATCCGCTCGCCACCGATGCCGGGATGGAGATCCTCGCCGCCGGCGGCAATGCATTCGATGCGGCGGTGGCCGTCAGCGCGGCGCTCGCCGTGGTCGAGCCGAAAGGTTCGGGACTGGGCGGCGGCGGGTTCTACCTGCTGCATCGGGCGAGCGACGGCAAGGACGTGTTCCTCGACGCGCGCGAGACAGCCCCGGGCGCGGCCACGCCCACGATGTTCCTCGACGACAAGGGCAACGCCAGCCGTGACCTCGCGCGCTCCTCGGCGCTCGCGGCCGGGATCCCGGGCGAGCCCGCGGGGTTCGCGCATCTCGCCGAGCGCTACGGCCGGCTGCCGCTCGCCAACAGCCTAGCGCCAGCGATCCGGATTGCGCGCGGCGGCTTCCCCCTCTATCCCAAGCTGCGCGGCGAGATCGACCGGGTGCGGGAGAGCCTTCTCAAGAGCCCGGACGCGGCGCGGATCTTTCTCGTCAACAACGCGACACCGCCGGACGGTCACCGCATCCGGCAGCCCGATCTCGCACGCACGCTCGAGACGCTCGCGAGGAAGGGCACCCGCGAGTTCTATACGGGCGAGCTGGCCCACCGGCTCGTCGACAGCGTGCGCGCGATGGGCGGGATCTGGACGCTCGAGGATCTCGCCGGTTACCGCGTCGTCGAGCGGGCACCGCTCGTGACCGAGTACCGCGGCGTGCGCATCGTGACCTCCCCGCCGCCGTCATCCGGCGGCGTGTGGCTCACCGACGTGTTCAACATGCTCTCGGGCTATGACGTCGACAAAATGGACGACCTGACGCGTCGTCACCTGATCATCGAGTGCATGCGCCGTGCGCACCGCGACCGTGCGGAGTACTTGGGCGACCCCGACTTCGTGACGATGCCGCTCGAGACGCTGATGTCGCCGCAGTACGCGGCCGGCCAGCGCGCCTCGATCCGGCTCGATGCCGCGACACCGAGCCGGTCGCTGCCGAGCAACGCGGTCGAGTTCCCACGCGGCACGCAGACGACGCACTTCGCGGTCCTCGACGCCGACGGCAACCGGGTCTCCGGCACCATCACGCTGAACGGCTGGTTCGGCACCGGGCTCGTGGTCCCCGGCACCGGCGTGCTGCTCAACAACGAGATGGATGACTTCGCGACCCGCAAGGCGGCGCCGAATCAGTGGGAGCTGGTGGGCGCGGGCGCGAACTTCATCGGGCCGCGCAAACGACCGCTGTCGAGCATGACGCCGACCTTCGTCGAGTCCGACCGCGGCATGGCGATCCTCGGCGCACCGGGCGGCAGCTTCATTCCGACCATGGTCCTGCTGTCGACGCTCAACTGGATGAAGGGCGCCGATGCGCAGGCGATCGTCACCGCGCCCCGGTTTCATCACCAGTTCTCGCCGGACACCGTGTGGGCCGAGAGCGACGCCTTCACCGCCGACGAGCGCACGAAGATGGAGCAGATGGGCCATAGCTTCCGCCCGTGGCCCGAGACGATCGGCAACATGCAGATCATTGCCTGGGACTATGCGAGTGGCAGCGTCACGGCGGCCTCCGATCCCCGCGGTGCAGGAGCGAGCAAGGTCCGCTGAGGGCGGGCCCGCAAAATCGACGCGATACGCGTTATTTGTGACATGTCCCGCCGCATCCGACGGGGCAGGATGGGGCGCACCACGGAAGGTGCGCGATGTCTCTCAACCACGGTCCAGAGGACGAACGGCCCCGGGAAAGGCTGCTGCGGCTCGGGCCGGCGGCGCTGTCGGAAGCGGAGCTGCTCGCGATCCTGCTCCAGACGGGCACGCGCGGCCGCTCGGCCATCGATACCGCGCGAAGCATGCTGAGCGAGTTCAAGTCACTGCGCGGTCTGCTGAGCGCCGACCGGGCGCTCGTCTGCCGTGTGCCGGGGCTCGGGGACGCGAAATTCGCACTTCTCAAGGCCTCGCTCGAGCTCGCACGGCGTCACTACGCCGAGCTGATGCAGATGGGTCCGGCGCTTTCGAATCCGCGCGCCACGCGTGAGTTCTTGCGCGCGCGACTGCGCGACCTCGATCACGAGCTCTTCTGCTGCCTGTTTCTGGATAACCGCCACCGCGTGATCAGCTTCGACGAGGTGTTCCGCGGCACGATCGACGGTGCGAGCGTGCATCCGCGCGACGTGGTCAAGCTCGCCCTGTCGCGCAATGCTGCCGCCGTGATCCTCGCGCACAATCACCCGTCGGGCGTCGCGGAACCGAGCCAGGCCGATGAGCTGATCACCAGTCGCCTGCGCGAGGCGCTCGCCCTCGTCGATATCCGCGTGCTCGACCACATCGTGGTTGGCGATGGCACCTGCGTTTCGTTTGCCGAGCGCGGGATGCTCTGAGGGAAAGGCGGCTCGGAGCCCATTTTCCGCCGAGTCAGACCTCGGGCTCGCGCGCGAGCGGGCGGACGCGCACGCTGTCGACGCGCGGACCCGTGGCCGACAGGACATCGATCTCGAAACCCGGGAAACGCACGGTTTCGCCCGGGGCCGGGATCCGGCCGAGCTGCTCGATCAGCAGACCCGCGACGCTGTTCGCCTCGACCACCGGCACCGGCCGGCCGAGGGCGTCCTCGAGACTGAAGAGCGAGAGGCTACCAGGGCCGGTGAGACTGCCGTCCTCCGCCCGGATCCAGCGCGGCTCGGCCTTGGTGAACTCGTCCTGCACAGGTCCGAGCAGCGCCTCGATCACGAGCTCGAAAGTCACAAAGCCGATCTCGTTGTCGAGACGGTCGGTGACGATCGCGAGATGCGGCGCGCCCTTGCGGAACTGCGCGATCAGCACCGACAGCGACGCCTCCTGGTCGATACGGGGAAGCTTCCGCAGATAGGGGTGGAGGTCCTGGATGTCGCGCAGCCGCTCGTCCCGGGTAAGCAGATCCTTGATGTGGAGCAGCCCCACGAAACGGCCGGTTTCCGGGTCGCGGACCGGATAGCGCGTGTAGCGGCTGGTGCGCACCTCGACCAGTACCTCGTCGATCGGCTGGCCTACCTCGATCCACGCCAGGTCCGCGAGCGGCCGCATGACGTCTCCCACCAGCAGATCGTCGAGCTCGAGGCCGTGCACGAGGAGACGCGCCTCGACCGGAGTCAGCTCACCATGCTGGTGGCTTGCGAGCAGCACGCTTCGCAGCTCCTCGGCGGAATGCACGGTGTCGGTCCCGCTTGCCGTCTCTACGCCCATCCGGCGAACGATCGCGTTGGCGGAGCTGTTGAGAATGTAGATGAACGGATACATCACCCAGTGAAATATGTAGAGCGGCAGCGCCGTCCCGAGCGCCACCGCCTCGGCCTTGCGGATTGCCATCGTCTTGGGGGCCTGCTCGCCCAGCACGATGTGGAGGTAGGTAATGAACGTGAATGCGACCACGAAGGAGATGCTGTGCATGACCTCCGGGTCGTCGATGCCGGCCATGAGCAGCAGGGGTTGGAGCAGCCGCGCAAATGCCGGCTCGCCGATCCAGCCCAATCCGAGCGAGGCGGCCGTAATGCCGAGCTGGCACGCGGAAAGGTAGGCGTCGAGATTGCTGCGCACTGCGAGCAGTACGCGGCCGCGCAGTCCCTTCGTACGCGCGAACTCGTGCGCCTGCGTCTGGCGCAGCTTGACGAGAGCGAACTCGGCCGCGACGAAGAAGCCGTTGAGCAGGACGAGCAGGATGCCGGCGGCGGCGTAAAGCAGGCTTGTCGTTGTCATCCGTTGCGGGTTGTCGGCCGGCGGCGCGCAGGCACCGGCTCGGGCAGCATGCACACTATCGTTCCGCGAGGCCAGCCGGCGCCGTTTCCAGGGTCGGGGCATTTTCCGGAAAACATAGAAGAATCAATGAGCTGAGGAGCAATAAAAGCAGCTCGCTTGCTCGGCTCCAGCTCCGCTGGTATAAAGCGCGGCTCATTTTCTGATCCGGAACGCTCGCCTTCAGGCGTTCCGTGACGCCGGAGAGCGGTCATGTCCAAAGTCTGTCAGATCACCGGTAAGCGGCCGACCAGCGGCAACACGGTGTCACACGCCAACAACCGCCGCCGGCGTCGATTCCTGCCGAATCTTCACACGCAGCGTTTCTGGCTCGAAACCGAGAAGCGCTGGGTAAGTCTCAAGGTATCGGGTCACGGGCTGCGCACCCTCGAGAAAAAGGGCGTCGAGGCCGTCGTCGCAGAGCTCCGCGCCCAGGGCGTCAAGATCTGAACCGAGGATCCCTACCATGCGCGACAAGATCAAGCTCGTTTCCAGTGCCGGCACCGGGCATTTCTACACGACGACCAAGAACAAGCGACTGCACCCCGAGAAGCTCGAAGTGAAGAAATTCGATCCCAAGGCACGCAAGCACGTGACCTACAAGGAATCGAAGATCAAGTAGGGTTGCCCGAGCTTCCAGAAGTCGAGACCACGCGCCGCGGAATACGCGGCGCAATGCGCGGGCGGCAGGTCGCCGCGCTCGTGCTCCGCGAACCACGCCTGCGCTGGCGTGTCGATCCGCGGCTCCCCGCGACGATTGCCGGCCAGCGCGTCCGCGATGTCCGCCGGCGCGCCAAGTACCTCATCATCGATCTCGACGCCGGCAGCCTGATCCTGCATCTCGGCATGTCCGGCAGCCTGCGCGTGCTCGATCCCGCGACGCCGCTGGAGCCGCACGACCACTACGACCTGCTGCTCGAATCGGGTCGATGCCTGCGCTTCAACGACCCGCGGCGATTCGGCAGCCTGCATTGGTCGGAGGGCGACCCTGCGGATCATCCGCTCCTCGCGGCGCTCGGTCCGGAGCCGCTCACCTCTGCGTTCAACGCCGACTACCTCGCGCGCCGAGCACGGGGGCGTCGAGTTGCGATCAAACAGTTCCTGATGGATCAGCGCGTCGTCGTCGGCGTCGGCAACATCTATGCGAGCGAGGCGCTCTATCGCGCGGGCGTGCACCCCAGGCGCGCGGCGGGCCGGGTGAGCGGTGCGCGGCTCGCCGCGCTCGTCGAGGCCATCCGAGCGGTGCTCGGCGCCGCGATCCGAGCGGGGGGCACGACGCTGCGTGATTACGTCGGTGCCGACGGCACGCCGGGCTATTTCCGGCAACGGCTCTACGTATATGAGCGGGCCGGCCGGCCCTGCCGGCGCTGTCGGACCCCCGTGCGGCACCTGGTCCAGGGGCAGCGCTCGACCTATTACTGCCCTCGTTGCCAGCGCTGACCGGCAAATGCCGGGCGGTTATGCCAAAAGACCGCGTTGCCACGCCGTGACGGTTTTCTTTGCCGGTCCCCCAAGGGCCGCCCCATAATCCGACGCCATGGGATCCGGTGTTGAGCGCATCCTGCTCGGCGTGACCGGCGGCATCGCCGCCTACAAGAGCGCCGAGATCGTACGCCGCCTCAGGGAGCGCGGCGCGGAGGTGCAGGTCGTGATGACCGGCGCCGCTCGGCAGTTCGTGACGCCGCTGACCTTCCAGGCCCTGTCGGGCCGACCGGTGCGCACCGATCTTTGGGACGAGGCCGCGGAGGCGGCGATGGGGCACATCGAGCTCGCGCGCTGGGCCGACCGCATACTGGTTGCGCCCGCGAGCGCGGACTTTCTCGCGCGCCTCGCGCACGGGCTCGCCTCGGACCTGCTGACGACGCTGTGCCTGGCGACCGACGTGCCGATTGCCGTCGCACCCGCGATGAATCGTCTCATGTGGGCGAATGCGGCTACACGCGCCAACGTGGCATTGCTCGCGGCGCGTGGGATCGAAGTGATCGGTCCCGCGGAAGGCGACCAGGCCTGCGGCGAGACCGGTCCCGGCCGTATGGTCGAGCCAGACGTGCTCGCCGCGGCGGTAATCGACCGGGCTGCGAGGAGCGGCGCACTGGCCGGCCGCAAAGTCATCGTCACCGCAGGGCCCACGCGTGAATGCATCGACCCCGTGCGATTCATCACCAACCGCAGTTCCGGAAAGATGGGATTTGCGGTCGCGGAAGCGGCCCGTGACGCCGGCGCCGAGGTGATACTGATCAGCGGCCCGGTCAACGTCTGTACGCCGCCGGGCGTCCGCCGGGTCGACGTGGAGACGGCTGACCAGATGCTTGCCGCGGTCAACGAGAATCTCGGCGGCACAGACATTTTCATCGCAGCCGCGGCGGTTTCCGACTACCGGCCGCTGCAGGTGTCGACGGAGAAGATCAAGAAGACGAGCGACTCGCTCATGCTTGCGCTCAGCCGAACGACTGACATCCTCGCCACGGTGGCCGCGGGCGCCGCGCGACCGTTCGTGGTCGGGTTTGCAGCGGAAACCCAGAACGTCGAGCGCAATGCGCTCGCCAAACTCGAGGGCAAGAACCTCGACATGATCGCGGCCAACCAGGTGGGCGAAGGTCTCGCCTTCGATCAGGACGACAACGCTTTGACGGTTTACTGGCGTGGTGGCGGGCGTGAGCTCAAGCGCGCGGGCAAGGCGCAGATCGCAGCCGAGCTGGTTGCGCTCATTGCCGAGCGCTTCGCGAACCGGGCGAGCGGCGCGCGTCCCGGCAGCCGTCCGGCCGGAAGCGCCGCGGCGCGCTGATCTGGCTTGGCATCCGCGACTCGATCGAAGCCGCCGAGCCGGCCCCGTCTCCAGGTGCGGGTGCTGGATCCCCGCATCGGGCGCGACTACCCGCTACCCGCGTACGCGACTGAAGGCTCGGCCGGTCTCGATCTGCGAGCCTGCATCGATGCTCCGCTCACGCTCGAGCCCGGGCAGGCCGAGCTGCTCCCGACCGGGATCGCGATCCATCTCGAGGATTCGGGGCTCGCCGCGATGCTGTTGCCACGCTCGGGTCTCGGCCATAAGCACGGCATCGTGCTCGGCAATCTGGTCGGACTCATCGACTCCGACTACCAGGGCCAGGTGATGGTGTCGTGCTGGAACCGCGGCGATCGTCCCTACACGGTCACTCCAGGCGAGCGCATCGCGCAGATGGTCGTCGTGCCGGTGGTTCAGGTGGCGCTCGAGATCGTCGAGGCCTTCGCGGATTCTGCGCGTGGCGCGGGCGGGTTCGGCAGCTCAGGGACTACTTGATTCCCTTGAGTTCCTTGAAGCGGTTGATGTCCGCATCGAATTCTTCGCGCAAACGTGTCTGCTCGGTTGTGTTCTTCGCCAGCTCTTCCTGGTAGACCTGCAGTCCGTTGACCGTGTTGACCATCTCCTCGGCGAGGTGATCGGGCACCGCCGGCGCGGTCGGCTTCGGGCTGTATGGCCGGAAGCGCTGCACATCGGCGATCAACCGGGACTCACGCTCGCGCAGGTTGGAGATGTATTCGCGCGTGACCGCCGATTGCTGGACCAGGATCTCGAGCCGGTTATCGCGCAGCCGTTCGATGTCCGCCACCGACAGGTAGGTGGCGAGCAACGTGCGATCTCGCTGCGCTGCCGCCTCCGCCGCGCGTTTCTCCGCGTCCGCCTGATCCTGCTGCCCGGCGCGCGCCGCGAGCGCCGCTGTGCTGTCGATGCGACGGACCACCCGGCCCGTGTTGTCGAGCACCTCGATGTCGCGACCGATGCACACGGCAGGGATGCTCTGGCCGAAGTGCGACTGACCGTTCGCGTCCCTGCAGCGATAGACCGCTTCGTGCACCTTCGTCTTCGGCTGCTTCTTCGTCGCGGCCAACGCCGGTGAGCCACACAGCGCAACAAGCGCCAGTCCTCCGAGAACGGCGGCAGTCAGACGGCGGAACAGATACCAGGGCATCGTCAGGGCGACTCCAAGGGGTCCGGACTCCTCGGGGCCGGATTCTGCGCCGTTTGCGGCATCCCGGCGCTGCCCGGCCACCCGGGGGGCGCCAGCTTTGTGACCCGTGTCATAGGCCGGATGGTCAGACCCCGTAGCGGTCCCGGTAGGCGCGGACCGACGCAAGTATAGCCGTCTCCCCGGTGGCCTCCAGGTGAGTCAGGAGGTCACGAAGCCGCAGCACCGCGACGACCGGCAGGCCGAGCATCTCCTGCACTTCTTGTACCGCCGAGCGTTCGCCCTGGCCGCGCTCCTCGCGATCGAGCGCGATCAGCACGCCCGTCGCTGTCGCGCCGTGGCGTCGGATGAGTTCGACCGACTCGCGGATCGCGGTGCCCGCGGTGATGACGTCGTCGACGATGAGGACCCGGCCCGCGAGCGGAGCGCCGATCAGGGTGCCGCCCTCACCGTGGTCCTTGGCCTCCTTGCGATTGAAGGCGAAGGGCAGGTCGCGTGATTCGTGGAGCGCGAGCGCTGCGGCGGTCGCCGTCACGAGCGGGATGCCCTTGTACGCGGGACCGAAGAGCATGTCGAACGCGAGCCCGGAGAGCGCGGCGGCGCGGGCGTAGTGCCGCCCGAGTGCGGCGATCGCGCGCCCGGTGTTGAAGAGCCCCGCGTTGAAGAAATACGGACTCTGGCGTCCGGACTTGAGCCGGAAATCGCCGAAGCGCAGCACACCCAGCTCGAGGCAGAGCCGGATGAAGTCGGGCTGGTGCATCGGTACTTTATACTTCGCGTCCATGCGCATCGTCACGCTCAATGCGAACGGCATCCGCTCCGCGGCGCGCAAGGGCCTGTTCGACTGGTTGCCGAAGCAGGACGCAGACGTCGTCTGCGTGCAGGAAACCAAGGCGCAGATCGACCAGCTTGGCGACGCGCATTTCCGGCCGTCGGGCTATCACAGCTATTACTTCGACGCCTCGAAGAAAGGCTACAGCGGCGTGGCGATCTACAGCCGGGTCAAGCCGCGGGAGGTCGTCACCGGCTACGGTTCCCGCGAGTTCGATGTGGAAGGCCGCTATATCGAGGCGCGGTTCAAGGATCTCTCGGTGGTTTCGGTCTACCTTCCATCGGGCTCCTCGAGCGAGGAACGTCAGCGCGCGAAGTTCCGCTTCATGGCCCAGTTCATGCCTTATCTGCGATCACTCAAGCGCAAGCGGCGCAACTTCATCCTGTGCGGCGACTGGAACATCGCCCACAAGCAGATCGATCTGCGGAACTGGCGCGGGAACCAGAAGAACTCGGGCTTTCTTCCCGAGGAGCGCGCCTGGCTCGATGAGCTCTTCGACGACGTGCGCTTCGTCGACGCGTTCCGCGAGAAGAATCCGGATCCGGACAACTACACCTGGTGGTCCAACCGCGGGCAGGCCTGGTCGAAGAACGTCGGCTGGCGCATCGACTATCACGTGCTCAGTCCGAGCCTGAAGGGCAGCGTGCGAGCGGTCGACATCCACAAGGTGCAGCGCTTCTCGGACCACGCGCCGCTCACGATCGACTACGACCTGTGAGCGCGCCCGGCATCGCCGCACCGACGGGAGCGCAGGAACGCCGGCGGTGGTGGCGCGGCTGGCTCGACGCAATTGCCGCCTACCGGCATCCGCGCGTGCTGGCGATGCTCTTTCTCGGCTTCTCGGCCGGACTCCCCTTCATGCTGGTGTTCACGACGCTGTCGGCGTGGCTGCGCGAGCTCGGCATCGATCGCACAACCATCGGCATGCTCTCCTGGGTGGGGCTCGCGTACACGCTCAAGTTCTTCTGGGCACCGGTGGTCGACCGGCTGCGACTGCCCGTGCTGGGGCGGTTCCTCGGTCGGCGGCGCAGCTGGATGCTGCTCGCGCAGATCGGCATCGCGTTGGGCCTCGTCAACATCGCGCACACGACGCCGGTCGGTCACCTCGGAGCGCTCGCGGGTTTCGCGCTGCTCGTGGCGTTTTCCTCGGCGACGCAGGACATCGCGATCGACGCGTGGCGCATCGAGGCGGCGCCACAGCCGATGCAGGGCGTGATGGCCGCGGCGTACCAGCTCGGATACCGGATTGCGATCATGGTCGCGAGCGCGGGTGCGCTCTGGATCGCCGCGGATCACGGCTTCAGCGCGGCCTATATCGCGATGGCGGCAATGGTGGGTATCGGTATCGTGACGACGCTTCTCATTCCCGAGCCTGAGCCTCGCGTTCCGACCTCCGCAATGGCGCAGGAGCAGCGGGTCGTCGCCTGGCTGGAGCGGAACGCGCATCTGCCGGCTTCCCTGCGGGACATCGGGGCATGGTTCACGGGCGCCGTGGTCTGCCCGTTCGTGGACTTCTTCTCGCGTTACGGTACGAAGCTCGGGCTCCTGATCCTCGTCTTTGCCGCGAGCTACCGCCTGACGGACTTCACGATGGGCGTGATGGCGAACCCGTTCTACATCGACGTTGGCTACACGCTCAAGGAAATTGCCGCCGTTGCAAAGGGCTTCGGCCTGATCGCGTCGATCGTGGGCGTCCTGATCGGAGGCGTCGTCGTGGCGCGGCTCGGGACCGTGCGATCGCTGGTGCTGGGCAGCCTGCTCGTGATCGCCTCGAACCTGATGTTCATGACGCTGGCCTGGACCAGCGAGCCCAGTCTCGCGTGGCTTGCGCTCGTGGTGAGTGCAGACAATCTCGCGATGGGCGTCGCGGGCACCGCCCTGATCGCGTATCTCTCGAGCCTGACCAGCCCGGCGTACACCGCCACGCAGTACGCACTTTTCTCCTCAGCTTACGCGCTGCCCGGCAAGCTCCTCATGGGTGGATCGGGTTTCGTCGTCGATCAGGCGGGCTATCCGTGGTTCTTCATCTATACGTCCATGCTCGGTCTGCCGGCGCTCGTGCTGCTGTGGTTGGTGGTCCGGCAGTCGCGAGCGGTGGCGAACGGGCCGCGCCCGGCGTAGTGCGCGGCGTTCGAGCGGGCGCCCCGGCTGGCCGCCTGCTCCGCGGCTTCGGTGCCGCGCTCGTCTGCTTGCTCTCGATGTCGATCGTTGCCACGGCGGGCGATGCGGCCGGAAGTGCCTCGGCGGCGGCACCGAAGGTGATCGCCTACGTGACCGGCTGGTCGCCGCCGGTCTCGATCGACACGAGTCGAATCACGCACGTCAATTTCGCCTTCGCCCGGATCGACGGCCAGGGTCGGGTCGTGCTGCCCGACGAGGCATCCGCGACGCGGCTCGCCGAGATCGTCGCGCTCAAGCGCATGGCACCGGCGCTGCGGGTGCTTATCTCGGTCGGTGGCTGGGGCGCCGAGGGGTTCTCAGATGCGGCCCTGACCGACGAATCACGCGCCCGCTTCGCCGACAGCGCGGTCGAGCTGATGCACTCGCAGGCTGCGGACGGCATCGATCTCGACTGGGAGTACCCCGGGCAAAGCACGGCAGGGATACGCGCGCGCCCGGAGGACAAGCGGAACTTCACACTGCTGCTCGCTGCCCTGCGCGAGCGCCTCGATGCCCGGTCGCGGAGCGATCGCCGGCCCGCACGCGACGGCTATCTGTTAACGATCGCCTCGGCGGACCGGGAGTACTTCGATCACGTCGAGATGGACCTGCTGCACCGGCAGCTCGACTGGATCAACGTCATGGCGTACGACTTCTACAACAGCCTCACGCCGACCACCGGGCATCACGCGGGGCTCTACCGCGCGGTCACTGCACCCGAATCGAGCCGCTGGGCCGACGCATCGGTGCAGCAGCATCTCGCGGCCGGCGTGCCGGCGCACAAGCTGGTGCTCGGCGTAGCCTTCTACGGCCGCCGCTTCGAGGGCGTGAAGCCGGGCGAGCTCGGGCGCAACCAGCCCTACGATCGGTATGGCGGTGACCACGCCTTTGCTGAGCTGCTTGCAAACTACGTGGACCGCGCTGGCTACACGCGTTACTGGGATGAGACTGCGCAGTCGCCCTGGCTATGGAACGCGGACACGCGCAGCTTCGTGAGCTACGACGATCCCCGGTCCATCGGGGTCAAGGCGTCGTATGCACGCGAGCGGGGCCTCGGCGGAGTCATGTTCTGGGAGCTGAGCCAGGACGCGGACGGGACGCTCCTGGACGCGGCGCATCGCGCTCTGACCGGCGGCATTCATGACTGAGCCCGAGATCGACCTCGAGCGCGTGATCTGCGCGCTGCACGAGCTCGACGACCCCGGTGCGCGAGGCTTCACGATGGGTCGCGGCAACTGGCCGCTGCGCGGCTTTGTCGTGCGGCGCGGCGTCGAGCTGCGTGCCTACTTGAACCACTGTCCCCACGCCGGGCACGCGCTCAACCTGCGGCCGCATGTTTTCCTGGCGCCCGATGCTCCGCTGATCCAGTGCTCATCGCACGGTGCGCTCTTCGAGATGGAGACCGGTTTGTGTCTGGCGGGCCCGTGTCCAGGCGCGCGCCTGCGGCCGATCGAGCTTCGTATCAACCAGGGCTACGTGCTCGTCGCGGACGACGTGGAACTCAGCGAGCCGGAAGACCTGGCTCGCTGACGCGCAGCCGTGTCAGTAACGCTCGAGCTCGTCCGGTGACTCCGGAAGCTCGATCTCGGAATAGCCCGAGATCTCGCCGCGATCGACGTATTGCAGCGGATCGGCCCACAGACGCGTTTCGGTCGGCTGGTTCTCGACCTCGTTCTCGTAGTCTTCGGGCTCGACGTCGACCGATCCCGTCCAGTCCTCGGACGCTTCGGTGAGCTCGAGCTCGTCTTCGACCCAGTCCTCCAGCTCGAGCTCCTCGACGGCACCGTCGAAATACTGAATCTCGATCGTGCGATCCTTCGCATCGATCGCTACCACCTCGAAAGTTTCGCCACCGCGCTTTCTGTACCAGCTGCCGATGACGGGTGCCGGGTTTGCCATTGTTCTCCCCTCTGGACGAATATCGCGCTGTATCCTGCTGCCCCTTGATCGTCTCGCGTCAACCTTACTTGTAGACCTGCAGCGCGAAGATCGCAAGTCGTGGATTGAATGGGGTCGTGATGTTCGACGATCTTGTAAAGTTCTTCGTGGTGCTGCTGGTCGTGGTCGAGCCGCTGTCGCTGCTGCCGGTACTGGCCGGGCTCACGCAGGGTGCGGACGATGCGCATCGACGACGCATGGCGTGCAAGGCGGTCGCAGTCGCCGCGATCGTGTGTCTCGTTTTTGCCACCGCGGGAACGAAGCTGATCGAGTTGCTGGGCATCAGCGTCGAGGCCTTCAAGGTCGGCGGCGGCGCCCTGCTGTTCCTGCTCGCGATCGAGATGGTGTTCGCACGGCCATCCGGTGTGCGTACCACGACGCCGGGCGAAGAGGCGGAGGCGCATGCGCGCGAGGACATCTCGGTGTTCCCTCTCGCATTCCCGTTGATCGCGGGGCCTGGCGCGCTCGCGACCATACTGCTCGCTTTCGCCGGCGTGCCCGTTGGCTCGCCGCTGTTCTTCGCGCAGATTCTGGTCATCCTGATCGTGCTCGCGATCACACTCGCGCTGGCGCTGGTGACAGGGCCGGTGATGCGCGTGATCGGCGTGACCGGCGGTGCCGTGCTCGGCCGCCTGCTCGGCGTGCTGCTCGCGGCGCTCGCTGCGCAGTTCATCCTCGATGGGATTCGCGAGGCGCTGGTGACTTGAAAAGCCTGAGGAGAAGAATCAGGGCCTTCTGAAGGCGAGGTCCCATACGTCGTGCCCGAGTCGCTGTCCGCGCAGCTCGAAGCGCGTCGGCGGGCGACTCGGGGGTCGCGGCGACCATGTGCCGTCAGGTGATTCGTTGCGCAGCAGCGGGCAGCGGCCGAGCGTCTCGAGCATCC
>Ga0207706_10000268_pt1 | contig 56719 bp, 52 predicted proteins | sample KBSC53metaG_FD_184318 | JGI IMG/M metagenome (GOLD analysis project Ga0207706, IMG submission 184318) | Corn rhizosphere microbial communities from Kellogg Biological Station, Michigan, USA - KBS C5-3 metaG (SPAdes) (version 2) | ecosystem: Host-associated > Plants > Roots > Rhizosphere > Soil ... | reverse complement strand
CGACCACCGACACCCCGACGTGGAAAGACCAGAGGTTGGTCTCGCTCCGAATCGGGTCGAGCGAGATGGAGCCGTCGGGGTTGTCGGTGATCCCGCCCTCCACCAGGTAGTCCGCCTGGCCGTTGTGGCGGTACTGGACGCCCGCGTCGATCGACACCGGGTTGCGGTGGCGGTTGCGCACGGGGAGGGGGATGTACAGCCCCGCGCCGCCGCCGTAGGCGAACGAGGCGTCGTCGTAGTTGGTGTCGCTGGCGAAGGTGTCGCCGCTGGAGGCGCCGCGCACCGCGCTCTCGGTGAAGATGTAGCTCACCCCCACGAAGCCGTTCACGTACGGCCGGAACGCGCCCGTGGGCAGCCCGATCTGCGGCCCCGCGCCGATGAAGGCGATGTTGTTGTCGGTGGTAAGGTCCACCCCGATCCGCCCGCCGATGGTGGGGCTCAGGATCACGCGCTGGCGCTCGTGGCCGTAGTTCAGGATGCTGGCGTCCACCCGCAGCCCCAGCCACCCGTCACGGTCGGCGCGCAGCAGGTAGTGCACGCCGCCGCCCCACCCGTTGTTCACGAAATCCGCGAACTCGCCCTGCGGCTGGGCGATGTCGAACTCGCCGCCCAGGTAGCTGCGCGGCAGAGAGTAGCGGTAGTCGTCGTCGTGGTAGTACTCGTCGTCGTCCTGCGCGGCCGCGGCGCTGCTGAACAGCGCCAGCGCGGCAAGGGTCAGGACCAGGGTCCGGGAGCGCATGTGAAGCCTCGTGTGGCGGAAGGGTCCCCCGCGGGCCCGCACCGGCCCGCCTGCCCTCCACCACGGCAACCGCCGCGCCCCGCGCCACCGCCGATCGACGCCGTTGCGCCGCATTGACTTACGCGTTCGGACCCCGGATGACGCCTTTGGCGGATGACCACGCGAGAGGACAATCCGCCGTGTCGCCCGAGGGCGCGGCCGGGTCGCAGCGGCGGATGCAGGGCGGTAGATTGGACGGAGACGCGAACGGGCCCGCGCGTGGGCCGGCCGGCGGGGGGCGACAGACGAAGAGGAGTGGACCGATGGCGGTGGAGATCAGCGGGCGCTACACGGGCGAGCTGAAGATGGAGCTGCGGCACGGCCCCTCGGGGCAGCCGCTGACCACGGCGGCGCCGCGCGACAACCTGGGCGACGGCAGCTCGTACTCGCCAACGGACCTGCTGGCCGCGTCGCTGGGGAGCTGCATGGTCACCACCATGGCCATCGTGGCGCGCCGCGAGAACATCCCCTTCGACCGCGCCGAGTTCTCGCTGGAGAAGCACATGACCGCCGCCGCGCCGCGCCGGGTGGACGCCGTGCCCGTCACCATCCGCCTTCCCGCCAGCCTCACCCCCGAGCAGCGCCAGACGCTGGAGGCCGCCGCCCGCGGCTGCCCCGTGCACCGCAGCCTCGCCCCCGAGATCACGCGCGAGGTCACGTTCATCTACGAGTGACGACAACAGGTGCGTGAGTGCGCCTGTGCGCGAGTGCGCGAGTGCGTTGAACGGCACGAAGCCAAAACGCACTCGCGCACTGGCGCACCTGTTTGCTGTCAGGCCGTTCCCGCCAGGTGCGCCGCGGCCAGGGCGGCGATGTGCTGCTGGGCCACGGGAAGCGCGTAGTTCGCCACCTGTTCGGGGGAGACCCACGCCCAGGCGTCGTAGCGCAGGGGGATGGGGTCGCCGCCCTGCCACTCGCAGAGCACGGCGTGGTAGGTGGCGCGCACGTGGGTGAAGGCATGCTTCACCGAACCCAGCTCGCACCACGCGCGCACGGTGGCGCCCAGCCCCTCGAGGACGGCGCGCTCGGCGGCGGCGCCCACCGGCTCGCCGCGGCGCCGCACCTCGGCGGGGAACGCCCACATCCCGCCCAGGCGGGCATCGACCGGGCGGCGCACCAGCAGCAGGCGGCCCTGGCGGGTGACCACGGCGGTGGCGGTGTCTTCGTGGGGGAGGCGCCTGGCCTTGCGCGGGGCGGGGCGCTGCGCCTGGGTGCCGCGCTGGCGGGCCAGGCACAGCTCCTTTGCGGGGCACAGGCCACACAGCGGCCGGTCGGTCATGCAGACGGTGGCGCCCAGCTCCATCAGCGCCTGGTTCAGCTCGCCGGGAGCGTAGCCGGGCGCCAGCTGCGCGGCCATACGCCAGAGCCGCGCCGCCGAGGGGTCGGGGTCGTCGACCCAGCGGGCGAACACCCGCCGCACATTGCCGTCGACGATGGGCTCGGGCTTGTCGTAGGCGATGGACATCACGGCGCCCGCCGTGTACCGGCCCACGCCGGGGAGCTCCGCGAACTGCTGGGGATCGCTGGGAATGGTTCCGCCGTGCCGCATGACCACCTCCTTCACCGCGCGGTGAAAGTTGCGGGCGCGCGAGTAGTAGCCCAGCCCTTCCCAGGCCTTCAGCACGTCGTCGAGCGGCGCCTGGGCCAGCGACTGGAGCGTGGGGAAGCGCTCCAGCCAGCGCGTGTAGTAGCGCCGCACCGTTTCGACCCGCGTTTGCTGCAGCATGACCTCGCTGAGCCACACGCGGTACGGGTCGGGCGTGTGCCCCGGCGCGGTGCGCCAGGGCAGGTCGCGCTGGTGCGCGCGGAACCACTCCAGCAGCGCCTGGCGCACCCGGGCCAGCTCGTGCCCCGGAAAGGGATGGGCCGCTGGGGCGCCCGTGCTGCTTTGGTTTTTCTTCGGCTTCAATCTACAAACGGTGACGTGGTGGACGCAAGGGCCAGGCGGGTGTTTGCGGCGGCGCGCGAAGAAGCATCCTGAACAGGTGCGCCCGTGCGTGAGTGCGCGAGCGCGTCACCACGCGCGTCTCCGCCTGGATCCGCGCGAATCCTCGAACGCACTCACGCACTGGCACTCACGCACCCGTTCCGCGGTTCAAGCTCCGAACTGCCGCAGGTGATGGTCGATGTGCCTGAACGCGAGGTCGCCCCACTGCTTCCCCGTCATCGCGCCGAACACCGGGTGGCGCGGCCAGTCGCCGCCCGGTGACCGGGCGCCGGTGCGCTCCAGCAGGTCGCGGAAGCGGGCGAGCTCGCCGGCCCAATCGCCGCCGGCGGGCACCTGCAGCTCGGGCGCGGTGGGGGCGCCTTTCGGGAAGGGCAGCGCGTAGATCGCCAGCCAGCGCCCCAGCGGGTTGGCCAGCGGGCTCCGCTTCGGCTTGACCGCGAGCTCGCCCAGCCCCATCGCCAGCGCGGCGTTCAGGTGCGCCAGCATCTGCGGCGCGTTCATCTTCCCCCACAGCGGCCGCGTGTCCGCCGTGACGCGCTCCATCCGCGTCGACAACTCGCCCCTGTCCGCCTGATCGAAGACGCTTCGGATTCTGGGCATCGCGCCACTCCATGGTTGGGATACGTCGGGTGGATCGTTCGTTCGGCGGCGCGGGCTCTCCGCGGTTCCGATGAGACGAACGCCGGTCTACTGCCGAAGCCGTTCACCGATGCGCGGGTCGATCCCGGCGAGCGTGGCCGCGTCGATCACCAGGTTCGTGACCTCGATCTGCTTTCTGAGCCAGGTTCGCGGGTCACGGCTCGCCTCCCATTCCTCGGTGAGCGAGATTAGCCCCGCCGTGTCGAGCACCGGTTCCACGATCGGGGGATGATGCGGCCACGCCCGGGATTCCGGAAGGACGTCCCACCGGGTGACCTCCAGTTCTTCGAGCCCGTCTTCCCTGACCCGGTCGATGACGGGGACGATGATCTGGAATCGCCTCCGGCGGCTGTATTCGTGTGCGGTCACGATGATGCCGTGCCCGAACCCCGCCCGCGGATCGAACACCCGAACCAGGTTGCCGCGGACACTGCCGCTCCCCGGCGCGGCGACGCCCTGTCCCACGCCGGCCGCCTGCAAGACGCGGCTCCGGACGTGCCGGACCGCGTCCGTGGCGGACAGGTGTGACCGTGTCAGCCGGCTGACCGCGCGCGGGATGAGCCGGGAGGCGACCACGAACTGACCGTCGCCGCCGTGCCCCGTCCCTCTCTTGGGATCCGAGAGCTCGTACCCCGAAGATCCGTACTCGAAGATCTCCGTTCCCTTGGTGGTCATGTGCGCCAGTGTGGCGAGGACGAACGGGTCCGACGCGGGATCACAGCGGTTCACCAGGAAATGCGGCCGGTTCTTGGTGTCGTCGCCGGGACGCTCATCGCCCGGGATGAAGAAGATGTGGCCCGCGGGCCTCGTCTCGCTGCCGGAGAAGCTGCTGCCGGGTCGCATGCGCGGGGGGCGTGGGAGTGCGAAAAACGAAGCGGCCGGGATCTGGGATGATCCCGGCCGCGTGGAGTCCGTTCCGGCGGGCAGCTATCGTTTACACCGGGGCCGCGCCGCGTGGCGGGCACGAAGGTCCGAGAATGCCTCGTCCTGAGCCGCGTAGAATGCCTGCTCCTCCGTTTGCCCCCGCTCCTCGGGCTGATGCCGCGCCGGCCGCGCGATTCGGCGGACGCCGGCACCGGGCGGCGGAACGGCAAGAGGGTCGCTGGGCTTCATTGCGGTCGCTACGAGTTCGAGAAGCGTGCAGAGTAAGCTACCACGAGGACCGCCAGCAGGTCAAGCCGGAGCGCATCCGGTCGATCGAACCCGCGTGTGATCGATACCCGCGGGTTCGTTCGCGTGATCCTCGAGCAACGCCGTCCGCTGGCGACGTCGCGAAATCGCCTCACCTCGCCCGAACCAGCTCCGGCACCCGCCACGCCACGGCGACCACGATCACCGCCAGCACCGCCGCGCCGATCTGCAGCGCCGAGGGGGCGTCGAGCGCCTTCGAGAGCGCGCCTGCCTGCAGGGCGCCGATGGGCGCGGTGCCCACGAACATGAAGACGTAGACCGACATCACCCGGCCGCGCAGGTGGTCGGGGACGGTGGACTGCAGCAGCGCGTTCACGGTGGCGTTGTTCAGCACCATGGTGAAGCCGACCAGGGCCAGCAGCGCCAGCGAGAGCGGGAACGAGCGAGACCCCGCGAAGGTGAACACCGCGGCGCAGAAGCCCAGCGACGCGCCCAGCAGGATCCGCCCGCGCGGAATGCGCTCGCCCGCCGCGGCCAGCGCGATGCCGCCCGCCAGTGCGCCGGCGCCCGTGGCCGCCAGCAGCCACCCCAGCCCGTGCGCGCCCACCCGCAGCACGTCGCGCGCGAACACCGGCATCAGCATCACGTAGGGAAAGCCGAGCACCGAGAACGCCGCGATCAGGCACACCAGCGTGCGCGACAGCCGGTCCGAGCGGATGTAGGCCAGCCCCTCGCGGATCGTCTCCAGCGTCCCCTCGCGCCGTTCCGGACGTCGGAAGGCGGGGAGGCGCATCGCGTGGAGGCCCGCGAGGACGAAGAGGTACGACGCGGCGTTGGCGTAGAAGCACGCCGCCGTCCCCGCCGTGCCGATCAGCCACCCCGCGATCGCCGGGCCCACGATCCGGGTCGCGTTGAACTGCGCCGAATTCAGCGCGATGGCGTTCGGCAGGTCGTCCCTCCCCACCAGCTCCACGAAGAACGATTGCCGCGTGGGGATCTCGAAGGCGTTCGCCGTGCCGAGCGCGAAGGCGATCGCCAGCACCGCGGGGTAGGTGATGGTCTCGGTGTGCGTGAGGATCGCGAGCAGCAGCGCCAGCACGAGGGACGCGGCATTGGCGGCCATGATGATGCGCCGCTTGTCGGCCCGATCCGCGAGGGCGCCGGCGTAGAGCGAAAAGAGGACGGTGGGCGCGCTCGCGACGGCGGTCACCACGCCCAGCAGCAGTTCGGAGTTGGTCAGGTTCAGCACCAGCCAGCCCTGCGCGGTGGACTGCATCCAGGTGCCCACCAGCGACAGGAACTGGCCCGCGTAGAAAAGCTGGAAGTTGCGGTGCCTGAGCGCCGCGAACGCGCCGGGCGGCACGGGCGTGTCCGGCGGCGGGGCGGGCTCGTCGGCCGGCGTGGCCGCGGGCGAGCGGTCCAGCTCCGGCGGCGGGGCAATCGGGTCCATCCCGGCCACGGCTTCGCGGCCGAGCTCGTCGTCTTCCAACAGAAGGCCTCACTTCAACAGCGGGGATCGGCGGCTTATCTTACCAGCAGCGGCCCCTCGCGCGCCACCGCGTGCGTACGCGGGCCGCGGCGGGCACCCCAGGGGCGGCGGACCGATGCGCTTCACGCAATACGGCAAGTACACCGGCAACCTGGCCGACGCGCTGAACCTGCAGTCGCTGCTCGACCAGCTCTCCGACTTCCTCCTGCAGTCCGGCTTCGCGGGCGGCCAGCACTGGCACCCGTACTGGGGCGAGTTCGGGGGCGATGAAGACGACCGCTCGCTCGACGCGCTGAAGGACGCCCTGCTGCGCGCCCTGCTGGAGAGCGGGATGCTGACCCCGGAGATGGTGGCCGAGCTGCGCGGCGACGGCGAGCCCAGCGAGGAGGTGCGCCAGCAGATCGCCGAGCTGCTGGACCGGCTGATCGAGCGGATGGTGGAGGAAGGGTACCTCAACGTCAGCGCTCCGCCGCAGGTGCCGGGCGGCTACGAGGAGATGAAGGGCGGCCACGGCAAGGTGGACGACGCCCGCGAGGCCGCGCGGCAGGTGGAGTTCAGCCTGACGGGGAAGGGGATCGACTTCCTGGGCTGGCGCACCCTGCGCCACCTGCTGGGCGCGATGGGGAAGAGCTCCTTCGGCAGCCACGAGACGCCGCACCTGGCCACCGGCGTCGAAGCCGAGGCCGCCAGCCGCCCGTACGAGTTCGGCGACGTGATGAACCTGGACATCCCCGCCACCCTCAACAGCGCGCTGGCCCGCGAGGGGCTGAGGGACGACGGGACGATCCCGCTGGACTACGGCGACCTGCGCGTGCACCAGGCCGAGTACCGGTCGAGCTGCGCCACCGTCCTGATGCTGGACACCAGCCACAGCATGATCCTGTACGGCGAAGACCGCTTCACCCCGGCCAAGAAGGTGGCGCTGGCGCTCACGCACCTGATCCGCACGCAGTTCCCCGGCGACACGCTGAAGGTGGTGACCTTCGGCGACGACGCGGCCGAGATCCCGCTCAGCCAGCTGGCGCACGCGCAGGTGGGCCCGTTCCACACCAACACGGCGGCGGGGCTCAAGCTCGCGCGCAAGCTGCTGCTGGCGCAGAACAAGGACATGCGCCAGATCGTGATGATCACCGACGGGAAGCCGTCCGCGATCAGCATGCCGGACGGGCGGATCTACAAGAACTCGATGGGGCTGGACCAGCGGGTGCTGCGCGAGACCTTCCGCGAGGTGGGCGCCTGCCGCAAGAGCGGGATCCTGATCAACACCTTCATGCTGGCCCGCGATCCGTACCTGGTGGCCTTCGTGAACCAGGTGTCGCAGATCGCCCGCGGCAAGGCCTACTTCACCAGCACGATGACGCTGGGCCAGTACATCATGCGCGACTTCCTCCGCCGGAAGACACGGCGGGCAGGGTAGAACGGCAACGGGTGAGTGCGTTGGGTTGCTCTCAGCCGGTGGGGACCGCGTCGGATTGCCGGCGTGCGCAGATCCAGCGCTCCGCGCCCTTGTTGGCCGCGCGCAGATCGGTCCCGAACTCGAGAATCGCGTGTGCCAGGTGTACGTCCATCGCCAGTTCGTCCTCGGTGACGTGCCGCGCGAGTTCGATCGTAGCGTACGGGGCGGATTCGAGGGCGCCGAATCGGTCGGCGAGCTGCTCCAGCCACCAGGTTGGTGCCGCGTCGCCGTACATGGACTCTGCGATCATCTCTTTGCACCCTGATAGTTGGTGGACCATGGCAAGGCAATCCGATAGCGTCCAGCATGGCCCGATTTGACCCTGACCCACCGTTCGGTTCCGTGCTCCGGCGTCTTCGCCAGGAGCGCAGCTACACCATCGAAGAGGCTGCCAAGCGCGCCCAGGTCACCACGAACTACCTGGGCGACGTGGAGCGTGGGCAGCGCAATCCTACCATGAAGGTGGTCGCTCGCATTCTCGCCGGTCTGCGCGTCAGCTGGGTCGAGTTCGCCCAACTGCTGGACAGCGCGGAGTGATCATCCACTCTGATAGTTGGTTAACTATAACGCAGGCGAGCGGGATTCTCAAGCGGCGGCAGGGTAGGGCCCGGGAAAGAGAGTGCGCCAGGTACGTTGGGCTCAAAGGTCATCCAACGCACTGGCGCACCCGTTTTCACGCACTCGCGCACCTGTTGACGATCTCCGTCCCCGCGCCGAACCCTACATCCCCGTGGGATACGTCTCCGGCACCTCGTGCTCTTCGACCGGAGCCATGTGCAGCGGGCGCAGCGCCTGGCTGTGGTCGATGTACAGCATCGCGTCGTAGCGGAACGGGAGCACGGTGGGGACGTAGTTGCCATACGCCTCGCGCTCGGGGCGGTAGACCACGCCGATGGCGCGGTGTCCGCGGCGGTCGAGTGCGCCGGGCACCTCGTCCAATCCCTCCAGCAGGATCAGCTTGTCGGTGGGCGAGGCCTGGTGTAAGACGTGTTCCCAGCTCCCCGCGCGCGCGGCGGGCACCGTGATCCGCCGCATCGGCGCGCCCCACTCCTCGCCCGCGATCACCGATCCCTCGTAGCTGCTGAAGCCGGCGATCACCACGTCGCCGCCGTACGCCTCGCGCGCCAGCTGGCCGATGTTCACCATCCCCGAGCGCGCCATGTCGGTGGCGCGCGCATCGCCCACGTGGGTGTTGTGCTCCCAGACGATCGCCTTCGCGCCGGGCCCGTGGTGCTGCATCAGCCGCTCGAGCGTTTCCATCATGTGGGTGTCGCGCACGTTCCAGCTGGCCGCGCCGCCGCGGATCATCGCGCGGTAGTAGCGCTCGGCGTTCTGGGCGACCAGGGCGTTCTGCTCGGCGTTGAAGTACGCCTCGGGGCCGTCGCGGCGGAAGTCCGGCCCCTTGCGGCGCAGCTCGGCCAGGGTGGCGATCACCTCCTCCTCGCAGTCGGTGGGCACCATGGCCGTGGCCCACGCGTACTCCTGCACGTCTTCCTCGAACGGGTCGAAGCAGCCGTACGAGCGGCGCGCCCGTTCGGCCAGCGCGGGGTCCACGCGCTCCAGGTAGCGGGTGACCACGTCGATCGATTCCCACAGCGAGTACACGTCCAGCCCGTAGAAGCCCACCTTCCGCTCGTCGGGCAGGCCGTGGTCGAAGGCGCGCAGCCACTCGGCCAGCTGGACGACCTCCTCGTTCGCCCACATCCAGGTGGGCCAGCGGCTGAAGGCGTGCAGCACGTCGCGGGCGTCGGCGCCCACGTCGGCCCACGCCTTGGCGTAGAGGTTGACGGTGTAGCAGTCGGGCCAGTCGCCCTCCACGGCGATGAAGCGGAATCCCTTCTCGGCGATCAGCCGGCGCGAGATGCGGTCGCGCCAGGTGTAGAACTCGCTGGTGCCGTGGCTGGCCTCGCCCAGCAGCACCACGCGTGCGTCGCCGATGCGCTCCAGCAGCGGGTCCAGGTCGCTGTCCTCGCGCAGCGGCAGCGCGCGCTCGCGCACCGCCTCGATCAGCCGGTCATCCGCCATCCCAAGCCTCCCGTCCGAATCCGCATCACCCGAGGACTACACGCGGAATCCGCAGGTTCCACGCCTATTCCAGCTGACAGCTGCTCGAAGGGCTGAACGGCGGTTTCACGCGGAGTCAGCGGGGTCGGCGGAGTGATCTGAGGGTGCGACCCCGGCTTCCGTTTACTCCGCTAACTCCGTTGACCCCGCGTGAAACATCTCGAGTCCTGCGAAACGACAGAAGCCGCGTGCGTCCGTGCGACGCCCGCGGCTTCGTCCTTCCGGATGATGCGAGATCAATCCTTGTACGGATCGATCTCGCCCGCGCCCGCCATCACCACTACCAGCGGGTGGAGGACGTGCTGCACCTCGATCGTCGGTCCCTGCGCCTCCAGCACCTTCGGCAACCGGCGGTACACCTGCGGCGCCTCGTCCAGGCCGCCGCCGCGCAGGACCACGCCACGCTTCGCCAGCCAGTCCTCCACCATCTTCGGCTGGATCTTGCCGTGGCTCTTCACCATTCCCTTGCGGGTGCGCTTGCCGGCGGCCTCGGTGCGGCTCATCACCCGGCCGGCGCCGTGTACGGTGCTGAACAGCGCGTCCCGCTGCACGGCCGCCACCTCGCTGTCGTCGGGCGCCACGGCACCGGCCACGATCACCGCGTCGTCGCCCATGCTCCCGCCGATGAAGCCGCGCTGGCCGGGGAACGCCGGCGTCGCGCCCTTGCGGACCACGATGTACTCCACCGGCTCGCCTTCCGGCGAAAGATGCGTCTCGCGCCAGGCGAAGTTGTGGTGGTTGTGCACCATCTCCAGCTCGACGCCGCCCAGCAGTTCCACCACCTTGCGGGCCACCCACTCGCGCCCGGCGTAGGCGTAGCGGCCGGCCAGCTCCATCAGGTGCCAGTAGTCGTGCCCCACGGGCTGGGTGACGTCCAGCAGCACCTCCTTCTCCCGCACGCGCTGCCCCCAGTCGCCGCCCTGAGACAGCGACAGGAAGTCCGACGCGACGGTGTGCCCGAAGCCGCGGCTGCCGAAGTGCACGCCCACCCACACCGCGCCCGCGTCGTCGGCGAACACGTCCACGTAGTGGTTGCCGCTGCCGACGGTGCCCAGCTGGCGCCGCGCCTTTTCGCGCAGCGTGTCGCGGTAGCGCCCGTGTTGGGGATGGCGTACCACGCCGGGTCGTTGAAGAGCGGATCGTCCACCGGCGCGTCGTCGGCCTCGTTCTTCCGCCCGATCCCGAACGACACCGTCTGCGCGATCTCGTCCGCCGCCCGGTTGATCCGCCGGTCCGTCGCCAGCCGGTGCGGGTTGCGCCGCACCTCGTCGACCGTGAGCCCCTTGGTCACGTCGTCGATCGTGAGGTCAGTTCGGATCGCGCAGTTCCCGCACGCGATGTCGAAACCGACTCCGACTACCGAGACGTGGTCGCGGTACGCCGCGACACCGCCGATGGGCATCACGTAGCCGACGTGCCCGTCCGCGAGGATAGCGGCGCGCTCAGCCTTCTCGGCCACGTTTAGAAGCTGGCCGAGCGCATTCGAATCGTGGTCACCGAAGGCGATCGTCTTCGGGTTCAGCTTACGAAAGTTCATGTCCGCCCCAGAGGTGCATCAGTCCATGAGCGCGGCCGCGTTCGTCGAGCGTAGAGGTGCAAACGCACTTCCGCACTCGCGCAGTCACGCACTCGTTCAATCACTCCTCGTCGTCCCAGCGCTTGTCGGTGCGCTCTTCCTTGCGCTGAAGGTACTGGAACTCGCGGTCGCGCGCCCGCTGGCGCTCGGTGGACTCGCGGATCCCCTCGATCACGCTGGTACGCAGCCACACCCGCGCGCCGTTGAGGTCTACGAACTTGATCCAGCGCGGAAGCCAGCGCCGCTCCAGCGCACGCGACAGGCGCGCCGCCGTGGCCGCGTCCACGTAGAACCAGTCGCGGCGGGTGTCCACCACGAAGTAGTCGCCCGCGCTCGGCTGCTCCCGTCCCGCCTGCTCCTGCTTCTGCCTGGTCGTGGTCATGCTCGGTTCAGGGTTGCGGTCCACCGGGGATGCGGGTCCACGAACAGGCCCGCACCCCCCACGGTCCGTTGATTCACGTTCTCCGGCCGTCCCTCGCCCGGCGGGCGGGTACGGGCCGGAGCCCGGGCCCCGGACCGCGCCGCCTACCGCGCGAAGTCGGTGATCAGCGCCGGCGTGGCGGCGTCGAAGCCCACCACGTCCAGCATCCCCGCGTCGTCCGGGTCCGCGATGCTGAACCCGTTCGACGCCATCGCCACCACCACCAGCTTCGCGGCGATCCCCGTGGCCTCGCGGTACTGCCGCAGGGCCTGGGAAGGGTGGATCTGGCCGGCCCACGTCTCGCTGTCGGTGTAGACCACGAAGACGTCGACCGCCCACCCGTGCTTGCGCGCCTCCACCATCGGGAGCGCGCAGTCGGTGCCGCCGAACGGCAGCGCGCCCGTCTTCGCCACCACGTCGTCCAGCCGCTGCCGCGGCGAGATGTCGAGGGGCGACAGCCCGCTGGGGAAGCCCGCGTGCATGCTGGGGTAGCTTCCCCGCGTGAACGCGGTGAAGAAGTGCCGCGGCTCGGCCGCCGCCGTCACCAGCGCCATGGCGGCGCCCGCCTCGCGGCAGCTCACGCCCGTCAGGCCATGCACGGGCACGCCCATGCTCCCCGACACGTCCAGCGCCAGCATCACGCGCCGGCCGCTGGGCTCCACCGCCCCGAAAGCCAGGTAGAACGCCGCGTCCAGCGCGTCGCTCACCCGCGCCACCGGCTGCCAGGCGCCGCTCCCGCGCACCCCGCGCCCGCTGGCGTAGGTGCGCAGCGCCGACAGCAGCTGCACCGGGTGCACCCGGGCCCGCCGCAGCGCGGCCTGGTCCGTGATCCGCGCCGCCACCGTCTCCACCGACGCGGAGCCGGGCGCCAGCACCCCCACCCGGGTGAGCGTGGCCAGGTTCCGCACCAGCGCGGCCAGCGGCATCGCCTCCAGCAGCGCCTCCCACACCACGGCGTGGGCCAGCAGCTGCGTGGGCACCATCTCGCGGGTGAGCCGGTGCTCGCGCACCCACGCCGCCGCGCGCCGCGGCTCCATCCCGCCGTCCGCGTGCAGCTCGGCCACGGCGCGGACGAGCCGCGTGGCGTCGGTCTCGGGCGCGTCGGCCGGGAGCGCGCCGGTGACGGCCCGGGCCAGCAGCGCCCGCTGCTCGCCGTCCGCCGGCCGGGGGTGCGCCAGCCGCAGCGCGTCGCGGTGGCTCCAGCCGTCGCGCTGCGGATACTTCAGGAGCTGGTAGGCCAGCTCGCGCGGCGGGCGCGCCGTGTACCAGCGCCCCACCGCCCGCCTCACCCCGCGCCCCCAGCCGCGGAACGCCTGCACGTACTGCAGCCAGTGCAGCAGGTGCGTGCCCGTGCGCGCCACCCGCGGCAGCGCGTCGAGCGCGGCGGCGCGCGTCGCCTCGTCGCCGATCCCGGCGGCCATGGCCAGGGCGAAGAGCGCGGGATCGTTGCGCGGCGCGCGGCCAGCCTCGCTGATCTCCACGATCCGCCGCACCACGCGGCCGCCGTCCTGCGCGATGCACTCGGCCACGGCGGTGGCGTTCTCCACCGTCAGCTGGCGCTCGGCCACGTAGTAGGTGCCGCCCTCGGTGCCCAGGACCAGGAAGCGGTCCAGCCGCGTCCAGCGGTCCACGGCCCAGGCGAAGCCGCCGCCGCTGTTGGGCACCTGCGCGGTGCCGGGGATCGGCGCGTTCTGCGGCGTGGCCAGCGCCCGCAGGCGAGTGGCGAAGTGCCTGGTGAAATCCATCATCTCTCTCTCACTCGCCTCCTTCCGGGCTGAGTGTGGTGGAACGTGCGCCGCGCGCGGACGAGGTGGCCCGGGTGGGGATGCCGATGCGACACCGGTATGCGATCACCCACCCGGTACGGCCCGCGCGCGGCGGGGAGTGGAGGGGCGGCGGATGAGTGGCGCCGCTCGGCGCTCGGCCTCCGGTTGCCCGGAGAGCCATCCGTTCAAGGGATGCGATCACCGAATCGGCTACGACCCGCCGCCCATCCTTGTTCCTGTTGTCTCCTGCCTTTCAGCGCGGAGCGAGGGCCGGGGGGAGCCCAGGGTTCGAAGCTGGGAAATCCACGATAACCCTCTGCCAGCGGCCCGCCTTGCGGCGGACGAGGAGCGGCGAGGACCACTCCACCGCCGGCCCCGCTCCATGCTTCCTGCCCCTGCCGCACCGCGCCGATGAACGGTGCGGCCTCCATCTTCCTGTCCAGTGGAACCGGCGGGATTCGAACCCGCGACCTCTCGATCTCAAGTCGGTAACCTTCGGCCTTCGGCCCGGCGCGGCGCGCCGGACGAGTGGATGACAGAAGGAATAGCGCTCTACCAGGCTGAGCTACGGTCCCACGTCCTTCCCTTCACTCCATCTTGTGAAACGGGAGGCCCGGCGGGAGTCGAACCCGCGGCATCCGGAGTAGCGATGATCCTCCGCCTTCGGCCCGCGGCGGGTGGCCACGGGCAAGGGGCCGGGGAGGATTCGTCCGGCGCTCGATCCACTGAGCTACGGGCGCTCCACGTTTCGGCGCGGGCAGGGGCGGCCGGTGGGGCTCGAACCCACTCCCCCGGATCCACGGCCCGGTGCTCGTCCGGTCGAGCTACGGCCGCCACACGCCCGTGTCCGTCCTTCGTCCATCACGCGGCCGGCGGGCCGGCGGAGCGTGTCCGCCTTCGGCCCTGGGAGTCGCGTTCGCCGGTGCCTGGGGCGTGCACGCCCGCCGGCGCCGCCGGCCGTTCTCGGGTTCTCGACCACCTCCTCGTGATCGGGTTCGTTCATCGCGCGGAAACGAAAATCGCCCCGCCCGCGTCTGGTTGCGCGGGCGGGGCGATGTGGATCGCTCCATCGGAGCCGGGTGTCTGGCGAACGCTATGCCGCCAACCCGGTCCTCCCGCGCTGTTCCTGCTCCGTTCCGCCCCGCAGACCGGCCGCTTTCGCCCCACCCACGCCCGCCGGGTTCATCAGCCCGAACGGGGAGTACGGACGCACTTCGCCCCGCGAGGTTGCCGCGCACCTCTCCGCCGCGGCGGCGGGCGAGGTGCCCGCGCCGGGGGATCTGTGCTGGAGTTGGGCGAAGCTGGGTCGCTGCATCGCGCTATACCGTCTGCCGGCTGGCCCGGCGTGCTGAGTGGTCAGGGTGCCTGAAACGCAAAATCGCGCCGCCGACGTCTCGCCGTGGTGCTCACGGCGCGGGCATCCATCCCCGCTTGAACGGGGGAGGAGGACCGAACGACATCGGGACGCGACTCCCAAGAGGCGACGAGTCTACACGCGCTCCCCGCCGCCTGTCAACCCTCTTCTCCGCCTCCGATCGCCCCGCCGATCCTGGCCCGGGCTTCGGCGGAAGGTGTAAACATCGGTGGATGAACGGCTTGCGCGGGGGATGGAAAACGGCGGCGGGCGAGACAATCTGGTGTCTCGCCCGCCGCTGTCTCTCCCTGTGATCGAGCCGATGCGCGTCAGCCCACCGCGCCCGTCTGCGACCCGTCGTCCTCGCCGGTGTCCGGGGCGGGCGCTGCGGCGGAGGGGCCGGCTTCACCCGATTCATCGCCGCCGGACATGTCCTCGTCCGAGTCGCCGCCCACGTAGGCCGCGGCGGGAGCGGCGGCCTGGTCGGGCGCATCGTCCACGGCGGGCGCGTCCGCGGCGGCGGGGGGCGGGGCCGGCTCTTCGGTCACCGCGGCCGGCGCCACCTGCTCCGGCGCGGAGACGATGGGGATGTTGGGAAGCGAGACGGTGGCGGCGGCCGGCGCCGGAGCCGGCGCCGCGGGGGCGGGCTGCTCGGCCGGCGGCGGCGCGGGCTGCTCGCCACCCGTGGGCGCGAGCGAGTTGAGCACCCCCGAAAGCGCCTGCGTGAGCGTGGCGGGGTCGGCCCCCGACGACACCTGCTGCTGCAGCGACACGATCTGGGCCGCCACCCTGAGCCGCGCCTGCGACACCTCCTCGGTGGCGCGGGTCTGCGCCGCACGCTCGCGCTGCGCCATCTCTTCGGCGGGGCTGCCGCGGAACACCGCCTCCACGCTCTCCACCATCTTGGCCAGGATGCGGTACACCGCACTCGCCGAGAAGCCGCCCAGCATGGCCAGCGCGGGAAGCGTGAGCGCGCTGGAGCCGGACTCCTGGGTATTCGGGAGGAGCGCCACCAGGATGAACCCCGCCATCACCCCCAGGATGAACTTGATCCAGTAGGTGGGCTCGTACTTGGGGTCGTAGGTGCGCTTCACGATATAGCCGTTCACCTGCATCAGCATGGCGAACGACGCGCCGATCGCCGCCGCGGCCATCAGGAAGAGGTCGTTGACGAGCACGGGTATGCCATCGCCGTTCTGCCAGTCCTTGACGTTGCCGATCGTCGTCTGCGGAAGGGCGCTGAGGGCCATGAACAGCAGCACCGAGAATACGGCCGCGCCCAGCATCCGCCGCACCAGCCCCACCGAGCCCAGCCACGCGATGCGGCTGGTGCTGTGCTCTTCGCCCAGGGCGAGCAGGGCGCGCGGGGTGGCCGGCGCCACCAGCCGCGACAGCTGGTCGTGCGCCTTCACCACGGGGCCCATGTTGAGCGGCTCGTTGGAATCCACGAAGCGCGCCTTCTCGATGGCGTCGGCCGCCGTGGCGGGCACCGGCATCCCCGAGGCGAGGGCGTAGCGCGCCATGGCGACGCACTCGTGCAGCAGCTGCTCGCGCATGGCGGCGGGCCTGAACGCATCGTTTGGCATGGGCACGGCAGGGGAAACAGGGGAGATGAAAACCGGGAAGCGGATGGAGGCCATCAATTTAGCGCATCCGACGCCCGTGGAGAATACCTCTGTTCTACCAGCGGCCGGTTTGGGACGTAAAATGCCGGAAGCGTGTCCACGTTCACGCGATCGAGCGCATACACGCCTGGAATGGGGTTCTTCGTCGATTTGGTTGCAGCCTGATCGCACCGGAGCTCGTCTACGAGTGGCTGCGGGCTCGGAATGCGTTGCGTATCGAAAGTTTCGCAGGAACACCCGCTTCCGTCGTTCACCCGGTCGTCCGCGCCTGAAGGCTTCGTTCACTGCGTCATCAGGGGAATCGAGCCTTCCTTGTCCTCCGTGCGTCTCCGCAGCCTTCATGGGTACGGCGAACGATCGCCATCCAGCCACCGATGCGAAGGACGTGCACGACGGCCGGACTCGCCTCGTGTTCCCCTGATCGATCCGTTGAGACAACCGGCCTTCTGTGAGTGGCCGAGGGTCGGTGGGTCTCTGCAAAAAAATTTCGATACTCAGCGCGAGCGCCACCTGCAGCCACTCGTCGGCGGGATCGGTGCGAGCGAGCAGGAGACCTGCTGCAACTAAATCCTCGATGAACCTGGAATGGACGGGCACTGGCGCAGGGGGTGAAAGGGGGGCTTGACAGCGCCGTCATTCTGATTACCTTTGAAGCAACAATAGTCCCCACGCCTCTGGCACGAACTCCGGTTCGGGTCACGCGCACCCCGGGGACTTTTTCTTTTTGAAAACGAAGCGTCCGCCGATCCGGTGGCTACCCCGAAGCCCCTGCGACCCTACACGAAACCCGTGTTGGGGCCGCAGGGGCTTCTCGCTCATTTGGAGTCGCGTGGGCTCACTGTAGCGTCAGCCGGTGACGGAGTTGCGGCGCTCCAGGTGCTCGAACGGGTCGATTACTACCGGCTGCTGAGCTACATGCGGCCGCTGCAGGTGACCGATCCGTCGGGCGTGCGCCGGTTCGTTGCGGGAACCACGATGCACGACGTGGTGGCGCTGTACGAGTTCGACCGCAAGCTGCGCCTGCTGTGCATGGACGCGGTGGAGCGGATCGAAGTGGCTCTGCGCGCCGCCATCGTCAGCGAAGTAGCGGTCGCGGAGGGGCCGGATTTCTATACCCATCGGGGCTACTTCACGGGCGCCGACGCCTGTGAGCGGTTCAAGCGAGAGGTCCTGAACGAACGCGCGAGGAACCCGGCTCTCCGCCACTATTTCGCCACGTACTGCTCACCGGCGATGCCGCCGATCTGGGTGGCGATGGAAGCGGTGACGTTCGGCGCGCTGTCACAGCTCTTCTCCAACCTCGCGCGGCCGTACCGCATCCGGATCGCCCGCCGCTTCCGGGTGAACGAACACGTGCTCGCTTCCTGGTTCCGGGCCGTGAACAGCGTCCGGAACATCTGCGCGCACCACGCGCGCCTGTGGAACGCGCTGCTTCACGTGAACAAGCCGATGGCCGGGCGCGAGTTCGTCACCGAGTTCACGGCGACGACGGATACGTTCTTCGACCGCGCGGTGGTGATCGCGCTGCTCCTGGACCGGGTCGCTCCGGCATCGGGGTGGAAGGCCTCGCTGAAAGCCCTGATCGACGGCAGCCCGCACGTGGATCCCGCGAAGATGGGCTTTCCGCCCGGATGGCGGGATCGCCCGCTCTGGCGGTAGCGCGCACACGCACGGCACGCCCACGAAGGGGCGCCCCGGTGGAGCGCCCCCTTGTCGCGTCCGGCGCGCGTGATGGTCAGCGGCCGATGCGGGCGCTGCCTTCGAGCAGGTTCATGGGGCCGAAGGTGGGCTGGCCCAGCACGCCGGCGTCCACGCCCACCGTGCCGCGCAGCGCATAGCGGATCGACTGGCCGGTGGCGGCGCGCAGCAGGACGTTGGCCAGGCCGGGGATGTCGTTGAAGTTCACGCTGATGTCCAGCGGCACCACCGTCTCGGTGTTCCCCTGCAGCGGCACGCCGAGCGGGAAGTCGACCTGCGCGGCGTTCTGCCCCTCCAGCGCCAGCCCGCCCGCCACCCGGCTCAGCGTGATCCCGATCGGGTTGGGGTTGCGCACCCGCGCGTACAGCCGGATCGCCGCGCCCCCCTGCGGGTGCCCGAAGCTGGGGCCCAGGAGCCGCAGCTGCGCCTGCTGCGTGTTGTCCACCATGAACTGCGGCGCCTGGATCCCCAGCTGCGCCAGCGTGGCGCACCCCGACAGCAGCGGCAGCGCGCCGATCAGCACCGCCGCCCGCGTGATCTTCCGGATCGTCATCATCTTCTCATCTCCTTGTCCCGCCCTCTGATCGGGCCGTCCACCGCGCACCGGCCTCTCGGGATGAGCCGCCGCCTGTAGTCCGCGCAGGCGGACTTCGTGTGGTCGTTGCCGTGACTTCAGTCGCCCGTCCCGATCCCGGCCGACCGGGATCGAAGGCGGTGATTCGAGCCGCGCGCATCTCGTTGTGGGGCAATCGGCTACACAGCGAATGCCACAGGCGTGCCACGGCGCCGGGAAACGGGCGGAAACCCACGCGTGATGCCGATTGTCCGCTGGAACGGTGTGTGCATGAGGGTCCCCCTCCCGTCCCCGGCGGGAGACGTACGCGCGGCCGGGGTGAGGACGGCCGAGGGTTGGCCCGAGACAGAACGCACACCGCCTGCTGCACAAGGAGGAAACCGGTGGACACGCAACTGACCGGAGCCGGGGGAACCCACGCGCCGGCGCTCCAGGAGGTGCTGGACGGGCTCAACGACCTGCTCCAGCTGGACCACGACGCGCTGGCGGCGTACGACGTCGCCATCAGCAAGCTCGAAGACCGCGACCACGCCGGCCAGATCACCGGTTTCCGGCGCGACCACGAGCGGCACGTGTACGAGCTGAACGAGCTGGTCACGCGGCTGGGCGGCACGCCGGTGAACCATCCGCACGCCACCGGCCCCTTCAAGACCGCGCTGCAGAGCCTGGGCGGCCTGGCCGGCGACAAGGGGCTGCTGATGGCGTTCCGCACCAACGAGCTGCAGGTGCGCACCAAGTACGACACCTACGCCAGCCGCGCCATGCTGTGGCCCCCCGAGGTCAAGCGCGTGATCGACGGCGCCGCGCTAGACGAGGAGCGGCACTACGCCTGGGTGGCCGGGGTGCTGCAGCGCATGGGCGTGGGCCAGGGCGAGGTGGAAGACGTGCACGCGATGAACGCCGCCCGCGAGCGCGCCAACGTGGGCGCCGGGGTGGTCGATTCGGCCAGGGACGCGGTGGCCGGCGCGGCGCACGCAGTGGGCGACCGGGTGAGCGGCGCCGCCTCGAGCGTGGCAGGCACCGTGGGCGGCGCGGCCTCGTCGGTGGCGGGCACGGTGGGCGGCGCGGCTTCGTCCGTGGCCGGGAGCGTGGGCGACGCCGCGTCGAACGCGGCGGGCGCGGTGCGCGGCGCGGCGGCCGACCTGGGCGACCGGGTGAGCGGGCTGGCCGGGCAGGTGCGCGGCGGGGTAAGCAGCGGCGCGGGGGCGGTACGCAACCGCATCTCGGGGCTGCTCGACACCGACGAGGGGCCGCTGGCCGGGCCGGTGGACCGCGCGCAGGCGCTGGGCACCGGGTTCGAGGGACGGGTGCGCGAGAAGCCGCTCCAGACGCTGCTGCTGGCCGGCGTCGCGGGGTTCGTGATCGGCCGGCTGCTTCGCTAGGAGGAACGCATGGCTGACTACCGCAACGACGACGACCGGACGCTTCCCGGGGTGGGGATGAACCGCACCCCCGAAACCGATCCGGAGCACCTGCTTCCCGACCACACCAGCGCCGGCGCGCCGGGCACCATCCCCGCCGCCGCGCTGGGCGACGACCCCGACGCGGTGCGCGACGAGATCGAGCGCACGCGCGCCCGGATGAGCCGCACCATCGACGAGCTGGACCGTGCGCTGGCGCGTAAGAAGGAGCAGGTGCAGGAGAAGCTCGACGTGGCCGCGCCGATCCGCCAGCGCCCGTGGGTGTACGCCGGCGGCGTGTTCGCGGCCGGGCTGGCGCTGGGGCTGATCACCGGCGGCGGCAAGCGCGACGACGACGAGGACGACGACCACGTGAAGATCCCCAGGGCCCTGCTGGCGGGGATGGGGCTGGAGCAGGTGAAGGGCGGCCGCTCGCGCCGCGGCTCGGGCGGCGGCGTGGAGGTGGAGTACACCGGCGAGGGCTCGGATAGCTGGGAGGGCCGCGCCCGCGAGCTGATGTCCGTGGTGGCCCGCCAGGAGGAGGAGATCCGGGCGTTGCGCGGCGGCGACGTGGACGAGAGCGGGTACGCCGACTCCGACTACCTGTCGCCGACCGACGCCCGCCTGCTGGACGACGTGGAAGCGCTGAACGACGTGGGCGAGGGCGAGGAGTGGGACGAGGAGTGGAACTTCGACGAGGGCGAGTACGCCCAGGGGTACGGCGATCGCTACACCGGCGATCTGGACGGCCACCTGTACATGGGCTCGGAGTACGAGGGCGGCCAGGCCGAGTACGAGGTGGAACTCGAAGAGTACGCCCGGAGCGGGATCGACTTCAAGAAGCCGCTGGCCATGCTCTTCGCGGCCGGCGTGGCGGGCGCGCTGGGCACCCTGGGCAAGCGCGTGCTGGGCGGCCGCGGCGGGAACGACGAGCTGGACGTGGAGGTGGAGCTGGAGCCCCGCGGCGGCCTGGCCGAGGACGTGTACGTGGACGAGGCCGGCCGCGCCGCGCGGCGCACGGCCCGCCACCAGGGCGGTGCCCCCTCTGCGCGCGAGTACGGCCCCGAGTACGGCGTGACCGGCGGCGAGCGCTACGAGGCCGCGCCTGCGCCGCCGCGCACGGGTGCGTACGAGACGCGCGGCGCCTACGATGCCGGGTACGCGGGCGAGTACGCCGGCGAGATGGAGGTGGAGGTCGAGCTGGAGCAGCCGGTGCGCCGGTCGCTTCCGCCGCGGCGGCGCCTCCCGCGCGTGAGCCCGCTGGCCGGCGCGGTGGCGGCGGGTGCCGCGGCCGCGGTGAGCGCGATGGTGGCCAAGCTGGTCCAGAACCGCGCCGAGCGCGCCGCCGAGATGGACGTGGAGGTGGAGCTGGAGCAGCCGCGCCGCCAGCCGGCGCCGGTGCGCCGCTCGCCGGCCGCGCAGCGCCCGGCCTACACGCCGCAGCCCGCGTCTTCGCGGTCGGCCGCGGCGGGCGGTGAGATGGAGGTGGAGGTCGAGCTGGAGACGCCGCGCACCACGCCGCAGACGGGCAGCTGGACGCCCTCCGCGCACCCGGAGCAGGCGATCAGCGGCTCGGCGTTCGGGGCCGCGGGATCCACGGACGCAACCGGTGGCACGCCGGGCAACGCCGGCGGCGACACCGGGACCGGCGGCGGCAACAACCCGTCGAGCCCGCCGCTGATGTAATCGGCCGGGGGACGGCGGGACACGCGAGGGCGCCGGGGACCAGTCTCGTCCCCGGCGCCCTCGCGCATCCCGGCATCGTTATACCCGATTCGGAAATGCAGCTGTTGAGCCTGTATTGCGGCTGAATTTCCGGAACGGAACTGGTTTATACGGGATCCGCCTGATTCTAGGCTCGTCAGGATGGAGACGGCTCGCGCCCGGCTTTTGCGTCCATCTTCCGCGCGGCGGTCCGGATCCACATCGTCCCGTCATCCCCATGCCCTTCATCCACCGAAGTCGCGTGCGCCCGACCTTCACACGCACGCTGGCACTGGTACTTGCGATCTCCGCGCTCCCCGCGTCCGCTCGCGCGCAGCGGGACACCGCGGCGAGCGACACCGTGCCGCGGCACTACGGCATCGACACGCTGGCCGTGCGGGTGCTGCGGACGCCGGTGGCGCAGCTGCGGGCGCCGTTCGCCGTCTCGGTGGCGGGGGGCGAGGCGCAGCGGCGGGCCAGGCCGGGGCTGGCGCTGAACGAGCCGCTGGCCGGCGTGCCCGGCGTGCAGGTGGAGAACCGCTTCAACTACGCGCTGGGCGAGCGGATCTCCGTCCGCGGGTTCGGGGCGCGGGCGCAGTTCGGGGTGCGCGGGGTGCGGGTGCTGCTGGACGGCCTTCCCGCCACGCTCCCCGACGGGCAGACCAACCTCAACCACGTGGACGTGGGCTCCGTCGAGCGCGCCGAGGTGATCCGCGGGCCCGCCAGCGCGCTGTACGGCAACGCGTCGGGCGGGGTGGTGCGGCTGTCCACCGTCCCGGCGCCGCCGGTGCCGCTCGGCTCCGAGTACCGCGCCACCACGGGGGCGGATGGGCTGCTGCGGCTGCAGTCGAGCGCGGCGGGCACGCTGGGGCCGTTCGACTACCGCGCCAGCCTCACCCGTCTCGACTACGACGGCTACCGCCAGCACCAGACGGCTCGCAACACGCTGGGGGGATTGAACCTGGGCCTGCGCCGCGGCGCCGACGCGGTGCGCCTGGCCTTCACCGCCGTGCGCTACGACGCGCAGAACCCCGGCGCGCTCACCGACTCGCTGCTGCGCGTGGACCGCTCGCAGGCGCTGGCGAACAACGTGGCGCAGAAGGCGGGCGAGCGCGGGCACCAGGGGCAGCTGGGCCTTACCTGGGAGCACGCGCTGGGCCCGGGCGCGCTGGAGGTGACGGCGTACGGGCTGGTGCGCTCGGTGGACAATCCGATCCCCGTGCGGTACATCGACCTGGAGCGCAAGGCGGGGGGCGCGCGGGCGGTGCTGAGCGGCGCCTTGGGCCCGCTGCTGCGCTGGACCGCGGGCTCGGAGTGGGAGGCGCAGCACGACCAGCGGGTGAACCACGAGAACGACGCAGGCGCCCGCGGCGCCCTGCTGCTGGAGCAGCGCGAGCACGTGACCAGTGCCGGGGGCTTCGCCGAGCTTTCCGCGTCCTCCGGGCCGGTGGACGTGCTGGCGGCGCTGCGCTACGACCACTTCCGCTTTTCGGTGGCTGACCAGCTGGTGACCGCGAGCGATCCCGACGACTCCGGCGCGCGTACGATGGACGCGTGGAGCCCGATGGCCGGCGTGAGCGTGCAGGCCGCGCCGTGGCTGGCGTTCTACGGCAACCTGGCCACCGCCTTCCAGACGCCGACCACCACCGAACTGGCGAACCGGCCGGACGGCGCGGGCGGCTTCAACCCGCTGCTGCGGCCCGAGCGCACCCGCAGCGTGGAGGCGGGCGCCAGGGCGCGGCGTGCGGACTCCTGGGCCGAACTGGCCGTTTACCGCGCCAGGGTGCGCGACGCGCTGGTGCCGTTCGAGGTGGAAGGCGCGCCCGGCCGCCAGTTCTACCGCAACGCGGGCGAGGCGATCCACCAGGGCTTCGAGGCGAGCGCCGGCGCCCGCCCGCTCGCCCCGCTGCTGCTGCGCGCCGCGTACACCTACACCGACGCGCGCTTCGGCGAGTACGTGCTGGGCGGCACGGAACTGCGCGGCAACCGCGTCCCCGGCATCGCGCCGCACCGGGTGGAGGCGTCGGCGTTCTGGTCGCGCGGCACGGGCCCGTTCGCCGGGATCGACCTGCGTTACGGCGGGCGCACGCCCGTCGCGGACACGGACGCGGCCGGCACGTTCGCATCGCCCGCCTACACCACGATGGATTTGCGCGGCGGATGGGTGGAGCTGCGCGCCGGCCACGTCCGGCTGTCGCCAGCCGGCGGCGTCACCAACGTGTTCGACGTGCGCTACAATACCTCCGTCGTCATCAACGCCGTCCGCGGGCGCTACTACGAGCCGGGGCCGGGGCGCGCGCTCTACGCCGGCCTGGAGGTGAAGCTGGGGAATGGTTGGTAGATCGGCATGGATAAGTCCAACTATTTGCGCCGGACGTGGATCACCTTCTCCACCTCTGCGTGGACGACGCCCGCGGCGTCGACGAGCTCGATGTGGTAGGTGCGGTCGACGGATCGCTCCGTCTGCAGGGCGGCGCGGATCGCGTCGAGCTCGGCGTCATCGACCGTGAAGGTGGCGTGCAGGTGCGAGCGGCCGGGCTTGCGGAAGCGGATGGTCGCGGCCTTGTCCCACACCACGTACCCGGGCCCCAGCGCCTTGATCAGCATCACCATGTAGATGGGGTCCACCGCGCCGTACATGCTGCCGCCGAAGGTGGTGCCCACGTAGTTCTTCGTCCGCCGGCTGAGCGGGATCTCCACCCGGACCTCGCGCCAGTCGTCGGAGATGTAGGCGATGCGCCCGCCCGTGCCGCGGTACGCGGGGAACAGGTACGTGTACGCCAGCCGGGTGACGCGCGTGCGGAACGACTCGGGCATCGCTGTTTCGATTCGAGTGCGGGAATCGGGGCAAAGCGTGGCCGCGCCAATCTACCGGACCCGAACCGGCCCTGCATCCACACGCGGGGGCAGAGCGGCGCGCGCTTGACGAAGCCGTGTGCCCGGACGAAGTTGCGCGCCTTCGATGCCGATCCCGATCCGCCCTCACGGAGCTGCTTACACGTGGACACGCTCGCCTGCGGGCACCGCCTGGCCGACCCCGGGCAGACGCACTACTGCACCTACCTCCATCTCCAGGAGCTGCTGTCGCTGCAGCCCGGGCCCGACCGGGCGCGTCACCCCGACGAGCACCTGTTCGTGGTGGCGCACCAGTCGTTCGAACTGTGGTTCAGCCAGCTGCTCACCGACCTGCCGCGCGTGGTCGACTCTCTCCAGGGGGACGACGCGGGGATGGCTACCTGGCTGATGCAGCGCTGCACGGCCGTGGTGCGGATGTTCACGCCGATGATGCGGGTGCTGGAGACGATGACGCTGGGCGGCTTCTACGCCTTCCGCCACCACCTGGTCCCCGCCAGCGGCGGCGAGAGCGGGCAGTGGCACCAGGTGGAGATCCTTTCCGGCGCGCGCGAGCCCGAGTTCCTGCGCTACCTGCAGGCCGAGCCACGCCCGGGCGACGCCGCCGGCCCGCAGGTGGGGGTGTGGACGCCGCGCCTGGCCGAGCTCTGGGACCAGCCGTCGGTGTCGTCCGCCGCGCGCGAGCTGTTCGAGCGCCGCGGCGTGAGCCCCGCCGACGCGTACGCCGCCAGCCACGCCGGCGCCCGGCACTGGGACCTGGTGCTGCTGGCCGAGGCGCTGCTGGAGTACGACCAGGAGGTGCGCACGTGGCGCTTCGTGCACGCGCGCACCGCCGAGCGCACCATCGGCCCCGACACCGAGGGCACCGGCCACACCACCGGGGTGCGCTTCCTGGAGCGGATGGCCACCTCCCGCGCCGCGTTCTTCCCCTTCCTCTGGGCCGCCCGCGGCGAATTGTGGGACCGCACCCAGGCCGCGCTGGCCGCCGAGCGCGACGCGGCACGCTGACCCCCTCCCCGTCCATCCCGGCTCCGCGAGATCGCGAGGGGAGATGGCCGCGCCCGGCGTCACCCGCCCGCCGGCGCGGCGCAGCTTCTCCAGGGCTTCCGCGGACGCCTGGCTCGCGGCCGGGACGGCGATGGCGCGTCCCCAGCCGCACGGGTGGTGCGACACGGGTTTCCCGAGTAAGATTGGCATCCTCCGGAGTGACGCCGGCCGGACCCGCACAGAACAAAACGCCCACGCCGCTTCCTGCGTTCCCTCGCGACACGGCTGCTGCCGTGGCCGTCCGGTGCGGGCCGCATCTTCTTCTCCTGAGTCTACCGCACGTCGTGCAAACACCGGGCGGGTCCCTGCGTGCCCGCCCCCATCGCATCTGCGCCGATCCCCTCCCACCCTTTCGGAACGATGACTCCCATCCCACCCACCAGGGTTTCCTTGCCCGGCGCGCGCCTGTTCGGCCGCCGCGCCGGTGACCGTCCCCACGCCATCGAGACGGCCGCCGGTGCCGGCAGCCTGCTGGACGAGGTGCGGCGCCGCGCCGACCGCATGCTGGGGTGGCTGCTGCTGGGCCACTTGCCGCTGATCGCCGCGCTCGCGGCGGTGAGCGGCTCGTGGACGGCGGCGCTCGCCTTCGGGGTTCCGTGCGTGGCCGTGGGTACGCTGGCGGCGTGGCGCGCTCCCGGCCGGCTCGCCACGCGGATGACCGTGGCCACCGCGCTGCTGCTGATCTCGGCGCTGATCATCCACCAGAGCGGGGGGATGATCGAGATGCACTTCCACATCTTCGCCATCCTGGCGTTCCTGCTGATGTACCGCGACTGGCGCGTGCCGGTGTGGGGCGCCGTGGTGGTGGCCGCGCACCACGTGGTGGGGAACTTCGGGCAGCAGCACGGGCACCACACGGTCCACGTGTTCCAGGACCACCTCGGCTGGGGGATCGTGGCGGTGCACGCGGCATGGGTGGTGTTCGAGGTCACCATCCTGGTGTACATGTCGCGCCTGCTGGCCGCCGAGACGCTGCAGGCGCAGGCCCTGGTGGCGCTGGCCGCGCGGGTGGGCGAGGGCGACCTGACCGCGCGGGCGGACCGCGGCGGCGGCGCGGTGGGGGATGCGGTGGGCGCCATCAACGACGGCACCGAGCGTCTAGCCGGGGCCATGCGCGAGGTGCGCGGGCAGGCGCGGCAGGTGGCCGACGTGGCGCAGGGCTTCAGCGCCGCCAGCGACCACGTGACGCACGCGGCCGAAGGCGTGGCCGCGTCGCTCACGCAGGTGGTGGCCGGCGCGCAGGAGCAGGCCCGCACCGCGCAGATGCTGGCCGACGCGCTGCAGCAGATGACGGTGGGAATCGACGGCGTGGCCGGGCGGGCGCAGTCGGTGGCCGGCGAGGGAAGGCGCGCGCAGGGCGTGGCCCACGACGGCACCCGCGTGATCGGCGAGGCGGTGGGGAGCCTGGAGCGCATCCGCGAGACGGTGCTGGAGAGCGCCGCGCGGATCACCGAGCTGCACGGCTACACCGAGCGGATCGGCCGCATCACCCAGGCGGTGGCGGCGATCGCCACCCAGACCAACCTGCTGGCGCTGAACGCCGCGATCGAGGCGGCGCGCGCGGGCGAGCACGGCCGCGGCTTCGCGGTGGTGGCCGAAGAGGTGCGCAAGCTGGCCACGCAGAGCGGCGATTCGGCGCGCGAGGCGGCCGAGCTGATCGCCAGCGTGCAGGGCACCACCGCGCGCGTGGTGGAGAGCATGCGCCGCGGCACCGCCGAGGTGGAGGCGGGCTCGCGGCTGGCCAGCGGCGCGGGCGGCGCGCTGGAGCAGATCATGGCCGTGGTGGAAACCACCGTGCGCGAGGTGGGCGCCATCGACCGCGCCGCGCGCGAGATCTCGTCCTCCAGCCGCACCGTGCTCCAGGTGGCCGGCCTGGACGGCGGCGAGGGCGAGCGCGGCCTGCTCGCGCTGTCACAGGCCAACGCGGCCGCCGCCGAGGACGCCGCCGCGGCGGTGCAGGAGATCAACGCCAGCATGGAAGAGATGAGCGCCAGCGCCGAGGAGCTGGCCCGCATCGCCCGCGAGCTGCAGGACGAGACCGCCCGCTTTCGCACCGGCGCCGACGAGACCGACTCCACGCCCGCGCCCGTGGTCACCGCCCTGCGCCCGCGCCGGTCGCTCTCGGCGGCGGCGTGAGCGGTGCCGGGGATCGAGCACACCAGGACGGAAGGCCGCCGCATGGCGGGCCTTTCTCCGTTCGGCTACGATCGAGTTGCTACTCCTTCCGGTGGCGCAGCGTCATGAGGAGCGTTCCCGCCATCAGGAGCGCCGCGGAAAGGAGCAGGCGCGGCGGTGAGACCGCGTGTGCCCACGGCATCTCCAGCAACGGGGGAAGCCCCACGCCCAGCAGCAAGGCGCCCAGCTGGGAGAAGTGCCCCACGCCGGCGCGCGCGGCCGCCCGGTCCGCCGCCACCGCGCCGTATCCCGCGCCTTCCGCCAGCAACGGGTGGCGGTCCCGGTCGGCTCCGTTCTGATCCGGAGCGGGCGCGGTGGGCATCATGGGCGTTCGTGCGAATATACGCGCGAAAGGGGTGTTTCACCTGTGACGAAAAGGGGCGGGCCGGTGCGGGTCCGGCGCCTGGCGGCGCCGGACGGAATCCCACAGGCGCACGATGCCGTAGGACAGCAGCATCATGAGCAGCTCGATGAGACCGGTGGCCGCAAGGGCGCTCACCGCGCGCCAGAACCCAGCCCCGCCAGGAACTCGTACTGCGTGGCGGCGAGCGCGAACAGCGACACGGCCACGAACAGGAGCATGTGCGCGAAGGGGCCAAGCTCGCCCGAGCCGCGGGGGCTGGGCTGGCGCCGGGGGAACATCTCGACCGCGGGGATGTTGGCCAGCATGTTAGGTCTCCTGGTGCGCGGCTTCACTACGTGCACTTCACGCTATAAAAATGGACGCCGGAGCGCAAGGGTCTTGTTTCGTGCGCTCCGCAGGTGTTTACGGCTCGGGCTCGCTCCCTGTTTCGCCGTGGCGCTGGGCGGGTGCAGCTATCACCTGGCCGCGGTGCAGCAGCCGGCGCGGGCGGTGGCGTTCACCACCGGCGGCCCATGGCGCAGCATGGTGTACGCGGCGCGCACGGACAGCGGCGTGGTGCTGGTGGACCTGGGCTACGTGGGCGCGGGGCGGCGGCTGCGCGGCAAGCTCCGCGCGCTGGGCGCGGTGCCCGCCGACGTGACCGACGTCTTTCTCACCCACAGCCACCGCGACCACGTGCGCGCGTGGAAGACGGTGCGCGGCGCCCGCTTCCACCTGTGGGCTCCCGAGCAGCCGCTGTTCGAGGGCACGCGCGCGCACGCCGACTTCCCCTCGCGCACGGCGCGCGGCGTCTTCGGGCACCCGGGGCCGAAGCCGGGCCAGGTGGACGTGCGCGCCTTCGCCTACGACACCGTGTTCGTGGTGGGCGGCGACACGGTGCGGGCGTACACGGTGCCGGGCCATACGGCGGGGAGCGCGGCGTACCTCTTCCGCGGCATTCTGTTCGTGGGCGATGCGGTGGCGCGCAAGCCGCTGCGGGGCTACGGCGGCGCCGACCCGTTCTTCAGCGCCGACACGCGGATGAACCGCCAGAGCCTGATCGGCCTGTTCGCGCGCGTGCCGATGGACCGCGTGGAATGGGTGTGCAACGCCCACGCGAAGTGCGCCCGCCCCGACGAGCACTTCCTCACCAAGGTCACGCGCTGAGAGCGCACTTCCCGATCGGCCGGTGTCGCTTCTCGATCGATCCTTCAGGGCTCACGTGGACACAACCGGGGAGTTGAGAAATTCGTCGCGCGTGTAGTTCTCCGTTGCTCCGTTCTTCTCCGTTCTTCCGTGTGACCGCAGTTGAGAAGCGCTGAACTCGAGATTCGGCTGGCGAATAAAGGAGATACCGGGTAGACGAAGGATGTGCGGCACGAACGGGCCGGCTCCGCGCGCGATTTCAGCGGCGGAGCCGGTCCGTTTGGCGGGTTCGGCACTTCAGGGTAAGACGTGCGGCGGTGTCCTCCGTACCTTCGGTTTCAGTCGGCGGCGGCGCCGTCGGGCTCCAGCACCTGGGGGAGCACGCGCGTTTCGAACGCCTGCGCGAGGGTCACGTGCGCGCGGCTGGAGAGCTCGCGCAGGGAGCTGCCGGTGAGCTGGCGCGCCAGGCGGCCCAGCGTGTGGGGGTGGATGCCGATCTCCTCGGCCACCTCGGCCCAGGGGCGGCTGGCCGTCTTGCGGTGGGCGGCGCGCAGCAGCAGCACCCAGTGCAGGAAGTCCTGCAGGCGCAGCTCGCTGTGGCGGCCCACGGACTGCTTCCAGTGCGTCCACAGGGTGCGCCGGTCGCAGCCGGCGGCGGCGGCCAGCTTCTCCACCGTGCGGATGGCGCGGCGGTCGTCGCACGCCAGCGCCAGCGCCTCGCGCAGGCGCGGCGGCAGGTGCGGCGCGCGGCGGAAGCTGGCGGGGAGCGAGGCGGGGAGCGCCGGGGCCGCGCCGGGCGTCGCGCGGCGGAAGGCGCGCCCGGGGTCCGGAGCGGCGGAAGGCGTGGGGTGGATGGTTCGCGGTGCGGGCGCCGGGGGGCGCGGCGGAGCGGGGCGAGTCGAGGAGAAACCGTATGCGAGCATCGGCAGGGCGGCTCGGGTTTCCGGTGGGTAGCGCGGGTGGGCGCGCCGGTGACAGGCGATCATGCAAACGCTCCAGCCAACAATCTTGTGACAGTTCGTGAGCAGTGTGGGACAAAGCGTAGCTGGACCGGGCTTGTCCGCAACGCGAGGGCGTCGTAGCTTGCTTCCCGACATCATCGAAGCGAGGGGGCCTTTCGGAAGCCGGTGCAACTCCGGCGCGGCCCCGCCACTGTGAGAGGCCCGGCGGCGCGAGAGCGTTGCCGGTCCGGCCCGCTCCGCGGGGGTTCAGCCCCCGCACAGCCACTGGGCAGCACGCCCGGGAAGGTGGAGCGCCAGCCGCCTCGAGCCAGGAGACCGGCCCCCCCGCTCCCGCACGAACACCCCTCGCGGGAGGGGAGCGGGTCCGACCATCGGCCGAGCTCTCCCCAGGTCCCTCGCGGGCCGCCTCGCCGTCCGTCGCACCCGTTCTCTCCCGCGGCACCGGGAAGGAACGGGTTCTTTGCGTATGCCCCTGGTCCGGCTCGCCGTCACGACCTTCGCCGCCGCGCTGCTGGCCGCGTGCGGCGGCGACGCGGGCGCGCGCCGTCCGTCCGCGCCGGCCGATTCGTCCGTGTCGGTGGTGGATGACGCGGGGCGCACCGTCACCCTTCCGCACCCCGCCCGCCGCATCGTCGCCCTGGTCCCCGCGGTGACCGAGACGGTGATCGCCCTGGGCGCGGCGGACCGGCTGGTGGGGCGCACGGACTACGACCGGGGCCCCGCCGTCGAGCGCCTCCCCTCCGTGGGCGGCGGGCTGGACCCCAGCCTCGAGAAGCTCGTCTCGCTTCACCCCGACGTCGTTCTCGGCTGGGAGACCAGCGGGCGCACGGAGCTGCGCGACCGGCTCACCGCGCTCGGCATCCCCGTCTTCTCGGTCAAGACGGAAGACACCACCGACGTGTTTCGCTCGCTGCGCAACCTGGGGCGGCTGATGGCGCGCGAGCGGGCGGCGGATTCGGCCGCGGCGGCGATCCGCGGCGAGCTGGACGCGGTGCGCGCCTCGGTGGCCGGCGCGCCACGTCCCTCCGTGTTCTTCGTGGTGTGGAACGATCCGCCGATGACCGCCGGGCCGCGGACCTTCGTCTCGCACGTGATCGAGGTGGCGGGCGGGCGCAACGCGTTCGCCGACCAGCAGGCGCTGTGGCCCAACGTGAGTCTGGAAGAGATCGTCCGCCGCCAGCCGGACTTCGTGGTCGTTCCCGTGGGCGAGCAGGGGACGGTGCGGCTGGAGGGGCTGAAGACCGCCGTGGGGTGGCGCGAGCTGCGCGCCGTGCGCGAGGGGCGGGTCGTCTCCGTGCCCGCGCAGGTGGTGAACCAGCCGGGGCCGCACCTGGCCGAAGCCGCGCGGGCGATGCGCGACGCCATCCACCCCGAGCGGAAGGGGCGATGAAACCCGCCGTGCGCCTGATGCTGCTGGCCGCGATCCTGGCCCTGGCGCTCCTGGCGGCCGTCCGCCTGGGCGCCGTGCCGCTGTCGCTGCGGCAGGTGATGGACGGCGTCCGCGGGGATGGGGACGCGGCCACGGTGGCCATCGTGCGCCGGCTGCGGCTGCCGCGCGCGGTGCTGGCGGCCATGGTGGGCGGGTCGCTGGCGGCCAGCGGCGCGACGTTCCAGGCGCTGCTCAGGAATCCGCTCGCCGAGCCCTACATCCTGGGGCTGAGCGGCGGCGCGGCGGTAGGGGCGGTGTTCGCCATCGCGCTGCTGGGCGTGGGCGCCACGGGCGGGATCGTGGCGGTGTGCGCGCTGGCGGGGGCGGTGCTCGCCATCCTCCTGGTCTTCCGCATCGCGGCCGTGGTGGGCCGCGCGCTGGACACGCGCATCCTGCTGCTGGCCGGCGTGGTGGTGGGCGCCTTCTTCAACGCCTGCATCCTGCTGGCCCTCACCTTCGCGGACGCGGACGCCTTCCGCTCGGCCATCTTCTGGATGATGGGGAGCTTCTCGGGGGCCACCTGGAAGTCGATCGGCCTGCTCGGGATGGCGATGGTGCCCGGCGTGGCGCTGCTGCTGGCGCTGGCGCGGCCGCTGAACCTGCTGTCCGTGGGCGAGGAGACCGCCGCGTACCTGGGGACGCGGGTGGAACGCACCAAGCTGCTCGCCTACGGCACCGCCTCGCTGCTGACGGCGTCGGCGGTGGCCGTCAGCGGGGTGATCGGCTTCGTGGGGCTGGTGATCCCCCACGTGGTGCGGATGCTGTGGGGCGCGGACCACCGCTTCCTCCTCCCCGCCTCGGTGCTGGCCGGGGCGGCGTTCGTGGTGCTGGCCGACACGCTGGCGCGTACGGCGGCGGCGCCCACCGAGCTGCCGGTGGGCGTGGTGACGGCGTTCGTGGGCGTCCCCTTCTTCGTCTATCTCCTGCGCAGGAGGGCGGCGTGACCGGGTGGAGCTGCCGTGGCGTGTCTTTCCGCTATCCCGAGGCGGGCCGGCCGGCGCTGGACGGCGTGTCGCTGGAGGTGCAGGCGGGCGCGTGCACGGCGGTGATCGGGCCCAACGGCTCGGGAAAGTCCACGCTGCTGCGCGTCCTGCTCGGCACCCTCCGGCCGGACGCGGGCGAGGTGCGGCTGGACGATCGCCCGGTGGCGGAATGGACGCGCGAGGCGATCGCCCGGCAGGTGGGCGTGGTGCCGCAGGGCGAGGAGGCGGTGTTCCCGGTGACGGTGCGCGAGATGGTGGCGATGGGCCGCTATCCGCACCTGGGCCCCTGGCGCCGCGAGGGCGATGCCGACCGCCGCGCCGTGGAGCGCGCGATGCGCCGCTGCGACGTGGGGGCGTTCGCCGCGCGTCCGATCTCCACCCTGTCCGGCGGCGAGCGGCAGCGGGCGCGGGTGGCGCGCGCGCTGGCGCAGGAGCCCGCCGCGCTGGCGCTGGACGAGCCCACCGCCGCGCTCGACGTGGCGCACGAGATGGCGATCTTCGAGCTGCTGCGCGACCTGGGGCGGGCGGGCACGACGGTGCTGCTGGTCACCCACAACCTCAACCTCGCCGCGCGCTACGCCGACCGCCTGGTGCTGCTGGACCGCGGCCGCATCGCCGCCCGGGGCGCGCCGGCCGAGGTGCTGGCGCGCGAGACGGTGGAGCGCGTCTACGGCTGGCCCGTGCGGATCGACCGCCACCCCGGACCGGGCCCCGACGCCGGCGCGCCGCAGGTGGTCCCTCTCTCGGGCGAGGCGTGCGCGGGGATGACGTCGCGGGAGGAGGCGGCCGATGCGGCTTGATCCCCGGCGGATGAGTGGGCGCGTGATTTCGCGCTGGGCGACTGCGTGCAGTCCGCGCAGGCGGTCTTCGTGCCGTCGTTGCCGCGACGTCAGCCGCCCGGTGTGGCTCATCCTCCTGCTTGGGATGATCATCCGACCATCCCCCCTGCTCGCGCAGTTCCCCGGCGAGCTGGTGGGGACGGTGACGGACGCCGCCACGCGCGCGCCGGTCGAAGCCGCGTCGATCGAGCTGGCGGGGGCGGCGGCCGCGGCGCGGACGGATGCGTCGGGGGTGTATCGGCTGCGCGGGTTGGAGCCGGGCGACTACCGCGTGACCGTGCGCCGCGCCGGGTACGCCGCGCGCGAGCTGGCGGTCGCCGTCCGCAACGGTGTGGCGGCGCGGCTGGACGTGGCGCTGCACCCCGTCCCCGTGGCCCTGCGGGCGCTGCGCGTGACGGCGGATGCGTCGCCCGGCGCGGGGACGACGATCACGCGCGAGCAGATCGAGGCGAGCGGCGCGCGCACCGCGGCCGACGTGGTGGAGCGCGCGGGCGGCGTGGTGATGCGGGGGACGGGGCCCACCGGCGCGCGGACGGTGAGCATCCGCGGCAGCGCGGCGGACGAGGTGCTGGTGCTGGTGGACGGCGCGCCGCTGAACGACCCGGTGACCGGCGAGGCGGACCTGAGCGCCGTTCCCGCCGCGGACGTGGAGCGGGTGACGGTGCTCCCCGGAGCGCGGACGGCGCGCTATGGCCCGCGCGCGCAGGCGGGGGTGGTGCTGGTGGAAACCCGGGCGGCACGGGCGCGGCAGGCGGCGGAGCTCTCCGCCGGCTCGCTGGGCGAGTGGAGCGGCCGAGGCGAAGTCGGCGCGGCGCTGGGCCCGGGCGCGTGGTCGGCCGGCGCGCAGCTGCGCCGCCTCGGCGGCGGGTTCAGCTACGCGCGCGACGTGAACGACCCCACCATCGTCCGCCGCGGCAACGACGACTTGGACGAGTGGAGCGCGTTCGGCGCGGTGTCAACCACCCTGTTTGACGGCGAGCTGCGCGTGCGCGGGGGATGGGACGCGCTGGACCGTGGGCTCCCCGGCCTGGGCCACACGCCCTCGCCCCAGGCGCGCGAGGAGATGGGGCGCGGGCGCGCGTCGCTGGCGTGGCGGCGCGCGGGGGCACGGACGACGCTGGCGGTGACGGCGTCCGGCGCGGCGCAGCGGGTGCGCTTCAGCGACCGCGCCCCGCCGTTCGGGGTGCCGTACGACGACACCACGCGCGTCCGCACCGGCATCGCCCGCATCGACGTCGACCGGCTGCCCGGGGAGAGCGGGGTGCTGCGCTCGGCAGGGGGCGGCGTGGAGGCGGGGGTGCAGCGGGTGGAGGCCGGCGCGCTGTCGTCCACCGCGCCGCGGACGAGGCGGGACTTCGGCGCGTTCGGGCACGCGGGCGGCGGCCTGGGGATCGGCGGGCGGGAGATTTCTCTCTCGGCCGAGGCGCGGGCGGACCGCGACGGGGTGACGCGCGACTGGTTCGTGAGCCGCGCCCTGTCGGCGGCGGCGGCATTCGGGCCGCTGCACGTGCAGCTCGCCAACCGCAGCAGCTTCACCCCGCCCTCGCTGGGGGACCAGTTCTTCCGCGAGGGGGTGGGCGTCGTCCCGAACCCCGGTCTGCGCCCGGAGCGGGTGCCCAGCGAATGGGAGGCATCGGCGCGGTACGGCGGGAGCGTCGGCCCGGCGGAGCTGTCGGTGGCGGCGTCGGCGTTCACGGGCGAGGTGAAGGGGATGATCGTGTGGCTCCCCGACTTCGCCTTCCGCTGGAGCCCGCGCAACCTGGACGTGGCCCGCCGCGGCGCCGAGGCCCGCGCCGAGGCCGATCTCCCCGCCGCGCGGCTGCGGGTGGCGGGCGCGTGGACGGTGGCGCGCGTCACCTGGATGCCCAACGGCGAAGACACCGGGATCCAGGTGCCGTATCGCCCCGAGCACAGCGGACTGTTCACCGCGCGGTGGTCGCCCGGCGCGTGGCGCGCGGAGCTCGCGGCGCGCTACACGGGGCTGCGCTACCCGGTGCCCGACCGGGCCAACGCGCTCCCCGGCTTCTGGAGCGCCGAGCTGGCGGTGTCACGCGGGTGGCGGCTGGGACGTTGGTCCGCGGTGACGGCGGTGGACGTGGACCGCCTGTTCGACGAAACGCAGTCGCTGATCGCCGGCTATCCCGAGCCGGGGCGGCGGATCCGCTTCGACCTGCGCCTGAGCCGCGCAGACCTTCATCAACCCTGAAGTTCCCACGTTGAGGTCATGATCAACCGATGCTTCGTCCGGACCGCCCGGCTCGCCCTGCTGGCCCTGCTGGCCCTGCTCCCGGCCGCGCTGGCCGCGTGCGGCGCCGACCCGATCACCGGCGGCGGCGCCACCTACGCGCGCATGGAGGTGATCGTCAACAGCATCTCCAACACGCTCACGCTGGTGAGCCCCGACAGCGTGGCCCCCACCGGGCGCGGCGTGAACCTGGGCGCGCAGGGCTCCCCCGTGTCGGTAGCGGCGCGCGGCGCCTATGCGGTGGTGCCGATGGGCACCTATCCCTTCGCCGCCGTGGTGGACCTGCGCGCGGGAACGGTGAGCAACGTGGCGCTGCCGGCCAACTCGGGCGCCACCGGCGCGGCGTTCCTGAACGACAGCGTGGCGCTGGTGGGGAACCCCGGCCGCAACACGGTGACGCCGGTGAACGTGCGCACCGGCACCGCGGGGGCCGAGATCGCGGTGGGCACCTATCCGCAGGCGCTGGCGGCGGGGAACGGAAACGTGTACGTGCTGAACGCCAACCTGGTGAACTTCTCGCCCGCCGGCCCGGGGAGCGTCACCGTGATCGGGCCCAACGGCGCCGTCGGGAGCACCATCGCGCTCACCGGCATCAACCCCACCTTCGGGGTGGTGGTGGGGAACACGCTGGTGGTGGTGAACGCCGGCCACTTCGGGCAGGGCGACGGGACGGTGTCGCTGGTGAACCTGGCCACCGCCAAGGAAGACCAGCTGATCACCGGCTTCGGCGAGTTCCCGGGGAGCGTGGACGTGGGGCCCGACGGGATGATCTACGTGGGCGTGTACGGCACCGGGATCGTCAGCTACAACGTGAACACCGGCCAGTTCGTGCGCGGGCTGAACAACCCGGTGGTGCCCGGCGGCGCGCCGCCCGTCTCGGCGCTGGCGTTCGACTACGCGGGGCGGATGCACACGCTGGCGCCCGGAAACTGCACCCCCGGCACGCCGGGCAAGGAGTACGGCCTCCCGGCGCCGTTCACCAGCACCGAGCGGATCGTGGCCACCGGCGTCTGCCCCTTCGCCATCGCTTTCGCCACCGTGCCGCTGAGCTGACGTCCTGGTGCGGAGGTGCGGAGGTGCGGGGGCGGGTGCGGGGGTGCGGGGTACGAGGGGAAATCGTCCCTGTCGCGCGGCCGGGGATCGGTCGCGCGGCGGGGACGATTTCGTCGCGTGAACAAGGGGTTGTCAGGTGCTGAGTGCCTTTTACGTGCAGAGTTGGCGGAACTCACGCCGGGGCGTTTGGTTCGCGGGTAGCAGTTTGTTTATGGGCACGCAACCTGCACAAGGAGGGGGTGACTTCGGAACGAGCTAAGTATATGTCACTGAGACACTTCACAGACTCCGAGGGGCGCGAGTGGCGGGTGTGGGACGTGTTCCCCTACGGTGGCCGTCAGAGCGAGCGGCGGAGCGCGGACCGGCGCGTGGCGGATCCGTCTGCCTACAAGGGGCCCGAGCGCCGCGGCCGTGAGCGCCGCGTGCGCACGCCCACGCTGCTCACGCCGGGGCTCGAGTCGGGGTGGCTGTGCTTCGAGAACCACGTGGACAAGCGGCGCCTGACCCCCGTCCCCACTGGTTGGGACGAGGCGCCGGTGGAGGAGCTCGAGGGGCTGCTGGGGCGCGCCCGCTCCGTCCAGCGCCGCCCCGGGCAGGAGATACGGGTGGTGGAAGTGATGGAATGAGATGCGAACGGGCCCGGCGCGACACGCCGGGCCCGTTCTACGCCACTCGCTCGACCCGGGACTCCCGCACCCCCGCACCCCCGCACCCCCGCACCTCCGCACCTCCGTAGCCTTGCACCCGAACCTCTCTCCGCGGCCTACCGATACCGTTCGGCCAGCTTCGCGGGGTCGGCGCCCAGCCAGAACTCCAGCCGAAGGCGCCACATCAGCGCCATCGTACGCCAGACGCCGCGCTCCTCCCACCGCCGGCTCGAGGTGAGCACCGTCTGGCGCAGGCATAGCGGCGGGCCCTGGCGGTGGAGCGCTTTCGACAGCGCCACGTCTTCCATCAGCGGGAGGTCGGGAAAGCCGCCGGCGCGCGTGAACCAGCCGCGGCGCACGAAGATCGCCTGGTCGCCGGTGGCGATGCCGGAGAGCCGCGAGCGCACGCCGATCATCCGCTCGATCACGCGCAGCATCGGGTGGCGGCCGGTCAGGCGCACGTCGAAACGGCCCCATCCCCGGCCGCTCGCGTTCAGTCCGTCGGACACCAGCCGGTCCGCGTCCGCGGGCAGGCGGGTGTCGGCGTGGAGGAAGAGGAGCACCTCGCCGCGCGCCACCGCCGCGCCCGCGTTCTGCTGGCGCGCCCGGCCCCGCGACGACGGGACGACGCGGTCCGCCAGCGGCATCGCCCGCTCGCGCGAGCCGTCCGTGCTCCCGCCGTCCGTCACGATCACCTCGCACCCGCGCGCCCGGAGCGGCTGCAGCGCCGCGAGTGTCTCCACGATCCCCTCCGCCTCGTTCAGCACGGGGATGACGACGGAGAGCGGCGGCGTCACGGGAGGCGCTCAGCGCCCTCGGCCACACCCGGCCTGCCCGGCGCCGCAGCTGCGCGGGTGCAGCATCCGTTCGCGGCGGGCGCGGAACTCGGTGCCGGGGTTCCACTCGGGCCAGCGGGCGCCGTTCGCCACCTCCACCCCCACGCGGAAGAGGAGGCGCGTGTCGTCCACCATCCCGGCCAGGTCCCAGCCGGGCTTCACCTCGTCGGTGGGCTTGTGGTAGTCGTTGGCCACGTAGCTCGCGCGCACCTGCTGGCCGTACTCCGCCGGCCGTCCCACGTAGTCGGCGCCGGGGAAGAGGAAGGTGAGCGCGGGCACGCCGTTGCGCGCCAGCTCGAAGTGGTCGGAGCGGTAGAAGTAGCCCTTCTCGGGCTCGGGGTCGGGCCGTACGGTGCGCCCCTGCCGCGCGGCCTCGCGCGCCAGCACGTCTTCCAGCGTGGTCTGCCCGTAGCCCACGCTCACGATCGACCGGGTGCGGCCCCACGGGTTGGGGATGTCCATGTTCACGTCGGCCAGCGTGCGGGCGAGCGGATACAGCGGGTGCGCGGCGTACCAGCGGGCGCCCAGCAGCCCCTGCTCCTCGGCGGTGACCGCCAGGAACACCAGCGTCCGCCGGGGCGCGGTGGGGAGCGCCTTGAAGGCGCGCGCCGTCTCCAGCAGCCAGGCCAGCCCGCCGGCGTTGTCCAGCGCGCCGTTGTAGATGCTGTCGCCGCCGATCGCCCGGCCGACGCCGAAGTGGTCCCAGTGAGCGGTGTAGAGCACGTACTGGGTGCGCAGCGCCGGGTCGCTGCCGTCCAGCCGCGCGATCACGTTGCGCGAGCGCACCTGCCGCACCGCGTTGCGCACCGTGAAGCTGGCTGTGCCCGCGAGCGAGACGGGGCGGAAGGCGCGGGTGGCCGCCGCGCGCTGCAGCGCGTCGAAGTCCTGCCCGGCGCCCGCGAACATCGCCCGCGCCACGTCGAGCTGGATCCACCCCTCCACCGGGATGTGGCGCGCGCCGGCGCCCTGGATCTCGGTGCGCTCGCGGCCGGTGTTGCTCGCCACCACGCCCCATCCGTACCCCGCCGGGCCCGTCTGGTGGACGATGATGCACGCCGCCGCGCCGCGCTCCGCCGCCATCTCGAACTTGTACGTCCACCGCCCGTAGTACGTCATCGCCGGGCCGCGGAAGACCCGCGGGTCCAGCTTCGACGGGTCGGCGGGGTCGGGCACCGGCGGGTCGCCCACCAGCACCACCACCGTCTTTCCGCGCAGGTCCACGCCCTTGTAGTCGTCCCACCCGAACTCGGGGGCCACCACGCCGTAGCCCACGAACACGATCTCGCTGGCGTCCACCCGCACCACCGAGTCCGGCCGCATCGACCAGGCGGCGATCTCGTCGGGCGAGCGCAGTTCCTTGCTCCCGCCGCGCAGCGAGACCGAGGCCGTCACCCGCGAGGTGGTTCCCACCAGTGGCACCTCCTGCACCCAGCCGCCGTCCGGGTTCCCCGGCCGCAACCCCATCCGCCGGAACTGGTCCGACAGGTAGGCGACCGTCGAATCCTCGCCGCGCGTCCCCGGCCCGCGCCCCTCGAAGCGGTCCGACGCCAGCACGCGCATGTGCTCCAGCAGCCGCGCCGCCGTGATCTGCTGCTCGGCCGCGGCGACGCCCGGCTGCACCGTCACCGCCGCCAGCGACGGCCGCTGCGCATGGGCGAGCGATGGAATCGTCAGCGCGATCGAGGCGAGGGCGATGAGGACGGATCGACGTGGACGCACGCGGCCTCCCGGGAGTTGAGGTGGACCCGCATTGTATCGCGCCTCGAGCCGGGCCGCATCATCGGGCGCAAACGACAGCGCCCCGCAGGGAGCGAGCCTGCGGGGCGCTACTGTCGTTGACCATCGACTCACGTGGTCGGCTTGATCCGCTTACGTGCGGCCAGAAGGGGGTAGAGGCCCATGTCGCGCAGCATCTCGCGCTCCTCCACCCGCTTCCACCCATTGAGGTTGAGCACGCGCACCGTGGCGATCCCGATCTCCGTGAGGCCGATCATGTAGATCCCGAGCCTCCAGCCGGAAGTGATCGGCCCAGCGGTCGACCCGGGTTGAACAGGCGGGTGAACGATGCCGGCCTGTGCAGGATCGATCCAATGTCGGTGCCCTTGCTTCGATTACACTCCTGGCACGCGAAGGCCAGATTGTGGAGCCCGCCCGAACCGCCGTGTTTTACGCTGATGATGTGATCGACCTCGCACCCGATCACACTGTGGTCGTTGTGGACTAAGCAGTATTCGCACAATCCGTCCGCCCTCGCCGCCACCTTCCGACGTATCTTCTCCCAGTTACTGCGGTTACGCACGGATCCGGCCGTGGGCCTTCGCTTTCGCAAGGCGCATCACGGGCTCCAACCCCATGAAATGGTTGAGCTCGTCGGTTTCCTCGGGCGAGAGTCCCTCGTCCTTCTCACGCCGGATCAGGTCCGAGACCCGTTGCTGCGTCTCGTCCGAGACCCGGAACTTGGCCAGCTTCTCCGGTGGGGTGTTCTCGGCGATGAAGTCGACCAGCTCAGCGTAGACCCGTTCATGGTAGCTCATCCGCCCCGCTCCTTGGGAAGTGTGCGCTACATCCAAAGGTAAACAGAGCGGCGGGTGAATCAAGCCCCCTACGGCCTCATCGTCTTCCAGTAGAGGGCCAGCAGGATGACGCCGAAGACGATGCGGTACCAGGCGAAGCCGCGGAAGCTGTGGCTGGCCACGAACCTGATCAGCCAGCGGATCACCAGCAGCGCGGAGATGAAGCTGACCACGAAGCCCACCGCGAACACCGGCGCGTCGGCGCCCGACAGGCCGTGGCGGGCCTTGTACAGGTCGTACAGCGTGGCCATGAACATGATGGGGATGGCCAGGAAGAAGCTGAACTCCGTGGCCGCCACCCGGCTCAGCCCCAGCGCCACGCCGCCCATGATGGTGCTCCCCGAGCGCGAGGTGCCGGGGATCAGCGACAGGATCTGGCAGAGGCCCACGCCGAGCGCCTCCCTGGGCCGGATGTCGTCCATCGACTCGGTGTTCACGCGCCGGTGCCACGCCTCGATCAGCAGGATGACGACCCCGCCGACGACGAGCGAAACGGCGACCACCACGGGGTTGAACAGCTTTTCCTTGATGAAGTCGTGGATCAGGAAGCCGATCAGCGCCGCGGGAAGGAAGGCGATCACCAGGTTCACGATCAGCCGGCGCGACTTCTCCTTGCGCGTGGCGCTCCCCAGCACGCCCAGGATCTTGGCGCGGTAGAGCCAGACCACGGCCAGGATGGCGCCCAGCTGGATGAACACCTCGAAGGTCTCGGCGCCGTGCCACCGGTCGAAGCCCAGCCAGTCGGCCGCCAGGATCAGGTGCCCGGTCGACGAAACGGGGATGAACTCCGTCGCCCCCTCCACCAGCCCCATCACCACCGCCTTCAGCAACAGAGAGAAATCCACGTCTCAGGGCCTTTCCGGGTTCGCTTCAGGTCACCGATTCAGACATCACCGTCACGCCACCACGGCGGGTTGAAACCCGCCGCTGAAACATCGGGAAGTCCGCCTTCGCGGACTGCGCGCGAACATCCTTCCGCTACGACAAGATCCGTGCGGCCTCGGCCATCAGCGCGATGGCAACCGCCATGCCCGCCACCCGTCGGCCGTTTGCGAGGCTTCCTGTGGTTGTAGACCGCGGCTTCAGCCGCCCCGGCCCGATCGCACCCGTCCGCTACAAGACCCGCGCCCGGCGCAACTCGTCCTCGGCCGCCTGCAGCCGGCGCTCCAGCTCTTCCTCGCGCTCGGCGCGGGCGCGCACGATCCAGACGGCGCGGGCGATGGGGCCGGCGACCGCGGCCAGCGCCTCGAGCTCGTCCTTGCCGTAGCCGCTGCCGTCGGGGCGCGGGCCCAGCGCCAGCCAGCCCACGCGCACCGGCGTGCCCCCGCGCTCCGCCGCCAGCCGCACCCGCAGCGGGAAGACCTCGTGGTTCCAGTCCTGCACGATCGGCCCGTCGTCCTCGCCGGCGGCCGGCCAGTCGGCGGCGGCGTCCGTGGCGACGTCGGGCGGCAGGCCGCGCGACGCGGCCAGCGTTCGTCCATCATCGCCCAGGAACACCGCCGCGCGGCCGCAGCGCAGGGCGGTGCAGACGCGCGCCAGCACCACGCCGAGCAGCCCGTCCAGGTCCTCCGTCTCGCGCAGGTCGCCGACGACGATCGGCAGGCGTTCGCGGAAGTCCACCAGGTCGCGCAGGAAGCGGCGGTCGGCCCAGTGGCGCACCCGGTCGTGCGCGGGGTTGAAGAGCGCCACGGTGAGCGCCGCCGCCACCCCGGCCGCGGTGGCGCCGCTCTCCGCGCCCAGCATCCCGCCCAGGACGCCCTGCGCCACCTGGCTCATCCCCGCCCAGGTGGCGGCGAGGGCCACGGTCAGCAGCGCGTACGCCGCGCTGCGCGAGAGCACGGCGTCGGCGTCCCACAACCGGTAGCGCAGGAGCGAGACGGCCAGCCCGGCCGGGATCGGGAGCAGCCCCCAGGTGGTGAGCGTCTCCTGCACCACGTCGCGCCAGGCGGCCCACGCGGGGTGCCCGGCGGTGGGGATCAGCGGCACCAGCAGCCCTCCGGCCGCGTACAGCACCATCGCCGCCGCCACGCCGAACACCACCCACTTGGTCTGCTGCCGCTGCGTGTCCGAGGCCACGCGGCGGTAGCGCTGCACCTGCGCCGTCACGCCCAGCAGCATCCCGCCCGCGATCAGCGCGTAGAACGCCGGCGCGGACCGTTTGGCGGCCACGAACTCCACCACCGCGGCGTACCCCGGCACCAGCGCGGCCCACACCCGCGTCCACGAGGGCGCGATCCGCCCGTCGGGGAAGATGCAGAAGAACCAGAAGGCGAGAACGATCCCCACCCACACCACCGTGCGAAGCACCGGCATCAGCACGGGAAAGTCGCGCCCGCCGTGCCACGCCAGCGTGTTGCCCACCGAGACCAGCGCCAGCGCGAGCGACACCGTGAGCGCCGCGGGGTCGCCGGGCCGTCGCGCGAAGAGCAGGACGGCGGCCGACACCAGCCCCAGCACGTACACCAGCGCGATGGTGGCGAGCAGCGTCTCGCGCTCCGCCTGCGCCACCGGCCCCGCCGCGCGCGGCCCTTGGCGCGCCAGCCGGTAGGTGGCCGCGCCGCCCGTATCGTCGCCCACGGTGAGCGCCACCGTGGTTCCCGGCTTGCCGCCCAGCAGCGCCGCCACCTCGCGCGGCGTGGCGCCGGGGCGCACGGGCGCGCCGTCCACCGCCCGCAGAGTGCCCTGGCGCATCCCGGCATGCCAGGCCTCGCCGCCGGGGTCGGTCATCACCGGGAACCCCGCGGCGGCCTCGGCGCCGTGCGCGGTGAGGCCCACGGCACGGAACGCGGGCATCACCCGCACCTGGAACACCATCCAGCGGTACGCGCCGAACCCGGTGAGCGCCAGCGACAGCAGCGTGCCCGCGATCCATGCGGCGCGGGCCAGGCGCAGCCACCGGCCGCGCAGCGTGGGGATCTGGATGAAGGTGCGGTCCATGTACTTCGCCGCGACGGAAGGGGGGAGATCGGTCGGAAGCGCGAGGGCGGTTTGGGGCAGGACGGTAAGTCTAATCGCGCATCGCGGTGGATGGCAATCACTTGGAGCGCCATCGCCGCGCGCGGCCCGATGGCTGCACGCGGTGGGCAACCGTTCCGCCGGTCAAATCCATCCATCACCCGGAACGCATCTCGCGGATCGGGAGCCACCACGCAGCCGGAAGAGGAAGACTCTCGTGAGACGAACCGCCTGGCCGGGGAGGATCCTTGTCGCGGCGTTGCCGATCGCCGTCGCCGCCTGCCCCGCTCCCCCCGCCCGCGCGCCGGGGAGCGGCCTGTCCGCGGCGGAGATGGGCGCGCTGCGCGGCTACGTGGAGGCGCGGGTGGCGCGTGCGCGCGCGGCGTGGCAGCGGCGCGACCCGCGGCTGCTGGTCGCGGGACCCGATTCGGCCCTGGGCGCGCGCCGGCCGGACGGCACGCCGGTGACCAACGCCGAGATCCGCGCGGACCTGGCGCGGCGGATGGCCGCCGTGGTGCGCCTGGACACGCTGAGCGAGGTGGTCACCGCCGCGCGGGTGGCGGGCGACAGCGTGGAGGTGACCACCCGCCAGCGCTTCGTGCGCCTGGTGCGGACCGACGCGGGCGAGCGGGTACGCGTGAGCGGCGTCACCCACCGCCAGTGGTTCCGCCGCGAGCGCGGTTCGTTCGTCGCCATCAGCCCGCTGCAGGAATCCGATCAGGAGGCGTACTGGGGCGATGAACGGCCGCAGACGGCGCCGCCGCCGGCACCGTAGCGACAGGAGGGTAGGTTGGAGCGGGCCGGGTTTGGCGGGCGGATAAATCCGCAGCAACAACCACACGAGGTCCGCCTTCGCGGACTACCGGCTTCGGCTCAGACGTCGGGTTTGCGCGCGGAAGAAGGATTCGTCGATCCGCGGACGGAGGATCCTGTGAGCGCCCGGTCCTCGGCGCCCGATCGAGGTAGCCGCGCGAAGCGCCCCCGGGTCCCTCCCCTGCAGTTCGGGGGAGGGACAGGCGTTCAGGACCCGACGCAGTCGGGCGCCTGGACGCCAGGGAGAGGGCTCGCGGCGCGTCGGATCGCCTCTGACGAACGCGAATAGTTCATGCGTGTACAATCTCCCGACCGGCAGAACGGCGCGGGCGCCGCGTGGTGACGGCGCCCGCGCCCTGTTGCAGCAGATGGACGATCCCGATGCCCGTGCCGCTTTCCGTGCTGGACCTTGCCCCCGTCCCCTCCGGCAGCACCGCCGCCGACGCCTTCCGCAACATGCGCGAGCTGGCGGGGCACGCCGAACGGCTGGGGTACGTGCGCTACTGGCTGGCCGAGCACCATGGGATGCCCAGCATCGCCAGCTCGGCGCCCGAGATCCTGATCGAGCACGTGGCTTCGTCCACGGAGCGGATCCGCGTGGGCTCGGGCGGCATCATGCTCCCCAACCACGCGCCGCTGCGCATCGCCGAGGCGTTCCACACGCTGGCCACGCTGCACCCGGGCCGCATCGACCTGGGCATCGGCCGCGCGCCGGGGACGGACCCCGCCACCAGCGCCGCGCTGCGCCCGTTCGACGCCGAGCAGTTCCCGCAGCAGCTGGCCGAGCTCACGGCCCTCTCGCGGCGCGAGTTCCCCGACGGGCACCCGTTCCGCAACGTGCGCGTGGTGCCCGAGGGGGTGCCGCTGCCTCCGGTCTGGCTCCTGGGCAGCAGCGGCGCCAGCGCGCGGCTGGCCGGCCAGCTGGGGATGGGCTACGCCTTCGCCAGCCACTTCAGCCCCTCGCCCGCCGCCCCGCCGCTGCGCGAGTACCGCGCCGCGTTCACGCCCAGCGACGCGTTCGCCCAGCCGCACGCCATCGTCGCCGTCTCCGCCGTCGTCGCTCCGACGCAGGGCGAGGCGGAGTTCCTGGCCGGCTCGATGCAGCTCTCGTGGGTGCGGCTGCAGCGCGGCCAGTTCATGCCGCTGCCCAGCCCCGAAGAGGCGGCCGCGTACCCCTACACCGAGCACGAGCGCGCCGTCGTCGCCAGCTACCGCCGCCTCCAGGTCGTCGGCACGCCGGATGTCGCCCGCGAGCGCATCGAGTCGCTGGCGGCCGACACCGGCGCCGACGAGGTGATGGTCACCACCGTCGTCCACAGCCACGAGGCGCGGATGCGGTCGTTCGAGCTGCTGGCCGAAACCGCGGCGGTTACCGGCTGACGCGCGGAAGGGGTGCGGGATCGCTTCTTGCTCGGTCGGGTATCATGCTGCACCCTGAATGTTGCGGGAATGGTGGCATGATGATACCTTGCATCAAGGGTCACGCGTCGATGGCACGGTTGCCGGGGCATGCGGCCTTCCCTTTCACCCTACAGGATTTCCGGCGTCCAGAAGCCCCATGGCGAGAGGCAAGCGTCGCAAGGTGGGCGGCCCGGAATATCCGCTCGGTTACGTTCAAACGCTGGCTCGAATCCACCAGATCCACTTTACGCGCAAGGCGCTGGACGAAGCGGCCGTGCTGCTTCCGTCATCGGTGGCGCTTCCGGCCGCGGCCATGCGCAAGACGGCGACGAGCACTGGAAGTTCGCCGAGCCGAACGAGACCGGCTGGGTGGACGTCTACCGCATTCTCAAGTTCGAGCGGCTGATCTGGGTAAAGGTGAAGGTAGAGGCGCGGAACGCGAAGGACCACGTGATCCTCATCTCGTTCCACGACTACGACGATGACATCCCGATCTGACAGCGAGGGGGATATGGGCAGCAAGGCGCCACACCATTGTTCCGATCATCTGGAGACCGTCGAGCGCGAGCGTGACTTCCCCATCCACGGCACCACGGTGCCGGTGCGCGAGGAGCTCTACCGCTGCTCGGTGTGCGGCGAGGAGGAGTACAGCTACGCGCAGGCGATCGAGGCCGAGCGCCGCGCCGGCCAGACGTACCGCGAGCTGAACGGATTTCTCCACCCCGACCAGATCGTGGCGATGCGGCGCCGGTGGGGCGTAACGCAGGCGCAGTTCGAAAGCGCGCTGGGAGTCGGGCGCAAGACGGTTGCGCGCTGGGAGGCGGGGCGGGTGCTGCAGACGCGCGCCATGGACAACCTCCTGCGCGCCATCGACCGCTTTCCCGCGGTGCTGGCGTTCCTGGCCGAACGGCAGGGCATGGCCCTGGAGCCGGATCCGCGGTGGGCCGCTCCCCCGCCGCCGGAGGCCGCGCCGGGGCTGGCCCTGCCGCGGAGCCTGCTCGCCCGGCTGGAGCGCGAGGCCCGGGACGAAGGCGTTACGGTGGAGGTGTACGTCACTTCGCTCCTGTCGCAGGGAGTCGAGCGACGTGGCACCCATCGCGGCGTGGAGCGTCTGAGCCAGAAGCTGGACGACGTACTCGAGCACGTTTCGCAGTGGGACCCGCACGTCACGCGGTTGGAACCAGCGGAGCCGGCTTGGCTTCGCGACCACAACGAACTGCAGAGGACCCGTGGCAGCAAAGCGTTCGCGCTCTGAGGCGCCGGAGGCCGGCACTCCGCCGCGTGCCGGGCGGGCCGTCGCGGCCCGGAAAGGTTCCGGCAAGGGCGGAGAGGTATCCCCGGCCGGGGCGGCGCGTGCGCGCGCTCTGACGGCGGAGGTGTACAACGCCTTCATCGCCGAGCTCGACCTGGTCTCCATCCGGCTGGTGCGCGCCCAGATCGAGGCACGCTCCACCCCCGAGCGCCGGCACCTGATTCCCACCCTTTCCGAGCCCGGCGCCCGGTACGAGAACCAGGACGGACACGTTCTGGTGTTCCACGAGCTCGGGTTCACGGGCACGTACCACGACGAGACCGACACCGCCGTGTCGATCCAGGCGGAGTTCGAGGTGAAGTATTCGTCGGCACAGCGCATGTCCGACCAGCTCTTTGCCGAGTTCCAGCGGCGGAACCTGCCCCTGAACACCTGGCCATACTTTCGCGAGTTCGTGCACGCGGCGCTGGCGCGCGCCGGATGGCCCGTGTTCGTGCTTCCCGTCTATCGTTCCATCAGCGCGCCGCTCTCGCCAGCCGACGACTGAGGCATTCACCACGAGAGCGTTCCGCCACCCCGTGGGGACACAGGCAGCATCCACGATGCGAAGCGCGTTCTCCGGCTCCATCGCGATCCAGATGTCCAGGTCTCCGGCGGCTCGCGGGTAGCCGTGATAGGACCAGCAATCGTAGCACAGCGTAACGACGAGGGGCGAGCACGGATGCTCGCCCCTGTTCCCATTCCGCGCTGTTGAAGCCTCGCGTGGTTTGCGAGGCTTTTCGTAGTGGTTGCTGCGGCTTCAGCCGCCGGTGCGATCCCCGCGCCGGTACGCGTCCTTACGGCAGCAGCCCGTCGCGCGGGCCCATGAACGCCAGCACCAGGTTCGTCGCCACCGCGATCCAGATGCAGGCGTAGAGGATGGCGACGTACTTCCGCTGCTCCAGGATGCTGGGGAACAGGATCGGCTTGCCGGCGAACTTGCCGCGCGGCTTGTTGGGGAAGAAGAAGGTCTTGTACGTCTCGATCGTCGCCACGGTGTAGCCGATGCCGGCCAGCCCCATGAACACCCAGTTGCCGGTGAAGAACGCCATCGCCGTGCTCCAGCTCATGGCGATGAACGGGCTGCGGAAGAACTTGAAGGTCTCGAAGCCCTCCTTCGGCGCGTCTTTCCACGCCCCGCCGAACGCGCTGAACCAGCCGCCGGCGCTCGCGAGCAGCAGCACCAGCCACTTCGGCGCATCCGGGTGCGCCGCTTGCAGACGGGTGACGCCCCAGATGGTCGCCGTGACCACCACGATCACGGCCAGCAGCACGGTCCAGCGCACCGCGCGGCTCTTCACCGGCTTGCCGAACACCCCGAACTGCATGGGGATGAAGTACTTGCCCTGGTCTTCCTCGCGGATGAAGGTCTTCCACAGCTCCACCAGCAGCCGCTCGCCCGCGTACACCATTCCGAAGAAGACGGCGTAGCCGGCATTGGTGTGCGGCCGAAAGCCCACCACCCGGTCGATGATGAGGGCGACGAGCGTCGCCACGATGATGCTGCGGAAGTACTTGGGAACGGTGAAACCCTCGTGCGGCGCGTCCTTGTACATCCCCCAGCTGGAGGTGTGGGCGCCCGCCAGCAGCCCGATCAGGATGGTCATCGGCAAGGTGAACGGTCAGGTGAGGCCGGGCACCGAAAGGTCCCGGCTGAGTGAACGATAGACGGCCTCGGTCAGCACCAGGTCGCGCCGGGCCCTGTCGAAGCTGAACCGCGGCTCGCGGTTCTCGATGAGCGCGGGAACGAAGTCGCGCCACATCCCCAGGTAGCCGGCGATGTCGCCCAGCCCCGCGCGCATCCGCCGGCGCTTGCCGCGCACGGACAGGAAGATCCCGTTGCTCTCGAAGGTGGCCACCCCCTCGGTGCCGTAAACGGCGGAGAGGTGCAGCCCCTTCATCAGCACCGGCGTTTCCCAGCTGTAGTACAGCGTGCCCACGGCGCCGGTGTCATACGTGAACGCCGCCACCATCGAGCGGTCCGGCGTCCCGTCGTCGCCGCCGGGGCGAAAGCCCTGCACGCCGACGATCTGGGGCCCCAGGTTGGCGAAGAAGTTGATCCAGTGGATCCCCCCCTCGAAGAGCGATCCGCCGCCGCTCAGCGCCATGTCGCCGCGCCAGTCGCTCACCTTCTGCTCCTTGAGCGCGTTGACGGTGAGGATGCGCATCTCGCCGATGGCGCCCGAGGCGAGCGTTTCGCGCACCGCCTCGGCCAGCGGCTTGTAGAAGTAGTTTTCGGCGACCATCACCCGCCGCCCGGCACGCTCCTTCGCCTCGCGCACGGTGTCGAAGTCCGCCGCGTGCAGGAAGGGCGGCTTCTCCACCACCGCGTGCTTCCCCGCGGCGAGCGCCGCCAGCGTCAGCTCCAGGTGCAGGCTGGGCGGCGTGAGCACCAGCACGGCATCGACCTGCGGACTGTCGATCGCCTCCTGATAGCTGCCGAACGCACCGGCGCCGCCCAGCTTCCGCGCGTACTCCTCCGCCTTCGCCCGGTCGCGGCTGGCGAAGTAGAGCCGCACGCCGCCCAGGCTCTTCAGCAGCCTGGCGTGCTTGATGGCGATCTTGCCGCACCCCAGGAAGGCGATCCCGATCCCCGCCGCCATCAGCCGATCCCCCCCGCCGCGGCCGCGCCGGCTGTGACGGGCGACGACTCGCCACGGGCGATCAATCTCCCGGCGCGCAACGCGTTGGCGGCGATGGTCAGGCTCGGATTCACCCCGGCGCTGGTGGGAAAAACGCTTCCGTCCGTCACGTACAGGTTCTCCAGCCCGCGGTAGCGGCAGGCGGCGTCCAGCGGCGCCGCCGTCTCGTCGTCACCCATGCGCACGGTGCCGACGGCGTGGGAGAAGGTGCTCACGTCCCAGTTCACGCAGAACAGCGCGCCGGCGCGGTGGAGGATCTGCTTCGCCTTGCGGATCATGAACTTGCGCGCGGCCAGGTCCCGCTCCGTGTAGCGATGCTCGACGGCCATCGCGGGCAACCCGTACGCGTCCACCGCGTCGCCCAGGCGGACGCGGTTCTCCGGGCGCGGCTGGTCTTCGGCGATGGAGAGAAGGCCGGTCAGCCGGCTGGCGGGGATCTCGGCCACCTTCGCCATCCACCCCAGCGCCCTGGGGAGGACGTGCCCGATCAGCGCCGCCTGCGGCCCCATGATCTGCTGCATGTTCCCCAGCTTCCCCGCCGGCGCCCCCTTCTCGTCCGCGCCGAAGTAGAAGTCGTGGATGGCCAGCTGCTTGTGGTGCACGCGCTGGGGGTTGGGCCTGCGCGGGAAGAAGCCGAACGTCATCGCGTTGCAGTGGCGCATCAGGTAGCGTCCGACCGCGTCACCCGCGGGGTTCAGCTTCTCCAGCCCCGACGCCAGCAGCAGGTGCGGCGTGGCCAACGCACCCGCGGCGAGGATGACCGTGCCGCCGCGCACCGTCGACCGCTCGCCCGTCGCCTTGTCCACGCATTCCACGCCCGTCACCCGTCCACCGTCCGCGACTAGCCGCGTGGCCACGGTGTTGGGCCGCAGCTCCATCCCGCCGGCGAGGAGGCGGGGGATCACGCGGACGGCCAGGTCGTTCTTGGCGCTGACGGCGCAGGCGAAGGTGTCGCAGGTGGTGCACGCCTGGCACACGCCGCCCAGACCGGCGGTGTGGTTGATGGCCAGCGGGATCGGGAAGGGGTGCAGCCCCAGCGACCGGGCTGCCTTCGCGATCATCTTCGACGTCGCGCTGGCGTCGCGCGGGCGCTGCGGGTACGGCGCGCTGCGCGGCGGCTCGGTGGGGTCCGCGCCCGCCTCGCCCGCCACGCCCAGGAGGCGCTCGGCCTGCGCGTAGAACGCCTCCATCTCCGCGTAGCCGACCGGCCACGCCGCGCCGCTGCCGTCCACGATCTCGGGCGCGCCGCCGAAGTCGCGTTCGCGAAAGCGAAAGCTGGCGCCGCCGTAGAACACGCTGGGGCCGCCCACGCAGGTGCACAGCTTCTCGGTCTTCGGCTTCGGCTCGCCGGTGTGGACGCTGTACGGCGCGTCGGCGGCGTAGAAGGGGGTGCGCACGAAGGCGCCGTCGCCCTGCCAGTTGTGCGGACCGCGCTCCACCCAGCCGCCGCGCTCCAGCATCAGCACGCGCCAGCCGGCCTCCACCAGCTCCAGCGCGGCCATGCACCCGCCAAAGCCGCTGCCGATCACCACGGCGTCGAACCCGTCCGCCGCACTGCGGTGCATCATCCGATTGATCAGAGGGAGACGGGAGCGAGGGACTGCCGGCCAAGCGAACGCGGCGCCCAGCAGGGCGCCGCGCGGACAGCACGAACAGTGGACAATCTAACGCATTACGGCGTCTGCGAAAACCGCTGGTACTCCCCTGTAGGTTCCGTGTGCCAGCCGATTCGCCCGATGAGGTAGCTCTCGCATCCGAGAGTCTTGCGCCCGTCCACGAAGTGATTACGTTGTGCGACCCTATCGGGTCTTAACAAATGAACGCAAATGGACTACTGCGGCGTTGCGAACGTGACGCCGTTCAGCCCGGAACGCCCCTGTCCACCCCGTGTGCTGGTTCGAACATGAGCGACACATCGCGGCAGCGGGGCGTTGCGCTGGCACCGTTGCTCCTGCCCGTCGGCCACCTCTCCGGAGAGGAGCTCGAGCGGGAGGCGAGGATGCTATACGCCAGATACTGTGTAGAGCCTGCGCGGCACCGCAGAGTCGTGACTCACGACGGAGAACGGGTGGTGATGTACCCCGACGATCAGGACTTCACTCACGCCTTCTTCACCGCACGAGAGAAGCACCGTCGCGGCTGGGCCAAGGACGTGATCGACCCGCGCCGCGTCGAGCGCGTCCGGTGGATCGTCCCGGTGATCGGCGGGCTGGCCGGTGGAACGCAGTGCTTCCGCGTGATCGATCACGCATCGTACAACAAACCCGCGCCAGAAAAACGGTTGTACGTGGTCAGGGAGGAACGGTACGTCGTGTGGCTCAACCGGAGGGGAACCGGTGATTTTCGTTTCAAGACGGCGTACGTGACGGGGTCACGGTGACATCGAGCGCTACGTTCACCGTCAGCGGAAGATCTGGGAGCGCTGAAACACAACACCCCCGAACCGCTTGTGCGGCCGGGGGTGTTGTTTGCCCTTGTGTTTGTAAACTTGGCACACCAGGCTGAAGCCGGGCCCGAACGCCGGAGCGCCCGGGCTGCTGCCGAGAGCGAACTCTCGGCATGGATGAAATCCACACCACCGGCGCGTGGCTGTCAATCGAGCCTTAAACGCGGTTGCCGCAACCAGATAGAAACCCCGCTTCACCCGTGCGGCATCGGCAGGAAGAAGAAGGCGATCCCCAGGATGGCGTACACGGCCAGAAGCTGCACACCCTCCATCCAGTGGCTCTCTCCGTCCGCCGCCACGTAGCCCATGATGAGCACGCTGACGGCGATCGCCATCACCTCCAGCCGGGTGAAGATCAAGTCCATGGGGCGCGGGGCGATCGCGTAGCTGAGCAGCACCAGCACGGGAGCCACGAACAGCGCCACCTGGATGCTGCTGCCCACGGCGATGTTGATGGCGATGTCCATCTTGTTCTTCAGCGCCATGATCACCGCGGTGCTGTGTTCGGCCGCGTTGCCGATGATGGCCACCACGATCACCCCCACGAACACCTCGCTCCATCCCAGCGCCTCGGCCGTTTCCTTGGCGGCGCCCACCAGGAACTCGGCCATGAAGGCGATCCCGGCGGTGGCGATCACGAGCAGCGTCACCGGCCGCCAGATCGGCCCCGGGTGCACGTCGCCGGGCTCGTCCGGCTCGATCCGCACGTCGCCCGAATACAGGTACCGGTGCGTCTTGAGCGTGAAGATCAGCGACAGCCCGTAGGTGATGATCAGCACGACGGCGATCTCGAGCGACAGGTTGCGCTCCTGGGCGAGCGCCGTGTTCCCCACGATGGCGTGGAAGCTGGCGGGCACCAGCAGGCCCACGGCGCTGAGCACGAGCAGCGTGGTGCCCGCGGCGGCGGCGGTGGCGTTGAACTTCTGGGTGGTGTAGCGCAGCCCGCCCACCAGGGTGCTCAGGCCGAAAACGAGCAGGATGTTGCCGATGATGCTGCCGGTGATCGACGCCTTCACCAGGTCGAACAGCCCGGCGCGCAGCGCGATGATGGCGATGATCAGCTCGGCCGCGTTGCCGAAGGTGGCGTTCAGCAGGCCGCCCACCCCTTCGCCCATGCGCTCGGCGAGCTGCTCGGTGGCGTGGCCCATCATCCCCGCCAGCGGGACCACGGCCAGGCACGAGGTGATGAAGACCAGGGTGGGGCTGGCGTGCACGGCGTATTCCAGCACGAACGCCACCGGCACGAACACCAGCAGCAGGTTCAGCAGGTTGCCGCCCAACAGGCGCTTGAGCACGGAAAGTCCGTCTTCGAGGTGGGTTCAGGGGGTGGGCCCCGTTCCGCGGTGCGAGGGCAGCAGATTACGCCCGCCCAGGTGGACGGCGCAACGCTCGTCTGTGTTTCGCCGCCGGCAACCCCAGACGGCCGGGGCCCACGCCGCCGTGAGGCTCCACCGCGCGAACCCGCCGCCCTCTCGCGCGGCGCGCTACTGCTTGAAGGTGATTCCGCCGAACACCGCGGCCGGGGCAGGGCGGTTCTGGGTGCTGTTGTCGCCCAGCTGCCCCTGCAGGTTGTAGCCCCAGCACCGCCCCTCGCCGCCGGCGCGGATGCCGCAGGTGTGATAGTCGCCGTTGCCGATCCACGCCCACCCCGGGCCTCCCGCCACCGCGACCGGCGCTTCGCTGAACTCGGTGCCGCCGTCGCCGATCTCGCCGGTGTTGTTGTATCCCCAGCAGTACGCCGTTGCGTCGGTGGCGATGCCGCAGGCGGTCTCGCGCCCGGCGTTGATCCGCGTCCAGGCGAGCCCGCCGTTCACCTCCTCGGGCGTGGTGGGGGCCACGGCGCCGCCGTTCCCCACCTGGCCCGACGAGTCGAGCCCCCAGCACATCGCCGCGCCCGGCGAGGTGATGCCGCAGGTGTGGTAGCGGCCGGCGGCCAGCGACTTCCAGGTGAAGCCGCGCGGACCTGCACCGTGCAGCGCAGCGTGGCCAGCCGCGCCGGCTCCGGCGCCCGTGCCGGCGCCGAAACGGGCGAGCGCTCGGCGCAGGCGGACAGCGGCAGCAGCACGAGAAGAGGGGCGCGGCGGAAGCGACCGCGGGATGGGCGCAGCATCGAAGGGACCCGTGGTGGGGAGGGTGTCGCGACCGGCGGGAGGGAGATGCCGGGCCGAGGCACGTAAACGCGGCGCCGCGGCTGCGTCAAGAGTGTCCCGCCGGGGCCTGGGCCACACCTTCCTGGCCCGTGGCACTCAACGACGAAAGCCCCACGTTTCCCGTGAGGCTTCGTGGTGCCGTCGTTCGATCCGCTGCTACTCGGCCGTCTCCGGTCCGAGGGCAAGGATCGCTACCGCGTGGCGACGGTGAAGGGGATGGTCCCGTGCATCGGGTGGCCGTCGCGGCTCATGGTGCGCCAGGCGATGGTGTAGCGGCCGGGCGCCAGCCGCCCCCGCACGTTGGCCACCACCGAGTGGTCGGCCCCGGCGCGCACGCGGCCCAGGGGCACGGCACGTCCGCGCGGCCCGGTCATGCGCACGCTGGTCACCGCCAGTTGCGGCGATTCGGTGAACCACAACTGGACCAGCGGCGGCGAGGCCACCGTGCTGTCCGCCGCCGGGGTGGAGCGCAGCAGGTGCAGGTGGAACGCCGCCGCCGTCTCGGCGCGCACCGCCGCCGGCCGCGCCGCCACCGCCGCACCGGCCGCCATCCCCGCCGCGGCCACGATCGCCATCATCCGCACGACACGCATCATCTCACGCTCTCCATCTCGGGTTCATCCCGGCGCCGCCGCGCCGTCTCGTCTCTCGATCCACTCCCGGCAGCCGGCGGACGCGCTCAATTCACCTGCCCGCCGTCCCGCAGTTCGTCCGCCCGCGTGAGCCCGGCCTCGCGGAGCGCCTGGGCCAGGTCCTCGTACCGCGCCAGCTCGGCGACCCTGCCGCCGGAGACGCGGAAGCGCGTCGCCACGTCCATCTCGCCCTTGACCGCGCCCGTCGCCGCGTCGCGCCAGACGCCGTGCTGCGCCACCACCACCGCGCCGCCCCGGGCGTACGTCGCGCGCGCCAGGAACGTGGCGCCCGCGTGCCCCAGCCAGGCGCGCAACACCTCGTGCCCATGCGACGTACCCCGCGGCCCGACGATGGTTACGTCCGACGACGTGAGCGCCAGCGCGTCCTCCGCATCGTGGGCGTTCACCGCCGCGAGCCACGCGTGCACCACCTCGACCGCTGCCACCATCATCGCCGTTGAAGTCCGCGCGGGCGGACGGTATGCCGCCGCAGCCACGGGGCCGCGGATTCACTCGCAAACTTCCCGGTCGGGACCGCGTCGCTTCCCCGCGAAACATACGCCGCCGCGCTCACGGCGGCGAGATCACGCCGTCGCGGATCGACCAGCGCGGCAGGCGGCCGCCGTGGATCTGCACGTCGGTCTCCTTGGGCGAGGTGAGGATCACCTGCCCGCCCTCGGCCTCGTCGATCCACTCGATGATGCGGCGGCTGCGGCCGGGGTCCAGCTCGGCGAACACGTCGTCGAGCAGAATCACGCTCTCGCGGCCGCGCGTCTCGCGGATCGTCTCGGCCTCCACCATCCGCAGCGCGATGGCCGCGGTGCGCTGCTGGCCGCCGCTGCCGTAGGTGCGCAGGTCCAGCGGCTGCCCGTCCGCCTGCTGCGTGGTGAAGCGCAGGTCGTCGCGGTGGGGTCCGGCCAGCGTCATCCCCCGCGCCTGCTCGCGCTCGGCCACCCGCTCCAGCTGGTCGCGGAACGCCCGCGCCACGTCCTCGGCCGGAGGCGTGGGCTCGGGCACGCGCACGGGGCCTCGAGGGGCTTCACTGCGGCCTGGCAGCCGCAAGTGCAGCCGCTGCCGGGGCACTGGAGGCAGGTGCAGGAGGAGGTGGTGAGAGAGGTCATGGTGGGCTCCGGGTGAGGGTTGCGAACCGGTGGGTCCGTGGAATGAATTCTGCGCAGGAGGCTTCGCTTAGACTTGAACGAAGCGGCTGATCTCGATGACTCCCGACACGCTCGTTTCTTCCGGCAGGATCTACTTCTGGCAAGGCGCCAGCTTGTGGATCGGCCAGGGGCAGGGGCGGACGCAGTGGCACGACCACCACGCCCACCAGCTGGCCCGGCAAGAGGAAATTGGTCGGTTCGGCGAAGGACTTGAAGCCGGAAAGCTTGATGGAGTTGAGACGCACGGCTTGTTTTGGCTTAGCTTGCCAAGGTGTTGATTTGTAAGGGAATATTCGCCGGCCTCACCCTCCGGGACCGGTTGCTGCCCGAGGCGGCGATGATAACGTGCGGGCCATGCGCGAATCCCTCCGTTCTTCCCCTCTCGCGCGCCGTGCCGTGCTCATGGGCGGCATGGCCGCGACGATCGTCGGCTTGTCGGGCTGCGCCGGCACCGAGCGTGCCGAACCCTATGGCC
>Ga0207706_10000267_pt1 | contig 56832 bp, 53 predicted proteins | sample KBSC53metaG_FD_184318 | JGI IMG/M metagenome (GOLD analysis project Ga0207706, IMG submission 184318) | Corn rhizosphere microbial communities from Kellogg Biological Station, Michigan, USA - KBS C5-3 metaG (SPAdes) (version 2) | ecosystem: Host-associated > Plants > Roots > Rhizosphere > Soil ... | reverse complement strand
CCATGGAACGAGCCCCGCCAGCGTACATGGGGCGACCACGAAGAAAACCGCCGAGCCCAGGACGGCAATGGTTCGTTGCACGGCGGTTCCCGACACTCGTCGCTGCGAGCTCATTCCAACCTCCCCTTCATTAGGACTACTAACCAATGCCCCGAGAGAGGTGGTCCCACGCGATCGGACAGTTTTTCTGGTTTCTTAAGTGGTTGCCCTGCGGGTTAAGCCGCGAGTCGAAGTGGCGGCTGGTTGAAGTACACGTCATCAGGGGTCTGCCGGTCAAGACGGGAATGGGGCCGGTGACGGTTGTAGAAGTCGAAGTAGACGGCAAGCTTGATCCGCGCCGCGGTGGTGGTCTCGTAGGCGTGGAGGTAGACATGCTCGTATTGGACCGACTTCCACAGCCGCTCCACGAACACGTTGTCGCGCCAGCAGCCTTTGCTATCCATGCTGATCCGGATGTCGCGGCGACGCAGCGCCTCGATGAACGCAACCGCAGTGAATTGGCTGCCTTGGTCGGTGTTCATGATCTCCGGAGTGCCGTGCTTGGCGATTGCTTCCTCCAGCGCTTCGACGGCGGCGTCGGCAGCCAGGCTGATCGACAGTCGCCACGCCAGGACTCGCCGGCTGCCCCGGTCGAGCACCACGGTCAGATCCACGAAGCCGCGGCGCATCGGGATGTACGTCGTGTCCATCGCCCAAACCTGATTGCGGCGGTCTTTTCACCCCGGATCGCCGCCAAGGCCACTGTCGCCTTGAACTTTGCTGAATGGTTTCTGCGCGGTCGTTTCATCGTCTGCTCCTCGGCAACAACGTCGCCCATTAGAGCAGAGCTCCCACTTACCCCGCTGTCCGATTACCGGGGGCCACTTCTCCTATGAAGGGGAGCGCTTTATTCCTTCGTGCAACCCCCAAGCACGCCTGTGCTCACGAGCCAATGAACGCGGCCAATGTCGGCGATCGCGTTCGGGAACTGCGCATTCCGGTCATTGCGAGACACCTTTGTGGGCGTTGGCAGATGGCGCCGCTGGAGAGACCGCGACGGCAGTCTCCTCGAAGGACAGATTTCTGCGGGAACCGAATTTGTGCGCGTACGCGCGCGTGAACTCCGCGCCGAGCAAGAAGATCTGGGCCGAGTAATAGACCCACACCAGGACCACGACCAGAGAGGCGGCCGCCCCGAAGCCCGAAGCGATGCCGCTCCTACCGATGTAAACGCCAATCAAGAGCTTGCCAACCGTGAAGAGCAGCGAGGTCGTTGCCGCACCTATCCAGACATCCTTCCAATGGATGCGCACGCGCGGTACGATCTTGTAGATCATAGCGAATGCAACAATGGTCACGAGGAAGCTCAACACGACTTCAATAATGCTCGCAGCCACCCAGTCGCTGACCACCGGTCCCCACCACTTCTGCAGCGCGGCCAAGGCGGCGCTCGCCATCAGAGAGACGATCAACAGGAACCCGATTCCCAGGATCATGCCAAAGGACAGCAATCGCGCCCGTACCAATCGCCACCATCCCGATTGCCCGGCCCTGACCGGCGCACGCCAGATGCGATCGAGAGCATCCTGCAGCTCGCCGAACACGGAGGTCGCGCCGATGAGCAATAGCACGACGCCGAAAATTGTGGCCGTCACACTTTCGCTCGGCTTGCGCACGCTTTCGAGCAGCCCCTGCACCGCCAACGCGCCAGAGGCGCCGAGCATGCCTTCGAGCTGGCTGAAGATCTCGCCACGCGCGGCGTCGTCGCCAAATACCAGTCCGGCGATCGAAATCACAATCAGCAGCAGCGGCGCCATCGAGAATATGGTGTAGTACGCTAGAGCGGCGCCCATGCTCTGGGCATAGTCATCGATCCAGCCCGATACAGCTGTTTTGATTACGCCCCAAAGATCGTCAACGGTCATCTGTGCCATCCATTTCGCCGGTGGCCTCGTATGCTCGATCACATACAACACCTAGATACCGGGTGACACTCGCGATTTCCACTGGCCATCATGTGGATGGGTCCAGAGGAACAAAGAATGGACGCCAGGGACATATCATCCGCACAACATGACGCGAATGGTACGCGACTCATCGTGCACGCGCGGCGAGTTGGTGACGTGCGAATGGTATGGGGGCGTTGAAGAGACTGCCTTCGGAAAACCTTCTGCGTCCGAGTGGGTCGACAAGCGCCCGTCGAGCGCGAAACCTGGCGCTCTTCAACCACGCCATCGATAGCAAGCTGCGTGGTTGCGATCTGGCGGGGCTGCGTGACCACGATGTCGGCCAAGGCAGTCAGGTCGCGGCTCGCGCAATCGTCATGCAGAAGAAGGCCCAGCGCCCGGTGCAGTTCGAGATGACCGAGCAAAACACGAGACGCCGTCGCAGCGTGGTTGAGCACGGCACATTTAAAGAAGTAGCAATTCCTCTTTCCTAGCCGCTTGTCAGGGTTACCTCACCTGTCGACCCGGCAGTATTCCCGGATCGTCGGGTCGTGGGTGGCGTCGATCGGGCTTGACCGGGCGACCTACGGCACCCATTCAATGCGGCGCACAAAGCCGACGCTGGCCAATCGTCCGCTGCTTGAAGAATCGAACAAGGGGTTTCGACCCGTTCCGAAACTTCCTCGAGACGATCAGACGGCCTAGTAGCGGACATTCGCAGCGAATGCTCAGCGAAGATTTGACTCCTTCGCGACGGCTACTGGAACGGAACTGGCCGCAACGACTCAGGCTTGAAGAACCGGCTAGAAATGGCCGCCAAGATGATCGGCGCGAATCCGATCACGGCGGCAAAGACCAGAAGGCCCGCACCACCGAATAGCCCCGCCTTGAAAAGTCCGTAGCCCATGAAAAGCAGTACGTGGGTGATGGCGCCGGCGGCGTACGCCACGCCCACGACCTTGCCGCTATACGGTCCGCGAATCGCGCAGGCGTAAATGACCCAGAGGGACAACGGAACAAACAAGAAGGCGGCGCTCCAAAGGCCCGTGTTGTATGCGCCCGCCGCGACGCCCCCCGCGGTATGCAGAAGTCCGTTGGCTAACAACAATCCCCAGAAGCTGAGGCCGATGAGGACGTTGCGCCGAAAGAGGTACGCAGCTAGCGGCGCCCCGAACCACATGAGAGCGATGTTCACCACGGGGTAGAAGGCAAGGGGAATCGGGCAATCGGGGTACGGCGGAAAGCCCAAGTTCTTGCAGATCATTTCCTGGATTGAGTAGTCGAGGCCGATCACCGGCAGGCTGTACTCCTCGAACTGATGGATCCAGTAGAGCGGCACCGCGAGCCACGCCAGCCACGCTGGATCACGCCAGCGCGATACCGTGGGGCTCCCACGGAATGTGTCGGTCGTCAGCAGGATGGCCACCATCACGATCGCCCCGCCCACCCCTATGAACGGCCAAACGGTATAGAACCAATGTGTTTGCACGGTAACTCCCGATTGTTATGGTCGCGGCGCTCGCAAGGCGTCGTTGTCGTTGTTGTCGTCTTTGCCTTGCGCGTAGTTCGAGGCCATTGGGCGCGAGCATGGTCGCACAGCTTTCACCGGCGAATTGAGCCAGCGCGCCAAGGCCCGCGGCGGGAACCGACCAGCTAAACTACAGATATCTAGTCGAGTCCGTGTTTGCTTGGCCCTTCCCGACAGTGGACGGTGGTCTCATCGGCAGCTCCTGGGCCGGTAATGTGAATTCGCAGCAGCGTTCGTTAGCTGCCGTTCGCGTCAGAAGCTAACAACTCCAGGCAGCTATCGGCGACTTGGGGGAATCTCAGCTCGCGGCCAGTTGCAGACGGTGAGTCTCGCCGTACAATTTGCCAAACAGCGGTCGTTCGTCCTTGGTCTTTCGCGAGTTTCTTTGTTCGCCTGCATGCGAGGAGTTCCTTGTCAACCAATCAATTGCCTCCGCGCTGGCCCGCAGTGCGCGGCGGCCTGTTGGCATTGACTGCGGCGGTGCTGTTCGGCATCAGCACACCGCTCGTGCAGCGGTTCGGCTTCGGGGTGGGGCCATTCGCGACAGCGACCTTGCTTTATGCGGGAGCGGCCGTAGCAGGTGCGCTATTGCGCCAGCCTGTCGAGCGCGAGGCAGGCGTGGTGCCCGGTGACTTCCCGCGCCTGCTGGCGATGGCTGCCGCCGGTGCTGTCATCGGCCCGGTAGCTCTGGCTTGGGGCCTGCAGCGCACCAGTGGAACCAGCGCGTCGCTGATGCTGACACTGGAGGCGTTGTTTACAGCGGTGCTGGCTTGGCGGCTCTACCGCGAGACGATGGACCGGCGAGTTTGGGCGGCGATGTTGTTGCTGCTCTGCGGCGGGATCTTGCTGGTGATCGACCAAGGGCGCGACGCCGGTGCTGGCATGTGGGGGTTGCTCGCCGTGCTGGTGGCAACGGCTGCTTGGGGCCTCGACAACACGCTGTCGCGCACGCTCGCGGCGCGCGATCCGGGTCAGGTCGTCCTCGCCAAGGCCGGGTTGGGCGCTATCGCCACCTCACTGGTGGCGGTGAGTGTCGGAGAGCATCTTCCGACGCCGGGCGCGGCGTTCGGTCTTTTCGCAGTAGGCGTCACTGGCTACGGTCTAAGCCTGCGTTTCTACCTGCTGGCACAGCGCGCCTTCGGAGCCGCACGCACGGGTTCCGTCTTTGCATTCGCTCCCTTTATCGGGGCGGCGCTTGCGGTGTCTATGGGAGACCATTCGACCAGCTGGCTGATGGTGGCGGGTAGCGTGCTGATGCTCACCGGGGTGTCGTTGCACCTTGCTGAGTCACATGGTCACAGGCATGAACACGAAGCGACGGAGCACGAACACGCGCACCGTCATGACGACGGCCACCATGAACACGCGCATGACCCAATGCCTGCCGGTGCGCACAGTCACCGGCATCGTCACGAGCCGCTGTGGCACGCGCATCCGCATGTACCGGACGTGCACCATGCGCATCGCCATTGAGGTCTGATGCTGGGTGCTAAGCTCACTGAGTGAAGGCGCGACAGCATTGGGAACGGGTTTATCGTACCAAGCAGCCGACCCAGGTCAGTTGGTATGCGCCGCATTTGGAAACGTCCCTGCGGCTGATCGAGGATGCGACCCCGGACCGGGAGGCCGCGATTGTCGACGTAGGCGGCGGAGAGGCAACGCTAGTCGATGACCTGCTCGACCGTGGCTATCGCCATGTATCGGTACTCGACGTGTCTGCCACGGCGCTCGATGTGGCCAAGGCGCGGCTTGGCGAGCGCGCCGGCGCAGTCGATTGGGTGTGCGGGGACGTTGCGGTGTTTCCGTTTCCGCGTCACCACTACGACGTATGGCATGACCGTGCCGTGTTCCATTTCCTAACGGATCCGAAGGATCGCGCCGCCTATGTACGGCAGGTAGCGCGAGCGGTCAAACCCGGCGGGCACCTCATCGTCGCCACTTTCGGCCCCGAAGGTCCGACCAAATGCAGCGGTCTAGACGTAGTGCGGTACGGGCCGGACGCGCTGCACGACGAATTCGGCGCCAGCTTTCGCTTGCTCAAGCACCTGACCGAAATACACCAGACCCCGGCGGGCGCAACGCAGCAATTCACGTACTGCTATTGCAAGACTTCCGATGGCACGTGAGCGTGTGGCGTGATGGCTCATTGCTGCGACAACAAGAGCTGCGAGGTTACCGCCCTTCGGGAAAGCCACCGCCGTGTGCTGTGGATCGTTCTGGCGATTAACGCCCTGGTGTTCATGGTCGAGGGCGTTGCGGGAATTCTGGCCCATTCCACGTCCCTGCTCGCCGACGCGCTCGACATGCTCGGCGATGCCTTGGTGTACGGATTCAGTCTGTTCGTGATTGCCCGTTCCCTACGCTGGCAGGCAGGGGCCGCGATGGCAAAGGGCGCGTTCATGCTGGTCTTTGGCTTGGGAGTGCTGGCGGAAGCGGGATACAAGATATTTCACCCCATCATGCCCGGCGTGGGCACGATGGGGACTATCGGCGCGCTCGCGCTGGCGGCAAACGCGATCTGTTTCGCATTGCTCTATCGCCATCGTGCCGACAATCTGAACATGAGTTCGACGTGGCTATGCTCGCGGAACGACGTAATTGCGAACGTCGGGGTACTCGTCGCCGCTGGCGCTGCCTACCTGTTGGCGTCCAGATGGCCGGACATCATCGTCGGCTGCATCATCGCGGCGCTGTTCCTACGGTCCGCGTTCAGTGTCTTGCGCGACGCCACTCGCGGGCTCTGGCCTACCTCGTCTGCCAACGAACCGGCGACGACGAGGTGATTCAATGATCAGGCGACGGGCAGCCGGTGCTGGCCGCCGCGCATAGTCTGCGAATGGCTGCTTTGGAAACAACCGACCGGCTGCAACGGGTCGAAACCGCGAGGTTTCGAGTCTTGAAAGCTGCCTCTCGGTAGCATTCTTGCTCGCCCGCCTCGTCGGCGTCTGCCGATGACCGCTGACACTCATCCTCAATTTCTTGATGAACTCAGCGAACAGCAGCTACTAAGGTACACCGGCCGCTCGACTCCAAATTCACCATCCTCGCGCGCCGGCATCATGCCGTGCCGCCGTTTCGCCGCGTCCGCGGCGGGCGCGGCGAAAAACGCGAGTAGGGCGCGAACGGCGGCACTGTCGCATGTCGCGCTGCACGCCGCGGCCGCGAACACGGTGATGGCGTCGACCGCGGGAGGCAGCATGCCAACGACATCGATGCCGGGCACGTGCAGCAGCTCGCTGTGCTGTTGGAATCCGAGCTCGACGTCACGGCGAGCCACCAGCGTGCCGACGGGAACGCCGGGCTGCGCCTGCACGATGCGCGGCGCGACGATATCGGCGATGCCCCAGCGCTCGAGCAGGCGGGCGAGATGGAGCCCGCTCGGACCCGTGGAGCAGCCGATGCTGCGCGCGGCAAGCACGGCTTCGCGCAGCGCGTCTTCCGTTGTGACGTTCGGCTTCGGCGTCCCCGCCGCGACCGCGACCGCCACGCCGGAACGGGCGAGGTCGACGCGGGTTGTCGCGTCGAGATGGCCGGAACGCGTGAGATCCTCGATTGCATCCGCTGCGAGCACGGCGAAATCGAACGCTTCGCCGGCGCGCATGCGGCGAATCGCGTCGACGCCGCCCACTGCCGTGATGGATACCGGCCGGCCCGAGTGCCGCGCATGGTCTTCGCACAATTCGACCAGTACGTGGCGCATCGCCATCGACGAAATGCCGGCGACGGACCGGCCCTTATCCGAATGCATCATCTCGATCCGCGGCTTCCGCTGTTCCCGCCTTGTCTGCGAATGCGGGACCCGATCCTAGTCGACGTACTTGAGTCCGGCCTTTTGCAGCGGCTCGCGCATGCCGTACATGTCGAGGCCCAGCACGCCTGACGCCAGCTTCGCGCGCTTCTCGCGCTCGCTCACCTCGCGCGCAACCGCAATCTCGAGTGTTTTGTGCGCGAGAGCGGCCGGGACCACCATCACCCCGTCGTCATCGGCGACGATCACGTCGCCCGGCGTGACGAGCGCGCCCGCACAAACGACCGGGACGTTCACCGAACCGAGCGTGGCCTTCACCGTACCTTTGGCGGAGATCGCGCGGCTCCACACCGGAAACTGCATTTCGGTCAGCGTGCGCACGTCGCGCACGCCGGCGTCGATGACGAGCCCCCGCGCCCCGCGCGCCTTGAAGCTGGTGGCTAGCAGATCGCCGAAATACCCGTCGGTGCACTCGGACGTCACTGCGGCCACGACGACGTCGCCGGGCCGGATCTGCTCGGCGACGACGTGCAGCATCCAGTTGTCGCCGGGTTGCATCAGCACGGTCACCGCGGTGCCCGCTGCCTGTGCGCCGGGATAAATCGGCCGCATGTACGGCCGCAGAAGCCCGGTGCGCCCGGCGGCTTCGTGCACGGTGGCGCTGCCGAGCGCGCCGAGTTGCGCCGCGATGTCTGCGTCGGCGCGCCGAATAGTGCGATGGACCACTCCGATCTCGAACATGTCAGTGTCCTTTCGCCCGAAGCACCGCGTCGAGGCGCGGATAGACGCGCCGCGCGTTGCCTTCGTAGATCGCGTGCCGCGTGGCGTCGTCGATGTGCGCGGCGTCGACATAACGCCGCGTGTCGTCGTAATGATGCCCGGTTTCCGGGTCGATACCGCGCACCGCGCCGATCATCTCGCTCGCGAACAGGATGTTGCCGGCCGGGATCACGCGCAGCAGGAGGTCGATTCCGGGCTGGTGGTAGACGCAGGTGTCGAAGAACACATTGCCGAGCAGGTGGTCGCGAAGCAACGGCTTTCCGAGTTCCTGCGCCAGCCCGCGGAAGCGTCCCCAATGGTAGGGCACCGCGCCGCCGCCGTGCGGGATAACAAAGCGCAGCGTGGGGAAATCGCGGAACAGGTCGGCCGTGAGGCATTGCATGAACGCCGTGGTGTCGGCGTTCAGATAGTGCGCGCCGGTGGTGTGGAAGCACGGGTTGCAGCTGGTGCTGACATGGATCATCGCCGGAATGTCGTACTCGACCATTTTCTCGTAGATCGGATACCAGTGGCGATCGGTCAGTGGCGGCGAATTCCAATGACCGCCGGACGGGTCGGGGTTCAGGTTGATCGCCACGTTGCCGTATTCCTCGACGCAGCGAACGAGTTCGGGAATGCATGTCGCGGGATCGACGCCGGGGCTCTGCGGCAGCATCGCCGCGGGAACGAAGCTGTCGGGAAAGAGCCGGCTCACGCGATGGCACAGCTCGTTGCAGATCGCCGCCCACGTGCTCGACACCTGGAAATCGCCGATGTGGTGCGCCATGAAGCTCGCCCGTGGGCTGAAGACGGTCAGGTCGATGCCGCGCTCCCGCATGAGGCGCAACTGGTTGGTCTCGATCGACTCGCGCAACTCGTCGTCGCCGATGCGTAGCTCCGACGGCTTCGGCATCGCCGCGGCATTGTCGATGGCGGCGACCTGCCGCTTGCGCCATGCTTCGAGCGCCTTCGGCGCGGTCGTGTAGTGACCGTGGATGTCGATGATCATCGGATTCGTCTCCCGCCTTGCGCTGCGGCTTGCGGCACACCGTCAAGGGTAGCGGGCCGGCCGGGCGGGCAGTAGGGGTCGATAACAAAAACGCATGGCCGGCTGCGACGATTCGCAGAGCGCGAAGGCAGCAATCTTGCGAGGATCGGAGCGCTCGGCCGCGATGCCGTTTCCGGTATGATCAAGCGCGTTTTTCGGCGGCTCCAGAGGGAAGCCCGGACGACGGCGGAAGCGCCGACACGACCCAGGAGGAATCAGATGATCCGACGTACGCTCATGCTCGGCGCGCTCGCCCTGACGCTTGCCGCGGGCACCGCCGTCGCGCAGGACACGGTGAAGATTGGCCTGATCCTGCCGATGACCGGGCCCTTCGCGTCCACCGGCCGCCAGATCGACGGGGCTGTCAAACTCTGGCTCGCGCAGAACGGAACGACGGTTGCGGGCAAGAAGATCGAGGTGATCCTGAAGGACGACGCCGGCACCGCGGACACGACGCGGCGCCTCGCGCAGGAGCTCGTCGTCAACGACAAGGTGCAGGTGCTCGCCGGATTCGGCCTGACGCCACTCGCGCTCGCCACAGTGCCAATCGCCACGCAGGCGAAAATTCCCGAGCTCGTGATGGCTGCGGCGACGTCGTCGATCACCGAGCAGTCGGCGTACGTCATTCGCGCTGGTTTCACGCTGCCGCAGATCACCGTGCCGCTCGCCGACTGGGCGGCGAAGAATGGGATCAAGAAGGTGGTCACGCTCGTCACCGACTACGGCCCGGGCATCGATGCCGAAACCGCGTTCAAGACGCGCTTCACCGCTGCGGGCGGCGAGGTTCCGGCCGAGTTGCGCGTACCACTGCGCAATCCCGATTTCGCGCCGTTCCTGCAGCGCGTTGTCGACGCAAAGCCGGACGCGGTATTCGTGTTCGTGCCGTCGGGCGTCGGCTCGATCTTCATGAAGCAGTTCGTCGAGCGCGGCCTCGACAAGAGCGGCGTTCGCCTGATCGGCACCGGCGACGTCACCGACGACGACATCCTGAACGGCATGGGCGACGTCGCGCTCGGCGTCATCACGTCGTTCCACTACTCGGCCGCGCATCCGTCGGCGGCGAACAAGGCCTACGTCGAAGGCTACAAGAAGCTCAACGGCACGCGACCCAACTTCATGTCGGTGGGCGGCTACGACGGCATGCGGATGATCTACGAAGCGCTCAAGAAGACGAACGGCGACGCAAGCGGCGACGCACTGCTTGCCGCGATGAAGGGCCTGTCGTTCGAGAGCCCGCGCGGCCCGGTCACGATCGACCCGGCGACGCGCGACCCGATTCAGAACGTGTACATGCGCAAGGTCGAGCGCGTCGACGGGGAGCTCTGGAACGTCGAGTTCGCGACGACGCCGTCGGTCAAGGACCCGCTGCACAAGTGATCGTGGTCGGCCCGATCGGCACGCTCTGACGATCGAGGCGAAAGCGTTCTGCACCAGGCTGCCGGACCGGCGATGCTGACGATCCTCCTCGACGGCATCGCCTACGGCATGTTGCTGTTCCTGATCGCGAGCGGTCTCGCCGTGACGCTCGGGCTCATGAACTTCGTGAACCTTGCGCACGGCGCGTTCGCGATGGCGGGTGGCTACGTCGCGGCCGTGTTGTCCAACCGCCTCGGCGTGCCGTTCCTGGCCACGCTGCCCATCGCGTTCGCCGCCGCTGCAGCGCTCGGCGCAGTGCTCGAGCCCACGCTCTACCGGCGCATGTACCGCCGGCCGCACCTCGACCAGGTGCTGTTCACGATCGGGCTCGTGTTCATGGCGGTGGCGGCGATCGATTTCGCGTTCGGCGCGACGCAGCAATATGTGAAGCTGCCTGCGTTCCTTTCCGGTCGATTCGAGGTCGCCGGCGTCGGCATCGGCATGTACCGGCTGTTCATCATCGCGCTTTGCGGCGTGCTGGCGATCATCTTGCAATGGGCGCTCGCCTCGACGCGGCTCGGCAGCCGCCTGCGCGCGGCCGTCGACGACACGCGGGTCGCGAGCGGCCTCGGCATCAACGTCAACGCGATCTTCCTGTCGACGTTCGCATTCGGCTCGGGCCTCGCGGGCCTCGGCGGGGCGCTCGGCGCGGAGCTGCTCGGGCTCGATCCGACGTTTCCGCTCAAGTACATGATCTATTTCCTGGTGGTCGTCGCGGTGGGCGGCACGACGACGATCACCGGACCGCTCGTCGCCTCGCTGCTGCTCGGCGTCGCCGACGTCGCCGGCAAGTACTACGTGCCGAAGCTCGGCGCGTTCATCATCTACAGCGTGATGATCGCGGTGCTCGTCGTGCGGCCGCAGGGCCTGTTCGCGCGCGCCACGGGTGCAGCTTCGGCGCCGGCGCCCGTGGCGCACGCGCTGCCGGCCGTGCGCGGCTCGCGCCTGCGGCCCTGGGAGATCGTGTGGCCGATCGTCGCGCTGGCCGCGCTGGCGATGTTCCCGCGGCACGCGGCGCTGATGAACGAGATCGCGATTCTCGCGCTGTTCGCCGTGTCGCTCGATCTGATCCTGGGCTACGGCGGGATCGTCTCGCTTGGCCATGCGGCGTTCTTCGGTGCCGGCTGCTATGCGGCGGCATTGTTCGCGAAGCACTTCACGCACGAGCCGCTTGCCGGCCTCGTCGTCGGTGCGGCGGTGGCCGGAATCGTGGGCGCGGCGACGAGTCCTCTCGTCCTGCGCGGCACCGACCTCACGCGGCTCATGGTGACGCTCGGCGTGGCGTCGATCCTCTACGAGCTCGCCAATCGCTTCGCCGAGCTGACGGGCGGCGCCGACGGCCTGCAGGGCGTGGTGATCGGACCGCTGCTTGGCCGTTTCGCGTTCGGCCTCGACGGGAAGGTGTCCTATCTGTACAGCCTGACGATGCTGGTCCTGCTCTTCGTGCTCGCGCGTCGCGTCGCGCATTCGCCGTTCGGGCATTCGCTGCAGGCCATTCGCGACAACCGGCTGCGGGCGGGCATGATCGGCATCGACGTGAGCCGCCGGCTCGCCGCCGTATATACGATCGCTGCGGCGATTGCGGGCGTGGCCGGCGCGCTGCTCGCGCAAACGACGGGCTTCGCATCGCTCGACGTGCTCGACTTTCATCGCTCCGCCGACGTCATGCTGGTGCTCGTGATCGGCGGCACCGGCTATCTTTACGGCGGCCTGATCGGTGCCGTCGTCTTCGTGCTGATGAAGGACCTGCTCTCCAATCTGACGCCGCAGTACTGGCAGTTCTGGGTCGGCCTCGTCCTCGTGAGCATCGTGCTGCTCGGACACGAGCGGATCGTGCGGCCTTGGCATGTGCTCACGGACCGGTTCACGCGCCGCGCGAACGCGCCTGCGCCGAGGGCTGCACAGTGAGTGCCGTGCTGGAGACGCGCGGATTGTGCAAGCGCTTCGGCGGCATCGTCGCGACCGACGACGTTTCGCTTTCGCTCGCGCAAGGCGCGCGGCATGCGCTGATCGGGCCGAACGGTGCCGGGAAGACGACGCTCGTGAACCTGCTGACCGGCGTGCTCGCGCCGAGCGCGGGCACGATCGTCCTCGACGGGCAGGACATCACGCACTTGCCTTCGCACGTGCGCGCACGCCGGGGCCTGACGCGCACGTTCCAGATCAATCAGCTTTTCCCGCAGTTCACGCCGCTCACGACGATCGCGCTGGCGATCGCCGAGTGCGAGGGCGTCGGCGGGCGGATGTGGCGCGCGCTCGACCGCATGCCGGCGGTGACCGACGAGGCGATGGACGTGCTCGCCCGCTTTCACCTGGCCGACGTGGCGGATGCCCGCGTGCTCGCGCTGCCGTACGGCAAGCGCCGACTGCTGGAGATCGCCGTCGCCGTCGCGAGCCGGCCGCGCGTGCTGCTGCTCGACGAGCCCGTCGCCGGCGTGCCGGCCGGCGAATCGGCGGAGATCCTCGACACGCTCGCCGCGCTGCCGGCCGACGTCACCGTGCTCCTGATCGAGCACGACATGGACCTGGTCTTCCGCTTCGCGCGCCGCATTTCGGTGCTGGTGAACGGCGCGCTGCTCGCGGAAGACGAGCCGGGTGCGATCGCGCGCGACCCGCGTGTGCGCGCCGTCTACCTGGGCGAGGCCGCCGTTGCCTGACCTGTTGCGCGTCTCCGGCTTGCGCGCCGGCTACGGCGAGGCGATCGTCATCGACGACGTGGCCTTTGCGCTCGGCGAAGGGCGCTCGCTCGCGCTGCTCGGACGCAACGGCACCGGCAAGACGACGCTGCTCGCGACGCTCGTCGGCGTCACCCGCTATCGCGCGGGAAGCATCGAGCTCGCGGGTCGCGCGCTCGTGCCGCTGCGGCCGGACCAGCGTGCCGGCGCCGGGCTCGGCTGGGTGCCGCAGGAGCGCAACATATTCCGCTCCCTGACCGTGCTGGAGAACCTGACCGCCGTCGCGCGCGCGGGACCGTGGACGCCTGCGCGCGCGTTTGCGATGTTTCCGCGGCTCGGCGAACGGCAGCGCCATCTCGGGTCGCAGCTTTCCGGCGGCGAGCAGCAGATGCTCGCGATCGCGCGCGCGCTGATGCTGAACCCGCGGCTTCTGCTGCTCGACGAGCCGCTCGAAGGACTCGCGCCGCTGATCGTGCAGGAGCTGCTGAAGGCGCTGACGCGCATCGTCCGCGACGAAGGGTTGTCGGCGATCATCGTCGAGCAGAATCCCGCGCGCGTGCTCGCGATGACCGACGACGCCGTGATCCTCGAGCGGGGCAGCGTCGTGCACTCGAGCGAGAGCGCGCGGCTTGCAGCCGATGCCGCGACGCTCGATCGCTACCTCGCGGTCGGCGGTCGCGCACACTAGGCCTGTGAACAGGCGCTGAAGCAGGAAAGGGATTCCTCATGGCAACCATCGTCGGAGCGGTCGCGTCGTCGCACACGCCGACTATCGGCTTCGCGTACGACCGCAACAAGCAGGACGACCCGGCATGGGCGCCCATCTTCGAGGCGTTCCGGCCGGTTCGCGCATGGTTAGCGCGCAGGAAGCCTGACGTGCTGCTGTTCATCTTCAACGATCACGTGACGTCGTTCTTCTTCGACCACTACTCGGCGTTCGCGCTCGGCATCGGCGACTCCTATGCGGTCGCCGACGAGGGCGGCGGGGCGCGCGCACTGCCCGTTGTGCCGGGACATCCGGCGCTGTCGGCGCACATCGGCGCGGCGCTCATGGCGGACGAGTTCGACATGTCGTTCTTCCAGCACAAGCCGCTCGACCACGGGTGCTTCTCGCCGCTGTCGATGATGCTGCCGCATGAGCCTATGTGGCCGGCTGCGATCGTGCCGCTGCAGGTGGGCGTGCTGCAGTTCCCGATTCCGACGGCGCGCCGATGCTATCGGCTCGGCCAGTCGCTGCGCCGCGCGATCGAAAGCTTTCCGGACGACATCCGGGTCGCGCTCGTCGCGACCGGAGGGTTGTCGCACCAGGTGCACGGCGAGCGTGCGGGGTTCAACGATCCGCAATGGGACGCGCAGTTCATGGACCTGTTCGAGCAGGATCCGGAGCGGCTCGCCGGCATGACGCACGCCGAGTACGCGACGCGCGGCGGCCTGGAAGGCGCTGAGGTCATCATGTGGCTCGTCGTGCGCGGCGCGATGACGCCGCGGATCCGCCGGCTGCACCGCACGTACTACCTGCCGTCGATGACCGGCATCGCGACGGCGATCTACGAGGACGTCGACGCGGTGCGCGACGAGGCGGCGATCGCGCGCACGCGCGAGGAGGTCGCGCGGCAGCTGGCGGGCGTCGAGAAGCTTCCCGGCACGTACCCGTTCGACTTCGCGCGCAGCGTCAAGGCCTACCGGCTGAACGATTTCCTGCACCGGTTGATCGAGCCCGCGCATCGCGCGGCGTTTCTGGACGATTCCGAAGCGGCGTTCGAGGCGGCCGCGCTCACGCCCGAGGAGCGCGATCTCGTGCGCCGCCGCGACTGGCGCGGCATGATCCACTACGGCGTGATCTTCTTCGTGCTGGAAAAGCTCGGTGCAGTGGTGGGTGTGTCGAATCTGCACATCTACGCGGCCATGCGCGGACAGTCGCTCGAGGATTTCCAGAAGACGCGCAACGCTCCGGGGGCGCTGTACTCCGTCGCGGGCGCGGAGGCGAAGGGCATGGCATGGGACCGTGCGCCGGGGAAGGCATCGTGAGCGACGCGACGACGCCCGCCACGCCGCTTGCGCCGACGGCCGTACGCGACGGAGCGCCGGCACCCGACGTGACCGGCTTGCGCATTGCGCTGATCGGCTATGGCGAGGTGGGCGGCATCTTTGGCGCGGCGCTCGTGAAGCGCGACGTTGCGCAGGTGACGGCGTACGACGTGCTGCTCGGGGATGCTTCCCGCGCGGCCACCCTGTGCGCGCGTGCCGGCGCGGACGGTGTGCGGATCGCCCATTCGACGGCTGCCGCGACAGAAGGCGCGGATCTCGTCATTTCGGCGGTCACCGCAAGTGCCACACGCGACGCCGCACGGGCGATCGCACGAGCGATGAAGCCGGGAACCTTTCTGCTCGACATCAACTCGGCGTCGCCGCGCACCAAGGAGGATTGCGGGGCGGAGATCGAGTTGGCCGGCGGCCGCTATGTCGAATCGGCCGTGATGACGTCGGTGCCCCCGTACGGCCTCCGCGTGCCGATGCTGCTCGGCGGCCCGCACGCCGCGGCGCTCGTACCGACGCTCGCCGCGCTGGGATTCGACGCGGGCGTCGCGTCCGGGCGATTCGGCGTCGCCTCCGCGATCAAGATGTGCCGCAGCGTGATCGTCAAGGGCATGGAGGCGATCGTCATCGAGAGTTTCGTCACGGCGCGCCGCTACGGTGTCGAGGATGCCGTGCTCGCGTCGCTCGCCGAAACGTTTCCCGGCCTCGACTGGGAACAGAGCGGCGACTATTTCTTCAGCCGCGTCATCCGCCACGGCAAGCGGCGGGCGGAGGAAATGCGCGAAGCGGCCGCGACGGTGCGCGAGGCGGGGCTCGAGCCGATCTGCGCGAGCGCAATCGCCGGGCGGCAGCAGTCCGTGGCCGATCTCGCCGCAAGCGGCGCGTTCGAGGACATGCGCAAGGACGATCGCTGGCGCGCACTTGCCGACCGCATCGGGAAGCGCGGCTCATCATGATTGGAGGCGGCGCGTAAACTGGCGATTGCACGGAGCTTGGCGACCGATGGCCGAAGAGCATTCGCACGACGACGAGCAGAGCGATCTGGGGCCGATGGATCTTCGCGTCCGCGCGCTAGAGACGGTGCTCACGCAGAAGGGCTACGTCGATCCGGCGGCGCTCGATGCGCTGATCGACACGTACCAGACGAAGATCGGGCCGCGCAACGGCGCACGCGTCGTTGCGCGCGCATGGGTCGATCCGGCGTTCAGGCAATGGCTGCTCGCCGATGCGACCGCAGCCATCGCATCGCTCGGCTACTCGGGACGGCAGGGCGAGCACATGGTCGCCGTCGAGAACACGCCGTCGCGCCACAACCTCGTCGTGTGCACGCTGTGCAGCTGCTATCCGTGGCCGGTTCTCGGCTTGCCGCCCGCCTGGTACAAGCGCGCGCCGTATCGCGCACGCGCGGTGAAGGATCCGCGCGGCGTGCTGGCGGACTTCGGAGTCCGGCTGCCGGATGCAACCGAGATCCGTGTATTCGACTCGACCGCCGAAGTCCGCTACCTGGTCATCCCGCAACGCCCGGAGGGCACCGACGGCATGAGCGAAGAAGCGCTCGCCGAGCTCGTCACGCGCGACTCGATGATCGGCACCGGGCTCGCGCGACCGCCGCAACCGGAACCATGACCGGGTCGACCGATTCCGTTTTCGGCGCGATCGGCGCAATGCCCGGTTATCGCTCGCACGCGGATCTCGGCGGCCGCGATGGCTACGGCCCGGTCGTTGCCGAGCCCGAGGGCGAGAATTTCCATGCGGTGTGGGAACCCCGCGCACTCGCGCTGACGCTCGCGATGGGCGCGACGGGTACATGGAATCTCGACGCCAGCCGCAGCGCTCGTGAAACGCTGCCCGGCTACGCCGGGCTTTCCTACTACGAAATCTGGATCGCCGCGCTCGAGAAGCTCGTCGTCGCGCACGGCCTCGCCGGTGCGGACGAGCTTTCGGCGGGCCGCATGCTGCGTGCGGCCCGGCCGCTCGCGCGCACGCTGCGAGCGCAGGACGTCGCCGCGACGCTCGCGCGCGGGTCGCCGACCGAACGCCCGGCGGAGCGGCCGCCGCGCTTTGCCATCGGCGATGCCGTTACGACGCGCAGCGACGGCGTGGCGCATCACACGCGATTGCCCGGTTACGCGAGGGGCCGGACCGGCCGCATCGAGCAGGTTCGCGGCGTCCACGTGTTCGCGGACACGCACGCGCACGGAGCGGGCGAGCACCCGCAGTGGCTCTATACGGTGGTGTTCACCGGGAGCGAGCTGTGGAGCGCCGATGCGCAGCCGGGCACGCGCGTGTCGATCGACGCGTGGGAGTCTTACCTGTTGCCCGCCACATGATCGGATCCGAACCGAACGACGTGCCGATCCCGCTCGCGGCTCGCGAACGCGGCGACGATGCGCCGACCACGCTGCCTTTGCAGCCGCGCGACGACGGCGGACCGGTGTTTCGCGAGCCGTGGGAAGCGCAGGCGTTCGCGATGGCGCTCGCGCTCCATCACAGCGGACTTTTCAGCTGGAAAGAATGGACGGAGGCGCTGGCTGCGCAGATCGCGGCCGCGCAGGCTGCGGGCGATCGCGATCTCGGCGACACGTACTACCGGCACTGGCTCGCCGCGCTCGAGACGATCGTCGCGGCGAAAGGGGCGGGCACGCCGCGCGATCTCGAGCGTCACCGGCGTGCGTGGGAGCGGGCCGCGCATCGCACGCCGCACGGCCAGCCGATAGTCCTGAAGCCCGCGGATTTCCGCGACTGATTGCGGCGTCGGGCGCCGAGCGTCGCATACCGGCGGGCCGCTGTCGGCCAGCGCGGGCGCTCTCGCGACAGCTTGCTACGACGACGGCGGCTTCATCTGCGACTGCAGGTAGTTCTGCACGCCAACGTCGTCGATCAGCGCGAGCTGCGTCTCGAGAAAGTCGATGTGCTCCTCCTCCGACTCCAGGATGTGCACGAAGATTTCGCGCGACACGAAGTCGCCGACGCTCTCGCAATGCGCGACCGCCTCCTTCAGCATCGGATGCGCGCGGCGCTCGAGCGCAAGGTCGCAGGAGAGCGCTTCCCTGACGTTCTCGCCGATCAGCAGCTTGTCGAGATCCTGCAGGTTGGGCAGCCCCTCGAGGAAGAGGATGCGCTCGATCAGCCGGTCGGCGTGCTTCATCTCGTCGATCGACTCGTGGCGCTCGTGCTCGCCCAGGCGCTCGAAGCCCCAGTTGTCGAACATCCTGGCGTGCAGGAAGTACTGGTTGATCGCTGTCAGCTCGTTTCGCAGCACCTTGTTCAGGTGCGCGATGACGCCTGGGTCACCCTGCATCGTCGCCTCCGGGAGATGGCCTTGCCGGCCGTTCGCGAGCAGAGGCTAGCGCGAGCCTCCCGGCGGGGCAAGGGAATCGTGCCGCGCGAAAAAGGGGAACCACGCGATCGGCGCTGTGGCCCGTCAGCACGGATGGAGCAGCGAGCGCTTCAGTCGTCGCCGCCGGCGCACGCAGCAGTCTCGGCGCATTGCTCGGCCATCATGCTGCACGCGCAGGTCGCGCAGCGACCGCAGGCGGTCGCGACGCCGAGGCTCGCCTGAAGATCGGCGAGCGAGCGCGCGCCCTGCGCCACTGCGCTGCGGATCTCGCGGTCGGTGATGCCGTTGCAAAGACAGACGTACATGGCGGCGGTGGAACGCAACTAAGAATCGTTCGCATTATGCGACTGCGCCGCCGGATGCGCAAGGGGTGCACGAAGCGCGGAATTGATGCAGGTCAGGGTCAGGCGAAGTTTCCGGCTTCCGGCGCGAACAAGTTGTCGCCGACAATGCGGGAGGAGCGGGTTCCCGCGGCAAAAATGCGACAGCGCCGACCGCCCGCGCGCTCCGGCGATACGGTCGTCGGCAGGGCGACACCGTTTGCGCGGTCTTCGTATAGTATGACGTCGGCATACGGCCCGGACGCGGAAGTCGGCGCATGCCGGTCCAATCGCGCAACGCGGGTAATCGAAACCATGGCGTCGAACAAGCAGCACAAACGCAAGCTGGCCGCAGCCTTGAGGATCATGGGCACGTCGCTGGCCACGCATACCCATTCCACGTTCAAGCCGTCGGGCACCGCCTCGAAGACGCTGGAGGAATTCAAGGCACGGCGCGCGGCGGAAAAGCTTGGCCTGATGCCTCGTGCCAAGCCGAAGGTGACCGAGCGCTTCGAGATCGACGTCGAGACCGCGCAGGTCACGAAACTGCCGCTTCGCCCGAAGACGCTGAAGTCCGGCTGAGCCACGCCGGCATCACGCCGGCCCGCGAACCGGCACGCGAACGAGGCGGGCCGACCCGTCGCGCGTTCCGGGAAACGCACCGTTGCAGCGAACGCGCTAGTGCAGCCCCGACCCCGACGACTGCTCCGGCGCGTCGTAGATCGACGGCCCGCCCGGTTTGCGCGGCGTTTCGGGGACGTCGTCGGTGCCTGAATCGAGCGTGCGGTCGCGCTCGCCGCCAGCGATCGCCGCATCGACGAGCGAACCGAGCGACCGATTCGTGCCGCCGCGAAGCGCGACGGCCACGCCGGCGGCCGTGTACAGGCAGCCGGCGAGCGAGCGCTGGCGCATGCCGTAAAGCGCGAGCATGGCGCCGCCCGCAAGCGCCGCGGCGCGCAGCGCTGGGGGCCAGTTTTCCTGCATGACGAGCGGCCGCGGCCGCCGCGGCTCGATTCCGCCCTGCAGGCTCGGCACGTGCTCCGGATGCTCGTGCGCCACCAGGCGATCCTCGATTTCGGCAACGCCCCACACGCCGCGCAGCGTGTCGAGCAGCGGGCCGGCCTCGCGCGCGAGAATGGGTCCGCTCAGCGTGACCTTGCCGCGGTTGGCGCCGACCTGGATCGCGTGCGGATGCGAGACGAGCCTTCCCATGCGCGCGCGCACCCGCTCGATCAGCTGCAGATCATCGGGCGCCGGACGCCTGCGGACCAGGCGATCGACGCGTGCCCGCAAGCCGTCGAGCCGATGGGCGATGTCGCGGCGCGTGACGCCGACTGCCTCGCGCGCATCGAGCAGGACGCTGTAGGCCTTGTCGCGCGCGACCGCGCGCCGGCGCCGGCCCTTGTCCGGATCCAGTGTATACATGAGGGCCGCTCCGAGCGCCAAAGCGCCGAGCGCCTTCGTCCATACCCGCTGCACTTCCCGTTGGTCTGTCATGATCGCCTTCCTTTCGTGCTTGACTCGGAATCGCCGGAGCCGGCATCGCGAACGCGCTCGCAACGTGCGATGTCGACCCGAATCCTCCAATCGACAACTCGACGCATGCACAATTCCGTCGGCGCTGCGCCATGTCGGCGTCGGCATCCGGCGACAAGTGCGTCGCGGCGACGAGGGGTGAATGATTTGACGGCATCGATCATATCGATCGCGAAATTATCGAAGACGTATGCCACCGGCTTTCGTGCGCTCGTCGACGTCGACCTGGAGATCCGCCGCGGCGAGATCTTCGCGCTGCTCGGCCCGAACGGCGCCGGCAAGACGACGCTGATCAGCATCGTCTGCGGCATCGTCAACGCGACGTCCGGCAGCGTCCGCGTCGACGGCCACGACATCGTCGCCGACTATCGCGCCGCGCGCTCGCTGATCGGCCTCGTGCCGCAGGAGCTCACGACGGACGCGTTCGAGACGCCGTGGGGCGCCGTGTCGTTCAGTCGCGGCCTGTTCGGCAAATCGGCGAATCCCGCGCACATCGAGAAGGTGCTGAAGGACCTTTCGCTCTGGGACCGCAGGGACAGCCGGATCATGACGCTCTCAGGCGGAATGAAGCGCCGGCTGCTGATCGCGAAGGCGCTGTCGCACGAGCCGCAAGTCCTCTTTCTCGACGAGCCCACCGCGGGCGTCGACGTCGAGCTGCGGCGCGACATGTGGAATCTGGTCCGCGCGCTCCGCGACAGCGGCGTCACGGTCATCCTGACGACGCACTACATCGACGAGGCCGAGGAGATGGCCGATCGGATCGGCGTCGTCAGCAAGGGCGAGATCATCCTGGTCGACGACAAGGCCGAGCTCATGCGAAAGCTCGGACGCAAGCAGCTGACGCTGCAGCTGCAGGCCCCGCTCGCCGCCATTCCGCCGTCGCTCGCACGGCACAGGCTGGAGCTGGGCAACGGCGGTACCGAGCTCACGTACACGTACGAGACCGGTGGCGAGCCGACCGGAATCACGGCGCTGCTCGACGAGCTCGACAGCGCCGGCGTCCGCTTCAGGGACCTGTCGACGACGCAGAGCTCGCTCGAGGACATCTTCGTGAGCCTGGTGAGGGACGGCCGATGAACGTGCACGCGATTCGCGCCATATATGGCTTCGAGATGGCGCGCACGCGGCGTACGCTGATGCAAAGCATCGTATCGCCCGTGCTGTCGACGTCGCTTTACTTCGTCGTGTTCGGGGCGGCCATCGGCGCGCGCATCCAGGAAATCGGCGGCATCGGCTACGGCTCGTTCATCGTGCCGGGACTCATCATGCTGTCGCTTCTGACGCAGAGCGTCGCCAACGCGTCGTTCGGCATCTACTTCCCGCGGTTCACGGGCACGATCTACGAGCTGCTGTCGGCGCCGGTCTCCTATTTCGAGATCGTCGTGAGCTACGTCGGCGCGGCCGCGACGAAATCGATCATCCTGGGCCTGATCATCCTCGCGACCGCGGGCCTGTTCGTGCCGCTCCACATCGAGCATCCGCTCTGGATGCTGCTCTTCCTGGTGCTGACCGCGGTGACGTTCAGCCTGCTCGGGTTCATCATCGGCATCTGGGCCGACGGATTCGAGAAGCTGCAGCTCGTCCCGCTGCTGATCGTCACGCCGCTCACGTTCCTCGGCGGCACGTTCTATTCGATCGACATGCTGCCGCCTTTGTGGCGGAAGGTCACGCTGTTCAATCCGGTCGTCTACCTGGTCAGCGGCTTTCGCTGGAGCTTCTTCGGTCTCGCCGACGTCGCGGTGTGGATCAGCATGGGGATGACGCTCGTGTTCATGGCGATCTGCCTCGCCATCGTCGCGTGGATCTTCAAGACCGGTTACCGGCTCAAGACGTGATGCGCGGATGAACGACTCCGCGCAGAACCGCCTCGACCGCCAGGTGCTGCGGGGGCGCGACCACGTCCTCGGACCCGACGACGCGCAGTTCACGCTGGTCGAGTACGGCAGCTACGCCTGCCCGTACTGCCGCGCGGCGAACGAGGAAGTCGTGCGCCTGCGCGACCGCTACGGCGACCGGCTGCGCTACGTCTTCCGCCAGCGGCCGATCACCGGCAGCGATCTCGCGCGGCAGGCCGCGGAGATTGCCGAAACGGCGCCCGGCGAAGATGCCTTCTGGCGCGCGCACGTCGAGCTGATGTCGCGCTCGCGCGATCTGACGGAGGACGACCTGCGCGCCGTGGTCGCCGATGTCGCGCTGCCCGTGGACGCGGAAACGCTGGCGCGCGCCAGGGCGCGTGTCGACGCCGACGTCGCGAGTGCACGGCAAAGCGGCGTGCGGATGACGCCGACGTTCTTCATCAACGGTCGCCGCTACGACGGCGCGTGGGACGACGTTTCGCTATCCGAGGCGATGCTCGGGTCGCTTGGCCATCGCGTGCATTCGGCGGCTGTCGATTTCGCAAGCTGGGCGCCCGCGACCGGCATGCTGCTGCTGTTGATGTCGGTGCTCGCCATTGCCCTCGTCAATTCGCCGCTTTCCGAAGGCTTCCTCGCGGCATGGCAGACCGAGTTCGGGTTCGCCGGCGGCACGTCCGTGTTCCGGATGCCGCTGATCGAATGGATCGACGACGCGCTGCTCGCGATCTTCTTCCTCGTCGTCGGCCTCGAGATCAAGCGCGAGTTCACCGTCGGCCGCCTCGCGACCCTGCGCTCGGCCGCGTTTCCCGCGGCGGCAGCACTCGGCGGCATGGCGGTGCCGGCGGCGCTGTACGCGCTGGTGATCCCGTCGGGACAGTGGGCGCACGGCTGGGGCGTGCCGATGCCGACCGACACCGCGTTCGCGGTGGCGCTTGTCGTCATGCTCGGCAGGCGCGTACCCGTCGAGTTGCGTGTTTTCCTCACCGCGGCGTCGATCGTCGACGACCTCGGCACGATCGCCGTCGTCGCCCTGTTCTATTCGAGTCGGCTCGTGCCGTTGTACCTGCTCATCGCGCTCGCGATCATCGGCGTGCTGGTGCTGCTCAACCGGGGCGGCGTCTACCGGGCCATGCCGTATGGGCTGCTTGGCATAGCGCTCTGGTTCTGCCTGCACGCGGGCGGCGTGCACGCGACGCTTGCCGGCGTCGTGCTTGCGCTGCTCGTGCCAACGCGCCCGCCGCCGAACCTGCGCGCGCTGCGAGCGCAGGCAGATGGCATTCTCGCGGCCGAAATGCATCGCGAGAAGGAAGCGCTCCGTTACGGTCCGTCCGAGCCAGCGCTGCGAGCGCTCGACGCGATCCACGACCGGCTCGAATCGCCTGCGAACCGCACGCTGCGCGTCATCGAGCCGTGGTCGAGCTTTTTCGTGCTGCCGCTGTTCGCGCTCGCCAACGCCGGCGTCGTCATTGCAGCGGATGTCGTGCACGGGCACGCGCCGCTGATGCTCGCGATCGCGCTCGGCCTCGTCGTCGGCAAGCCTGTCGGATTCATTGCCGGATGCGCGCTCGCCGTGCGCATGGGCATCGCCGCCAAGCCCGACGCCTATACGTGGCGCCAGCTCGCTGGCGCCGGCGCGCTCGCGGGAGTCGGCTTCACCATGTCGCTGTTCATCGCCGGCCAGGCGTTTCCCGCCGCGGCCGATTTCGCGGCCGCGAAGATTGCCGTATTTGCGGCGTCGATCGTCTCCGCGCTGATCGGCGTGGCGGTGCTGTGGCAATCACCGAGCGCGCGCGACGAGCCGCACGAATCGGCGGCCGGCACCCGCCTGTAGCGCAATGAGACGCGAAGGGCCGCCCCGAGCGTCGAATTCCACCCCTTGGGGGGCAGCGAAGCGGCGCAGCCGCGAGCGCGGGGGGAACATGCAAGTGCAGCATCACTTGCGCGCGAAGAAATTGACCGAGTGCACGCGCAGATCGCGCGCCACCTTGGCCTCGGCCGACGTATCGCGAAAGCAGTCGAAGCGCTCGACGATGCGGGGTGCCGAAAGGCCTGCCGCGACGGCGATCTCCGCAAGCTCCTGCTCCGGCAATGCGCCGCCCACGCACGCGGCCCACAGGTCGGGGTCGTCGCGCACTTCCTGTTTCAGCTCGCGCTGCACGATGACGTCGGCAAGGTAGAGCCGCCCGCCGGGGCGCAGCACGCGATGAATCTCCTGGAATACACCGACCTTGTCCGGTGACAGGTTGACGACGCCGTTCGAAATCACGACGTCGACGCTTTCATCCTCGACCGGCAGCGCCTCGAAGAATCCTGGGCGGACGTCGATCCTCGCGCCGAGGCCGGCCTGCTCCGCGGCCGAGCGCGCGGCGTCGCGCATCGCGGGTGTCATGTCGACGCCGATCGCACGTCCGCCCGGACCGGTGCGGCGGGCCGCGAGCAGCAGGTCCATGCCGCCGCCGCATGCGTGGTCGAGCACCGTCTCGCCGCTGCGAATCGGCCCGATCCGCAGTGGGTTGCCGACGCCCGCGAAGCGTGCCGTGCACGACGGGGGCAGGAATTCGAGCTCGGCTTCGTCGTAACGCAGGAAGTCGACGGCGTAACGCAAGCCGCGGTGGAAGTGGAACTCGCCGCCGGGGTCGCGCGCGACGCGATCGTACGTGGCGCGAACCTGGCTGCGGAGCCGCTCGACGTCGAAGCCGACGGGACAGGCAAAGGCCATGGCATGGACTCCGTTGGATGCGATGGACGAACGTCAGGCCGCGAGAGGCGCGAGCGCCGCGCCGATGCGCTCGTGCTGCGCCTGTGTGATCAAGCCGACGAGCAGGTCGCGAAAGCGGGCCTCCTGCGCGCCGGACAGGATGTACTGCCACCGGTATGCGGCAAGGATCGTGCTGTGGATGCGCGCCCGCTCGGCGGGTTCGAGCGCGCGGCCGCAGACATCCGCGAAATAGCGCGCGTCTTCGCCGGCCTGCGCCTGCAGCATCGCGTCGATCGCGCCCGCGAGTGCGATCAGGTCGTTCACCGCGGCGTCCCGCGCTTCGGCCGTCAACTTGCCGTCCTCGCGCTTCCATTCGAGCTCGTCGACGATCGCGTGCTGCGATTCCTCCTTCCAGTGGAACAGGAACACGTCCTTCCACAGCGGCGACAGATCGGCATCGGGATCGATGCTCGACCGGTAATGCGCCTGCGTGAAGAGCTCGATCATCGTCGTGAGCGCGAGCACCGACCACGTCGATTTGCCGAGCACGGCGCGCGCGACCTCGTTCGGATGCGGCATGAACCGGTAGCCGGCGGGCATGCCGTCCGCGATCATCCGCTCGATCCGGCGGAACAGCTCCTGGTGCTTGAGCTCCTCGTCGGTGAAGCGCACGAGCGCCTCGAGCGCGACCTGGTCGCCGAGCCAGTGGTCGCGGCTCAGCTCGAGCATCTTGGCGCCGATGAAGCGCTCGACCAAACCGAACATGTTGGCGTACGTGCGGCCCTGGATCTGCGACAGCAGCCGCTTCTCGGATGCAGACAGGCTGTCGACCCGGTCGGCCTTGGACAGGCCGTCGGGTAGAAACTTCTTTTCGTAGTCGAACGTGCGCCCCTTGATCACGTCGCGCTCGATGTCCCAGCGAATGCGCTTCGATACTTCGACGGCCTTCGCGTAACGCTGCGAGGCGCCGAGGGTTGCGGCTGCTTGCATGAAGTCTCTCCCGTGAAATGATGGTGGTGTGCGGGCCCGGCCGGTTGCCGTCCGAGGCACGGTGCGGAGTCTGGCGGGCGAACGTGTCGGGATCATGTCCGCCGGGCAACAGCCGGTTGCGGATTTGTTGCATGCGTATCGCCCCCGTTGCTTCGCGGCACGGAAGCTATACTCGCGGCCGAACGCAAGACCGCCCGGAAGCCGATGCCCACGAACGGCCGCGTCCTCGTCGTCGACGACGATCAATCGGTGCGCGAAGTTCTCGCCGAGTACCTCGGCGGGCACGGGTACGAGGTCGTGCAGGCCGACCGCGGCACCGCGATGCGGGAGGCCGTCGAGGCGAGCCTCCCCGATGTCGTGCTGCTCGACCTGAACCTGCCCGGCGAGGACGGTCTGTCGCTCGCTCGATTCCTCCGCGAGCGCTACGACGTCGGCATCATCATCGTCACCGGCGCGACCGGCGTCGCGGATCGCGTCGCCGGGCTCGAGATCGGCGCGGACGACTACGTCATGAAGCCGTTCGAGCTGCGGGAACTGCTCGCGCGTATCAAGAGCGTGCTTCGCCGGATGCAGGCGCGCGCGCCGGCCGCCGCAACCGCCGGCGCGGCGAAGCCATCTGCGAGGTTCGCGGTCGGCGCCTGCACGCTCGATACGTCGTCACACCAGCTGTTCGCCGCAGACGGTCATGAAATTCCGCTGACCGCGATGGAATTCGACCTGCTGAAGGTATTTCTCGAGCACCCGAACCAGGTGCTGACCCGCGACCAGTTGCTTACGCTGACGCGCAATCGAGAATGGGAGCCGTTCGACCGGTCGATCGATATTCGGATCGCGCGCCTGCGGCGCAAGGTGGAGGCCGACCCCGACAAGCCGCAGGCCATCCGCACGGTGCGCGGCGCCGGCTATGTGTTCGCGCCGCCGCCGCGCGACAGCCGTTCGTAGCATGCGCGTTTTCCGCGTGTAACCGGCAGGTAACAGTCGCGCCGCTTCGTCCGCATGCCGGTAGACTGCTGCGCATGGCCCACCCCGCCGCAACGACGCCTGCCGACCTCGCCTTCGGCAACACGCATGCGCAACTCGCGCAGATCGTCGACCAGACGGCGGCGGCTGTGTTCATCAAGGATCTCGCGGGCCGGCTGATTTTCGCCAACCCGGCGTTCGAATCGATCACCGGCCTGCCGCTCGACGCGATCGTCGGCCAGCTCGACCGCGACGTATTCCCGTCGACCGCCGCCGAGCTGCATGGCAACGACCGGCGCGTCGCGGAGACCGGGCAGGCGATGGACTTCGAGGAGACGATTGCGACGGCGCACGGGCTGCGCACGTACCTGTCGCACAAGTTTCCGCTGCTCGACGAATCGGGCCGGGTCTGCGCGGTGTGCGGGATCGCCACCGACATCAGCGCGCGCAAGCGGGTCGAGGAAGCGCTGCGCGCGGCTGCGCTCGCCGTGTCGACCGTCGAGGGCGTGGGCGTGTTCGGCGAGCTCGTGCGCTCGCTGGCGACGATCCTGCGCGTCGACGCCGCGATGATCGCCGTGTTCGTCGACGGCGACTCGACGAGGATGCGCACGCTCGCCGCGCGTCTCGACGGAAACACGCTGCGCAACTTCGAGTATCCGCTCGCCGGCTCGCCGTGCCGCGACGTGGTCGGGCGCGATTTCCGCTGCGTCGGCAGCGGCGTGAACCGGGAGTTCCCGCCGGGCACGCTGTTCGCGGCGAAGGGAATGGACAGCTACGCCGCGCTGCCGCTCACCGGCGTCAACGGCCGCCCGCTCGGGCTCATCGCGGCGATGGACCGGCAGCCGATGCGCGATGCGGCGCTCGCCGAGGCGATGCTCAAGATCTTCGCCGTGCGCGCGGCGGCGGAAATCGAGCGCACGCTCGGCGAGGCGCAACTGCGGCAGTCGCAGAAGATGGAGGCGATCGGACACCTGACGGGTGGCATCGCGCACGACTTCAACAATCTGCTCACGAGCATCATGGGGTACGTGGCACTCGCGGCGGAGCGCGTCACGGGCGCGGATCCGAAGCTTGCGACCTATCTCGACCAGGCGACCGCTTCGTGCCTTCGTGCCCGTGACCTGATCCAGCAGATGCTCACGTTCAGCCGTGGCGGCCGCGGCGATCCGCAGGTGATCGCGCTCGCGCCGCGGATCGGCGAGGCGCTCCGGCTGCTGCGCGCTTCGCTCCCGGCAACTGTCGCGATGCGGATGGAGCTCGACGACGACGCGCCACCGGTGCTGCTCGACCCGGTGCAACTCGAGCAGGTGCTGATGAATCTCGTGATCAACGCCCGCGACGCGATGCAATCGAGCGGGGAGCTTCGCGTGACGCTGCGCAGAGTCGCCGCAGCCGCCGTCTGCACGAGCTGCCGCACGCCGTTCGGCGGCGAGTGGGTCGAGCTGGCGGTCGCGGACACAGGTCCCGGCATTCCGATCGGCGTGCAGGAGCGGATGTTCGAGCCGTTCTTCACGACCAAGGACGCCGGCCACGGGAGCGGAATGGGACTCTCCACGGTGCACGGCATCGTTCATCGGCACGGCGGACACGTCATCGTCGACACGGCGCCCGGCCGCGGGGCGGCGTTCCGCATGCTGTTTCCTGCCGCGGAGCGGGAGGCGACGGCGGCCGGCGAGAAGGCGCGCGAGACGGTGCGCGCGACGCTGTCCGGGCGCGTGGCCATCGTCGACGACGAGCCTGCAGTCGCGGAGTTCATGCAGGAGCTGCTCGGGCGCTGGGGACTCGCGGTGACCGGGTTCGCCGACGGCGCGACGGCGCTGCGGGCACTGGAAGGCGGCACGGCGTTCGACATCGTGATCACCGATCAAACGATGCCGGGCATGACGGGCATCGCGTTCGCGCAAGCGGTGCACGCGCAGAATCCGCGGCTGCCGATCGTTCTCTACACCGGGCACGTCGACGCGTTGGCGAGCACCGAGCTCGATCGCGCAGGTGTTCGCGCGCTGCTGTCGAAACCGATCGATGCGCATGCGCTGCTCGAGGTGCTGCGCGGGCATCTGCCGGTGGCGCCTGCGGCCGGAGCGGCGAGCGATTGATCCCCTCGCGTTCGCGACCGGCCGGGCCGACGCCAACGCTGAGGGGTAACTTCAAGAGCTAGCGCTAACGCTGAGGGTTAACGCCAACGCTACGGGTTAGCGCTAACGCAACTCCCCGATGCGCCACATTCGCGTCGCGATGGCTGCGAGCCCGACAGCGCCTACGGCAAGAGGCACGAACGCAAGCCCGGGCATGCCGCTCAAATCCCACGCGGCGCCGCTCGCGAGGGCCATCACGACGGTTCCGCCGTAGCTCAGCATGAAGGTTCCCGCCGACGTGCGCGCGACATCTTCGGCGCGGCACAGCAGCGGCGGCAGCGTCAAGCCGAGGATCAGGCCTGCCGCGTCGGAGAAGCCGAGCAGCGCCGCCCATGCGATCGTCGCCGGACCCGGCATCCAGACGATTCCGGCGATGCAGGCGAGCGAGACGATGCCCGATGCGATGTAGGGCCACGCGCGACGTTCGAGCCTGCCCGCGACGGCGAGCAGCAGCAGCGACGCGGGAAGCTGCCCGAGATTGAGCGCGAGCAGCGCATGGCTGATCAGATCCGAATGGCCGCGGCTTGCGAGAAAGATCGGCAGGAACGCATTCGCGCTGAAGTAGATGCCGTTCACGCACAGGAAGAGCGCGCCGAGCCGCCACACGAGGCCGACGTGCCAATCGGGCAGCCATTTGCGTGCCGGCGCGGTCGCGTGGCTTGGGGCGGGCGATCGGGGCGCGAACGCGTAAACCGTGACCGCGATCAGTGCGATCGGCACCGACCAGGCGACGAGCGCGGCTCGCCAATCGCCGCCCACGAGCGGGAGCACGAGCGGCGCGGTGAGCAGCACTGCGATGATTTCGCCGACGAGCAGCCCGTTCGTGTAGAGCGCCGTGCCGAGCCCGATCCGCTTCGGCATCCATTGCCGCACCGTCGTCGGCATGATCGGCTGCATGATCGCAACGCCGGCCGACATGACGATCGTCGTCAGCAGAAGTGCCGTGAAATCCGGGCTGGCGCCGCGCAGTGCCGATCCGGCCGCGACGATCGCAAGGCCGCCGACGAGCGCCGTCTTCACGCCGAGATGCGCAACCAGCAGCGATCCGCCGAGTGCGGCCAGGGCGAACATTGCCGGCGGAATGCTTGAAAGCAGCCCGACCTGCGTGGCCGTCAGCGCGAGGTCGTCGCGAATGATCGCGAGCAGCGGCGGCACGGCGAGGATCGTGAGCCGTAAGCCGGTGCCGGCGAGCCAGAGCAGGAGGGCGGGGGTTCGGGCCCCGGGCGCCCCCGGTTCAGTCAACCCGGCGTCCCGAGGGCGAACAAGCTCCGAAGCGCCTCAGCGCGGAGGCCATCGCAATTGTCGCGTGCGCCCCTCACGCAGCGGGCGTCTTGATCTCGCGCTCGTCGACGATGAACGTCGCGATGGCGCCGACGAAGTGCTCGGCATCCGCGACGAGCCGACGGGAGAAATCCGACCCGTACATCGCCTCCATCGATTCGCGATCCTCGAACCACAGCTCGACGATACCATCCGGCGTCTGCGTGACGATCGTCGAGCGCAACGGGTCAGCGGGGTCCTCGTTGCGCACGGAGAAGCGCACGAATTCCTGCGTCACGTTGATCGTGAAGCGCTTGACGGCAGGATGCGAGGCGAGCAGCGGCCCGTGCACGCGGGTCCAATAGTCCGCGAACGCGCCGCGGGTCATTCCGGGCTTGCGAGTCATCAGCGTGACACGCTTGATCATGGGAGTTCCTTCCGGTCGGGTGCGAGCGGCGTGCGGGCACCGCTCGCGGGAAGCGGATCGCCGCGCTAGAGGACGCCGTAGCGGTCGAACACCTCACCGAGCTTCGCACCCTGCAGCAGCTCGTCCCGCGTGCGGTTTTCGCTCGCGACCTTCTGAAAGGCGCGCGACAGCACTTCATCCTCGGCGCGCCGCGGGACGACGACGACGCCGTCGACGTCGCCGAACACGAGATCGCCCGGCTCGATGCGCACGCCGGCGCACTCGATCGGCACGTCGATGTCGGCGACTTTCCCGCGACCCTTGGAGTCGAGCGGCGCGATGCCACCGTGGAACACGGGAAACTTGACGGCGCGAATTCCGCGCACGTCGCGGACGAAGCCATCGGTCACGGCACCGGCGGCGCCGCGTGCGCGGGCCGCAGTCGTCAGCAACTCGCCCCACGGCGCGATCCGGTTCGATCCACCGCAGCCGAACAGGACGACGTCATTCGGCCGCAGATCGTCCAGGATCCGGATCTCCAGCTCGTAGGGATTCTCGTCGGGGCTGACGTGGTAGACCTCGCGGAACAGTCCGGTCCGCGCGAATCCCGCGAGGACGCATTCGTCGTCCAGAGGACGGATGCCGGGGTTCATCGCCTGGTGGCGCAAACCGATCTCGTCGAGCACGTCCGACAGAACGGCCGCGTAGAGGCGGGCGCGCACGTGCTCCAGAAAGTCGTCGTCGGTTCGTTTCGGCATGGGAGCAGCTCCTTGAATCGCAGACCACGCACAAGCGTGTTGACAATCCATCATCCTAAATCTTAGGATTGAAAGCAACCCCACCGGCCGACAGTAGCTGTCTTCCTGTTTGCGCGAGGCTGCCGCTCGCGGTGGCGCACCGGGTCCGTTGCAGCGAAGTCGAAGTCGCGTTCCCTTGAAAGCCGTCATCACCGACCACCACTACACCGACATCGGCGCGGCGACGCGCGTGCTGTCGGACGCCGGCATCGAGGTGGCGGTGTGCGCGTGCCGCGACGAGGACGAGGCCCTGGAAGCGGGACGCGATGCTGATGTCGTGATCAACCAGCACGTTCCCGTCACCGCGCGTTCGCTCGACGCGTGGCCGCGATGCCGGGGTGTCGTGCATTTCGGAAAGGGCGTCGACAACATCGACGTGGCTGCCGCCACCCGACGCGGAATCTGGGTTGCGAACGTGCGCGATGCGAACTGGGACGAAGTGTCCAGCCATGTCCTTGCGTTGCTGCTCGCGTGGGCGCGGGGCCTTTCGGCGTTCGACCGCAGCGTGCGCGCCGGCGAATGGTCGTATCGCGCGGCGGTGCCTCGCCATCGACTGGCCGGACAGACGCTGGGAATCGTCGGGTTCGGCGACATCGGGCGCACGCTTGCCGCGAAGGCGCACGCGCTGGGATTGAACGTTCTCGCGTTTTCGCGCCGTCCGGAACGGACCGGGCACGTCACGTTCGTCGAGCTGGATGATCTTCTTCGTTGCGCGGATTACGTTTCGCTGCACGTTCCGCTCACGGCGGATACGACGCACCTGATCGGCGCGCGCGAGCTCGACCTGATGAAACGGAGTGCGTTCCTGATCAATACGTCGCGCGGCCGCGTCGTCGACCAGCCGGCGCTCGTGGCTGCGCTGCGTGAGCGGCGCATCGCCGGCGCCGGGCTCGACGTGACCGATCCCGAGCCGCCTGCGCCGGACGATCCGTTGCTGGCGCTCGACAACGTCCTGCTCACGCCGCATGCCGCGTGGTATTCAGAGGAGTCGCGCGAGCGTGTCACCGTCCATGCGGCCCTCGAGGCCGTCCGCATCCTGCGGAACGAGCCACCGATATCGCCGGTGAATCCGGAAGTTGGCAACCGGCGTCCGCGACAAGACGACGGAACGCGCCGCGCGTAACCGTATGCGAATTTTCACCTCGACCGCGTTGCGGAGGCTTGCATGCGCAGCAACCTGACTGTCGGCTCCGTCCTTGCGCGGAGCGCGAGCATCGCGCGCGGCCTGGTCTCGCTGGGGGAGCTGGCCGATGGCGTCACGCAGGTGAGTGTCCCCGTCGTCGTCATCAACGGCCGGCACGAAGGTCCGATCATTTACCTGCACGCCGGCTCCCACGGGCAGGAAACGATCTACTCGGTCGAGACGTTGCGCCGATTGGCCGACGACATCGATCCCGAGCGTCTCAGGGGTGCGATCATCGCCGTGCCGCTCGCCAATCTGCTCGCCCATCAGGCCGCGACGCGCGTCGCGCCGCACTATGCCGCACGCGAAGGCGTGGCGTTCGCCGGCGACATCCACAAGCTCTGGCCGGGGGATGCGAACGGCAGCCTGACGCAGCGAATCGTGCATTTCCTCTGGAACGAGGCCGCGCGACAGGCGGATTGCGCCATCGACCTGCATGCGGTCGGCGAGCCCGGCATCCCGTTCACGTTCATGTACCGGGGCGGCACACGCGATGCGCTTGGGACCCCGGCGTGGGAGAAGACACTTGCCATGGCGAAGGCGTTCGGGGTGACGATGGTCACGACGGCGCCGAATCCGCTGACGCTCGCCGGAGCATGTCTCGACGCGGGCAAGCCGGCACTGATGATCGAGATGACGAATTCACGAATGCTCGACGAAGCCGCGATCGACGCCGCGCTAACCGGCATTCGCAACGTCCTCGTCCATCTCGGCATGGTGGAAGGGTCGGTGGAGCCGCAACGCGGGATGCGCGTGGTGCCGGGGGTTCATGCGGCGATGCCGACGATTCGCGCCAACCGCGGCGGCTTCATCCGCTTCGAGGTGGAGTGCGGCACGTTGCTGCCCGCCGGTACGGTGATCGCACGCACGCGCGACGTGCACGGCCGTGAAGTGGAAGCGATCAGCATGCCCGCGGACGGCTACGTCATGACGTTTCCGCCGCAAAGCTGGGTCGGCAACCAGTCCGTAGCCACCGGCGATCTCGTCGCGGACATCTTCCGCTGACGCCGGTTCGCCCGCCGCAACCGATCGTAGGCTGACACGGGCTCACCCAACGCAACCGACCAGGGAGTATTCGCAGTGAAAATCACGGAAGTCGAGGCCATCATCCTGCGCCAGCCGGTCGTCGACGGTGCCATCGCCGACGGCAGCCAGGACGACCTGATCGTCCGCATCCATACCGACGAAGGCATCACGGGCATCGGCGAAGTGGATTCCGCCCCCGAGGTCGTGAAGGCCGTTCTCGATGCGCCCCATTCGCATTTCATCGCGACGGGTCTGCGCCACGTGCTGATCGGCCAGGACCCGCTGGACATCGAAGGCCTCTGGCGGCGCATGTACCTGGGATCGGTGTACTACGGCCGGCGTGGCGCAGCGATGCATGCGATCAGCGGCGTCGACATCGCGCTTTGGGACATCAAGGGCAAGAAGCTCGGCAAGCCCGTCAGCGAGCTGCTCGGCGTGCGCAAGCGCGATCGGGTGCGTCCGTATGCGTCGCTGCTGATGCCGGAAACCGAACAAGCGGTCACCGCAAGCGTCGAGCGCCTGCTCGCGATGGGCTTCACCGCCATCAAGTTCGGCTGGGGACCGATCGGCAAGGACGAGGCGAACGACGTGCGCCTCGCGACCGCTGCCAAAAGCGCAGCCGGCGACGCCGAAATACTGATCGATGCGGGTTTCGGATACGGAGCCGATGCGCCCCGCGCCATCCGTGTGGCGCGCAAGCTCGAGGAAATCGGCATCTACTGGCTCGAGGAGCCGTTCGAGCCGGACGAATTCGAGGCGTACGCGGAACTGGCCGACGCTGTCGGAATCCGCGTGGCCGCCGGCGAGGAGGAAGCGACTCGCTGGGGCTTCCGCGAGCTGATCGAGCGCGGCCACGTCGACGTCATCCAGCCGGACGTCACCCGTTGCGGAGGCTTGTCCGAGGCGCTCAGGATTGCCCGCGAAGCCGAGCGCAACGGCATTCCGGTGGTTCCGCACGCGTGGAAGAGCGGCGTCATCAAGGCGGCATCGCTGCATCTCAACGCCGTTCTGGATACCGCGTACTTCCAGGAGTACTGCGTCGCCGAAACACCGATCAACCGGTCGCTGACGCGCGAGCGGATGTCCGTGGTGGATGGGTTCGTCGACGTGCCGGGCAAGCCGGGGCTCGGCGTCGAGCTCGATCCCGAGATACTGGAACGCTACGCGGTCGGACCGAAGCCGCTTCCGCTTTCCTGAAGCGGCGATCCCGTACGGGCATCCGGAGCGATTCGCACACATGAGCCGGCTCGCTTACAACACGACGCAGTTCAACTCGCGGCGCTCCCCGGTATTCGGGCGACGCGGGATGGTGGCGTCGGCGCACCCGCTCGCAAGCCTGGCCGGCATGCGGATGCTCTTGCACGGTGGAACCGCGACCGACGCGGCCGTTGCAGCCGCTGCCGTTCTGGGCGTCGTCGAGCCGTACCAGACCGGCCTTGGTGGCGATGCGTTCGCGTTGCTTTACGACGCCAGGAACCGCCGCGTGCGCGCGCTCAACGCAAGCGGTCCCGCTCCGGCGGCCGCCACGCTCGAGCACTACCGCGCGCGCGGGCTCGACACCGTGCCGCGCCACAGCCCTCTTGCATGGACGGTGCCGGGCTGTGTCGACGGCTGGGCCCAGATGCTGGAAACCGCTGGCCGGTTCACACTCGCCAAAGTGCTCGAGCCGGCAATCGAATACGCGGAGCACGGCTTCCCGATAACACCTTGCGATGCGCGAAGCTGGAGCCAGAGCGAAGAGCGGCTCCGCGCGGATGCGGACGCCGCGCGCGCACTGCTGATCGACGGACGCGCGCCGCAAGCGGGCGAGGTTCTGATGCAACCCGATCTCGCGCGTACGCTGCATCTTCTGGCCGCCGGCGGCCGCGACGCCTTTTATGAAGGCGAGATCGCCGAACGTCTCGTGGCGTATGCACAACGCCGTGGGGGGCTGCTCGCCGCGCGCGATCTCGCCGCGTACCGTGCGGAGTGGCAGGACCCGATCGGCGTCGACTATCGCGGGTTCCGCGTCCTCGAATGTCCTCCGAACGGGCAGGGGCTCGCCGCGCTCGTTGCGCTGCGGATCCTGTCGCAAAGCGATCTGCCGCGCCACCCGCGCGACTCGGCGCAATGCTGGCATGCGCTGATCGAAGCGACCAAGCAGGGCATGATCGATGCCGAGCGGCACATCGCCGATCCGCGGTTCGTCGCAGTGCCGGTCGACGCGATGCTCGCCGATTCCAGCCGGGTGATCGGCCCGTACGCCTCGGCGCCCAGGGCGACCGCCTGGGGTCGCTCGGATACCGTCTACCTGGCGACGACGGATGCCGAAGGCAACGCCGTTTCGTTCATCAACAGCATATTCGACGATTTCGGCAGCGGGCACGTCGCCGAAACGCTCGGCTTCGCGATGCAGAACCGCGGTGCGGGATTTTCGCTCGATCCGGCGCACCGCAATTGCCTCGCCCCCGCGAAGCGTCCATTCCACACGATCATCCCCGGCATGATCCTGCACGGGGATGCGCTGCACGCGGCGTTCGGCGTCACCGGCGGCCTCATGCAGCCGCAGGGTCATGTGCAGCTCGTCGTGAACCTGCTGGACTACGGGCTCGACGTCCAGAGCGCCATCGACGAGCCGCGTTTCTGGTGGGAGGAGGGGCGGCGGGTCGTGATCGAGGACGGCGTGCCCGAAGCAACGTGCGGCACGCTGGCGCAGTGGGGACACGAGATCGTCCGCCGCGAGCATCGCGGCATGGGCGGTGCGCAGATCATCCGCCAGCTGTCCGATCGCGTTTTCGTTGCCGGCTCGGAGCCGCGGCAGGACGGGTGTGCGATTGCGTGGTAAAGGCAAACGTTCGGTGTCGTGGATGGAGATCGAGCGGGCCATTCTGCTGCGCATCGCGCGCGGCGAATACGTTCCGGGCCAGAAAATCCCGACGTGCGAGGCGCTGGCGGTGGAACTCGGCGCGAACAAGAACACGGTGAGCAAGGCCTACCGCTCGCTCGCTCAGCGCGGGTACTTGCTCACCCGGGCCGGATTCGGCACGTTCATCGGCAAGCGGTCGGTGCGCGCATCCCCCGACCGGGCGCTCGATGGCATCACGGGACTGCTCGCGCTCGCGGCACAGGAGGCCAAACTGTCGGGCCTGCGCGAGCCCCAGTTCCGAAAGTTCATCGACGATGTCGTGGCACAGGCCTACGGCAGCGCCGGGCCGCGGATCGGATTCATCGAGTGCAATCGGCGCGACGCGACGGTGCTGAGCCGCGACCTGCAACTCGCGGTCTCCCATCCGATCGAGCCCTTGCTGATCGACGCGGTCGTGCAGGACCCCCGCCGGTTTCTCGCCGACTACAGCATTCTCGCCGTCAACATCACGCACCTCGCCGCCGTGGAGGCAGCGCTCGGGCCGCACGGCGGAAATCGCGGCCATGCCGAGGTGCTCGGCATGCACATCCCGATCGATCCCGACAGCCTGATGCAGGTCGCGCGGCTGCGTGCGGGCACGCGAGTCGGCATCGTCTGCGATCTGAAGCAGACGCTGCTGTCGCTGACCGGGATGGTCGACGGCTACAACCCGGGTCTGCGCGTCGCCGGCTGTCTGACGCGCGAGCGTGCCGCGATCCGCAAGCTGCTCGAATCGAGCGACGTGCTGCTCGTCACGCCGTCGGCCGCGGAGAGGATGCCGGCCGCCGATTCGCAGGTACCGATCGTCACGCTTGCTTTCCGCCCGGACGCGCGCTCCGTGGAAAAACTGACCGCATTGATCTCGCAGCGCATGCCGGTGGCGGCTCCACGCGCGTTGTACGCCGCGGCGCCGCCCTCCGGCGCAGATCGCCGGTAATCCGACCGGCATTTCAGTCCGGCAATCCCCGGCCGCAACGACTCATCCCACCAAGGAGATAGATCATGAAGCCAAGGCAATTGCTTTCCATCGCGACCGTTCTGCTGCTCGCGCCGGTTGTCGCGCATGCCCAGTCGGACACCTCGACGCTCACGAAGGTGAAGAAAGAGGGTGTGATGAAGGTCTGCTACGCCCAGGGCTCGCCAGAGTCGTACAAGGACCCGAAGACGGGAGAGTGGCTCGGCGTGTTCGTCGAGCTCGCCAACGAGCTCGCGACGTGGATGAAGGTGAAGATCCAGCCGGTCGAGGTGCAGTGGAACACGGCCGTGCTGGCGCTGAAGCGCGGCGACTGCGATTTCTTCGGCAGCAGCTTCGTCTACAACGCGCCGCGGGCGATGGAAGTGAGCTTCGTGACGCCGTTTCGCGCCAAGGGCCTGAACGCGATCATCCGCAAGGACAGCAAGAAGAACCTGAAGGAGATCTCGGATCTGAACAATCCGAACGTCACGATTGCGGTCGGCCTCGGCTCGCGGGAGTACGAGACGGGCAAACGGCTATTTCCGAAAGCGAAGTTCCTCGCGCTGCAGATCCAATCCGACGTGGAGACGCTGCCGCCCACGCAGCGCGGAGATTCCGACGTGACGATCCTGCCGATCATCAACATCAACTGGTGGCTGCAGGTTCCGGAGAACGCGGCATGGGGCAAGATGGCATTCCCGGGCCAGGACTTCGGCAATGCGCCCGTCGGCTGGGCCGTGCGCTACGGCGACCAGGAATGGAAGGACTTCCTCGACCAGTACGTGCGCTGGGTGGCCGCTAACGATCTCGTCAAGCACACGTACGACGAATACATGGCGAAGACGAATCCGTTTGCCAAGAAGTAGCGATTCGAAACGCGACGCTCACGTCGAACGGGCTGGCGGCGTTGCAGCATGCCGTGCGGCCCATCGCATCGGGAAATGTTAGGAGCGCCTTGTGTCGCTGACGCGCCTTTGGCAGGTTTTCTCGGAGTATCACGACGTCCTCCTGTCCGGCATCTGGGTGACGGTGACGTTGTCGGTGCTCGCGATGCTCATCGCGATCGTCGCGGGGCTCGTGGCGTGCCTCGGCACGCTCGCCAGGAGCCGGATCGTTCGCGCGCCAGCGATCTTCTACGTCGAGTTCTGTCGCAATACGCCCATACTGGTGCAGCTCGTCTGGGTCCACTATGCGCTGCCGGAAATCGTCGGCTTCAAGTTCGACGCGTTCACCAGCTCGCTCATCGCGCTGGCGCTGCAATCGAGCGGCTACCTGGCCGAGGAATACCGCGCGGGCATCGAATCCATCGACAAAGGACAGATCGAGGCGGCGCAATCGCTGGGAATGACGTATGCCAGGCTGATGCGGCGGATCGTGATCCCGCAGGCATTCATCCGCATGCTGCCCGGCATCCTCAACCAGTACGTGATCTGCTTCAAGTCGACGAGCATCGTGTCGATCATCGCCGTCCCCGACCTCATGTACCAGGCCGGCCTGATCGTGAGTGCGACGTTCCTGCCGATGCCCGTGTACACGGCGGTTGCCTTGACTTATTTCGTCCTCGTGTTCGTCGTGTCGACGGCGGTGCGCCACCTGTCGCGCAAGCTGCCCACCGGGGCAAGTTATTTTCAGACCCACCAGCATGCCATCGCCTGAGCCGCTCATTCGCCTCGACGGCGTTCACAAGCGCTTCGGCGCGCTCGAGGTCCTGCGGGGAGTCGACCTTGTCGTTCCGCCAAGCGCGACGATGGCAATCATCGGTCCGAGCGGCTCGGGCAAGAGCACGCTCGTCCGCTGCATCAATTACCTCGAGCGCATCCAGGGCGGGACGATCAGCGTCGGCGACGTCCGGATCTCGGCGGCAGGCGTCGAGCGCGGGAACGGGCGGCTGTCCGGCCGCGAGATCGCTCGTTACCGCACCGGAATCGGCATGGTGTCGCAATCGTTCAACCTGTTCCCCCACCTGACGGTCCTCGGCAACATCATCGAGGCGCCGACAGGCGTGCTCGGGTGGGACCGGAAGGACGCGATCGAGCGGGCCCGTGCGCTGCTTCGCAAGGTGAACCTCGAGGACAAGGCGGGCTCGTATCCCGCGACCTTGTCGGGCGGGCAGCAGCAGCGCGTCGCGATCGTGCGCTCGCTGATCATGGATCCCAAGATCATGCTGTTCGACGAGCCGACGTCGGCGCTCGATCCCGAGCTCACGGGGGAAGTGCTCCGGGTGATTCGCGATCTCGCGATCGGCGGACGCACCGCCATCATCGTGACGCACGAGCTGCGCTTCGCGCGCGAGGTGTCGACGCACGTCGTTTTCATGGAGGCAGGCGGCATCGTCGAACAGGGCCCGCCCGAGCAGGTTCTGGGAAAACCCCGCGAGGCGCGCACGCGGTCCTTCATCGGCGGTATCTTCGGCTGAACTCCTCCGGGTACTGAGTCGGGCATGGCGACGATCGAGCGCCGTCGCCGTGTTGCGCGAACGCGGCGTGCGGCGAAGAAACCTTTAAAATTGCGGGTTCACGAAAAACTCTGCAACGAGCCTGACGCCATGACCGACACCGCAACGTCCACCACAGCCCGCGAAACGCACGGCTTCCAGGCCGAGGTTCGGCAACTCCTCGACCTGATGATCCATTCGCTCTACTCGAACCGCGAGATCTTCCTGCGCGAGCTGATCTCCAACGCGTCCGACGCGTGCGACAAGCTCCGCTTCGAGGCGCTCGGGAACCCGGCACTGTTCGAAAACGACGCCGCGCTCGCGATCCGCGTCGACTACGACACCGACGCTCGCACGATCGCGGTGTCGGACAACGGCATCGGCATGAACCGCGACGAGGTGATCGCCAACCTCGGCACGATCGCCAAGTCCGGCACGCGCGAATTCTTCGCGAAGCTCACGGGCGACCAGCAGAAGGACACGCACCTGATCGGCCAGTTCGGCGTGGGCTTCTACTCGTCGTTCATCGTCGCCGACCGCGTCACCGTTCGCACGCGCCGCGCCGGAGATCCGCCCGCAGCCGGCGTGCAGTGGGAATCGGACGGCGGCGGCGCTTTCGACATCGCGCCGCTCGAGCGCGCGGCGCGCGGCACCGAGATCACGCTGCACCTGCGCGAGGGCCAGGAGGATCTCGCGTCGGGCACGAAGCTGCGATCGATCATTCGCAAATACTCGGACCACATCGCGCAGCCGATCCGGATGAAGAAGGAGGAGTGGAAGGACGGCGCGCAGCACAAGACGGACGAGGACGAGACGGTCAACCAGGCATCGGCCTTGTGGGCGCGTCCGAAGAGCGAGATCACCGACGAGCAGTACCGCGAGTTCTACAAGCACGTCGGTCACGACTTCGACGACCCGCTCGCGTGGATCCACGCCCGCGTCGAGGGCCGGCAGGAATACACGGAGCTGCTGTACGTTCCCGCGCACGCGCCGTTCGACCTGTGGGACCGCAACGCGCGCCACGGCATCCGCCTCTACATCCGGCGCGTGTTCGTGATGGACGACGCCGAGCAGCTGCTGCCGACGTACCTGCGCTTCGTCCGCGGCATCGTCGACTCGAACGACCTGCCGCTCAACGTCTCGCGCGAGATCCTGCAGGAGTCGCGCGACATCGAAGCGATCCGCGCCGGATGCACGCGCAAGATTCTCGACCTGCTGCAAAGCATCGCCTCGAACGAACAGGAGAAGTACGCGACGTTCTGGCGCGAGTTCGGAGCCGTGCTGAAGGAAGGCGTCGGCGAGGACCACGCCAACAAGGACAGGATCGCGGCGCTCGCGCGCTTCGCGTCGACGCATTCCGGCACGGCCGACCAGACCGTTTCGCTAGCCGACTACGTCGGGCGCATGAAGGAGGGACAGGAGCGGATCTACTACGTCACGGCCGAGTCGTACAACGCCGCGCGCTCGAGCCCGCACCTCGAAGTCTTCCGCCGCAAGGGCATCGAGGTGCTCCTTTTGTCCGATCGCGTCGACGAATGGTTCGCGAGCCACGTCACCGAGTTCGACGGCAAGCCGCTCGCATCCGTTGCGCGAGGCGGACTCGACCTCGGCAAGCTCGAGGACGAGGCCGAGCAGAAGGCGGGCGAAGCCGAGGCGGGCGAGGCGAAGGACGTCGTCGACAGGATTCGCAGGAGCCTCGGCGAGCGCGTCAAGGACGTCCGCGTCACGCGGCGTCTCACCGATTCACCCGCGTGCCTCGTCGCCGACGAGCACGACATGAGCGGGAACCTCGCACGGATGCTGAAGGCCGCGGGTCAGCAGGTGCCGGCCGCGAAGCCGATCCTCGAGATCAACCCGAAGCATCCGGTCGTCGAGCGGCTCAAGGGCGAGGAGCGCCATTTCGACGACTGGGCGAATGTGCTGTTCGACCAGGCGGTGCTGGCCGAGGGCGGACAGCTCGACGATCCGGCCGGGTTCGTGCGCCGGATCAACCAGTTGATGCTGGAGCTGGACGGCGGGAGATCGTCGGCTTCGGCGTGATCCGACGGGCCGCGCCAGCGGCGCGCGCAATGGTTACGGCGACGCCATTTTCGGCAGCCGGTGCGAGATGCCCTTGTGGCAGTCGATGCACGTCCGCTGCTTGTCCGCCAGGAACGTCGAGTGCGCCTGCGCCGCGCGCGGGCTCTGCCGCGTGAAGTCCATGTAGTCGAAGCCGTGGCAGTTGCGGCACTCGAGCGAATCGTTCGCCTTGAGGCGCGCCCACTCGTGCTGCGCGAGCTCGAGGCGCTTCTCCTCGAACTTCTCGCGCGTGTTGATCGTGCCGAAGATCTTGCCCCAAACTTCCTTCGACGCCTGCATCTTGCGCGCGATCTTGTCGGTCCAGTCGTGCGGCACGTGGCAGTCCGGGCATTTCGCGCGCACGCCGCTGCGGTTGGTGAAGTGGATCGTGGTCTTGAGCTCCTCGTATACGTTGTCGCGCATCTCGTGACAGCCGATGCAGAAGGGCTCGGTGTTGGTGAGCTCGAGCGCCGTGTTGAAACCGCCCCAGAATACGACGCCCGCGATGAACCCGCCCACCGTCAGGAAGCCGAGGCTGAAATACGCGCTCGGCCGGCGCATGACCGTCCAGTAGCGCCGCAACAGCGCGAGCAGCCGCTTCACGCGGCGCTCACTTCTTCTTCGGCGCCGCGGCGCCGGCCTTGGCGGCCGCTCGCGAGATCGCCTCGAAATCCTGGTAGGCGTTGTCCACCAGCGGCTTCACTTCGTCCTGGGGGACGTGGCATTGCGTGCAGAAATAGCGGCGCGGCGAGATGTCGCCGCGCAGCGTGCCGTCGCGATCCATGTAGTGGGTCGCGGGCGTCGGAATGGCCTGCGTTTCCTCGATCCGGGTGCGGGAATGGCACCCGAGGCAGCGGTTCGCGTTGCGATCGACCTGGTAGCCGTCGATGCGATGCGGGATCGTCGGCGGCTGCATCGCGAACGCGCGGTTGCGCCGGACGTCCTTGTTCTCCTGGTTCGCGAGCGGTGGCGGGCGCGGCTCGTCCTCGAGCGACGTGTTGCCGCGCATCGCGTCGGAGAGCGGTGCGGCCGGCGACGCGGGCGCGAAGGCGACCAGGAGCAGGCAGAGCAGGGCGGCGCGCATGGGTGGGGTCCTGGGCGGTCCTTGCGTTCAGACCTTGACGATCTTCACGGCGCACTTCTTGAAATCGGTCTGCAGCGAGATCGGGTCGGTAGCGTCGAGCGTCACCTTGTTGACGATCTGGCTCGCGTCGAACCACGGCATGAACACGAGCCCGCGTGGCACCTTGTTGCGTCCCCGCGTCTCGACGCGCGTGCGGCACTCGCCCCGGCGCGACACGACGCGCACCTCGCTGCCGCGGCGCACGCCGAGCGCCTGCGCGTCATCGGCGTGCATGTACAGCACCGCATTGGGGAACGATCGGTAAAGCTCGGGCACGCGGCGTGTCATCGATCCCGAGTGCCAGTGCTCGAGCACGCGGCCGGTCGAAAACCAGAACGGGTATTCCTTGTCCGGTGCTTCCGCGGCAGGCTCGTACGGAAGCGCGTAGATGTACGCACGGTTGTCCGGGTTGCCGTAGAACTGGTAGCCGGTGCCCGCCTTCACGTACGGGTCGCTGCCTTCGCGGAAGCGCCAGCGCGTCTCCTTGCCGTCGACGACCGGCCAGCGCAGCCCGCGCTCCTCGTGATAGCGATCGAACGGCGCGAGGTCGTGGCCGTGGCCGCGGCCGAACTCGGCGTATTCCTCGAACAGGCCCTTCTGAAGGTAGAAGCCGAAGTCCTTCGCCTCCGCGTTCGCGTAGCCGGCGTCGACGTCCGAAAGCGGATACTTGTCGACCTTGCCGTTGCGGAAGAGCACGTCGTACAGCGTCTTGCCCTTGACCTCCGGCTTCTTCGCGATCAGGTCGGCCGGCCACACCTCCTCGATCTTGAAGCGCTTCGAAAACTCGACGAGCTGCCACAGATCGGAGCGTGATTCGCCCGGCGCGTCGACGAGCTGGTGCCAGAACTGCGTGCGCCGCTCGGCGTTGCCGTAGGCGCCTTCCTTCTCGACCCACATCGCCGTGGGCAGCACGAGGTCGGCCGCGAGCGTCGTGACGGTCGGATAGGCGTCCGACACGACGATGAAGTTGGCGGGATTGCGATAGCCGGGCAGGCCCTCCTCCATCATGTTGGGCGCAGCCTGCATGTTGTTGTTGACCTGCACCCAGTACGCATTGAGCTTGCCGTCCTTCAGCATCCGGTTCTGCAGCACCGCGTGATAACCGTTCTTGTCGGGGATCGTTCCCGCCGGCAGGTTCCAGATCGCCTCCGTCTTCGCGCGATGCTCCGGATTGACGACGACCATGTCGGCCGGCAGCCGGTGCGAGAACGTGCCGACTTCGCGCGCGGTGCCGCAGGCCGACGGCTGGCCGGTCAACGAGAACGGGCTGTTGCCGGGGGTGGCGATCTTGCCCGTCAACAGATGCAGGTTGTAGACGAGCTGGTTCGCCCACACGCCGCGCGTGTGCTGGTTGAAACCCATCGTCCAGAACGACGTCACCTTGATCTTCGGGTCGGCATAGAGCTCGGCGAGGCGGTCGAGCTTGTCCTTCGGCACGCCCGAAAGCTTGGTCACGTAATCGGCGTCGTAGCGCGCGACGAACTTCGCGTATTCGTCAAACGTCATCGGCTTGGCGCCGCCGGCATCCGCCGCGTTCTTCGCCGCCTTCTGCAGTGCGTGCTCCGGACGCAGGCCGTAGCCGATGTCGGTGTTGCCGAGCTTGAACGCCGTGTGCTTGTCGACGAAGTCGCGGTTCACGCGGTTGTTGCGAATGATGTAGTTGGCGATGTAGTTGGCGACTGCAAGATCGCTCTGCGGCGTGAAAATGATGGGCAGCGTCGCGAGGTCGAAGCAGCGGTGCTCGAACACGGATAGCACCGCAACCTTCGTGGCCGGCGCGCTCAGGCAGCGGTCGGTGACGCGCGACCACAGCACCGGATGCATCTCCGCCATGTTCGAGCCCCACAGCACGAACGCGTCGGCCGCCTCGATGTCGTCGTAGCAGCCCATCGGCTCGTCGATGCCGAACGTGCGCATGAACGCGGCCACCGCGCTCGCCATGCAGTGACGCGCGTTGGGATCGATGTTGTTCGTGCGAAACCCGCCCTTGAAGAGCTTCGAGGCGGCGTAGCCTTCCCACACAGTCCATTGCCCCGAGCCGAACATGCCGACGGCGGTGGGCCCCTTCTCGCGCAGCACTCGCTTCCATTGCTCGGCCATCACGTCGAACGCCTGATTCCATGACACCGGCGTGAATTCGCCGTTCTTGTCGTAGCGGCCTTCCTTCATCCGCAGCAGGGGCGTGGTGAGGCGGTCGGCGCCGTACATGATCTTCGCGAGAAAGTACCCCTTGACGCAGTTGATTCCGCGATTCACCTCCGAGCGCGCGTCGGCCTCGGTGGCGACGACGCGGCCGTCCTTGACGCCGACGCTGACGCCGCAGCCGGTGCCGCAGAATCGGCACGGAGCCTTCGACCATTTGAGCTTCGACGCATCGGCTTCCCCGACGAAGCTCTGGCTGCTCGCCGGCAGCGGAAGAGCGGTGGACGAAGCCGCGGTGGCCGCGGCGCTGCGTTTCAGGAAGTCGCGGCGCGATACCGTCATCGTCGAGTCTCTGCCTTGGTGATGGTGCAAACGCGAAGGGGCTGCTTCAGCCGGCCGGCGGGCCGGCAACGAGCTGATACATCCATACGACGAACCCGTACCCGCCGACGATCATCACGGCGAGAACCGGCGCCATGACGATCGTGAAGAACAGGAAGCTGCGCAGCTCTTCGGTGCGCGTCGAGGGTGGAGCGCTGTCGTCAGGGGGACGCATCGTTTGTCGCGAGTTTTGCAAGGACGGGTTGCGTGATGGAGACCGCAATAGCTTAGCAAGCTTTTGCGGTCGCAGAGCAATCCGGCCTGCTGGCGATGCGCGCTTTACGGTTGCGAGATGCCTGAAAGCGCCTCGGCGGCGGGCTCGATGTCGGCGCTGTCCACGGCAAAGTCGCCGAGCGACACGATGCCGACGAGCCTCTTGTCGCGATCGAGGACGGGCAGCCTCCGCACCTGGCGCTCGCTCATGATCGCGGCCGCCTGCTCGACGGAATCGTCTTCGTACGCCCAGCAGATGCCCTCGGACATCACCTCGCGAACCGTCGTGGCCGGGCCCTTGTCGTCGGCGATCGCGCGGATGGCGATGTCGCGATCCGAGATGGCGCCGATCATCCGGTCGTTCTCGGCGACGGGGAGCATGCCGAAGTCGCCGTCTCGCATTTGCTGCGCCGCTTCGCGGATCGTGCTGTCCGGCGCCACAAGCTTCACGTCGCGGCTCATCACGTCCTTCAGTCGTTGCATGGCCATCTCCTTTGGGGGTTGGTGCTGCACCCGGTTCGACCGGGTCCGGGAGGAGGCGTTCGCGGGCGGTTTTGGCTGGAGACCGTTTGGAGCTAGACTCTGCGCGCTGTCAATCCAATACCAGGAGGAGACCGATGGACCGTCGTAAATTTCTGGTGCGCGGCACGCTGGCCGCGGGCGGCGCCGCCGCCGTCACGCAGGCGATCGCGCAGGCGCCTGCATTGCCGCAGATTCGCTGGCGCTGTGCGTCGAGCTTCCCCAAGAGCCTCGACACGATCTACGGGGGCGGCGAAGTCGTCGCGAAGCGCGTCGAGCAGCTCACCGGCGGCAAGTTCCAGATCCGCGTGTTCGCCGCGGGCGAGATCGTCCCGGCGTTCGGCGTCGTCGACGCCATCCAGCAGGGCACGATCGAATGCGCGCACACGGCGAGCTATTACTTCGTCGGCAAGAACAAGGCGTTCGCGTTCGATACGACGCTGCCGTTCGGCCTGAACCAGCGCCAGCAGAACGCCTGGATTTATTACGGCGGCGGCCTCGAGCTCGTCCGGGAGTTCTTCAAGGATTTCGGCATCATCTCGTTTCCCGCCGGCAACACCGGCGTCCAGATGGGCGGCTGGTGGCGCAAGGAGGTGACGACCGTCAACGACCTGAAGGGCGCGAAGATGCGCATCGCGGGGCTTGGCGGCGAAGTGATGGCGCGTCTCGGCGCAGTGCCGCAGCAGATCGCGGGCGGCGACATCTATCCAGCGCTCGAGCGCGGCGCGATCGACTCGGCGGAGTGGGTCGGCCCGTACGACGACGAGAAGCTCGGCTTCTACAAGGTTGCCCCCCACTATTATTTCCCCGGCTGGTGGGAGAGCAACTCGATGTACTCGTTCTATGTGAACCTCAAGGAATGGGAGAAGCTGCCCAAGGAGTACCAGGCGGCGATCGAGGCGGCCGCGTACGAGGCGAACATCGACATGATGGCGAAGTACGACTTCAAGAACCTGGCCGCGCTGCAGCGGCTCGTCAAGAACGGCGTCAAGCTGCACGCGTTCTCCGACGAGATCATGCGCGCCGCGCTCAAGGCGTCGTACGAGCTCTACGAGGAGGAGGCCGGCAAGAATCCCGCGTGGAAGAAGATCTACGAGCCGTGGAAGCAGTTCCGCGGCGAGGAGTTCCTGTGGCACCGCGCGGCCGAGTTCACCTACGAGCAGTTCGCGTACAGCCACCCGTTCGGCAAGTAGCCCGCCGTCACTTTCCCTTCAGCAGTCGCTCGAGCTCCGCGCCGGGGTCTTCCGCCTTCCCCGGCGCGCCGTCCGGGTCCGCGCCGGGTGAAGGCGCCGGTCCCTTGAACCCGCCCTCGATCTGGCGCCGCAGTTCCTCGGCGCCCGAGCCCTTGAGCGTGCCCGGCGCCTCGTGGACGTTGCCCGTGACGATGCGCGGAAACGCGATCACGATCGCGACCATCAGGACCTGGATGCAGACGAACGGAATCGCGCCCCAGTAGATCTGGCTGGTGCGCACGCGGGGCGGCGCGACGCTGCGCAGATAGAACAGCGCGAACCCGAACGGCGGATGCAGGAACGACGTCTGCATGTTGACCGCGAGCAGCACGCCGAACCACACGAGATCGATCCCGAGCTTCTGCGCGACCGGCGCGAGCAGCGGCACCATGATGAACGCGATCTCGAAGTAATCAAGGAAGAACGCGAGCAGGAAGATCATCACGTTGACGACGATCAGGAAGCCGAGCGCGCCGCCCGGCACGCTCGTCAGCAGATGCTCGACCCACAGGTCGCCGTCCATCCCGCGGAAGACCAGGCTGAACACCGTCGACCCGACGAGGATGAACATGACGAAGCTCGTCATCGTCGCCGTCGACTCGATCGCCTGGCGCAGCAGGTTGAACGACAGCTTGCGCTTCATCAGCGCCATGATGATGGCGCCGCTCGCGCCCATCGCGCCGCCTTCGGTGGGCGTCGCCACGCCGAGGAAGATCGTTCCCAGCACGAGGAAGATCAGCACGAGCGGCGGAATCATCGACGTGAACACCTTGCCGACCAGCTTCGCGCCGTACAGCGTGCGCGCCTCGGGCGGACACCCGGGCGCAGCGCTCGGCTTGACGATCGACACGATCGCCACCCACACGCCGTAAAGGGCGGCGAGCGAGAGACCCGGAATCAGCGCGCCCTCGTAGAAATCCCCGACCGACGCCCCCATCTGGTCGGCGAGCACGATCAGCACAAGGCTCGGCGGGATGATCTGGGCAAGCGTCCCCGACGCGGCGATGACGCCGCTCGACAGCCAGTTCGCATAGCCGTAACGCATCATCACCGGCAGCGAGATCAGGCCCATCGCCAGCACCGACGCTGCGACGACGCCGGTCGTCGCCGCGAGCAGCGCACCGACGAAGATCACCGCGTAGGCGACGCCGCCGCGGACCGATCCGAACAGCTGCCCCACGGTGTCGAGCAACTCCTCGGCCATGCCGCTGCGCTCGAGGATCAGCCCCATGAACGTGAAGAAGGGGATCGCGAGCAGCGTCGAGTTGCTCATGATCCCGAGCACGCGCTCGGGCAGCGCCTGCAGCAGCGCGGGCTCGATGTTGCCGTGGGCGATGCCGATCAGGCCGAAGAGGAGGCCGTTGGCGGCGAGCGAGAACGCGACCGGATAGCCGAGCAGCAGGAAGACGACGAGCCCCGCGAACATAAGCGGCGCCATCAGCTCGAACGGCATCAGGCGCAGCTCACCGAAACGAGTGAGCGAGCGCGACCGCCGACGCCGCGGAGCGCGGCCTCAGGTCGCATGCGCCTTCTTCTCGAACTCGCTGGCCGGAATCAGACCCTTCAGGAATGCGAACCGCTTGATGACTTCCGAGATCGCCTGCAGCCCCAGCAGGCCGAATGCGATCGGGATCAGCAAGCGCACCGGCCAGCGGATCAACCCTCCGGGATCCGACGAGTACTCCTGGATCGCGTACGAGTTGACGAGCGACGGCCAGCTCAGCCAGCCGATGATGACGACGGTCGGCAGCAGGAAGAACAGCCCGCCGAGGATGTCGATCCAGGCCTGGGCCTTCGGCGACAGCTTGCTGTTGAGCACGTCGATCCGCACGTGGTCGTTGCGCTGCAGCGCATAAGCGGCGACGAGGAGAAACACCGCGGAATTGAAATACCACTGCAGCTCGAGCCATGCGTTCGAGCCGATATTGAGCGCATAGCGCGCAACGGCGTTGGCCGTGCAGACGATGACTGCAGCGAGGCCGAGCCACGCGACCGCCTTGCCGGTCCGCGCGTTGACGTCGTCGATGAAGCGGGCAAAACGGAGAAGCGCGTGCATGGGGGGCCGGACGGGGCGGTTGCGGCCGCGCTAGTGTGTCCAATCGTCCGCGAAAACGCAAACCGAATCGCTCACGAGGGTGGTTTCACGCGCGCACGGTACACTCGGCGCAGGATTTGTATCGCGGAATTCTCGAACCGATGACATTGGACAATGCCCCCTGGGGCATGCGGGGCATGGCGGCGGCGCCGCATTCGCTCGCCGCCGAATCGGCGATCGGCGTTTTGCGCGACGGCGGCAACGCGATCGAGGCGATGGTGGCGGCCGCGGCGGCGATCGCCGTTGTCTACCCCCACATGAACTCGATCGGCGGCGACGCGTTCTGGCTGATTCACGTACCGGGCGAATCGCCGCGCGCCATCGACGCCTCCGGCGCGGCCGGCGCCCGCGCGAGCGTGGGCCTGTACCGGGAACAGGGACACGCCACGATCCCGTTTCGCGGCGGCATCGCCGCCAACACGGTCGCGGGCACGCTGTCGGGCTGGTCGCTGGCGCTCGACTACAGCAGGGAAGCGCTGGCTGGCAAGCTCCCGCTTTCGCGCCTGCTCGCCGACGCAATCCACTACGCGCGGCACGGGATCCCGGTCACTAGAAGCCAGCACGCGACGACCGCGGCCAAGCTCGACGGGCTGCGGGACCAGCCGGGCTTCGCCGAGACGTTCACCGTGAACGGCGCGGTGCCGCGCGTCGGCTCGCTGTTCTGCCAGCCGCGAATGGCCGGGACGTTGCAGCAGCTCGTGGCGGCGGGTCTCGACGATTTCTATCGCGGCGATCTCGCCCGCTCCATCGTGCGCGACCTCTCGGCTTGCGGCAGCCCGCTCACCGCCGAGGATTTGCGAAGCCACCGCGCGCAGTGGCGCAAGCCGCTCGCGCTCGCGCATTCGCACGGCACTCTCTACAACCTGCCGCCGCCCACGCAGGGACTCGTGTCGCTGCTGATACTCGGCATCCTCGACGCGCTCGACATCGGCGCGACCGATCCCGGAGGCGCCGACTACGTGCACCTGTGCGTCGAAGCGGTGAAGCAGGCGTTCGGAGTGCGCGACCGGCACGTCACCGATCCCGCCTACATGTCGGTGGACGCGCAGGAACTGCTCGCGCCGGCCGCGGTCGAGGCACTCGCGGCGCGGATCGACCGCACGAAGGCGGCGCCCTGGGGTGCGGGCCGCGGACCCGCCGATACGATCTGGATGGGCGTGATCGACGGCGCCGGGCGCGCGGTCAGCTTCATCCAGAGCCTGTACCACGAATACGGCGCGGGCATCGTGCTGCGCGAATCCGGCATCAACTGGCAGAACCGCGGCTGCAGCTTCTCGCTCGAAGAAGCCGCGCTCAACGTGCTGCGTCCCGGGCGCAAACCGTTTCACACGCTGAACCCGGCGCTGGCGCTCCTCGGCAACGGCACCACGATGGTCTACGGCAACATGGGCGGCGACGGCCAACCGCAAACGCAAAGCGCCATCTTCACGCGCTGCGCGGTTTTCGGCATGAGCCCGCGGGCGGCGATTGCTGCGCCGCGGTGGCTGCTCGGCCGCACGTGGGGCCAGACGAGCGACACGCTGAAGCTCGAAGCGCGCTTTCCTGCCGCGGTCATCGACGAGTTGCAGGCGCGCGGCCACGACGTCGAGGTGCTGGCGGACTACGACGAAGCGGTCGGCCACGCGGGCGCGATCCTGCGTGACGCCAACGGTGTGCTGCAGGGCGGCAGCGATCCCCGTTCCGACGGCGGCGTCGCGGCCTGGTAGCCCCGCTGCGGGCATCCCGCTGCGGTAACGCGACTGCGGTATCCCCGTAGGCGCTATTCCTATCCCGTGGTGCGGATTGTATTTTCGTCGCGAAGGGTTTTCCGGGCGCGGTCGTCATCTTCTTTCGGCACCGTCCGTCGCTGGCCGACATGCGGTCATAGGCATTCTGCCGGCAGGGTCAAAGCACCCGGGTCGCGCGGAGCCGGGGTCCCGGTTGTCCGAGTTCAGAACTCGGCGCAAGGGCAAGCGCCGCTGCGCGTCGCGTCGTTCGCCGGCGATGCGTCCATGGAACAAACAACGACGTACGAGAGTACTTGGAATACGGCAAATGTGTTGCGCGAATGGCGCGGTGTGACGTGCGCCAGCGTGATTGACGACGAATCGCTGGCAACGACATCCGTCGATTGCTGACAATATATGCATGCGCGAAAACCGTGCGTTGCGAGGTCAACCTGCACTGCGTGGCATGCGTTATGCAGCAGTGAACGCACCCGGAACGCTGTCGTGCCCCGTCGGGGTCCTTCCGCTGCATGGCCGCGCGCTCCGAACGCCACCGCCACGCCTTTTCTGTGACGATGGCCGCGTCAAGAGGGTTTTTGCAGGCAGTCCCAAAAATACCAAGCTGTCAGTCGTCGCAACGCCGAATTTCGGCAACAAGCGACGCCTGTCCGGCACATGCCTGGTTCGCAATCTTTTTTGGGATAGACGATGGCTACGGTTCTCGAGCAGTACCGGTCGAACTACTCCGCCACCCAGGCGGAAGAAATGGGCATCGAGGAGTTCCTCGACCTCTGCCGGCGCGAGCCGGCAACCTACGCGAGCGCTGCCGAGCGGATGATCGCCGGTATCGGCGAGCCCGAGCTCGTCGATACGCGTAACGACCAGCGGCTGGGCCGCATCTTCGGCAATCGCGTGATCCGCCGGTACCCGGCTTTTCGCGAGTTCTACGGGATGGAAGACGCGATCGAGCAAATCGTCGCGTTCTTCAAGCACGCGGCCCAGGGACTCGAGGAAAGGAAGCAGATCCTCTACCTGCTCGGACCCGTCGGCGGCGGCAAGTCGTCGATTGCCGAGCGGCTCAAGGCGGTGATGGAATCGCGCCCGATCTACGTGCTCAAGGGCTCGCCGGTCAACGAGACGCCGCTTGGCCTGTTCGTGCCCGAGCGCTACGGCGCCTCGCTGGAAAAGGAGTACGGCATTCCGCGCCGGTACCTGACCGGCATCATGTCGCCGTGGGCGATCAAGCGCCTGCAGGAATTCGAAGGCGACCTGTCGAAGTTCCGCGTCGTGCGCATCCAGCCGTCGGTGCTGCGCCAGATCGCGATCACCAAAACCGAGCCGGGCGACGAGAACAACCAGGACATCTCGTCGCTGGTCGGCAAGGTGGACATCCGCAAGCTCGAGAGCCTCTCGCAGAACGACCCCGACGCGTATAGCTATTCAGGCGGCCTGTGCCTCGCCAACCAGGGGCTGCTCGAGTTCGTCGAGATGTTCAAGGCGCCGATCAAGATGCTGCACCCGCTGCTGACGGCGACGCAGGAAGGCAATTTCAAGGGCACGGAAGGCTTCTCCGCCATCCCGTTCAACGGGCTGATCATCGCGCACTCGAACGAATCCGAGTGGCACACGTTCCGCAACAACAAGAACAACGAGGCGTTCCTCGACCGGATCTTCATCGTCAAGGTGCCTTATTGCCTGCGCGTGTCGGAGGAAGTGAAGATCTACGACAAGCTGCTCGCGAACTCGTCGCTGTCCGGCGCGCCGTGCGCGCCCGGCACGCTCGACATGATGGCGCAGTTCTCGGTCTTGACTCGGCTCAAGGAACCCGAGAACTCGAGCATCTATTCTAAGATGCGTGTGTACGACGGCGAGACGCTGAAGGACGTCGACCCGAAGGCGAAGACGCTGCAGGAATACCGCGACTACTCCGGACCCGACGAGGGCATGACCGGCATGTCGACGCGCTTCGCGTACAAGATCCTGTCGGCGGTCTTCAATTACGACCAGACCGAGATCGCAGCGAACCCGGTGCATCTGATGTACGTACTCGAGCAGCGGCTGGCGCGCGAGGATCTGCCGGACGAGATCCGGCGGCGCTGCGTCGAGCACATCAAGGGTTATCTGGCGCCGCGCTACGCCGAGTTCATCGGCAAGGAAATTCAGACTGCGTATCTCGAATCGTATTCGGAATACGGTCAGAACATATTCGACCGCTACGTTACCTACGCCGACTGCTGGATTCAGGAAGAGGACTACCGCGATCCGGAGACCGGCGAGAGCTTCGACCGGGCGGCGCTGAACGCCGAGCTCGAGAAGATCGAGAAGCCGGCGGGCATTGCCAACCCGAAGGATTTTCGCAACGAGATCGTCAACTTCGTGCTGCGTGCGCGCGCCAACAACAACGGCCGCAACCCGGCGTGGAGCAGCTACGAGAAGCTGCGCGAGGTGATCGAGAAGAAGATGTTCAGCAACACGGAGGACCTGCTGCCGGTCATCTCGTTCAACGCCAAGGCGTCGGCCGACGAGAAGGAGAAGCACCAGAACTTCGTCGCGCGGATGGTCGCGAAAGGCTACACCGAGAAGCAGGTGCGGCTGCTCGCCGAGTGGTACCTGCGCGTGCACAAGTCCTCGTAACGGCATCGGCAACGACGGAGATCTCTTAGATGCTGAACCTGATCGACCGCCGACCCAGCAGCCGCGGCAAGAGCGCCGTCAACCGCGAGCGCTTCCTGCGCCGCTACAAGTCGCACATCCAGGACGCCGTCAAGAAGATGGTGGGCGAGCGGCACCTCGCCGACATGGAGCAGGGCGGCGAGGTGCGCGTGCCGCGGAGGGACATCTCGGAGCCGACGTTCGGCTTCGGCCGCGGCGGCGACCGCGAGATCGTGCTGCCCGGCAACCGCGAGTACGTGAGCGGCGACCGCATTCCCCGGCCGCAGGGCGGCGGCGGTGGCGGCGGCAACGGGAGCGCCGGCGATGGGGACAGCGAAGACGCGTTCGTCTTCTCGCTGTCGCGCGAGGAGTTCATGCAGATCTTCTTCGACGACCTCGAGCTGCCGAACCTCGCCCGCACCGAGCTCGGGCGCACCGAGCAGAAGAGCAGCATTCGCGCGGGCTATACGCGCAGCGGCGTGCCCGCCAACCTCGCGATCGTGCGTACGCTGCGCCAGTCGCTCGCGCGGCGGATAGCGCTCGGCGGCAGCCTGACCCGCGACCTCGAGGCGCTCGAAGCGGAATTCGCCACGGCCGCGGCCCTCGGCCAGGCCGAGCAGGCTGCATTGATCTACGAGGAGCTGCAGCGCATCGTGCGCCGGCGCGGCAACCTCCCGTTCATCGACGAGCCCGACCTTCGCTACCGCAACCGCGTGTGGCGCCCGGAGCCCGTCGCCCGCGCCACGATGTTCTGCCTGATGGACGTGTCCGCGTCGATGGACGAGGACAAGAAGGACCTCGCGAAGCGCTTCTTCACGCTGCTCTACCTGTTCTTGACGCGCAAGTACGGCGAGGTGGACCTCGTGTTCATCCGCCACACCGACGACGCCGAGGAGGTCGACGAGGATACGTTCTTCCACGACACGCGCTCGGGCGGCACGGTGGTGTTCTCGGCGCTTGATCTCGCTGAAAACATCCGCGCGGCGCGGTACGCGCGCGGCTGGAACGTCTACGTGGCGCAGGCCTCCGATGGCGACGCGTTCGGTGCCGACCCGGCGCGCAGCGCGCGGTTCCTGCGCGAGAAGCTGCTGCCGGCCACGCGCTACTACGCGTATCTCGAGCTCGCCGACCCGCGCTCGAGCGAGCACGCGTCGTCGCTGTGGGCCGAGTACGAGCGGGTGGCCGAGGCGACGACCAACTTCGCGATGAAGCGGGCGTCGCAGCGCGACCAGATCTACCCGGTGTTCCGCGAGCTGTTCCGGAAGGAGAGCAACTGACATGGCGGCCATCTCGCACGGCGCCGACTGGGATTTCGACCTGCTCGAGCGTTACGACGCCGAGATCGCGAAGGTCGCGGCCGAGTTCGGGCTCGACACGTATCCGAACCAGCTCGAGATCATCACGTCCGAGCAGATGCTCGACGCGTACGCGTCCTCCGGCCTGCCGATCGGGTATCCGCACTGGTCGTACGGCAAGGAGTTCATCCGCAACGAGCAGGCTTACCGGCGCGGCATGCAGGGGCTCGCCTACGAAATCGTCATCAACTCGAGCCCGTGCATCGCGTACCTGATGGAAGAGAACACGATGACGACGCAGGCGCTCGTCATCGCGCATGCGTGCTACGGCCACAACTCGTTTTTCAAGGGCAATCACCTGTTCCGGCAGTGGACCGACGCCGAGGCGATCCTCGACTACCTGGTGTTCGCGCGCCGCTACGTCATGGAGTGCGAGGAGCGGCACGGCGCCGCCGCGGTCGAGGAGGTGATCGACGCGTGCCACGCGCTGATGGCGCATGGCGTCGACCGCTATCGCCGTCCCCCCGCGCTGACGCTCAAGGCGGAGACGGCCCGGCTCGCCGCGCGCGAGGCGCACCGCGAGCGGCAGTTCAACGACCTGTGGCGCACGCTGCCGGAGAAGGCGGCCACCGAGCAGGGCAAGGGGAGGCGGACGTTCCCGGTCGAGCCGCAGGAGAACATCCTCTACTTCGTCGAAAAGTTCTCGCCCAAGCTCGAGCCGTGGCAGCGCGAGCTCGTGCGCATCGTCCGCAAGCTCGCGCAGTACTTCCACCCGCAGGGTCAGACCAAGGTGATGAACGAGGGCTGGGCCACGTTCTGGCACTACACGATCCTGAACCGGATGCACGAGCGGGGGCTCGTCGACGACGGCTTCATGCTCGAGTTCCTGAAGAGTCACACGAACGTCATCGCGCAGCCTGCGTACGACTCCAAGTTCTACAGCGGGCTCAATCCCTACGCGCTCGGGTTCGCGATGTTCTCGGACCTGCGGCGCATCTGTGAGCGGCCGGAACCCGAGGACCGCGCGTGGTTCCCGGACATCGCCGGGAGCGACTGGCAGAAGACGCTCGATTTCGCGATGCGGAACTTCAAGGACGAGTCGTTCGTCGGCCAGTACCTGTCGCCGCGGCTGATGCGCGAATTCCACCTGTTCGCGATCGCCGACCACGCGGAGGAAGACGAGCTCGTCGTCGACTCGATCCACGACGAGCGCGGTTACAAGCGCGTGCGGAAGCTGCTGTCGCACCAGCATGCGCAGGAGATGCGCGTGCCGGACGTGCAGGTCGTGCGCTTCGACCGCGACGGCGACCGCTCGCTAACGCTGCGCCATCTGCGCCGCCGCGGCCGGCCGCTGACCGACGAAGCTGCCGAGGTGCTCGCGCACATGCGCAGGCTTTGGGGCTTCACGGTGCGCCTCGAAACCTGGGAAGAAGACGCGCGGGTCGAGAACGTCGCCGAATGCGCGGCGTGATTTCCCCAAGCTGAACGATCGCGCGGCCG
>Ga0207706_10000266_pt1 | contig 56883 bp, 60 predicted proteins | sample KBSC53metaG_FD_184318 | JGI IMG/M metagenome (GOLD analysis project Ga0207706, IMG submission 184318) | Corn rhizosphere microbial communities from Kellogg Biological Station, Michigan, USA - KBS C5-3 metaG (SPAdes) (version 2) | ecosystem: Host-associated > Plants > Roots > Rhizosphere > Soil ... | reverse complement strand
GCAGTCGGCTGCCGAGGCGGGTCATGGGCCGGCGATGCTGTGGCTGGGCCTCGCCCACGAGCAGGGGGCGGTTGTCGAGCGCAACGTCGACAAGGCCATGGCCTTCTACATGCGGGCGATGAAGGCCGGCGAGCCGATCGGCGCGGCGCACCTCGGCCGGCTGTACCGCGGTGGCTGGGGCGTGCCCGCCGATCCGCCGCGCGCGATCGCGCTGCTGACGCATGCCGCCGAGGCGGGCGTCGCGTCGGCCCAGTTCGAGCTCGCGCTGTGCTACCAGGAGGGTGAAGGCGTGCCGCAGGACATGGCGCGCTGCGTCCACTGGTACCAGCTGGCCGCGGCCCAGGGCCACGGCGCCGCGATCAACAACCTGGCCGACAAGTACGAGCACGGCACCGGCGTCGCGCAGGACATCGACAAGGCGGTGGCGCTGTACCGCCAGGCGGTCGAGCACAAGATCCATGCGGCCTGGTACAGCCTCGCGAACCTGCACGCCGAAGGGCGCGGCGTGCCGCGCGACCTGAAGGAGGCGGTGCGCCTGATGGCGCTGGCCGCGAGCCACAACTTCCTCGATGCGAAGCAGCGGCTCACGGCGCTGCGACGCGCGCTGCAGCCGGCGCAGATGGCCGAGGCCAAGCAGGCGCTGGCCGAAGCCGCGTCGCGCACGCCGCAGGCGCTGTACGAGCTGGCCGATGCGGTGCAGGACCCGGCGGTGCCGGAGTCGCTGCCGCTGGCCTTCCGCCTGTATCTCGCGGCGGCCGAGCGCGGGCTGCCCCGCGCGGTGTACCGGGTGGCCCGCCTGTACGAGGAAGGCCGGGGCACGCCGGTCGACCTGGAACAGGCACTGCACTGGATGCAGAAGGCCGCGGCCCGCAAGACGGCCGACGCCGCCGAGCGGCTCGAGGCGCTGCGCGAGTTCCTGGCCGCGCCGTCGCCGCTGCACAAGCCGTGGTGGAAGCTTTGGTGACAGGCTGCCACATTTAGCAGCAAACGACCTCGCCCCCCTGCCGGATCAAGCACTTAGGCGCGCTGCCCAGCAGCGCCCCACAGAGTTGTCCACAGCAGGCGGGGACAAGCGTCATCGCCGCGTCACATTTCCACAGGCCGGCCGCTGCGCGCGCTCTCGTAGATCGCGTCGAGGATCTCCATCACGCGCAACCCTTCCTCGGCCGGTGCCGGATGCGGCTGCTCGCGCAGGATCGCTTCGGCGAAGTCGTGCATCGCCGAGGGCGCGGCCTCGGTCGACGGATGCAGGTGCATGTCGAAGGCCGCGCCGTGCTGCTCGGTGAAGATCTCCGCGTCGAAGGTGTAGCCCTCGTTCAGGTTCTTCTGCAGCAGGCCGGCGCGGGTGCCGAACAGGCGCGTCTCCATCAGCTCGGCCTCGCGGATGTGGCCGGCCCACGAGGCCTCGAGCACGAGGCTCGCGCCGTTGTCGAAGCGGATGAAGGCGGCCGCGAGGTCTTCCACATCGAAAGGCTTGCCCGCCTGTTCCGCCGCCTGGCGCGCGATGGGGTCGTAGGTGCTGCCCATCACCCACGTGGGCTTCGGGTAGCCCATCAGCCACAGCGCGAGGTCGAGCCGGTGCACGCCCAGGTCGATCAACGGGCCACCGCCGGCCAGCGCCTTGGTGCCGAACCAGCCGCCGAAGCCGGGCATCCCCTTGCGCCGATGCCACACGCTGCGGCCGAAGTAGAACTCGCCGAACACGCCGGCATCGACCTGCGACTTCAGCGCGCGCGACTGCGCGGTGAAGCGGAACGAGAAGTTGATCATCAGCCGGCGCTCGGCGCGGCGTGCGGCCTCGAGCATCTCGCGGCCTTCGGCGGCGCTCATCGCCATCGGCTTCTCGCACAGCACGTGGCAGCCCGCGGCCAGCGCCTTCAGCGTCAGTTCCTTGTGGAACTTGTTCGGCGTGCAGATGCTGACGACATCGAGGCGCTGCGCATCGAGCATCGCCTCGGCGCTGGGGTAGCGATGCGCGATGCCGAACTGCTCGCCCACCTGCGCCAGGCGCTGCGGGTCGGTGTCGGCGATCGCCACCACGTCGGCCTGCGGGTGCTGGCGCCAGCCGTCGAGGTGCATGCGGCCGATGCCCAGGCCGACCACGCCGACCTTCAGGCGCGGCCCGCCCGCGGCGGCCGTCGCGGCGATGGCCGGCGTGCCGGCGGCTTGCTTCTGGTAGTCGGTCATTCGATGTCTTCCTGGTTCTGCGCGATGCCGACCTTGGCGAAGTTCAAGGTCTTGGGCGACAGGGTTTCGAGGGCCGGGCTCATCGGGCAGCGGTCGGGCATGTTCACGCGGGGCGCGGCCCACTGCACCGCGTTGTCGAGCACGCGCTGCACGTTGGCATCGTGGTAGGTCGGGTAGGCCTCATGGCCGGGGCGGAAGTAGAAGACGTGGCCATGGCCGCGCTCCCAGCAGCAGCCCGAGCGGAACACCTCGCCGCCTTCGAACCATGAGATGAACACGGTGGTGTCGGGCTTGGGGATGTCGAAGCGCTCGCCGTACATCTCCTCGTAGGGCAGCTCGAAATACTCGCCCAGACCGGCCGCGATCGGGTGTGACGGCTCGACGACCCAGATGCGCTCCTTCTCGTCGGCCTCGCGCCATTTGAGCGAGCAGTGGGTGCCCATCAGGCGGCGGAAGATCTTCGAGAAGTGGCCCGAGTGCAGCACGATCAGCCCCATGCCCTCGAGCACGCGGCGCTGCACGCGCTCGACCACCGCATCGCTCACCTGGTCGTGCGCCTTGTGGCCCCACCACAGCAGCACGTCGCAGCCGGCGAGGCGCTCCTCGCTCAGGCCGTGCTCGGGCTGCTCGAGCGTGGCGGTGCCCACCTCGAGCGCCGGGTTGCGGCGCAGCGCGTCGGCGATCGTCGCGTGCAAGCCGTCGGGGTAGATGGCGCGCACGGCCGCGTTCTCGCGTTCGTGCTGGAATTCGTTCCAGACGATGACAGAAATCTTGGGTGGCATGATGATGCGTGAAGTGCGTGGAAAACAGGGTTTCAGCATAGGCCGCGGCCCCGTTCATACCAAGTTGCACCGCTAGCACAAAGCCGAGAAAGATGAGAGAAATCCGGGGTGCCGCCAACCCGCTGCATTGCGTGGCCGATCCTTCGCTGAAAGGCGATGCACATGCGGCCGCTGCGATGCGGGCAGCGCTGCAATCCTTTGCGTCGGCGGCTGCCGGCGGCGCGCTCACGCTGCACCTGCCGCAGCGGCTGGGCGAGCCCGAGGCGCGCGGCGACGGGCACTTTCACTTGGCGCCCGAGCTGTTCCTGCAGGAGTCGGGGTGGACGGAGTTCCGCTTCGGCAGCCGCACCTGCCGCGTGCGCGCCGGCGAGGCCATCGTCATCCCGCCGCAGCTGCGCCATGTCGAGCGCGTGGGGCCCGATGGGCGTGCGGCCGCGCAGGCGTTCCGCAACCTCGTGGTCTTTGCCGAAGGGCCGATGCTGCGCTGCCATGTGGCGCTGGAGCGCGAGGCCGGCAAGCCCGCCGTGGCGCACCTGCAGGCACACCGGCATGCGCAGGCGCAGAAGGTGCACGACTGGCTGTGCGACGCCTCGCGCCTGGGCGTCGGCGATGCCTGGGCGCAGCTGCAGGCGCGCGCGCTAGTGGCCGCCGCGGTCACAGGCGTGCTGCGCGCGATCGACGAAGGTGCCGAGAGCGCGGGCCACGAGCCGACGCTGGTGGCGCGTGTGCGCGTGCTGATCCACAACCAGCTCGGCGACGCGATGCTGAGCGTGAAGCGGCTGGCCGAGCAGTCGGGCTGCAGCGCCGATCACCTCTCGCATGTGTTCCACCAGGCCAGCGGCGAGCACCTGGTGGGCTGCATCAACCGGCTGCGCATGGAGCGCGCGGCGCGGCTGCTGCGCGAGACCAGCCTCTCGGGCAAGGAGGTCGCCTGGGCTTGCGGCTTCGCGGCGCCGAGCTATTTCATCCGCGTGTTCCGCCAGCACCACGGTATGACGCCGCAGGCCTGGCGCGCGGCGGCCTGAGGTGTCGGCCCCCATGAGGTCGCGCGTCAGGCTCTCCGTTTGCTGCATCAGGGGCAGCGGGGCGCCGGCTCCGCGTGTCCTCGTGCCCGGAGGTGCTCATGAAGCCCGCGTTCGTGATCGTTGTTTCGCTGTGGGCCGGCTTGGCGTCGGCCGCCCAGCCCGCTGACGCACCCGCATCGGCCGCCAGCGCGCCGGAGGCGGCGGCGTCGAATCCGCTGCGGGCGACTTTTCCCTGGACGCACCGGCACGAGATGACGCAACCCGGGCCGCAGAAGAAGCCGCCGCCGGTGCGCTGGAACGAGCCGGCCAGCGCGCCGCTGGTGTCGATCCCGCTGCCGGGGGCCAGCAGGCTACCAGCGCAATGACGGCGTGGTCACCGGCGCATCCCACAGCGCGCGCATCTCGTCGTCGAGCGCGGTCATGGTGAGCGAGGCGCCGGCCATCTCGAGCGAGGTGGTGTGGTTGCCGACGAGCCAACGCTTCACCTCAAGCCCGAGCGACTGCAGCCGTTGGGTGGCGATGAAGTTGAGCAGGTGCAGCTCCATCAGCGGCGTGCCACCGAAGCCGTTGACATGCAGCAGCACCTGGCGCCCGACCCCCAGCGACAGGTCCTTCAGGAGGGGGTCGAGCAGCATCTCGACGATGCGGTCGGCCGGCATCACTGCCTCGCGATGCCGGCCGGGCTCGCCGTGGATGCCCACGCCCACCTCCATGTCGGCCGGGCCGATGTCGAAGGTGGGGGCCGCCGCGTCGGGCACGGTGCAGCTGCTGAAGGCCACGCCCATCGAGGCGGTGCTGGCATTGACCCGGTCGCCCAGCGCCTTGCACTCCATCAGCGAGGCGCCAGCCTCGGCGGCGGCGCCGACCATCTTCTCGACCACCACGGTGCCGGCCACGCCGCGGCGGCCGATCGTGTGGGTGGAGTTCTCGACCGCCACGTCGTCGTTGACGAGCACGGCGGCATGGTCGAGGTCCAGCATGTCGCTGGCCATCTCGAAGCTGGTGCGGTCGCCGGCGTAGTTCTTGATGATCAGCAGCACGCCGTGGCCGGCCTCCACGCGCTGCGCGGCGGCCACGATCTGGTCGGGCACGGGGGCGGTGAACACCTCGCCGGGGCAGGCGGCATCGAGCATGCCCGGGCCGACGTAGCCGCTGTGCAGCGGCTCATGGCCTGAGCCGCCGCCGGACACCAGCGCCACCCGGCCCTGCTTGAGGGTGCGCCGGTGGATGAACAGTGGCGCCTCGTTCAGCGCGAGCAGATCTTGGTGCGCCTGCACCAGCCCGCGGGCGCTGTCGAGCACCAGGTCGTCGACCGAGTTGATGAATTTCTTCAAGGCGGGTGTGGGTTGTCCGGCAGATTCTGCGCAGCCGGAGCGGCGCTTGTCACGCGAGGTTTTCCGCAGTGACGATGTCGATTCGCGGATTGCTCACGGACAGCGCGCCGCGCACGCCGTCGCACAGCGACCGCAGCACGCGCGAGGCCGCGGTGACGGCGTAGTGCACGTCCTGGTCGAGCACATAGCTCAAGGTGCCTGACAGCAGCATCGAGCGGTGCACTTCGAGCATGTCGTGCGCTGCGAACACCATGTCGGGGCCATGCCCGTGCGCCGCCAGCGCCCGCGCGATGCCGAAGCTGCCGGGCCCGACGTTGTAGACGGCGGCCAGCTTGCCGTCGATGGCCTGCGGCGCCAGCGCCGCCATCGCGTAGTCGTGGGCCTCGTCGTCGGATTCCGGCAGCTCGAACAGCCGCAGCAGCCGGGCCGAGGCGAAGCGCTCCTCCATCACCTGCTGGAAGCCGATGCGGCGGTCGATCTCCGAGGCATAGCGGGTGGCCGGCGACAGCAGGGCACACACTGCGTCGCCGTCCCTCGGCATCGAGCGGCCGACGAGCAGGCCGGCGGTGCGGCCGGCGGCCCGGTTGTCGGCGCCGATCGCGGTCTCGCGCATCGAGCCCGGCACGTCGGAAAACAGCGTCACCACGTGGACGCCGGCGCGCACCAGCTCGTTGATCGCCAGCTTGACCGGCGGCACGTCGGGCGCCAGCAGCGCGATGCCGTCGAGCTCGGTCAGCTTCATCAGCTCAGCGGCGTACTGCGCACCGTCGGCCGCGGGCAGGCGGTGCGTCACCTCGGTGATGTGCTGGTGGCGGAAATCGCCCGCCGCCTGGGCGACCACGCGGTCGACGCGGTCGAAGAAGCCGCGCCGCGTGGCGGGCAGCACGAAGGCGAAGCGGTAGTTCGAGGTCGAGCGCGGCCGGCCGCGCACCGGCGCGCCGCCGCCCAGCGCCGCCATCGTCTCCCGCACCTTGTGGACCGTCGCCGGGTTGACGCCGGGCCGGTTGTTCAGCACCCGGTCGACCGTGGCCGTGCTGACGCCGGCCGCCTCGGCGATCTGGGTGATGGTGAGCGGATTTGGCATGGGGAGCGGTGAGTCCGCAAAAAACTAAATCCATCGGAGTGTCGCCGATCTCCCAGGGACTTCCCACCCGGCTCCACCCTGAGCCTCTGGTCGCATCTGATGGTTTTGATGTCTTTAGGGTAAACATTGAGTGATTTATTTTTTGATGGAAATACATTTCATCTCAGCGGCCGGCGAGCCGCCCCTGGACCCCCTGGACCAACTGGATGGAGACAAAGGATGAGCTTCCGTAAAAGCAAGACGGCGATCGCCGCCGGCGTGTTTGCAACCGCCGCGCTGATGAGTGCTGGCGCCCAGGCGCAGCAGAAGCAGCTGACCCTGTGCTGGGCCGCCTGGGACCCGGCCAATGCGCTGGTGGAGCTGTCGAAGGACTTCACCGCCAAGACCGGCATCCAGATGAAGTACGAGTTCGTGCCCTGGCCGAACTTCGCCCAGCGCATGCTCAACGAGCTCAACTCCAAGGGCAAGCTCTGCGACCTGCTGATCGGCGACAGCCAGTGGATCGGCTCGGCGGCCACCGAGGGGCACTACCTCAAGCTCAACGAGTTCTTCGACAAGAACAACATCAAGATGGCCGATTTCATGCCGGCCACGGTGCTGGGCTATTCCGAGTGGCCCAAGCACACGCCGAACTACTGGGCCCTGCCTGCCATGGGCGACGCGGTGGCCTTCACCTACCGCAAGGACTGGTTCGCCAAGCCCGAGCTGCAGGCCGAGTTCAAGCAGAAATACGGCCGCGAGCTGGCGCCGCCCAAGACCTGGGACGAGTTCAAGCAGGTCGGCCAGTTCTTCCAGGGCCGCGTGATCGACGGCAAGAAGGTCTACGGCGCGGCGCTCTACACCGAGCGCGGCTCCGAGGGCATCACGATGGGCGTGACCAACGCGATGTACGGCTACGGCTTCGAGTACGAGAACCCGAAGAAGCCGTACGACATGAAGGGCTGGGTCAACAGCGCCAGTGCCGTCAAGGGGCTCAAGCTCTACAAGGACCTGTACGACTGCTGCACGCCGCCGGGCCACTCCAACGCCTACATGACGGAGGACCTCGACGCCTACAAGTCGGGCCAGGTCGCGATGCAGATGAACTTCATCGCCTTCTTCCCCGGCATCGCGAAGGATCCGCAGGTCGGCGGCGATAAGACCGGCTTCTTCGCGATCCCCAAGGGCGACAAGCAGTTCGCGCAGCTGGGAGGCCAGGGCATCTCGGTCGTGAAGTACTCCGACAAGAAGGAGATGGCGCTCGAATACATGAAGTGGTTCGCGCAGCCCACGGTACAGAAGAAGTGGTGGGACTCCGGCGGCTTCACCTGCCTGAGCTCGGTGCTCAACGCGCCCGGCTTCGACAAGAGCACACCGTACGCCAAGGTGTTCCTCGACTCGATGAAGATCGTCAAGGACTTCTGGGCCGAACCCACCTATGCGCAGCTGCTGCTGGCCATGCAGAACCGCGTGCACGACTACGTGGTCGCCGGCAGGGGCACGCCCCAGGCTGCGCTCGATGCGCTAGAGAAGGACTGGGAAGAAGTCTTCAAGGAAGACGGAAAGCTGAAGTAACGCCTGCCCGCAGGTGCCCTGGAGAAGCGAAGTGAAATCGTTTGTGTTGTCGTGGCGGGCACCGGCGGGCGCGAGCCCGCGGGCGCCTGCCCTTGCGAGGCCGGGCCTGTCGGACCGCACGCTGTCCTGGCTCTTCGTGGGCCCGACCGTCGTGCTGCTGCTGGCCTTCAACATCTTCCCGCTGCTGTGGACGATCTGGCTCTCGTTCACCAACTACCGCGCCAACCGGCCGGGCGCCGAGACGCTGTGGCTGGGCCTGGCCAACTACCGGCGGGTGCTGGGCGACGAGGCCGTGTGGGAGAACATGCGCACCACCGCGCACTTCCTCTGCTGGTCGATCAGCCTGCAGCTGCTGCTGGGCTTCGGGCTGGCGCTGATGCTCAACCGGCGATTCCGCAGCCACAGCTTCTGGAGCACCGCGATCCTGCTGCCGATGATGCTGGCGCCAGCGGTGGTGGGCACCTTCTGGAAGTACTTCTTCGAGCCGCAGTACGGCATCTTCAACCGCATCGTCGAGTTCTTCGGCGGCGGCGGCTTCACGATGCTGGGCGACACCCAGCTCTCGCCCTGGGCCATCGTGCTGGTCGACACCTGGATGTGGACGCCCTACGTGATGCTGCTGCTGCTCGCGGGGCTGCGCTCGATACCGCCCTACCTCTACGAGGCGGCCGAGATCGACCGCGCCTCGGAGTGGACCAAGTTCTGGCGCGTGACGCTGCCGATGGTGATGCCCTTCATCGTGCTGGCGCTGCTGTTCCGCACGATCGAGAACTTCAAGATGTTCGACCTCGTCGACCAGCTCACCAACGGCGGTCCCGGCTCGGTGACCGAGCTGGCCTCGATCCACCTCAAGCGCGAGGCCTTCGAGAAATGGCGCACCGGCCATGCCTCGGCGCTGGCGATCATCCTGTTCGTCTCGATCTACGGGCTGTCGCTGGTGGCGGTGCGCTTCCTGGAAAAGGTGAAGCAGCGATGAAAACCATGCCCCACAGCCCGCTCGAACCGAGCAACAAGGCCAAGTGGTTCGCCGCGCTCGCGGTGATCGGCTACGCGGTGGTCTCGCTGATCCCGCTGGTGTGGATCTTCATGACCAGCTTCCGCACGCCGGCCGATGCGATCGCCTACCCGCCCAAGGTGATCGCGCAGCCCTCGCTGGTGGGCTACGTCAACCTCTTCACAACGCGGTCTCGCGTGTCGCCCGAGGAGCTGGCCTCGCTGCCGCCGCCGCAGATCTGGTACGAAGGCCTGGTGCGCGAGCAGCAGATGATCCTGGCCGGCCCGTCGCGCTTTGCCGACCGCTACGCCAACTCGCTGATCATCGGCTTCGGCTCCACGCTGCTGTCGATCGTGCTGGGCACGCTGGCGGCCTATGCCTTCTCGCGCTTCCGCGTGCCGGGCAAGGACGACCTGCTGTTCTTCATCCTGTCGACGCGGATGATGCCGCCGATCGCGGTGGCGATCCCGATCTACCTGATGTTCCGCAACCTCGGGCTGAACGACACCCACCTCGGCCTGGTGCTGCTGTACACGGTGGTCAACCTGTCGCTCTCGGTCTGGCTGCTCAAGGGCTTCATGGACGAGATCCCGCGCGAGTACGAGGAGGCGGCCATGGTCGACGGCTACACCCGCTGGCAGGCCTTCGTGAAGGTGGTGCTGCCGCAGGCGGCGACCGGCATCGCGACCACCGCGATCTTCTGCCTGATCTTCGCGTGGAACGAATACGCCTTCGCGCTGCTGCTGACCAGCGGCACCGCGCAGACCTCGCCGCCGTTCATCCCCACCATCATCGGCGAGGGCGGCCTCGACTGGCCCGCGATGGCGGCGGGCACCACGCTGTTCCTGCTGCCGGTGCTGTTCTTCACCGTGCTGCTGCGCAAGCACCTGCTGCGGGGCATCACCTTCGGAGCGATCCGTAAATGAAGAAGTACTTCCGCCGCGCGCCGTGGGAGCACGGCACCGCCGCGCTGATCGGGCTGGGCCTGCTGATGTTGATGCAGCCCTGGTCGCTCGCCCTCTACAGCCATGCCTTCACGGTGCTGCTGGCCGGCGTGATCGGCTACTCCATCGCGGGCAAGTTGCCCCAATAGCAGACGAATCATGGCTGCCATACAGATCCACCAACTGCAGAAGCGCTTCGCCGACTTCACGGCGGTGAAGAACTCCACGCTGCACCTCGAGGACGGCAAGTTCGTCGTGCTGCTCGGCCCCTCGGGCTGCGGCAAGACGACCACGCTGCGCATGATCGCCGGGCTCGAATTCCCCACCGCGGGCCAGATCCTGCTCGACGGCGAAGACGTCACTTACCGACGCCCGCGCGAGCGCGACATCGCGATGGTGTTCCAGCTCTTCGCGCTCTACCCGCACATGGGCGTGCGCGAGAACCTGGAGTTCCCGCTGCGCAATGAAGGCGTGCCGCGCGCCGAGATCGACCGCCGCGTGCGCGAGGTGGCCGCGATCCTGCGCATCGAGCACCTGCTCGGCTCGCGCATCGGCGGGCTGGCCGGCGGCGACCGCCAGCGCGTCGCGCTCGGCCGCGCGATCGTGCGCAATCCCAAGGCTTTCCTGATGGACGAGCCGCTGGGCACGCTCGACGCCGAGTTCCGCGAGCTGATGTGCGTCGAGCTGCGCAAGCTGCACGAGCGCCTGCGGACCACCACCGTGTTCGTCACGCACGACCAGAACGAGGCCATGGCCCTGGCCGACCACATCGTCGTGATGAACAAGGGCGAGATCCTGCAGGCCGACAACCCGCTGGGCATCTACAACTTCCCGTCCTGCGTGTTTGTCGCCCGCTTCATCGGGCGCCCGCCGATGAACCTGCTGCCGGTCGACGGCGCGGTGTTGGCCGGCATGGACCGGGTGCAGGTGGGCGGCGCCGCGGTGCCGGTGCCCATGCTGCAGGCCCAGGCCGGGCGTGCGCTGCTGGGAGTGCGGCCCGAGCACGTGCGCCTGGTCGCTCCTGAGGTGGGCCTGCGGGCAGCGGTCACGCACGTGGAGTACTTCGGCTCGCACTGGATCGCCGAGCTGCGCAGCGCCGCCGGCACGCTGAAGGCGGTGGTCGACAAGGCCGCCCGTCCGCGCGAGGGCGACGAGGTCGGCCTGGCCTTCGAGACGCAGCGCGTCGTGATGTTCGATGCGGACAGCGAGCTTCTGCTCGCCAGCACCGCCACCGCCACCCATCGCCCGAGGATGCTCCATGGCTAGCATTTCCCTGCACGGCGCGTGCAAGCGCTTCGGCGCCGTCACCGCCGTCGACATTCCGCAGCTCGAGGTCGCCGACGGCGAGTTCTTCGTGCTGCTCGGCCCCAGCGGTGCCGGCAAGACCACGACGCTGCGCCTGGTGGCCGGTCTCGAGACGCCCGACGCCGGCCGGGTGCTGATGAACGGCCGCGACGTCACTGCCGAGCCGCCGGCGCAGCGTGACTGCGCCTTCGTGTTCCAGCAGTACTCCCTGTATCCGCACCTCACGGTGTTCGACAACATCGCGTTCCCGTTGCGCTCGCCGATGCGCCGCCTTGACGAGGCCGAGATCCGGCGCCGCGTCGCGCGGGTGGCCGAGGTGCTGCACATCGAGTCCAAGCTGCTGTCGAAGGCCACCGCGCTGTCGGGCGGCGAGATGCAGCGCGTGGCGATCGGCCGCGCGCTGGTGCGCCAGCCCAGCGTGTTCCTGATGGACGAGCCGCTGTCGTCGCTCGACGCGAAGCTGCGCGAGGAGCTTCGCGTCGAGCTCAAGCGCCTGCAGCGCGAAAGCGGCGCCACGGTGCTCTACGTGACGCACGACCAGGTCGAGGCCACCACGCTGGCCGACCGCATCGCGATCCTCGAGCACGGGTGCATCCAGCAGGTCGGCACGCCGCTGGCGATCTACGACGACCCCCAATCGCTGCCGGTCGCGCAGCGGCTCGGCTCACCGGCCATCAACGTGCTGCCGGCCGAATGGTTCCAGGGCAGCGGCCCCGCGCACGCCACCCACGTGGCCATCCGCCCCGAGGACGTGGTGGTGGGGGCGGGCGACGGGCCGTCGCACTTCGACGTGATCGAGTGCTCGCTGGTCAAGCACATGGTGGTCGCCGAGCGCGGCGGCATCGAGGTGCGTGCGCGCACGCTGCTCGACCAGGCGCTCGCACCCGGCTCCCCGGTGCGGTTGGCGTTCCCGCCGCAGCACTGCCTGTTTTTCGATCGTTCCGGCCAACGCCTGGCCACCTGATGCTGGAGTCCCGAATGAACACTGTCCTGATCCTCGACGCGCTGGTGGCGGTCCAGCGCTCGATCCTTGCCAACGAATCGCAGATCGAGTCGCTCGACCGCGCCATCGGCGACGGCGACCATTTCATCAACGTGCGCCGCGGCTGCGAGGTGCTGGTCGCCATGCGTCCCGAACTGCACGGCCTGGAGCCGGCCGCCGCGCTGCAGAAGATCGGCCTCAAGCTGCTTGGCACCATCGGCGGCGCCTCGGGGCCGCTGATCTCGAGCTTCTTCATCGCGATGGGCAAGTCGCTGGCCGGCCTGCCCGAGCCCGGCCGGCGCGAGTTCGCCGCGGCCTTCACGGCAGGCGTCGAGGCGATCAAATCGCGCGGCAGGGCCGACGTCGGCGAGAAGACCATGCTCGACGTGCTGATCCCCGCAGCCCGCCTGCTCTCGCGCCTGACCGAAGAAGACGCGGCCCTGCCGGAGCTGTGCGGGCAGATGACCGCCGAGGCCGAGCGCAACATGCTCGCCACCAAGGACATGATCGCGACCAAAGGCCGCGCCTATTTCCTCGGCGAGCGCGCACTGGGCCACATCGATCCGGGTTGCAAGACCTGCGAAGTCGCAATCCGCGCGGTCTGCGACACCGTCGTCCAACAGGAGCTCGCATGAAGAAGTTCATCAACGACATCGACCACGTGATGCGCGAATCGCTCGGCGGCCTCGTCGAGGCGCATCCGCAGCTGCTGCGTGCGGAATTCGAGCCGACCTTCATCGCCCGCGCCGAGCGCGCGGTGAACAAGGTCGCGCTGCTGTCGGGCGGCGGCTCGGGCCATGAGCCGCTGCATGCCGGCTTCGTCGGCCGCGGCATGCTCGATGCGGCCTGCCCCGGCCAGGTGTTCACCTCGCCCACGCCCGACCAGATGCTGGCCGCCGCCGAGGCCGCCCATGCGGGCCGTGGCGTGCTCTTCATCGTGAAGAACTACGCCGGCGACTCGATGAACTTCCAGATGGCCGCCGAGATGCTGGAGCTGGAGAACGCCACGGTGATCGTCAACGACGACGTGGCAGTGGAGAACTCCACCCACACCACCGGCCGGCGCGGTGTGGCGGGTACCGTGATGGTCGAGAAGATGACCGGCGCGGCCGCCGAGGCCGGTGCTTCGCTGATGGAATGCAAGGCCGTGGGCGACCGCGTCAACACCGCCACCGCGTCGATGGGCGTGGCCTTCACCAGCTGCACGGTGCCGGCGGCCGGCCGAGCCACCTTCGAGATCGGCGACGACGAGATGGAAGTCGGCGTCGGCATCCACGGCGAGCCCGGCCGCCGGCGCGAGAAGCTCAAGCCCGCGGCTGCGATCGTCGACGATCTGCTCGGCCCCATCCTGGCCGACCTGAGGCCGCAGGTCGGCCGCGAGGTGCTGCTGCACGTCAACGGCTTCGGCGGCACGCCTCAGATGGAGCTCTACCTGCTCTACCACTGCGCCGCGAAGCAGCTGCGCGCGCTGGGGCTGGAGCCGGTGCGCTCGCTGGTGGGCAACTACACCACCTCGCTGGAAATGGCCGGCGCCTCGCTGACCGTGACGTTGCTGGACGACGAGCTGAAGTTGCTGTGGGACGCACCGGTGCACACCGCTGCCCTGCATTGGTAAGGGCCATGCCATGAAGAGGAGAACCGCGCTCGGCGCCATCGGCGCTGGCGCCCTCGCCGCTGGCGCCCTCGCCGTCGTGCTGCCCGCGCAGTCCGCGATCGACCGCTCGCCGGTCCGCCTCGGCCAGTCGGCGCCGGTCAGCGGGCCGCTGGCCAAGATCGGTCTCGCCTTTCGCGATGCCGCGCGTGCGGTGTTCGCCGACGCCAACGCGCAGGGCGGCATCGGCGGCCGGGAGATCGAGCTGGTCACGCTCGACGACGAGGACCGGCCCGAACGCACCGCGGTCAACGTCAAGCTGCTGGCCGCCGAGCATCGTGTGCTCGGGCTCTTCGGCTTCGTCGGCGCGGGGGCGCACCGGGCCGGCGCCCGCGGCGCGGCCGAGGAGGGGCTGCCCTACATCGCAGCCGTCAGCGGCTCGGGGGAGCTGCGCTCCGGCGCGCTGCCGGGCATGTTCAACCTGCGTGCCGGCCATCTCGACGAGATCGACTACATCGCGCGGCACACGCGGCAGATCGGCATAGAACGCGTGTCGCTGGTCTTCGAGTACAACTCCCAGGGCTGGGAGCTGCGCGACGCGCTGATCGCGACACTGGCCGCGCACGGCAGCCGCGTCACCTCGATCAGCAGCATCGACCACGAAGGCAGCCGCTACAGCGTGCCGGGTGCGGTGTCATCGGTCGTCGCGGGGTCGCCGCAGGCGGTGGTGCTCGGCGCCGACTACGTGGCCAGTGCGCGTTTCGTGCGCGCGGCGCGCGAGGCGGGTTTCACCGGGCTGTTCTACACGCTGTCGACCGTCGGCGGCAGCGCGCTGATGGAGCAGCTCGGCGCTCAGGCGGCCGGCCTCTCGGTCACGCAGGTGGTGCCCTTTCCATGGACGGCCTCCCGGCCCGTCGGCCGCGCCTACCAGGCCTTCTGCGCGCGCCACCGCATCGAGCCTTCGTTCTCCGGCATGGAGGCCTACCTCGCCGCGGTGCTGCTGCTCGATGGCCTGCGCCGCGCCCGCGAGCTCACGCCGGCGCGGCTGGCCGAGGCGCTGGAGGCCCTGCCGCCGCGCGACTTCGGCGGCTTCGTCGCGGCCTTCTATACCGATGCGAGGTCGCGGCGCACGCCGCCACAGGTCGACCTCACCGTGTTCTCCGCCGCCGGCAAGTTCATCCAATGAGCACCGCCAAGATCGTCATCGGCAACTGGAAGATGCATGGCTCCTGGGCCCGGCTGTGCGAGTTCGCCGACCTGCTGGGGCGTGAGCGGCTGGCCTGCCAGGCCGCGCTGTGCGTGCCCTTCCCGCTGCTCGGCGCGGCGCAGGCCGCATTGCACGCCACGCAGCTGCGCTGGGGTGCGCAGGACTGCTCCAGCGAGAGCGAAGGCGCCTACACCGGCGAGGTGTCGGCGCACATGATCCGTGAGGCCGGCGCCCGCTATGTGCTCGTCGGCCATTCCGAGCGGCGCCGGCGCCACCGTGAGAGCGATGCGCTGGTCGCAGCGAAGGCGCGGCGTGCACTGGCCGCCGGCCTGACCCCCATCGTCTGCGTCGGCGAAACCGCCGACGAGCGCGACCTGCACCAGACCGAAGCCGTCCTGCGCGGGCAGCTGCGCGAACTGGTGCGCGCGCTCGGCCGCGACCTTGCCCAGACACTCGTGGCCTACGAGCCGGTGTGGGCGGTGGGCCGCGGCGATGCGGCCACGCCGGGCCTGATCGACGAAGCGCTGGACTTCATCGAGCGGTCGCTGGCCTTCCATGCCGGAGGCGCCGCCGCTGCGGTACGCCTGCTGTATGGCGGCGGCGTGCAGCCGGGCAATGCCGAAGCGCTGCTGTCGCGCCGCCGCGTCGACGGCGTGCTGGTGGGCACGGCTTCGCTGAGCGCGCGGGAGTTCGCCGACATCTGCCGCGCGGCGGCGCGTTGCACGCACTGAGCCGCGAGGCAGACGGTTCCGGGCCCCCAGGGAGACGAGCACCATGCTTTCCCGTCGTTCTTCAGGCGCCACGGTGGCCCGCAGGATCACGCTGCTCGGCGGCACCAGCCTCGTCGCCGTGCTGGCGGCAGGTGCGGGACTTGGTGTGCCGCAGCACGCGAGATCAAGGCGCTGATCGAGACCAGTGTCGAGGAGGTGCAGGCCGGATCGCTGCTCGCGCAGGCGGCCAGCGAGCGCATGCAGGAGGTCGTCGCCAGCGTCGCTCGCGTCAACGAGTCGCTGGCGACGCTCAGCGCCAGTGCGGCCGGGCAGTCACGCGGGCTCGGCGACGTGAACCGCTCCGTGGCCACGCTGGACCGCATGACGGAGCAGAACGCCGCGCTGGTGGAGGAGTCGGCGGCCTCGGCCGCGCACCTCAAGACCGAGGCGCAGCGTCTGGTGCAGGCGATGGCGAACTTTCGGTTGGAAGCCTGAGCTCGCGTTGGACGTCGAACATCACGGCGCCGTTCGACAGCGAGAGCACCTCGTCGATCATTCGCAGCAGCTGCCATCCGGCCTGCTCGATGTGGCCGAGGTAGCGGCGCTGCGTGTCGACGTCGGCCCCGCCGATGCGCGGCCCCAGCAGCTGCGCAAAGCCGAGGATGGCGTTCAGCGGCGTGTGCAGCTCATGGTTCATGCGCCGCAGGAACTCCTCGCGGACGTGGCTCGTGGCATCGTGTCGATCGCGCTCCAGGCGCAGCCGGTTGGCTTCCCGCCACGCGGTCAGGTCGGTGAGCGTGCCGACGGCGCGCAGCGGCTCGCCCTGCGCATCGCGCTGGACCACCCGGCCGCGCGACAGCACCCAGAGATAGCGGCCATCGGCGGCCCGCAGCCTGAACTCCATCTCGTAGGCGGGTGAGTGGCCCTGGAAATGGTCGTCCAGCGCGGCCAGCATCGGCGCCAGGTCGTCAGGATGCACGCGGCCGCGCCAGAGGTCCACGCTGTCGGGCGCGTCGATGTCTTCGTAGCCCAGCAGCGCCTTCCATTGGGGCGAGTAGTGCACCGTCTGCTGGCGGATGTCGAAATCCCAGACCCCGAAGCCGGCGCTCTGCACGGCTAGGCCCAGGCGCTGCTCGATCGGATGGGAGTCTCGTTGCATGATCGGATGATGCGCCCTGGTCCCGGCGCATGCCTAGTGTTCTTGGCGTTAACCCCGTGCGCGCACTTGCGCCGTGTCAGCTTTCGTCCACCTTCGGAGAAACCGACATGCCGACACGACGCTGGGTGCTGGGCAGCGCCCTTTCCTCCCTGGCCACCTGCAGCCTGTCTTCGCTGGGTTGCGCCGCCCTGGCGCGGCCGGCGGCCACGCTCAGCGCCTATCGCGACGAGGCCGAGATGACGCAGGCGCTCGCGCGCTGGCGCAGCGCGGCGCAGAAGCTGCACGGCGAGGCCAGGCGCAAAGCCGAGGGCAGCCTCGCGATGCAGGCCGCGCCGATGGCGGCGCCCGCGCCGGCAATGGCCGCCGCGGCCGACAAGAGCGCGGCCGCCGAATCGATCACCAACGTGCAGACCGCCGGCGTCGACGAAGGCGGCATCGTCAAGCGCGCCGGCGACCACCTGCTGATCCTGCGGCGCGGCCGGCTGTTCACGGTGCGCATCGGTGCCGATGCGCTGCAGCCCTCGGGAGTGGTCAACGCCTATGCGCCCGGCAGCAGCCCGCAGGGCGCGTGGTACGACGAGCTGCTGGTGTCCGGCTCCACCGTGGTGGTGGTCGGCTACAGCTATGCGCGCGGCGGCACCGAGATCGGCCTGTTCGAGCTCGGCGCCGACGGGTCGCTGGCCTACCGCGCCACCTACCACCTGCGCAGCTTCGACTACTACTCGGCGCGCAACTATGCGAGCCGGCTGATCGGCCGCCGGCTGGTGTTCTACACGCCCACCTACCTGCAGCCCTGGGGGCCGCAGCCGACGGAGCTGATGCCGGCATGGCGGCGCTGGCGGCCCGACGCGACGCCGCAGGATTTCAAGCGCATCCTGCCGGCCACCCGCGTCTACCGCACCGACGACGATTTCGACCCGCATGAGCCGCTGGCGCTGCACACGGTCACCTCCTGCGAGCTCGGCGGCCCCGAGCTGCGCTGCGAATCCACCGCGGTGCTCGGGCCGGCGGGCCGGGTGTTCTACGTGTCGCAGGGCTCGGTGTATGTGTGGACGAACACCTGGCGCGAGCAGCGCGCGCGTTCGTCGGTGTTCCGCATCCCGCTCGACGGCGCGGCGCCGACCGCGATCAAGACGGCCGGTGTGCCGCTCGACCAGATGTCGTTCCTCGAGGATGCGGGCGGTCACCTCAACGTGCTGCTGCGCGAATCGGGCCGCGGCGAGGCGATGTGGAACAACGAGCTCACCCGCGGCTCGACCGCGCTGCTGCGCGTGCCGCTCTCGGCCTTTGGCGATGGCAGCGGCTCGGCGCAGCGCGAGCACTACCGCAGCCTGCCCGGCCGCGACGTGGCGCAGAACCGCTTCGTCGGCGATTGGCTGCTGTGGGGCGGCGAAGAGGCGTGGGCGGTGCGCTATGCGCAGGGCGGCGATGCGCAGCGCCTCGCGCCCGGCCACCGCGTCGAGCGCATCGAGGCGATGGGGGCGCATGCGGTGCTGGTGGGCAACGCGGGCAACGACCTCCACTTCAGCAGCGTGCGGCTGGGCAGCACCGCCGAGTTGGCGGGCCGCCATGTGCAGCCTGGTGCGAGCCAGGGCGAGACGCGCACCCATGGCTTCTTCTTCCGCCCCACGGGCAGCGAAGAGGGCCTGCTGGGCCTGCCGCTGCTCGGCGAGGGCCGGGGCGGCGGGCGCGGCGAGGCCTCGGTGCTCTTCCTGCGGCAGCGCAGCCTGGTGTTCGATGCGCTGGGCCGGCTCGAGGCGCATGCCACATCGGCGCGCGACGACGCGTGCGAAGCCTCGTGCGTCGACTGGTATGGCAATGCGCGCCCGCTGTTCATCGGCGACCGCGTCTTCGCGCTGATGGGCTATGAGCTGGTCGAGGGCCGGCTCAGCGGCAGCCGCTGGCGCGAGCGCATCGAGGAGCGGCGGCGCATCGACTTCGGGCCGCGCGGCCGCGCGCGGGACGGCCGCTATTCGCCGTTCGACGAATGAATCAGAACGCCAGCACCAGCGACGCCCGGTCGCCCACGTGGAGCCGGCCGGCCGCGGCGCCGCGGCCGTAGATGCCCAGCGTGGTCGGGCCGCCGGGCCGGCGCTGCGCGGCCAGCTCGGTGAGCAGCTGCAGCGGCTGGTCGCCGACGGCGGCGCTGTGCAGGTCGATGTTGGGCATCACGCAGCGGACGCAGTGGCCGGCGATGTCGATGCGGCCCGGCCCATTGCCGGCCAGCCAGTGCAGCGCCTGCGCATGGTCTTCGACGAAAGGCTGCAGCGGCTCGGTCGCGCCGCGGACCACGATGTTGGGCCGGAAACGCAGCATCTCGACCGTGCGCTGGCCGCGCTGCGCCAGCGCGGCGTTGACCGCCGCGGCCGATTCCTCGCTGAGCAGGTGCAGCCGGTTCACCGACTCGCGCCGCACCGCGGCCTCGCCCAGACGCGCCAGCCGCAGCGGCGCGCCGGCGGCCTGCTGCAGCCAGCGCGCAGCGTCGTCGCCGGCATCGAAGCCCTCGAACACCTCGGAGGCGGCAAGCCGCTCGTTCCAGATCTTCAGCGTGCGAGGTGTCAGCGGCGCGGCGTCGGGCAGGCCCAGGTCGGGCAGCTCCGGCGCCTGCAGCACCAGCCGCGTGCCATGCCGCCGCGGCCGCACCAGCGCCAGGCGCGGGTGGTCGCCCTGCCAGGTGACTTCGCCGCGCTCGTTGAGCACGGCCCATTCGCGGTCGCCCACGGCGCCGCCGCTCGCGTCCAGCTCGAGCGTGTCGACCGGCAGCGCGGCACAGGATTTCACCGGGTAGAGGTAGAGCGAGGTGACCTCGAGCTCGAGATCACCCGGCAGGGGCGGCAGCGGCTGGGCAGCGGATGTCATGCCCGCGAGCATAGCCATGCGGCTTCTTCACTGGCGCTGCGGCGCGGATACGTGGCCGACTGCATAGCACTGCGCTTGTCCGGTATCGGCCGGCAGCGTACGCCACAGACGGAACCGCGTCAGCGTCCAGCCGGCCGGCTCGTATGCCGCGACGGCCGCGAGCGCGCCGTCGTTCACCACCGCGCCCCGTGCCGCTGCGTGCTCCGCTTCGGCCCGAGCAGCCAGCGCCGCATGCGGCGGCAGCGCCACGACCTCGCGCGTCGCGAAGCGCGCCTCGCGCAACCGCGGGGTCAGCTCCGCATGCAGCAACGAGCCGGTGTTCACGCCGGGCCAGCCGAAGTCGCGCGCCAGCGCCGCGAAGCCGGGCCCGAGCAGGAAGCGGTTCATCGCCGCGGTGTCGGCCCACAGGTAGAACGGCGCATACAGGTTCTCCGGCCCGTGCTCGCCCTGGCAGGCATACAGGTAGGCCTTGAACACCAGGCCGTCGAACGCATCGAGCAGCGGGCCCTTGGTGGCGATGCGTTCGCGGATCGCGCCCATGTCGAAGGCCGCGGGCAGCACGCGGGTGTACTGCATCGTCAGCATGCGAGCGCTCCGTCGATCATCGACATGCGGCCGTCGGCGAACGACCAGTCCTCGGCCTGCGTGGTGCTGATCACCACCATCACGTCGCGGCTCGCGATGCCGGGCGATTCGGCCAGGCGCTCGGCGAGCCGCCGGTAGAAGGCTCGCTTGACCTCGGTGGAGCGCACGCGCCCGGCGGTGATGGCGATCAGCAGGTAGTCGTCCGAGCGCGGGCCGCCGAGGTAGTGGCGGTCGAACACCAGCTCGCCGGGCGCGTGCTGGTGGATCACCTGGAAGCGGTCGTCGGGCGGCACCTCGAAGGCCTCGACCAGCGCGCGGTGCACGCTGTCGGACACGGCCTGCAGGTACTCGGGCGGCTTGCCTTGCAGCAATGAGATGCGGGCAAAGGGCATGGCGGCCTCCTGTCAGCGCTTGGCCAACGCGGCGGCCAGCAGCGGCGTGGCCGAGGCCGCGCAGGGCCAGCCGGCATAGAAGGCCAGGTGCGTCACCAGCTCGGCCAGCTCCTCGGGCGTGACGCCGTTGTCCAGCGCGCGGTCGAGGTGGAAGGGCAGCTGCTCCAGCCGGTACAGCGACACCAGCGCCGCCACCGTGACCAGGCTGCGGTCGCGCGGGCTCAGCTGCGGGCGCTGCCACACGTCGTCGAACAGCACGTGGTCGGTCAGCTCGGCGAGCTTGGGGGCGGTGGCGCCGAAGGCCTGCTGCGCGGCGGTGGAAGGTGAAGGGGCGGTCATCGCGAAGGCTCCTGTGGGTGGCGGATGGGTGCACGATACGGTTGCGCTATCGTTTTGAAAATCGAATACTTTTTGATTCACCATCCCAAAAATCAGGACGTTGCATGAACCGCCTCACCTTCGACCTCGATGTGCTGCGCACGCTCGTCACCGGCATCGAGCTCGGCAGCTTCGCCAAGGCGGCCGAGCGGCTCGGGCGCTCCACCTCCGCCGTGAGCGCGCAGCTGAAGAAGCTCGAGGAGCAGGCGGGCACGCCGGTGCTGCGCAAGGCCGGCCGCGGCATGGTGCTCACCCCCACCGGCGAGGTGCTGCTGGGCTACGCGCGCCGCCTGCTGGCGCTGAACGACGAGGCCGCGCATGCGGTGCGCGGCACCGACCTGCACGGCGAGGTGCGCCTGGGGCTGCAGGAGGACTTCGGCGAAGGCCTGCTCGCCGGCGTGCTGGCCGGCTTTGCGCAGGCGCACCCGCGCGTGCGCATCGAGGCCCGGCTGGCGCGCAACACCGAGCTGCTGCAGCAGCTCGAGCGCGGCCGGCTCGACCTGGTGCTGGCATGGAACGGCGGCAAACGCACGCCCCATGCGCGCCGCGTCGGCCGCGTGCCGATGTGCTGGATCGGCAGCGGCGCAGCCGCGCCGGCCCCGCCTTCGGCTGCCGAGCCGCTGCCGCTGGCGATGCTGGAGGCGCCCTGCCTGATGCGCGATGCCGCCACCGCGGCGCTGGACCGCGCGCGCATCCCGTGGCGTATCGCCTTCAGCAGCCCCAGCCTCGCAGGGGTGTGGGCGGCCGTGGGCGCCGGCCTGGGCGTGACGGTGCGCACCCCGATCGGCCTGCCTGCGCCGCTGCAGCGGCTGGCGCGCCTGCCGGCGCTGCCGCAGATCGGGCTCGAGGTGCACCGCGCCGAGGCCGAGCCCCCGCCGCTGGTGGCCCGGCTCGAACGACTGGTCACCGAGCACCTGCAGCCGTGGGCCGCACAGGCGGCTACCATGCCGGCTCACCACTGAGCGAACCCATGGCCACATCCCCCGAAAACACCAGCATGGCGCTGTTCTGCGACTTCGAGAACGTCGCCCTCGGCGTGCGCGATGCCAAGTACGACAAGTTCGACATCAAGCGCGTGCTCGAGCGCCTGCTGCTCAAGGGCAGCATCGTCGTGAAGAAGGCCTATTGCGACTGGGACCGCTACAAGGGCTTCAAGGCCGCGATGCACGAGGCCAACTTCGAGCTGATCGAGATCCCGCATGTGCGGCAGTCCGGCAAGAACTCGGCCGACATCCGCCTCGTGGTCGATGCGCTCGACCTCTGCTACACCAAGTCGCACGTCAACACCTTCGTGATCATCAGCGGCGACTCCGACTTCTCGCCGCTCGTTTCCAAGCTGCGCGAGAACGCCAAGCAGGTCATCGGCGTGGGCGTCAAGCAGAGCACCTCCGACCTGCTGATCGCCAACTGCGACGAGTTCATCTTCTATGACGACCTGGTGCGCGAGGTCCAGCGCGCCGCCGCCAAGCGCAACCCGCAGGAGGCGCAGTCGCAAGGCCACAAGCGCTCGCCCGAGGAAGACCGCCGCCGCCGCGACGAGGCCGAGGCGCGACGTGCCAAGGCGATCGACATGGCGGTCGAGACCTTCGAGGCGCTGATGTCCGAGCGCGGCGACGGCGGCAAGGTGCGCGCCTCGGTGCTCAAAGATGCGATCAAGCGCCGCAAGCCCGATTTCAGCGAGTCGTACTACGGCTTCCGCACCTTCGGCAGCCTGCTCGAGGAAGCGCAGGCGCGCGGCCTGCTCGAGATCGGGCGCGACGAGAAATCCAATGTCTACGTGCACCGCGCGCATGGCGCGGCGCCGCTGCGGGCCGAGGTGCGCCACGAGCCGCGCACCGAGGTGCCTGCCGAGCCGCCGGTGACGGCCGCACCCGCCCCGCTGCCACCGATGGAGGCGCCGGCCGAGCCCGAAATGCCGGAGGCCCCGGCCGAAGCGGCCGAGACGAGGCCCGCGCGCGGTGGGCGGGGCCGCGGCGGGCGCAAGAGCCCGGCGCCCAAGGCCGCGGAGCGGGCGCCGGCCGATCAGCCCGAAGCGGCCGCGCCCGTGCCCGCACCTGCGGTCCCGGAGCCTGCCGTCGAGGCTGCTGCGCCGGCCGAGCCGCCGGTCAAGACCAGCCGGGCGCGCAAGACCGCCTCGCCGCGGCCGCGCCGCCCGCGCAAGGCGGCCGAGCCCTCACAAGGCTGAGGCGGCGTCGAACAGGCTGGCCGGCATCGCATCGACCAGCGCGGCGTAACCTGCATCGTTGGGGTGCAGGTGGTCGCCGCTGTCGAAGGCCGGCGCCAGCCGTGTGGGATGCGCCGGGTCGCGCAGCACCGCATCGAAGTCGACCACCGCATCGAACGCGCCGCCGTGGCGGATCCATTCGTTCACCGCTTGGCGCAGCGTTTCCTTCTGCGGCGTGTAGTAGCCGGGCGCCAGGTCGGCCGCCTCGAACGGCGGGCTCGTCGTGCCGACGATGCGCAGGCCTTTGGCGTGAGCGCGGGCGATCAGCTGGCGGTAGCCGGCGATCAGGGCCGCCGCGCTCGGCAGCTCGCGCGGGGACGCAAAGGCACCGGGAAAGCCGATGTCGTTGAGCCCGATGCGCACGATCACCACCCGGGCGCCCGACTGTGCCAGCGCATCCTGGTCGAAGCGGGCGAGCCCCGAGCGGCCGAAGCCCGGGCCGCCGGGATTCTTGGGCGAGCGCGGGCTGTCCTTGAGCAGGCGGTTGCCGATGAGGCCGCCGTTGAGCACACCCGCCTCGCGGCCTTCGGCCTGCAGCCGCGCGGCCAGCACGTCGGGCCAGCGCCGGTTGGCATCGGGCGTGGAGCCGTCGCCGTCGATCAGCGAGTCGCCGAACGCGACCACCGCCACCGCCTTCGGCGAGGCCGCCACATCGATGCCGGTGACGAAGGGCCATGACTGGATCTTCCGGCCCACCGGAAACTCTGCCGCGCCGGTGAGGTCACCCTTGGCGGCCGCGGCATAGCTGGTCTGCTGCGCGAAGAAATGCGTGGTGGCCGCTGCGGTGCGCCGCGGCAGGTGGAGGCTGATCGCGAGGTCGGCCAGCGCCGGCACCTCGAGCTCGACCGGATCGCTCCACACGGTGGCATGCGGCGCCACGGTGACCGAGGGCTGCCCGCCGAAGCGCAGCGCGCGGTCGGTGGCGGGGTCGATGCGGGCCTCGGCGACGCGCCGCGCCACATGGGCCGCGCCGATCAGCAGCGGCGCATCGCCGAAGGCGTTGGAGATGCGCACCCGCAGCTGCGAGCCGCCGGCGCTGGTGTGCACGATCAGGCGCAGGCTCTGGTTGTCGTAGGTGGCCAGCGTGCCGGTGAGCGGCGGCTGCGGCGCGGCGGCCCAGGTGCCGACCCAATGCGGGCCGGCCTCGGCCTGCGCAGCGGGGGCGCCGGGCCCGGCGAAGGCCAGCGCGGCGGCCAGCAGCAGTGTGTGCAGGGTCATGTCTTCGCAACTCCTCTGTGGCTTGTTTTGCGTGGCGGGTCTTCTTCGGCGCTGCCGGCCAGCGAGCGCCACAGCGCCTCGGCGACCGGCCCGGTCGGGCGGCGGCGCAGGCGCGCCGCGACGATGTCGATCCGCGTGCGCTTGAAGTGCCGGCCTTCGAGCGACAGCAGTTTGCCGTTTCGCAGCTCCTTGTCGATCAGGTGCAACGGCATGTGGCCCCAGCCCATGCCTTGCAGGATCAGCTCCTTCTTGGTGTGCTGGTCGGCCACCGTCCAGCTCGGCGCGCCCTGCACCACGAAGTAGTCGCGCCCCGGCTGCTGCGCCGAGTCGCGCAGGATCACCTGCACCAGGCCCTTCATCTTCTCGGGCGTGAGGCTGCGCGTCGGCGCGAACGGCAGGTAGCCCGGCGCCGCCACCGGCACCAGCGTGACCGGCAGCATGTCGACCCATTCGAGCCGCGTGTCGGCCTTGTCGACGTGGTGCACGATCAGGTCCGCCTCCTCGGCCAGCAGCCGCTCCCAGGGGCCGCTGATCGCCTCGAAATGCAGGTGCAGCCGGGTGCGCGGCCAGGCTGCGAAAAAGCGCTTCAGCAGGCGCAGCACCGGCGCGGCCGGCGTGAGATCGCCCACCACCACGCGCAGGTCGGTCTCCTCGCCGCGCGACAGCTGGCGCGACAGCGCGCCCAGCGCCGAGGCGCGCGCGAGCAGCTCGGCGGCCTGGCTGTGGAAGGCCCGGCCCTCGGCGGTGAGCGTGACGCGGTATTGCGAGCGGTCGAGCAGCGGCACGCCGACGCGGTGCTCCAGGTTCTTGATGGCGGCATACACCGCCGGGTGCGTGCGGTGCAGCTTGCTCGCGGCGGCCTGGAAGCTGCCTTCGGAGGCCACGGCATCCAGGCAGGCCAGCTCGTGGAGGGTGAAGTCCATTGTTCGATCGCTTGACAGAGTTTGGCCGGACTTTTGAATTTTCTTCGAAAGCCGGGCTGCCTAAGCTGGCGCCTTCCCAACAAGACAAGGTGTTTCCATGAAAGCGATCGTCCGGCAGCAGTACGGCGGGCCCGAGCAACTGCAGATCCGCGAGGTGCCCGATCCGGTGGCCGTGCCGGGCGAGGTGCTGGTGCGCGTCAAGGCCTTCGGCATCAACCGCGCGGAGCAGTATTTCCGGCGCGGGGCCTGGGGCGAGGTGGCGGCCATCTCGGGCATCGAGTGCGTGGGCGAGGTGGCCGACGACCCGAGCGGCGGCCTGCTGCGCGGCCAGCGCGTGCTGGCCCTGATGGGCGGCATGGGCCGCACGCGCAGCGGCAGCTATGCGCAATACGTCAGCGTGCCGGCCGCCAACGTCGTGCCGGTGCGCACGCGGCTCGACTGGGCGGCACTCGCCGCGCTGCCCGAGTCGTACGCCACCGCGTGGAGCTGCCTGCACGACAACCTGGGCGTGCGGCGCGGCGACACGCTGCTGCTGCGCGGCGCCACCTCGGCGCTGGGGCGCGCGGCGCTCGACCTGGCGGTGCAGGCCGGCGTGCGCGTGGTGGCGGCCGTGCGGCATGCGCGGCGGATCGACACGGTGATGGCGCTCGGCGCCCAAGAGGCGGTGATCGAAGGGCCCGAGCTCGAGGCGCAGGTGCGCAGCGTGGCGGCCGGCGGCGTGGATGCGGTGCTCGACCTCGTGGGCACCTCCACGCTGCTCGAGTCGCTGCGCCTCGCGCGGCGCGGCGGCCGCGTATGCATCGCGGGCTTCCTGGGCGGCGGCGATCCGATCGCGGCCTTCGAGCCGATGAAGCACCTGCCGAGCGGGCGCCAGCTCAGCTTCTTCGGCAGTGCGTTCGTCTACGGCACGCCGGAATATCCGTTGTCGGACGTGCCGTTCCAGCGCCTCGTCGATCTGGCCGAGGCCGGCGTGCTGCGCGCGAAGCCGGCGCAGGTGTTCGCCTTCGGCGAGATCCAGCAGGCGCACCGGCTGCTCGATGCCGACGCCGCCGGCGGCAAGATCGTCGTCACCGTGCCCTGAGCGCAGGGGCGGCATCCGCGAAAATGCCGCCCTTCCCATCCAGACGACTTGAGTCATCCATGAGTGAACCCAAAGACGCGCCCGCGCTGCCCGACCGCCTCTCGGTCGAGCCCGGCAGCCCGCATCACGTGGCCGCCGTGTTCGAGCACGACATCGGCATCCGCTTCAACGGCAAGGAGCGCTTCGACGTGGAGGAGTACTGCGTCAGCGAGGGCTGGATCAAGGTACCCGCCGGCCGCACCGTCGACCGCAAGGGCAAGCCGGTGATGATCAAGCTGAAGGGCAAGGTCGAGGCGTTCTACCGCTGAGGCCGACCGGGGGCTTCTCACCCTTCTTGGGGATGTGCGAGGTGGGCGTGCGCCGCTACAACGGCAGCCGGCATCACCGTCACAGCCAGCGCCGGAGGGAGGCCCCATGGCAGCGAGCAGCAAGCGAGACGATGGCGGCGCTTCCCCCAGCGCCGACGACGCCCGCAATCCGGCGCGCACCGCCAGTGCCAAGCATGTGATCCCCTGGGTGCTGATCATCGCGCTGTGCCTGGGCATCGCGGTGATCGGCGTGCTGAAGATCGAGTACGGCCTGGTGTTCTCGGCCGCCACCGCCTGGGGCCTGGCGCTCTACGTCACCGGCATCTTCCTGGGCTTTCTGTTCGGCATCCCGCGCGTCATCGAGCGTGACCGCAGCGAGCCCGGCGGGCGCAACGCCACCTCGCCGTCGGAGAACAAGGAGCCCACCGCCAACGGCGCCGACGCCCGGTTGGCCAAGAGCACCGTCAACTCCAATCTCGTGGAGGTGTCCGACTGGCTCACGAAGATCATCGTCGGCGTCGGCCTTGTGGAGCTGAAGAACCTGCCCGACTATGGCGAACGGCTGGCCGCCTTCATGGCCACCAGTTTCGCCACCACTTGCCCCGGCGACGGCAAGTCGTGCTTCGTCTCGATCGCCGGTGCGATTGCGCTCTATTTCGGCGTGCTGGGCTTCATCACCGGCTACCTGCTGACCCGCGTGTTCCTCGCGGTGATCATGAACCTGGCGGATCGCGATGCCGAACTGGCCGGCCAGGAACTGCTGCTGCCCGCCGGCACCCGCGTGACCTTCGGCAGCGCACTGACCAGCCTGCACAAGGAGATTGCCGACCTGCAGAACAAGATGGCCACGCCGGCCGCAGCGCAGCCGCCCGAGGAGGCGGAGGTCATGGTCCCGGTGGAGCCGGTCGCCGCGCCGGAGCAGCCGCCGGCCACGGCCGCCACCTTCACCGGTGCCGCGCCTTCCTTGCCGGAGGTGCTGGCGCGGTCGCCCGCGGCCTTTGCCGGCCCGCCGAGCCGGCCGGCGGCGCAGCGCCCGGCGCGGCCCCGCACGGTGCTGTGGGTCGACGACCATCCCGAGAACAACGCGCTGCTGGTCGACCGGCTGCTCGGCGCGGGCTTCCAGATCCACTCGGCCAAGACCACCGAGGCTGCCTTGCAGCGGCTGGAGGCGGCGCCGGTGTCGCTGGTGATCACCGACATGCACCGCCCCGGCGAAGGCTCGGCCACTCGGCCCGCCGGCCTGGCGCTGCTGTCGGCACTGGCCGAACTCGGCCTGCAGGCGGGCACCCTCCAGGCCTGCGTCTACTGCAGCAAGACCGCGGCGCTGCGCTATGGCGACCAGGCCCGCCGCGCCGGCGCGGCACTGGTGACGGCATCGCCCACCGACCTGATGGCATTCATCCAGCAGGTGTTCGGCGAGATCGAGGGGTAGGGCTCGACGGCGCTGCGGGAGGGTCAGGCCTCGGCCGCGTGGCACACCACTTCGATGTTGTGCCCGTCCGGATCGATGACGAACGCGGCGTAGTAGTTGGCGTGATAGTTCGGCCGCAGGCCCGGCGCGCCGTTGTCCTTGCCGCCGGCTTCCAGCGCCGCGCGATGGAAGGCATCCACCTGATCGCGCTTCTGCGCCACGAATGCGATGTGAAGATGCGCCGGCTTCTCATCGGTCTGGCAAAGGCACAGCGAAGACTTGCCGTCGGCGCTCAGCTCGATGCCATAGCTCGGCGAGCCTTCCGAGACCACCTCGAGGCCGATCGGGGCCAGGGCCTTGAGGTAGAACGCCTTGCTCGCGGCATAGTCGCTGACGCCGAATTTGACGTGGTCAAACATGGGTTCTCCAGAAGCGTGAATCAGCCGGCAGTGTAGGTGCGCGGATCGGCGCGGGCCGCCTCGGCCCGCAGCCAGGCGGCCGCCGATGCGGCGGCTTCCGACAGCTTCTCCTTGCGCTGCACCAGGTGGTAGGTGAACCCCGGCAGCGAGGGCCCGAAGGGCACCACCAGCAGCCCCTGCCGGAGCTCATCGGCCACCAGCACCTCGCTGCACAGCGCCACCCCGCGCCCGGCCACCGCCGCCTGGATCGCATGGCTTTCGTCGCTGAAATGCAGCCCGCCCTGCACATCGAGGCGGGGCAGCCGCGCCGCGCGCGCCCACGCCGCCCACACCGGCGGGCTGGCGTGGGGCTGCTGCCACTCGAAGTGGATCAGCGGCGCATGGGCGAGATCGCGCTTGGCCCGCAAGCCCAGCATCGGGCTCGCCACCGGCGAGAAGCGGTCGTGCAGCAGCGCCTCGGCCTGCAGGCCCGGGTAGGGGCCGGCCCCGTAGCGCAGTGCGAGATCGGCCGCGCCATGCTGCAGGTCGACGGCGGCGGTGGATGCATGCAGCCGCAGGTCGATGTGCGGATGCCGCGCCTGGAAATCCGCGATGCGCGGCAACAGCCATTTCGCGACGAAGGCCGGCGTGGCCGACAGCGTCACCGTGGGCCGCTGCGTGCCGGCCTGCAGCGCGGCGATGGCATCGGCAAAGGCATCGAGCCCTTCGCGCAGCACCGGGAACAGCATGGCGCCGGCCGGGGTGGGCAGCACCTGGCGCGTGCGCCGCTCGAACAGCGCCACGCCCAGCCACGACTCGAGCGACCGCACGTGATGGCTGATCGCCGTGGGTGTGACGGCCAGCTCATCGGCTGCCTGCTTGAAGCTGGCATGGCGCGCCGCGGCCTCGAAGGCCCGCAGCGCAGCCAGCGGCGGAAGGCGCCGCCGGGTGGGCGGAATGGATGAATTCATCTCATCTGTGGGCTGAGAACTTTCGGTTTGTCGGGGCGGGTCCCGCCGGCGCAAAGTGTGAAGCACCTTCCCGATGGATGAATCCTGCTTGCCATGAAGACCCTGCTGCACATCGATGCGAGCGCCCGCCCCGGCCGCTCCGACCTGCATGCCCACGGCTCCCACTCGCGCCGCCTGACCGCCCGCTTCGTCGCGGCATGGCACGCGCGGCGGCCGGCCGACCGCATCCTCTACCGCGACATCGGCCTGCAGCCGCCGCGACCGGTGAGCGGGCGCTGGATCGAGGCGGCCTTCACCCCGCCGCAACGGCGCACGCCGGCCCAGCAGCAGGTGCTGGCCGAAAGCGACGCGCTGGTCGACGAGCTGCTCGCCGCCGACATCGTGGTGGCCGGCGTGCCGATGTACAACTTCGGGCCCCCGGCGGGCTTCAAGGCCTATATCGACAACATCGTGCGCGTGGGCCGCACCTTCGGCTTCGACCGCCAGCGCGACGGCGATCCCTACTGGCCGCTGCTGGCCGGCCAGGGCAAGCGGCTGGTGCTGCTGAGTTCGCGCGGTGATTACGGCTATGCGCCGGGCGAGCGCCTGGCCCATGCCAACCATGTGGAAGCTAGCGTGCGCACCGCCTTCGCCTACATCGGCGTGACCGAGACGGACAGCGTGGCGGTGGAGTTCGACGAGTTCGGCGGCGAGCGGCTGGCGGCATCGCTGCGCGCGGCGGAAACGGCGGTGGATGCGCTGGTCGAGCGGTTGGTGCGGGAGGTGGAGGCGCCGGCGTCGGCGTCGGTGTTGGCGGCCGCGTAGATCCGGCGTGAACCCTGAACGCCGACAGCCGGCGCTGCGTGCGGCACACTTCGTGCGATGCCCGCCGCCAAATCCGCGATCCAGCCCGAGCCTTCCCCGACTCTATTCAAGAGCGCGAAGGCTTTCGAGAGCTGGCTGAAGAAGAACCACGCCACCTCCGACGGCCTTTGGCTCAAGATCGCGAAGCGGGGGGCGGATGAACCCAGCGTCACCTACCCCGAGGCGGTGGAGATCGCACTCTGTTGGGGCTGGATCGACGGCCAGAAGAAGGGCCTCGACGACCAGTATTTTCTGCAGCGCTTCACCCCGCGACGCGCGCGCAGCATCTGGTCGAAGATCAACGTCGACAAGGCCACGGCGCTCATCGAGGCAGGCCGCATGCAAGCGCCGGGCTACGCGCAGATCGAGGCCGCCAAGGCCGACGGACGATGGGCGCGGGCCTACGAAGGAGCGCGCACGTCCGTGGTGCCCGACGACCTGCTGGCGGCACTTGAAGCCGAGCCCAAGGCCAAGGCCTTCTTCGCCACGATCAACGCGGCCAATCGCTATGCGGTGCTGTGGCGCATTCAAACGGCCGTGAAAGCCGAGACGCGCGCCAGGCGCATCGCGCAGCTGGTGGAGATGCTCGCGCGTGGCGAGACGATCCACATTTTCAAGCCGAAGGCGAAGGCCTGACTGCGAAGGTCACGCAAGCGTTTGGGAGCACACCTGTTGATGCGCGGCTAGAAGGTTTTACCGGAGGTCGCCGATGGGCTCGGCACTTCCTTCGGATTCGCCTTTTAGGTGGAGATGAATATCGAACGTTGAGATCGAGAGCCTGACCTCACGCTAGCGGCCATTACCTACCCGCGGCAACAGACCGGTTGCGGAGTGGCCGATCTGGCTCGCCACACTGACTAACGAACCCCGCACGCCAGCTGACGGTGAACTTCAACCGCTCTTCGCTCTCCTCTTCCCAGTCGATAGTCATGGCATTGCTTGCCCCGGCGCCGTGGACAGTTAGCGTCTTAAGCAGGTCTGCGTGCACGACATAGCAGTCCTCCCCAGGGGTTGGAAACGCGAACACAGCGGCCCCATTTATGGTGGAAATCGCTTGCGGATGACTCTTCCCGGATGCCACAACAACGCCTTGTGGCGGCAAGCACTTCCAGTCCTCAATGCCCCATTTGTGCGGGCTGAGCAGCACTCGCGCAGCGGAGTTACCTACTACGACCACAGGCACTGCGCTACGAGATTCCAAGGAAGAGCACTGCGCGGCAATCGTGGACAGGTATTCGCGCATTTGGGTGTGAGTCGCGTTGTAGAGCTTGCGGAGTTCTGGCCCATTTGCAGGCTGCAAACCTGAATCGGTCACAAGTTTGCGGAAACTCCATGCCACCAGGTGCTGTCGTACCCAATCCCCAACATGTTCAGCCAGGCCCGTGTCTAAGCCGGCATCAAGGCATTCCAGGTAACGCTTTCGCTCGTCCGTGAATGAGATCCGCATGGGAAGAACAGGCGCACCGGCTACGAAATCAAGCTTCTCGACCGGCGGCTTCACGCCTTCACTGTCGAAGGCAAGCGCTGCAATCCGGTTGCCCATGTCTCGTACCTTCCCGACGTCCACGGTGTGTGACCGGAGCGTAATTCGGCGCTCGTGCGTCGCAACTGCTCGTAACTTCTTTAGCGCGAGGGTAGTTGCAAGGCGCCCGGCTCGTGGGCGATGTGTCTTTTCAAAGAGAGCTTGTAGAACTGTCACGGAGGCATGTCCAGTTGCAAATGCGCCCCCGAGTACCTCCTTGCGAAGGTCAGCGAGGTACCGCTGAACTTGCTCCAGCTTGTCGATATCCCTCGACCATCGCTCAATAAGGCTCTTGCATCGACTAATGCCAGTTCTCCTCTCTGCAGCCAAAGCTACCAGCAGAATTCCCTGCGCGCGCTTCATCGACTCCATATTAGTCGCCGCACCCGACCAGCTATAAATCCAGCCGGAGACTTCAGGCGCTTCGGTGTCCCAGCGAAGTCTTTCTGCAAATCCATCAATCCGGGCTCCTGCCGTTTCGTCGCCGAAGATCGTTCCCAGCAATCTGGTCAGCAGGTCATCTGGGTTGTCGAGTGGTCGCGCATCGACGTTGCCCCCTGCCTTTTGCGCCGTTGCGGCAACCAGCGCAGCGGCCAGTCGAAGTTCTCGAGAGTCCGCTGCGGGAATGTCCCCTGCGTTTTGAATGAGTAGCAGGACGACGTACAGCCTCATGCTTTCCCAGTACCGGCGAATTGCAAGGCTCATGGCCTTCGTTGCGAACTCGATGGTTACTGGTTCTGCTCCACCCCACAAGAATGTCTTGGCTGCTTCCCAGTCTTTGTCGGCCAGCGTCAGGGTGACGTGGCGGACTCGGAAGTCGTACTCAATGTCGGCGCAGTCCAGTTCGTGCTGCCGATTCCCCCACCACTTCAGAAAGTTTTCCAGCAGCCATACAGACCCAGTCTCATCACCCCGAGACACAGCTTTCAGAAGGAGCTGTGCTGAATGCTCAATGTGGCTTGCATAGACAAGGGCTCTCCCAGTAAGAGCCCGCCATGCGGCAATGTCCCCTCCTCGGAACTCTTTGGGCACATCGACCAAGAAGTGCCCCCAGCTCCCGATGAATGCGACCACCGCATGCTCATACACCTTGTTCAGCGGGGCGGGGAGCGTGCCGCTAAATGTCGTTGCGCCAGGGACCAGACTGGCATCGGCTTTTCGTGTCCACCAACCCGCCAACTGATACGCGAGATTTGTTCCGACCAACTGAGCATTGACAAGCAGCTTCTCCGGTCTTGGCGGGAGCTTTGACGCAATGCGTGCGGGAACGACGGCCATTGCGTTAAACAGCCGAGGGTCGTCTTCAAGTCGATTGACCGCGATGCGTCCTATGTCCCTGTATGGCTTCAACCATTCCAGGTCGAAGCTGCTGAGCCCCCATGCATAAGGGGAGACGGCGATAGTCGCGGCATTCCCCTCGACGCCCTCGGCGTCGGCGGCGCTGGCGAGCAAGAGCGTTCGATGCAAGCGCAGCACGTCGCGCAGCCGATCCTCAGCAGTTCCGAACCGTTGCTGCTCAGCCGCCGCCTCCACTTCTCCGCCGATCTCCTCCAGCATCTTTCGTGTGGATAGCGAGAGCGCTCCTGCTCTGACGGGCTTGTAAACAAACGCCATTCGTACGAGGACGCGTTCAAACCAAAGGAGCGGTGGACCGTTCTCTATAGCGCACAGAACCACCTCACCGGAGACCTCAGCCCCCACCATTGGGGGAAGGGTCAGTGTTGGCGTTTTCCTCTTCCGGTCCCCCTCAAACTTTGCGGCTCGCCGGCTCCATAGAGCCACGACGAGATGCAAGAGCCGTAGGCGTACGTCGTGAAGCGCCAGGCTGCCTCTAATGTCTCGTTTGACAGCTGGTCGGCCTTGCCTGATTGAGAACGTGTAGACCCTCGGCTCCGGCCCCTCATCCGTTCTAACGTCGGGGAAGCCCCAGTCGGACTGAGGAGCGTTAACAAAGATGTGCTGTTTCACCGCAGCGATGAGCTCTGCGCGCAGCGCAACTTCCACCGCAACGCGAGTGAACGCGTACCGTTGCTCTTCCTCCTGGATGAACCGGACAGTGCGGCTTAGGAAAAGACCGGTCAACAGTACATTCAGAAGCAGCCAAGCACCGTTCATTGCAAGTAGGGGAGCCATGAACTTGCCAAGAAATTCGTGCGAGCTGTATGGAATTGCGAAGTACTGAGCGCCCATCGCCAGCAGCAGTCCGACGGAGCTTCCACCGGCGGGGACGACCGCGGAATCGAGGATGTAGACCCGTAAGGAGACGGTTGAATGAGCCTTTCGCTGGAGCATCAGCGCGATGAATGACAGCACGATAGGGTAGACCAGTGCGACCAGAGTTGCTTGGACGCTCCAAGGGACCCCCGCGTACGCAGCGATATCGAAGTCAGCCTGAAGTTTGGGCGCTGGCAAGCCCCATGGGGCGGTCCATTTCTGAACTGTGACAACGTAAGCCGCACCAGTGGATAGGAGCCCCACAAGGGCTGCAAAGCGCACAGGATGGTCGGTGCTCCACATCAAGAACCGCCGGAACAGGCCATAGCGGTAGGTGCGCAGCGTTGCGTTTCCGCGAGCCCAAGAGCGAACCTCACGCCACGCTCGCGGTCCAATACGCCCTGTGACCCAGGCAGGAATGAGTATCAATACCCGTTCCAACACGTGACTTCCCTCCCGTAGCGTTCGTCTCTGCGCTTCAAGGCCTCGTTTTGGCCCTCGGTTGGCTCGACCTCGCCTCGGTCAGCCTCGGCGTGACAAACGTCTCAAACCGGACGGGTCACGCAATCTCAAAACGTGTGCCTAGGATCGCACAGACGGAGTAAACCTCCGTGGCCTTTACCGAGGAGACTGGGAAGCTGTCTCCTGTTGCTTGTAGCGGGTCAGGCGATGGCCTGTAGAGGCATCCACCGGTAGCTTTCCGGCACCGAGCGGTGCGAAGGTCAGCTTCAGGCGGCGTATTTCTATGTTCGTCTGAGCTCCACCGTCGCGCCACCATCTCCGTCGCCACCTCTAGTACAGCGTCGCGACCAGAGGAAGCATTCACCCGCCCGGCGTCGTCTGCGCGTTGAAAACCGCGAGTTGCGCCTCGAATGCCCGCCGGTACGCCGGCCGCGCCTCACCTCGGCCCACATACGCCGCCAGCCGCGGATCTTCATCCAGCAGCCCCGACGGCCTCAACCGCAGCAGCACGGCCACCATCATCAAGTCGCCCGCGCTGAACTCGCCATCGAGCCACTCCGCATCGCCCAGGCGCTCGGAAAGATCGCTGAGCCGTCCGCGGATGCGGTCCTTGACCATCGGCAGGCGCTGTTCGTACCAGTGCTTGTCGCCCTCCGCGAACTTGAGGGTCTGGAGGTCGAGGATCGGCGGTTCCACGGTGTTGAGCGCGGCAAACGTCCACGCGATCGCGCGCGCCCGGGCGTTCGCATCGGCGGGCAGCAGGCCCGCGTGGTGCTGCGCGATGTGCAGCACGATCGCACCCGATTCGAACAGCACGAGGTCACCCTCTTCGTAGGTCGGGATCTGCCCGAAGGGGTGCAGTGCGCGATGCTCGGGTGCCTTCATCGCATCAAAGGAAACAAGGCGCACCTGGTAAGGCAGCCGTGCTTCCTCCAATGCCCAGCGCACGCGCATGTCCCGCGCGAGCCCCTGGCCGCGATCCGGTGATCGTTCGAAGGCGGTGATGGTGGGCGTCATGGCAAGGCCTTTCCTCTGCTGAATGGATCGATGAACGTCTCTTCACACACGACGTTCGACACCCGCCCGAATCGACATCACGCTCGGTGAGAATGTTTTCTCCACCCCCTGGAGACCTCCCCGATGTTGAAACGAGCCATCGCTGCCGCCGCCGTCTTCCTGTTGCTGGACGGCACGGCACACGCACAACTGTCGGAGACGGAGCAGCGCATCGTCGCGGCCGTCAAGCAGCGCACCCCCGCGGCGCTGGAGCTGCTGGAGAAGTCGGTCCGCATCAACAGCGGCACGCTCAACCCCGAAGGCGTGCGTGCCGTCGGCGAGGTCTACCGGGCGGAGCTGGATGCGCTGGGCTTCAAGACGCACTGGGTCGAGATGCCGCCGGCGATGAAGCGCGCGGGGCACCTGGTTGCGGTGCATGAGGGCGGCGGCGGCAAGCGCCTGCTGCTGCTCGGCCACCTGGACACGGTGTTCGAGAAGGGCAGTGCGGTGCCGCTGTGGGAGCGCCAGGGCGAGCGCGTGCGCGGCCAGGGCGTCAACGACATGAAGGGCGGCGACGTCATCCTGATCGAGGCGCTGCACGCGCTCAAGAGCGTCGGCGCGCTGGACCCGGCGCACATCGAGGTCATGTTCACCGGCGACGAGGAGCGCACCGGGCAGCCGCTGCAGACGGCGCGCGCCGAGATGGTGGCGATGGGCAAGCGCGCCGACTACGCGCTGTCGTTCGAGGGCAGCAACAAGCACGAGGGTGTGGACACCGCCAGCATCGCACGCCGCTCTTCCGGCGGCTGGGTGCTGCGCGTCAAGGGCAAGCCGGCGCATTCGATGGGCGTGTTCTCGGCGCAATCGGGCTACGGCGCCATCTACGAGACGGCGCGCATCCTCAACGCGTTCCGCGAGCAGGTGATCGAACCCAGCCTCACGTTCAACCCGGGCCTGGTCTTCGGCGGCACCAATGTCTCGTATGCCGAAGACACGGCCACCGCGAGCGCCTTCGGCAAGTCCAACGTGATCGCGCGCGATGCGCAGGTGCTGGGCGACCTGCGCTACCTCTCGCCCGAGCAGGGGGAACGCGCCCGCCAGAAGATGCAGGCGATCGTGTCGACGGGCAACCTGCCCGGCACCTCCGCCACCATCAGCTTCACCGAGAGCTACCCGCCGATGCCGCCCACCGAGGCCGGGCGCAAGCTGGTGGAGCTGTATTCGAAGGCCAGTGTGGACGCCGGCCTGGGCCGCATCGAGATCCTGGATCCGTCGTTGCGCGGCGCAGGCGATGTGCAGTTCGTGGCGCCGTACACGGTGGCCATCGACGGCCTGGGTGCGCAAGGCCGCGGCGCGCACACCGACGACGAGGATCTCGAGATCGCCTCGATCGAGCGCGGCGCCGTGCGCGCAGCGTTGCTGATCTACCGGTTGACGCGCTAGGGGCCGCGGCCGCGCGCGCTCAGTGCAGCGTCAGCCCCAGCTCCTGCACCGTTGCCACCATCCCCGCGCGCCAGGTCAGGCACCAGCTCCTGAACTCCTCCAGCGGCAGCGGCTTGCTCATGTGGAAGCCCTGGGCTTCGTCGCAATGCAGTGACTGCAGCTGCTGCCACACGGCTTGGTTCTCGACGCCTTCGGCCACCACGCTCAAGCCCAGGTTGTGCGCGAGGTCGATGGTCGAGCGCACGATCTTGGCGTCGTCGAGGTCGCGCTCCATGCCCATCACGAAGCTCTTGTCGATCTTCAGTTCGTCGACCGGCAGGCGCTTCAGGTAGGCCAGGCTGGAGTAGCCGGTACCGAAGTCGTCGATCGCGAGCTTGAAGCCGCAGGCGTTCAGGCGCTTCAGCGTGGCTTCGGCACGGGCGGGGTCGTCCATGATCGCGCTCTCGGTGATCTCGAGGCAAAAGGCCTCGGGCGGCACACGGTGGCGGCGCAGGCGCTCATCGAGCTTCTCGGGCAGCTCGGGGTCGAGCAGGTCGCGCGTCGAGAGGTTGACCGAGAGGCGCAGCTCGGTGCCGCCGGCCCGCAGGCTGGCCCATTGGCGCGCCGCTTCCTCGAAGACCCACAGCGTCAGCTGGCGGATGAAACCGGTCTGTTCGGCAAAGGGGATGAAGTGCATCGGCGGCACCAGCCCGCGCTGCGGGTGCTGCCAACGCACCAGCGCCTCGGCGCCGCGCACGCGGCCGTCTTCGAGGCTGATCTTGGGCTGCAGGTACAGGCGCAGCTCGTCGTGCTCGATCGCGCGGCGCAGCTCGCTCAGCAGCGAGAGGCTCTGCGCGCTGCCCGAGTCGATGCCGGCGTCGTACATCAGCGGGCCTTGGGTGCGCCGCTTGGCGGCATACATGGCCACTTCGGCGCGGCTGAGCAGCGCGTCGGCGTCGGCCGCATGCTGCGGCCAGCAGGCGATGCCGATGCCGGCGCCGAGGTCGACCATCTGCTCGTCGAGCAGCAGTGGCACCTCGAAAGCCTCGGCGATGCGCGTGGCCACGCCCTTGGCCAGCGCCGCGTCGGCGCCGGGCAGCAGCACCGCGAATTCATCGGCGCCGATGCGCGCGACCATGTCGCCTTCGCGCAGCGTGTGCATCGCGAGCCGCTCGGCCACGGCCTTCAGCAGCCGGTCGCCGAAGCGGTAGCCGAGCACGTCGTTCACCTGCTTGAAGCGGTCGAGGTCGAGCATCACGATGGCCAGCTGCTCCGGCCCCAGGCCGTCGCGCCGGCTGATCGCGAGGTGCACCGCGTCGCGGAACTGCAGGCGGTTGGGCAGGCCGGTGAGGCGGTCCCAGTAGGCGAGCTTGAGGATCTGGTCCTGCTGCTTCGCGATGCTGACGCGCATGTGCTCGAAGCGCTGCGCCAGCTCGCCGATCTCGTCGGAGCGCTGCACGCCGAGGATCGGTGTGGTGTAGTCGCCGGCCGAAAGCCGCTCGGCCGCGGCCGCCAGGCGGCGGATCGGCGTGGTCACGCGGCGCGCGGTGAACACGCTGAGCACCGCGAAGGCGATCACGCCCAGCAGCGTCAGCACGGCCAGCACGAGCTGCAGCTGGCGGTAGGGCGCCAGCGCTTCGTCCACCGAGCGCAGCAGCACCGCCACCGCGCCGTTCTGGCCCGGCACGCCGGTGAGCGCCACCGCGCGGGCACCGTATTCGTCGTTGCCGGCGAACAGCGTGGTGCCGGGCAGGCGCGGGCCCAGCTGGCTGCGCAGCCGCTCGGCCACCGGCGCGGGCAGCGTCGAGAAGACCTGGCTCCAACGCTCGGCGCCGGGCGCGCGGGCGAGCATGCACAGGTGCAGCCCGGAGATGCTGCGCAGGTCGTCGGCCAGGCGCTGGTCGAGGCGGAAGCCGATCATCACCCAGCCCAGCAGCGTGGGCGCCTTCATCGGCACCAGCACGAACTGCACCGGTTGGCCATCGACCAGCTCGATCACGCTGGGCGGCTGGTTGGCGCGCGCCAGCGCGGCCAGGTGCTGGATCACGGTGTCCATGCCGGCCATGCCGGGCCGCGTGGTCACGCGCAGGTCGAACGAGGTGTCGAGCAGCGCGGAGACCAGCGCGTCCACGCGCTCGCCGTGGTTGGCCAGCGCCGAGGCCACCGTCTCGTCGTCGCCGCTGGCCAGCGCGGAGCGGAAGCCGTAGTCGGCCGCGAGCAGCCGGGCGCCGTCGAGCAGGCGCGCGCTGTTCTGCGCCAGCAGGCGCTGCAGCGCGCGCTCGCCCACCGCCAGATCGTCGGTGATCGCGCTGCGTGCGTTGCTGGCGATGCCGGCCCGGATGGCGAAGAAGCTGCCGGCCTGCACCAGCAGCAGCAGGATCAGGAACAGCGCGACGATGCGGGTGCTGAGCTGGCGGCTGCGCCAGGGCAGCCGCAGGCCCGCCCGCTGCGCGGCACGGGCATCCGGCGCGGGATCGTTGGAGGTCGAGGAGGTGTCGTGCAGCATCGCAGGCCGGGCCGTGTAGGGGCCGGTCCAACACGACGCGGCCCATTCGGCTTATCGGCGCCCCGCCGGGCGGATTGAGCCGTGCTGCGCTGCAATGTGGGGTTGTCCACACCCATCGGGGATGCGGGCGGCGTCAACGCGCCATCGCGTGGTCGACGATGCTGTCGAGCCGCCCGGATTTCTTCAGCTTGGCCAGCGCGGCGTTGAAACGCTCGAGCAGCGCCGCCTGGTGGGCCGATTTGTGAAAGGCCAGGAAGGTCGGGTTCTCCGCCATGGTGCCGGCCAGCCGGATGTCGGCATGCTGCTTCAGCCGCACGGCACCGGCCTCGTCGATCGCCAGCAGTGCATCGAGGCGGCCGAAGGCGAGCTTGCGGAAGTTCTGCTCGTCGCTCTCGACGTCCTCGGCGAGCAGATGGCCGCTGCTGCGCGCGCGGTCGAAGTCGTCGCCGTAGCTCCAGCCGCGGATCACGCCGACGCGCTTGCCTTCCAGGTCGGCGAGCCGGGTGTAGCTGAAGTAGCGCGCGGCCGGCACGTAGACGTTGATGCGCTCGACGTACATCGCGTCGCTGAAGTCGTATTTCGCGAGGCGCTCGCTGTTCTTGTAGATGCCGCCCACACCGGCCTGTGCCGCATCCAGCTCCTGCAGCGCTCGGCGCCAGGGCTTGGGCTCGATGCGCAGCTCGACGTGCATCTCCTGGAAGGCCGCGGTCATCAGCGCCGGGTAGACGCCCCGGGCCCTGCCCTCCCGGCCGAACATGAAAGGCGGGTTGGATTCATCGACGTTGACGCGCACCGGCTCCTGCGGCGCGGTTTGCGCAGCCGCGGCGGCGCCCAGGCATGCGGCGGCGCATGCCGCGAGCCGGTGGCGCAGCCAGGAGCGTCGGGTGGTCGTCGACATCCCGGTAGCGTGCCACAAGGGCCGTGGCAGGGCCGGCCGGATTTCACGCTTCCTGGAGGCGTTTCAGCAGTTCCTTCGCTGCGGCCGGGGCGCGCTCCTTGGCGCCGTTGATCATGAAGGCGAACACGTCGCGCGGCCGGCGCTCCGGCGTGGCGGTGTCGGCCTGCACGCGCGGCGCCCCGCTCGGCTCGCCCCCCGCGGCCCAGGCGCGGGTGCAGGCGGCCCACGCATCGAGCACCTCCGGCGCATAGCCGGTCGGCCGCTCGGATTCGCAGCGCATCATCCGCAGGTAGACGAAATCGGTGGTCAGGTTGGTGAACGACGGGTAGTCGTTCGAATCGGTGATCACCGTGCCGCAGCGGTACTGGCGCGCCAGCGCCAGGAACTCGGGCACCAGAAAGCTGTCGTGCCGCACATCGAGGACATGGCGCAGCGGCCGGCCCTCCAGGCTCGCGGGCAGCAGCTTCAGAAAGGCCTCGAAATCGGCCGCATCGAAGCGCTTGGTCGGCGCGAACTGCCACAGGATCGGCCCGAGCTTGGCGCCCAGCTTCGCCAGCCCGCTGCCGATGAAACGCTCGACCGATTCGCCCGCCTCGGCGAGCACGCGGCGGTTGGTCGCGAAGCGGTTGGCCTTGACGGCGAACATGAAGTCATCCGGCGTCTCGTCGTGCCAGCGCTGGAAGCTGGCCGGGCTCTGCGTGCTGTAGTAGGTGCCGTTGATCTCGATCGCAGTGACCTGCCGGCTCGCGTATTCGAGCTCGCGCCGCGCGGGCAGGTCGTTGGGGTAGAAGGTCTCGCGCCAGGGCTCGTAGGTCCAGCCGCCGATGCCCACGCGGATCGTGCCCGCGGAATGCTCCGTTGCCATCAACGCCTCCTTGCTTTGGGGTGGCGCCGATTCTGGCGGCAGCCGCGCTCAGGCGCTATGCGGCCGACGCAATCACCCCACCGCCCAGGCAGACCTCGCCGTCATACAGCACCGCCGACTGCCCCGGTGTCACCGCCCACTGCGCCTCGCTGAAGTGCAACGTGAAGGCCGGCTCGCCGGGCGTGAACTCGCAGGCCGCATCGGCCTGGCGGTAGCGGGTCTTCGCGGCGATGTGGCCGGCGGCGGGCGCGCGGCCGGCCACCCAGCTGGTGTCGTCGGCCGTCAGCGTGTGCTGCAGCAGCCACGGATGGTCGTGGCCCTGCACCACGTAGAGCGTGTTGCGCTCGATGTCCTTGCGCGCCACGAACCACGGTTCATGCTCGCCGCCGCCGCGCGGCGCCCCCTTTTCCTTCAGGCCGCCGATGCCGATGCCCTTGCGCTGGCCCAGCGTGTAGAAGCTCAGGCCCACGTGCTCGCCGATCGTGCGGCCGCGGTCGTCCTTGATCGGGCCGGGCTGGTTGGAGAGGTAGCGGTTCAGGAACTCGCGGAACGGCCGCTCGCCGATGAAGCAGATGCCGGTCGAATCCTTCTTCTTTGCGTTGGGCAGGCCGATCTCGGCGGCGATGCGGCGCACCTCGGTCTTGGGCAGTTCGCCCACCGGGAACATCGTCTTCGCGAGCTGCGGCTGGCTCAGCCGGTGCAGGAAGTAGCTCTGGTCCTTCAGCGGGTCCAGGCCCTTGAGCAGCTGGAATTCACCGGCCACCTGCCGCACTCTGGCGTAGTGTCCCGTCGCGATCTTCTCGGCGCCCAGGCGCATCGCATGGTCGAGAAAGGCCTTGAACTTGATCTCGGCGTTGCACAGCACGTCGGGGTTGGGCGTGCGGCCGGCCTGGTATTCGCGCAGGAACTCGGCGAACACGCGGTCCTTGTACTCGGCCGCGAAGTTCACATGCTCGATCTCGATGCCCAGCACGTCGGCCACCGAGGCCGCGTCGAGGAAATCCTGCCGCGACGAGCAGTACTCGTCGTCGTCATCGTCCTCCCAGTTCTTCATGAAGATGCCGACCACTTCATGGCCGGCCTGCTTCAACAGATGGGCCGACACGGCCGAGTCCACGCCGCCGGACAGGCCGACGACCACGCGCTGCTTGGGGGGAGTCATCCCCCGAATTTTAAGGAGCCGGCCCCGTCAGTGATCGTGGGAGCCGGCAAGCCCTTGTTCGCCGGCATAGCCCCGGGCCCGGTCGTACGCCGCGATCTGCTGCGGCTGCAGCAGCCGCCGCGTGCGCAGGTGGGCCTGCAGGTGCACGTTGCGCAGCTCGCCCTGCAGGCGGCCGGCGTCGGCGCTCAGGCGGGCGACGGCCGCTTCATCGGCCGTGCCGTCACGGAAGGCCTGGTCCAGCCGGCGCTCGGTGTCGACCCACGCGCGGCCCAGCCGCCGGGCCTCGGACTTCATCTCGGCGACGATGCGTTCCAGCTCGGCCGACTGCGCCGGCGTGAGCGCCAGCGTGTCGGCCAGCGCGAGCGCATGCAGCGGCCCCGGCGCACCGTTCAGCTCGGCCGGCAACGACAGGCCCATGCCGCGGCCTTCGTTCAGGTCGTCGATCTGCTGGGCCGACAAGGCCTTGATCTCGCGCTGGCGCCAGCCGGCGTAGTCGGAAGGGGTTTGCGCACCGGCGCTGCCGGCGATCAGGCCGGCCAGCAGGGCGGCGAAGCATCGGGTGTTCATCGGCGTCTCCTCGGGGACGCACCGGATTCTGCGGGCCGCCTGGCGCGCTGCGCATGACCGCCGTCATACCCTCGATGCGGGCCGGCGGCGTATGCGTCCGCCCTCGCGCTCGATCGCACCGCTGGCCTCCAGCTCGGCCAGGCAGCGGTACAGGGCCTCGTGCGAGGCGGCGAGCATCTGCGCGATGGCTTTCCAGCTGCCGGGCGGCGACACCCAGCCGGCCCGGTCGGTGCGCTGCAGCTCCAGCCAGGCGAGCACGCGGGCCGACAGCGGCCGCAGGTTGCGCAACTCGGCGGCGGTGCGCAAGCCCTGGATCGCCTGCGCCTGCTGGGCCAGCAGCGCCACCATCGCGTCGGGCTCGGCGCGCAGCGCCTGCAGCAGCGCCGGCTTCGCCACGCGCCACAGCCGCGCGGCTGCCGGCGCCACCGCGTCGCAGTGGTAGCTGGGCGAGAACAGCGAGGCCTCGGCCACCAGCTGGCCCTCTTCATACGAGGCCAGCGGGAGCATGCTGCCGTTCTCCAGAGTGCGGCTCAGCGCGATCCGGCCGGCCTCGACCACATACATCGAGGCCACGCGGTCGCCGCGCCGGAACAGCGTGGCGCCGGCCTCCAGCGTGCGCATGGTGCGCGGCAGGCCGGCGAAGACGCCGTTCATGGTGCCGAGAGCGCCTCGACCTCGGCCCGTGCCTTCGGGATGTGCGGCCCCAGCACGCGCGGGCCCTGCGGCGTGATCAGCACGTCGTCCTCGATGCGGATGCCGCCGAAGGCCGCATGGCGCTCGAACATCGCGTAGTCGATGAAGGCCGCATGCCGGTTCTCGGCCTTCCAGCGGTTCGTCAGCAGCGGGTTGATGTAGACGCCGGGCTCGATGGTGACCACCCAGCCCGGCTGCAGCGGCCGCGCCAGCCGCAATGATTTGTAGCCGAAGCGGGTGTCGCGCACGAAGCCCTCGCCATAGCCGACATGGTCTTCGCCCAAGCCCTCCATGTCGTGCACGTCCAGGCCCATCATGTGGCCGGTGCCGCAGGGGAAGAAGATCGCGTGCGCGCCGGCCGCCACCGCCTCGTCGGCATCGCCGCGCATGAAGCCCAGGTCCTTCAGGCCCTGCACCATCGTCCTGCAGGCCAGGCGGTGCACGTCGCGGTAGGGCACGCCGGGCCGTGCGGCATCGATGGCCGCGAGCTGGGCCGCGAGCACCAGGTCGTACACGTCGGCCTGCAGCCCGGTGAAACGGCCACCGACCGGGATGGTGCGGGTGATGTCCGACGCATAGCCGCGCGGCGAGTTCGCGCCCGAGTCGTTGACGATCATCTCGCCGCCCTTCAGGCGCACGCTGTGGTCGTGGTTGTGCAGGATCTCGCCGCGGCTGGAGAAGATGGCCGCGTAAGCCAGCCGCCGCCCGCAGGCCAGCGCCAGGCCTTCCATCGCGCCCACCACCTCCTGCTCCACGGTGCCGGGCCGGCTCATGCGCATGGCCAGGCGGTGCATCTCGGCGGTGACGCCCAGCGCATCCTCGATCTCGGCGACTTCTTCGTCCGACTTCACCGAGCGCAGCGCGATCACCGCCTGGATCAGCGGCAGGCTGGGCGCCACATTGCCGAGCAGCGAGTGCAGCTCGAGCTGCGTCTCGGCGCGGTAGGCCGGCAGCGTGTGCATGCCGCGGCCCTGGGCCAGCGCCCAGGCGATGCGTTCTCGCAAGGCGGCCCGCGGCGCATGCAGCTCGATGCCGGCCCGCGCGGCGCGTTCGGCGGCGCTGGGCAGCGGGCCGGTCCAGACCTCGTGGTCCACGTCGGCATCGTCGGCGAACAGCGTGGCCTCGCCGGCCTCGGCATCGATCAGCAGCGCGAGGTCCGGCTGGTCGATGCCGCAGAAGTACGAGAAGCTCGCGTCCTGCCGGAAGTCGTAGGCGTTGTCGCGGTAGTTCATCGGGCTGTCGCGGTGGCCGAGCAGCAGCACCAGGCCGGAGCCGACGCGCTGGCTCAGCGCGCGGCGGCGCTGCAGGTAGGTGGGGGCGGCAAACATGCCAACAGTGTCAGTCAAGCTTGGGCCGCATGTCGATCGCATGCTGGATCAGCGCGCGGGCTTCGGCCAGCTCCGCGCCTTCGAGTGCCAGGCGCGGCGCGCGCACGCGGGCGCTGCCCAGGCCCACCATCTCCTGCGTCAGCTTGATCAGCTGCACGAACTTGGGCACGGTATCCAGCCGCAGCAGCGGCAGGAACCAGTCGTACAGGCGCCGCCCCTCGGCCCAGCGGCCGGCGCGCGCAAAGTCGAACAGGCGCACCGACTCCTGCGGGAATGCGTTGACCAGTCCGGCGATCCAGCCGGTGGCGCCGGCGGCGACGCCTTCGACGATCAGGTCGTCGACGCCCATCAGCAGCCGCAGCCGGTCACCGAGCAGCCGGCGCAGCTCGGTGACGCGGCGGATGTCGGCGCTCGATTCCTTGATCGCGACCAGGTTCGGGTGCTGCGCGCACAGCTCGGCCACGCGCTCGGGCTTGAAATCGGTCCTGTAGGCGATCGGGTTGTTGTAGAGGATGCAGGGCAGGTCGGTGGCTTCGATCACCGCGCTCATGTGCGCTTCCATCTCGCGTGCATCGGTGGAGTACACGTAGGGCGGCAGCACCATCAGCGCGGCGCAGCCGGCCGACCGAGCCATGCGCGCCAGCGCCACCGCATCGGCGGTCGACAGCGCCGCGATGCCGGCCACCACGCAGCCCGCGCCAGCGGCCTGCACCACGGTGTCGAGCACCGCGCGCTTCTCGTTGACGCTGAGCGTGGCCACCTCGCCGAGCGAGCCGAGCGCGACGATGCCGCTGCAGCCGCTTTGCATCATCTGCTGCACATGGCGCGCAAGGAACGCATGGTCGATCGAATCGTCGGCACGGAAAGGCGTGGTGATCGCGGGGATCACGCCGTCGAGGAAGCGCAGGCTCATGGGGAGTCTCCTGGGGTGAGTTGTGCAAGGTGGATGAAGGTGTCGAGCCGGGTCGGCACGATCGGGATGCGCGTGTCGGCGCCGGTGCGCCAGCCGCGGTGCAGCGCGAGCGCGCCGCCGCACAGCCGGCCCTGGCAATGGCCCATGCCGCAGCGCTGCTGCAACCGTGCCTCGCGCCAGCTGGCGCAGTCGGCCAGCTGCCACAGCGGCACGTCTTCGCAGCGGCAGACGATGGTCTCGGGGGTGAGCGCCGGCGACTCCTCGCGCCGCGGCGCGAAGGCCTGCTGCAGCAGCGCGGCGTAGCGGCGCTCCTTGTCGGCCTGCGGCAGCAGGGCTTCGGTTTCGTCGAGCCGGCCGGCGGCGGCGAGGCCGGCGATGCGGCCTTCGATCCAGGCCTTGCGCTGGCCGCCGACGCCGGCCGCCTCGCCGGCGGCGTAGAGGCCGGGGACCGAGGTGGCGCCGAAGGCATCGGTGGTCACGCCCTGGCCGTCATCGCGCAGCCGGCAGCCGAGCAGCGCCGCCAGTTGCAGCTCGGGCAGCAGCGAGTGGCCGATGGCGAGCAGGTCGCAGTCGTGGTGTTGCGTGCGGCCCTGCGCATCGGCCAGCGTCACCCGGCACACCCAGCCGCCTTCGCCCGCCTCGGCCTGCTGCAGGCGCAGCCCGGCGCGATACGGCGTGCGCAGCAAGGCGGCGCGCAGCTGCACCGCCTGCAGCAGCCGGTCGGGAAAGCGCGGTAGCTGCAGCGCGAAGTGCAGCAGCCGCTCGCGTGGCGCCTGTTCCGCGATGCAATCGACGCGGGCGCCGGCTTGGCGCGCGGTGTTTGCGGCGGCCAGCAGCAGTGGCCCGGTGCCGGCGACGACCACCCGCCGGCCCTCGAGCCGCAGGCCGGACTTCAGCATCAGCTGCAGCCCGCCGGCCGCCACCACGCCGGGCAGCGTCCAGCCGGGGAACGGCAGCTGCAATTCGCGTGCGCCGGTGGCGAGGATCAGGCGCCCATGCTGCACGAGGTGGGCGCCCGCGGCACCTTCGAGCAGCAGGCGCTGCGGCGCTCCGGCGATCGCCCGCACGCCCCGCAGGTGCAGCACACCGCGGCCTTCCAGCGTGGCCATCGCATGCGCGCGCCGCGTGCCGCCATGGGCGGGGCCGCCAGCCCAGACGCGGCCACCGGCCTCGTCCATCATGTCGATCATCGCGACACGCGCGCCGCGCTCCGAAGCCGCCAGCGCCGCCGCGATGCCGGCCGGCCCCGCGCCGATGACCGCGATGTCGGTCTCGAGGTGGCTGCAGCTCATCTCGTGCGTACCGAGAGGCCGTGGCGGCAGGCGGTCAGGCAGGCCAGCACGCCGGGTTCATCGCCCACCGTGACGCGGCATTCGCCGCACACGCCCATGCCGCAGAACGGCGTGCGCGGCGTGCCGCCGACGCTCACGCGCGACGGCAGCTGCAGCGCGATCAGCGCGGCGGCCAGGCTCTGCCCTTCGGGCACGCGGTACGGCGTGCCGTCGATGTGCAGCGTGATCATTGCGCTCATGCCGCAGCCGCCATGCGCACCGCCCGCGCCGGGTCGAACGGCGCGGCGTCCATCACCGTGGGCCGCCCCAGCAACTGGTCCACCAGCAGGCGGGCGGTCCCCAGCGCGGTCGTCACGCCGATGCCTTCATGGCCGGCCGCGACCCAGGTGCCGGACAGGGCCGGCCAGCGGCCGATGTAGGGCCGGCCGTCGGGCGCGCCCGGCCGCACGCCGGTCCACGCGCGCAGCAGGCGCGCCGAAGCGAGCGCAGGCATGAAGTCCATCGCCCGCGAGCACATGCGGGCCAGCATCTGCGGATCGAGCGCGGCATCGGCGCGGCCGGGCTGGCGGCAGGAGCCGATCAGCAATTGCCCCGTCGGCCGCGGCTGCACGTTGAAAGCCACCGAATCGCCGCCGCCGTGCGCGCTGGCGCCATAGCCCACTTCCACGACCTGGTGCGACAGCCGCGCCTGCGGCGCGCGATCGGTGATCACGAGGTGGCCCTTGCGCGGGATCAGCGGCAGTTGCGGGATCAGCTGACCCGTCTGCGGGCCGGCGGCGACGACCACGGCGCCGGCGTCGAGGGTGCCGCCGTCGTCGAGCAGCACGCCGCCGGGGCGCAGCGCGCGCACGCGGCACGGCATCAGCAGCCGCGCGCCGTGCTGCTCGCAGGCCTGCGCCACCAGGTCGGCGGCGACGGCCGGCGCGTAGACCGCGGCATCCGAGCCCACGCACAGCCCGGCCGCGAGCCCGAGCCGCAGCGCGGGCTCGGCGCTCTCGACCTCGCTGCCGCTGAGCCATTGCGTGCCGATGCCGGCCGACGCCAGCCGGGCCTGCTTGTGGCGCAGCAGCTCGCGCTCGGCATCGTCGCGCGCGATCCACAGCGTGCCGCAGCGGTGGTACTGCGCACGCGGCTGGTGCTCGAACGCGCGCCACAGCGCCATCGAGAGCTTGCACAGCGCCAGCTCGGCGGGGTCGTCGTCGAGCACCACGAGGTGGCCCATGCCGGCCGCGGTGACCCCGTCGCCCGGCAGCCCGTCGCTGAGCACCAGCACGCGCAGGCCCTCGCGCGCGGCCGCCGCCGCGATGGCCGCACCGACGATGCCGGCGCCGATGACGATGACGTCGGCCGAAGCCATCAGCCGATGCCCCAGCAGAACGGGTCTTCCGGGTCGAGCAGCAGCGTGCCTTCGCCGCACACATGCGCGCGGCCGGTGATCGCCGGGATTACCTGCCCGTCCACGCCCCAGCGGAACGAGGCCTCGAACAGGCTGCCGACCACGCTCTGCTGGCGCCACAGCGCGCCCGGCGCGATCAGCCCGTCGGCCGCCAGGCAGGCCAGCTTGGCGCTGGTGCCGGTGCCGCAGGGCGAGCGGTCGTAGGCCTTGCCGGGGCACAGCACGAAGCTGCGGCTGTCGGCCTCGTCAGTGGGCCCGAAGAGCTCGATGTGGTCGATCTCGGCGCCGTCGCGGCCGGTGACGCCGCCGGCGGCGAGCGCCTGCCGGATGCGCCATGCGGCGTCGGTCAACGCCTCCACCTGCGCCGGCGCGATCGAATGCGGCCAGTCGACCAGGAAGAACCAGTTGCCGCCCCAGGCCACGTCGCCGCTGACGCGGCCGAGGCCGGGCACCTCGAGCGTGACGCCCTGGCGCCAGCGGTAGGCGGGCACGTTCTCGACCGTCACGCGGTGGTCTGCGTGCAGCGTGCAGCTCACCGTGCCCACCGGCGTGTCGAGCCGGTGCACGCCGGGGCCGATGCGGCCGAGGTGGCGCAGCGTCTCGATCACGCCGATGGTGCCGTGGCCGCACATGCCGAGGTAGCCGACGTTGTTGAAGAACACCACGCCCGCCACCGAGCCGGCATGCTCGGGCTCGGTGAGCCAGGCGCCGACCATCACGTCTGAAGCGCGCGGCTCGCGCGCCACGGCCGCGCGGTAGCGGTCGTGCTCCTCGCGCAGCCGCTCGCGGCGCTGGGCCAGCGTGAGCCCGGCCGGCAGGGCCGGAAAGCCTTCGAGCACCACGCGGGTGGGCTCTCCGCCGGTGTGGGAGTCGACGATGCGGATGCGCTTCATGGTGCCGTGATGCTCGGCCCGCCAGCCGCCCGCGTCTTGCGCGAATCCATCGAAGACGATGCGGATTTCTGCACAATCGCCGGATGATCGACCTGCCCGACGTGCGCACGCTGTTCGACGCCTGCCCCGACGTGGTGTTCTTCGCCAAGGACCGCGCCGGCCGCTACACCTGCGGCAATCGCACGCTGCTGCAGCGGCTGGGCCTCGGCGACGAAAGCGGCCTGGTCGGCAGGGATCCGCGTGAACTGTTTCCCGAGCCGCTGGGTGCCAGCTACCTCGCGCAGGACCAGCGCGTCATCGCCTCCGGCAAGCCGCTGATCGACGAGCTGGAGCGGCACCTTTTCCCGAACCATGCGCACGGCTGGTGCCTGACGCGCAAGCTGCCGCTGACCGAAGGCGGCCGGGTGGTCGGGCTGATGGGGATCTCACGCGACCTGCACTGGTCGCCGCATGCGCTCGGCGTGATGCACCGGATGCGCCGGGTGGTGGACCATGTGCAGAAGCACTATGCGGAGCCGTTGCGCATCGGCGCGCTGGCCGAGATGGCGCACCTGTCGGTCGCTCAGTTCGAGCGCCAGTTCATCCGGCTGATGCAGGTCACGCCGCGGGCGTGGCTGACGTCGGTGCGGCTCGATGCCGCGATGCGGGCGCTGGAGGCGCAAGAGGCTTCGGTGGCGGCCATCGCGCAGGCCTGCGGCTTCGCCGACCAGAGCGCCTTCGCCCGGAGTTTCCGCAAACACGTGGGGCTCACGCCCACGGCGTATCGTGCGTCGCGCCAGCGGGTATGCCCTCGATGAGGGTCATTTGACCGAGGTTCGCGGCACTCCGTCGACCAGAAGCACGCGCTCCTTGGCGCTGACAACATATGTCACCTGAGAGTCGGGCTTGACGCGCCCGTACGCGACGCCGTTCAGGTACACCTTCCCTTCGTCGATGGCGATGCGGTCACCGCCCACGACCGCATGAGCCGCTTCTCCAGAGATCGTGGCCGACTGCACGCCGGCGTTCGAGGTCGTTGTACTTCGGGCATTGCTGCCGTGCGCCACGCCGGACGCTTCGCCGCAAGCCACTAGGCCGAAGGTCGTGGCGAGTGCACAGGCGTGAAGAATGAATCGCATGGCTTGTCTTCGGTCCGGAAAAAGTGTCGAGGGTCAGCTGCGGGGCAGGCGGTGGCCGGTGATGATCACCTGCTGCACCGCCACTTCGGCGGGCGCGCTCATCGCGGCGTAGCCGGCGTGTTCGCGGGTGGCCAGCGAATTGACCGCACCCAGCGTGCACAGGGTGACCAGCAGGGCAAGGCCGAGGGCGCTGGCTTGGGTGGTGAATCGGTCGTTCATGGTGGGCTCCTTCTGTCGGTCTGTTCAACAACGCGTGCTGCGTTGATATGAACTCTAGGAGCCGGCCCGGCGCGTTCAAACCGGATTGCGATGAACGGCATGCCGCGCGCGACGAAGCGCATCCGGCGGCGACGAACGCAACCGGCCTACCGGGCGGTATCGATGTTGCGGGCGGTGCCGAGCAGCGTGGCGCACAGCGTTTCGCGCGCGTCGGCATCCACTGCGTACACCTCGGCGGCGCACACGGTCAGCAGCCGGCCGGCATCGACCACGCGGCCGCGCGAGCGCAGCAGCCGGCCGGTGGCGGGTGCCACGATCTTCAGCGTGGCGTCGATGGTGGCGTTGATCCAGCCCGGCGGCAGCAGCGTGCCGGCGGCGGCCACCGCGGCGAAATCGGCCGCCGCGAAGATCGCGGTGGCCTGCAACTGGCCGGGGCGGAAGCTGAAGGCATCACTGACCGGCAGCTCCAGCTCCACATCGCCGGGTTCGATCCGGCTGAAGTGCAGCTGCAGCGCCTGCGCCATCGGCATCGCCAGCACGGCGCGCTTCACTTGTTCGGTCATCGGCAGGGCGGTGGTCATCGGGGCTCCTTGCGGCGGGTGGCGGGGGTGGGCCAGGCGACAGCCGGCCTGCGCGGCTGGCCGTGGTGGATCTGCTGCTGCAGGCGCTGCACATGGCCGAGCAGCCGGCTGCGCAGCGCCTGCAGCTGGGCGAGCTGGCGGTCGATCGCGGCGATGCGTTCGTTCAGCGCCTCGATGCCCTGTTGCGGGGTCAGGCGGCCGGCGCGGTAGGCCGGCAGTGCCTCGGCCAATTGCTTCAGCGAGAAGCCCATGTCGCGGCCGAGCACGATGAACCGCACGTCGCGCACCGCCGATTCGGGGTAGTCGCGGTAGCCGCTGGGCCGGCGCCCGGGGCGCAGCATGTTCAGCCGCTCGTAGTGGCGCAGTGCATGGGTCGACACGCCGGTGCGTTCGCTGAGCTCGGAGATCTTCATCGCGGCCAACCTTAGCAAGCTGAGGGCAGCGCTAAGGTTGCCGCAAGTGGCTAAGATCCGCACACGTCTTCAGGGCGGGGTGGAATTCCCCACCGGCGGTAGGTCGCGCGAGCGACGAGCCCGCGAGCGCTTTCTTCTCGCCATGAGGGGAAAGGTCAGCAGACTTGGTCAGATGCCAAGGCCGACGGTCACAGTCCGGATGAAAGAAGATGTGCCGATGCGCTGCGCGCCGCCTGGGTGCGCCGCCGCATTGGCGCGCCCCTGAAACGTTTTTCGCCAACCCTTTGACGAGGACGTTTCACCCATGTCTGAACTCTCTTTGCCTTTCCCCCCCGCTCCGCCGCGCATCCAGGCGGCACTGCAGGCGCTGCGCGCCGGCCGCGCCGTGCTGCTGCAGGACGACCACGACCGTGAGAACGAGGCCGACCTGATCGTCGCCGCCGAGCTGTGCAGCGTCGAGATGATGGCGCTGCTGATCCGCGAGTGCAGCGGCATCGTCTGCCTGTGCCTGCCCGACGAGCGGCTGCGCGCGCTGCAGCTGCCGCCGATGGTCGCGCGCAACCGCAGCCGCTACGGCACGGCCTTCAGCGTGTCGATCGAGGCGCGCGAGGGCGTCAGCACCGGCGTCAGCGCGGCCGACCGTGTCACGACGATCCGTGCGGCGACCGATGGCACGGCCGCCGACATCGTCAGCCCCGGCCATGTGTTTCCGCTGCGGGCCGAGCCCGGCGGCGTGCTCGCGCGGCGCGGCCACACCGAGGGCTCGGTGGACCTGGTGCAGCTGGCCGGGCTGCGGCCGGCGGCGGTGCTCTGCGAGCTGATGAATCCCGACGGCACGATGGCACGCGGCGCGCAGGTCGAGCACTTCGGCGAGCGCCACGGCTTCCCGCGGCTGACGATCGAAGAGCTCGTCGGCTGGCGGCAGGCGCTCGAGCCGGCGCTGGCCTGAGGGAGGTGCGGCCATGTACACCGGACTCATCCAGGGTCGCGGCCGGGTATCGGCCGTGGTGCTGCAGCCGCAGGGCCTGCGCCTGCAGGTGCAGTTTCCGCCGTCGCTGATGCGCGGGCTGCAGCTCGGCGCGTCGGTCGCCGTCGACGGCGTGTGCCTCTCGGTCGTCGCGATGGACGGCCGGGCCGTCTCGTTCGATGCCGTGCATGCCACGCTGGCCTGCAGCAACCTCGCCGACCGCGTCGTCGGCGACGAGGTCAACCTCGAACGCTCGGCGCGCCAGGGCGCCGAGATCGGCGGCCACATCGTCTCCGGCCATGTGTCGACGACCGGCCACGTGCTGTCGTTCGACGAGGGACCGGACGACGCGCACCTGGCCTTCGAGCTGTCGCCGCAGTGGGCGCGCTACGTCTTCGCGCGCGGCTTCCTCGCGGTGGATGGCGCCAGCCTCACGGTGGCCGAGGCCGACGCGGCGCGCGGGCGCTTCCGCGTGCAGCTGATCCCCGACACGCTGCGCCGCACCGCGCTGCGCAAGCACCGGCCGGGCACGCGGGTGAACCTGGAGGTGGAGCACCACACGCAGATCCTGGTCGACGTGATCGAGCGGGTGCTCGATGCGCGGCTGGCCGCTCGAAGCCTTGCAGACGGCCTGAAGGCCTAGAGTAGAGCGCCGCACCCAGGCGCGGCTCACCCCGGCGTGAAGGGATCGAACAGCGAGCGGTGCGTCTGCAGCACCTCGAGCGGAAAACGCCGGCCGGCGAGGTGGTCTTCCATGCATTGCAGCACCAAAGGGCTGCGGTGCAGCGCGGCGCTGGCACGCAACTCGTCGGGCGTCATCCACAGCGTGCGGATGATGCCCGCGTCAAGCGCGCGGCCGGGCTCCGGCTCGCTGACGGTGCCGGTGAAGGCGAAGCGCAGGTAGGTCACGTCCTCGCCGTCGGCGCGGCGAAAGCGCGAGAGGTAGATGCCCACCAGCGCCTCCGGCGTGAAGCGGCAGGCGGTTTCCTCGAGCACCTCGCGGATCACGCCCTGCTCGATCGATTCGAGCGGGTCCAGATGGCCGGCCGGGTTGTTCAGCCGCAGGCCTTCGCGGGTTTCTTCCTCGACCAGCAGGTAGCGGCCCTCGCGCTCGACGATCGCGGCGACCGTGACGCTGGGCTTCCATCGTTGCGGATTCGACATGCTTGCGTTGCGAAATCCAGATGGGGCGCGATGGTAGCGTCGACATCCGAGTGCCACGCGGCGGTTCTATCGTGCACTGTGCCGCTTAAGCGACAGCTTCCGCAGTCAGTTTGTGTAAGCTTCGCCGCCAACCCTTGATCCACCGCACCGGCCCGAGAGGGCGAGGAGGTTCCCACATGCTGATCGGTATCCCGCTGGAAACGGCGGCGGGCGAGACCCGTGTGGCCGTCACACCCGAGACGGCCAAGAAACTGAAGGCCCAAGGCCATACCCTGCGGCTGCAGTCCGGCGCCGGCATCGCGGCCAGCGCGCCCGATGCCGCGTACGAAGCGGTCGGCGTCGAAATCACCGACCGCAACGGCGCCTTCGGCTGCGAGCTGGTGCTGAAGGTGCGCGCGCCGCAACCCGACGAGCTGGCGCTGATGAAGCCCGGCACCGCGGTCGTCGGCATGCTGAACCCCTTCGACAAGGACGGCCTGCAGCGCATGGCCGCGGCCGGCCTCACCGCGTTTGCGCTCGAGGCCGCGCCGCGCACCACGCGGGCGCAGAGCATGGATGTGCTTTCTTCGCAGGCCAACATCGCCGGCTACAAGGCGGTGATCCTGGCCGCCAACCAATATCAGCGCTTCTTCCCGATGCTGATGACGGCGGCCGGCACCGTGAAGGCCGCGCGCGTCGTGATCCTCGGCGTCGGCGTGGCCGGCCTGCAGGCCATCGCCACGGCCAAGCGCCTGGGCGCGGTGATCGAGGCCAGCGACGTGCGGCCCAGCGTGAAGGAGCAGGTCGAGTCGCTGGGCGGCAAGTTCATCGACGTGCCCTACGAGACGCAGGAAGAGAAGGAGGCGGCCGAGGGCGTGGGCGGCTATGCGCGGCCGATGCCTCCGAGCTGGCTCGAGCGCCAGAAGGTCGAGGTCGCCAAGCGCGTGGCCCAGGCCGACGTGGTGATCTCCACCGCGCTGATCCCGGGCCGCGCGGCGCCGGTGCTGATCACCGAGGAGATGGTGCGCAGCATGAAGCCGGGCTCGGTGATCGTCGATATCGCGGCGCCCGCCGGTGGCAACTGCCCGCTCACGGTGCCGGGCCAGACGGTGGTGAAGCACGGCGTCACGATCGTCGGCGAGACCAACCTGCCGGCCCTGGTGGCGGCCGACGCGAGCGCGCTCTATGCGCGCAACGTGCTCGACTTCCTGAAGCTGGTGATCACGAAGGAAGGCGCCCTGCAGGTGCCGATGGACGACGACATCGTCGCTGCCTGCCTGGTGGCGCGCGACGGACAGGTGACGAAAGCATGAGCGAATTCAATCGAGTGATGCTGCGCTCCAAGCTGCATCGGGCCACGGTGACCGAAGCGGTCCTGCACTACGAGGGCAGCTGCGGCATCGACGAAGACCTGATCGACGCGGCCGACATGCGCGAGTACGAAAAGATCGAGCTGTACAACGTGCAGAACGGCGAGCGCTTCTCGACCTACATCATCAAGGCGCCGCGCGGCTCGGGCACGATCTCGCTCAACGGCGCCGCGGCGCGCAAGGCTCATGTGGGCGACCTGCTGATCATCTGCACCTACGCCCCGATGACCGAGGCGCAGGCCGCGAAGTGGAAGCCCCGCGTGGTGCTGCTCGGCGAGGGCAACGCCATCAAGCAGATCAAGGAAACCTGAAAAGGAGAGCGACGATGGAAGCCATCAGTCCGACCGTCATCAACCTGATCATCTTCGTGCTGGCGATCTACGTCGGCTACCACGTGGTGTGGAACGTCACGCCGGCGCTGCACACGCCGCTGATGGCGGTGACCAACGCGATCTCCGCGATCGTGATCGTCGGCGCGATGCTGGCGGCCGCGCTCACCGAGGGCGGCCTGGCCAAGACCATGGGCGTGTTGGCGGTGGCGCTGGCCGCGGTCAACGTCTTCGGCGGCTTCCTCGTCACCCGGCGCATGCTGGAGATGTTCAAGAAGAAGGACAAGAAGGCACCGGCCGTGGGAGGCAAGCAATGAGCATGAACCTCGTCACGTTGCTCTACCTCGTTGCGAGCATCTGCTTCATCCAGGCGCTCAAGGGCCTGAGCCACCCCACCACGTCGATTCGCGGCAACGTCTTCGGCATGACGGGCATGACGATCGCGGTCGTCACCACCGGTGCGCTGATCTACAAGCTCGCCGGCGGCAACGTGGCCGGCCTGGGCTATGTGCTGCTGGGCCTGCTGATCGGCGGCACCGCCGGCGCGATCATGGCCAACCGGGTCGAGATGACCAAGATGCCGGAGCTGGTGGCCTTCATGCACAGCATGATCGGCCTGGCCGCGGTGTTCATCGCGGTGGCCGCGGTCGCTGAACCGTGGGCGCTGCTGCACGGCCTGGCCAAGGGCGACCCGATCCCCACCGGCAACCGGCTCGAGCTCTTCCTTGGCGCGGCGATCGGCGCGATCACCTTCAGCGGCTCGGTCATCGCCTTCGGCAAGCTCTCGGGCAAGTACAAGTTCCGCCTGTTCCAGGGCGCGCCGGTGGTGTTCGGCGGCCAGCACCTGCTGAACCTGATGCTGGGCCTGTCGACCGTGGTGCTCGGCATCGCCTTCATGGTCACGCAGAACTGGATGGCCTTCGGGCTGATGCTGGCGCTCAGCTTCGTGCTCGGCGTGCTGATCATCATCCCGATCGGCGGCGCCGACATGCCGGTGGTGGTGAGCATGCTCAACAGCTACTCGGGCTGGGCGGCGGCGGGCATCGGCTTCAGCCTGAACAACAGCATGCTGATCATCGCCGGCTCGCTGGTGGGCAGCTCGGGCGCGATCCTGAGCTACATCATGTGCAAGGCGATGAACCGCTCGTTCTTCAACGTGATCCTG
>Ga0207706_10000264_pt1 | contig 57037 bp, 56 predicted proteins | sample KBSC53metaG_FD_184318 | JGI IMG/M metagenome (GOLD analysis project Ga0207706, IMG submission 184318) | Corn rhizosphere microbial communities from Kellogg Biological Station, Michigan, USA - KBS C5-3 metaG (SPAdes) (version 2) | ecosystem: Host-associated > Plants > Roots > Rhizosphere > Soil ... | reverse complement strand
CAAGCGGCGCTTACTTGCTGCCGTCACGCTCCATCCGCTTGCGCTCGAGCTTGCGGGCGCGGCGCACGGCGGCCGCTTTCTCGCGGGCGCGCTTCTCGCTCGGCTTTTCGTAGTGGCGGCGCAGCTTCATCTCGCGGTACACGCCCTCGCGCTGGAGCTTCTTCTTGAGCGCGCGAAGAGCCTGCTCGACATTGTTGTCGCGGACGATGATCTGCATAAACCTAAGCCACCTCGTTATCTGTTCGAACCGTAAATGCCCGCTCGGCTCGGAGCGAGGGCATTAACATGAATGAAAAATGCGCCGAATCCATGCCGGACCGGCTCAACCGGGCCGCCCGATAGGCGAAACGGCCGCAAATGGCAAGGATTTCGGGAGAGCCGCCTTCCCCGCGCGCCGCGCCCCGTCTAAGGCCCGCCGCATGAGCGCCCCGCCTCCAGCCGAACAGGTCCGCCAGTTCACCGTCGCGGCTGACGACGACGGCATACGGCTGGACCGCTGGTTCAAGCGCCACTTGCCGCAAGTCGCGTTCGGTACGGTATCGAAATGGGTGCGCACCGGGCAGGTGCGCGTGGACGGCAAGCGCGCAAAGCCGGAGGATCGCCTCGCAGCGGGGCAAGTCCTGCGCGTTCCGCCCGGCGCAAACGCCGCGCCGAAGCCGCGCACGATCCGCCCCCTCAGCGAGGAACAGCGCGCCCAAGCCGAGGCCATGCTGATCGCCAAGACCGACGCCGCACTGGTACTCAACAAACCGCCGGGCCTCGCCACCCAGGGCGGCACCAAGACTCACCACCATGTCGATGCCCTGCTCGACGCTTATGCCGGCCCGGGCGAGCCGCGTCCGCGCCTGGTCCACCGGCTCGACAAGGACACCAGCGGCGTCTTGCTCGTCGCCCGCACGCCCGGCAGCGCCGCGTTCTTCTCCAAGCGCTTCTCCGGCCGCAGCGCCAAGAAGGTCTACTGGGCGCTGGTGGTCGGCGTGCCGGACATTTCCGAGGGCCTGATCGAGGCCCGCATCGCCAAGCAGCCGGGCACCGGCGGGGAGAAGATGCACGTCGACATGGAGAACGGACAGCCGGCGCGGACCAAGTACCGCGTGCTCGACCGCGCCGGCAACCGCGCCGCCTGGCTCGAGCTCGAGCCGCTCACAGGGCGCACCCACCAGCTGCGGGTCCATTGCGAGGCGATAGGTCACCCGATCGTCGGCGATGGCAAGTACGGCGGGCAGGAGGCGTTCCTGACCGGCTCGATCAGCCGCAAGATGCACCTTCACGCGCGGCGGCTGATCATCGACGCACCAGGCGGCGGAAAGCTCGACGTCACCGCCGAGCTGCCTGAGCACTTCGCCGCCAGCATGGGGCAACTCGGTTTCGATCCAAGCATGAGCGACGCCGCGCCCGAGAGGGCCGCGCCGCCGCCGACCCGGGCGGCGAAAAAGCAGGCGGCGAAGGCGCACGCCAAGGAATATCGCAAGGCGCGGCGAGGGGAACGGCGGGCGCGCGGCGCCAACGGCGGAAAGCGCCGCTGATGCACCCCAACCCGCTGTTTCGCACCGAGGACCGGGCGCTGCTCGAATCGCTGATCGAAGAGGTCGGTTTCGGCATGGTGTTCGCGCAGACCGGCGACGGGCCGCGGGTAGCGCACACTCCGCTGCTCTCGACGGGCGATGGCGCGGTGCAGTTTCACCTCGCCCGCGGCAACGCGCTGACTCGCTACCTCGCCGGCCAGGAGGCCTTGGTCGTGATCAACGGGCCCGACGCCTACATCACCCCCCGCTGGTACGCGGATGCGAACACGGTGCCGACGTGGGACTACATTGCGCTCGAGTTGCAGGGGCCGGTCAGGAAGATGGCCGAGGAGGGCCTCGTGGGACTTCTCGAGGCTCTGATTGAACGGCACGAGGGGCGCATCGCGGGCGATCCATGGATGCTGGGCGAGGTCGACGAAGCGAAGTTGCGCCAGATGCTCGGCATGATCGTCGGCTTCGAGATGGAGGTTCGCGCCTGGCGTCCGACGCTGAAGCTGTCGCAGAACAAGTCGGCCGAAGACCGCGCCGCAATCGCCGACGGGCTGCAAGCGCACGGCTCACCCTCGCTCGCCGCTCTGATTCGTACGCTGGCGCCATGACAGTACGCCTTGCCGTGTTCGATTGCGACGGCACGCTGAGCGACGGCCAGGCGGCCGTATGCGAAGCGATGGAAGCGGCGTTCGCCTCGGCCGGGCTGGCAATGCCGGATCCCTACCTGGTGCGCCGGACGGTCGGTCTGAGCCTGCCGTACGCGGTGCGCCAGATCGCGCCGGACGCGGCCGAGCACGAGCACGCGTTGGTGGTGGAGGCCTACAAGCAGGCGTTCCGCCGCTCGCGCTCCGAAGGGACGCTGGTCGAGCCTCTTTACGAAGGCGTCGCCGAGCTGCTCGGGCGTCTGAAGGCTGGCGGCTGGCTGCTCGGCGTCGCCACCGGCAAGTCGGATCGCGGCTTGCAAAGCTGCCTGGTCGCGCACGGCATCTTTGACTTGTTCGTTACGCTGCAGACCGCCGACCGCCATCCCTCGAAGCCGGATCCGTCGATGCTGCTTGCTGCCATGGCCGAGGCCGGAGCCGCGACGGCCGACACGGTGATGATCGGCGACACGGGTTACGATATTGCCATGGCACGCGCCGCCGGATGTCGCGCGCTCGGCGTCGCCTGGGGTTATCACGCGCCGGAGGAATTGCTTGCCGCCGGCGCCGATGCGGTCGCACAAACCCCGGCCGAGCTGGAGGAACTGATCGATGGCTAGCCGCCCCCCCGACAACGAGGATGACGCGCGTACCCGCTTCTTCGTGATCGCCGCAACCCGGCTGGTGGGCGCGGCACTCGTGCTCGTCGGTATTCTCGGGCTCGCCGGCAGGATCGCCATTCCCGGGGTTGCCGCTTACGGCTTCCTCGCGTTCGGGCTGTTCGATGTGTTCGTGGTGCCGCAGGTGCTGGCGAGGAAGTGGCGCACGCCAGAGCAATGAAGCGGTTCTACAAGGACGTTGCCGTCGATGAGGTGGACACCGGCTACCGTGTCACGCTCGACGGCAGGCCGATCCGAACCCAAGGCGGGGCGTCGCAAGTCATACCGACGCCTGCGCTTGCCGAGGCGCTTGCCGACGAATGGCGAGCGCAAGGCGAGACGATCGATCCCCGGAGCTTTGTCCTGCGCGATCTCGTCGATTACGCGATCGACCGCGTTGCACCCGATCCAGCCGCTGCCGTGGCCCGGCTGCTGCCCTTCGCCGAGACCGACACGCTGTGCTACCGCGCCGATCCCGATGAGCCGCTCTTCCGGCGCCAGCAGGAGCTGTGGGAGCCGCTGCTGCAAGCTGCCGAGACTCGCCACCGCGTGCGGCTGGAACGGGTGAGCGGCATCGTCCACCGCCCCCAGCCGCCCGAGACTTTGGCGCGGCTGCGCGAGACACTGCAGGAGCTCGATCCCTTCACGCTGGCCGCGCTGGAAACGCTCACCTCCCTCGCCGCCTCGCTGACCATCGGTCTTTCGGCGCTCGAGCCGGATGCAATTCCCTCCGCCCTGTTCGACGCCGCCAATTGCGAGCAGGATTGGCAAGCCGAGCAGTGGGGCTGGGATTCCCAAGCCGAGGAAGGACGGCAGCGACGGCTCGGAGCGTTTCTCGAGGCCGCCCGCCTCGCACGCCTCGCGCGAGGGGCTTGAGCGGCCTGCCGAGCGAGACGGGAGGGCGATCCAGTGTCCGTTGCCTTGTCACCGACCGGCTCACGAAGGGCATAGTTCGCGCGGGGCGCAGTATCAGTCCGGCGGATTGCTCTCGCCTGCCGATCGTTGTTGAAACGGGAGAACCGACGAGCTGCCGGAAACGCCCTCCGGCAAAGACGTCTCGGTCACGCCATCGGACGGGCCGGCGAGGATCACGGCAATGAGCGCCGCCAGGATGGCCGCCCCTTCGCTGTCCGCGAGCGCCGAGGCGGGCGTGTCCTGACAGGGAGCCCTTATCGCTGCAGCCCAGCGCCCCCCCGGGTCGCTGCCGAGCGAAATGTCCCAATCGGCCGGGACAATCAGCAGCGCCGCCTCTTTTTCCCGGCGCTGGGCAAGAAGCGCGCTGAATGCGTCTTCCATGCCGTCGGACGGGCCGGACCCCAGTTCGTGCGCAAGAATGCGGGCGATGGCTTCGAAACGGTCGGTCTGGAGACCCGGCGAGGTCTGGATGCATTCATGCATCAACTGCTCAAGATGGTCTGTACACACCTTGAAAAGGCGCTCTAGGCCCTCAATCCAAAAAGGTCCATATTGGACCTTTCAAGCTATCGCGGCCGCCAGGCGCGCCATGGCAATCGCCGTCAAATGGAGCCGGTTCGCATCATTCGTCAGGGATGGTCGCCTACGGCAATGCCGTACCAGGCTAGCCGACCCAGTCCGCAACCTGCGCCGCGACCTCGTTGGCAGCCTCGTTCAGCGCCGCCCCGGCAGGCACCGCTTGGGCGGCGACGCCGGTCACCGTGCTTTCGAAACGCTTGCTGCGGATCGTGCCGTCGCGGCTTTGGAGCACGGCGTCGAAGCGGACGATGACCGAACCGCTGGTGGCGTCGTAGTCCATCGCCTGGAGCGTCCCCGAAAGCTTGGTCGCCGCGGCGTCCTCGAGTTCGGTGCCGCTGACTACCAGGTGATTGCCCCGGGCCCGCAGCGTATCCGACAGCAATCGCGTGAACAGCCGCGCGGGCTTTTCGACCCATTGCGCGTCCTTCAGGTAGGCAAGGCTGGAAGTGCTGGTGTCCACCGGCACGCGGGCTACGTCAATCTTCTGCGGCGCCTCCACGTCCATCACGGCGATGGCGTTCTCGGCATTGCCGCTTGCCGTCGCGCCTGCCGCGGCGGTGGCGGCGGCCGTCAGGGTGAGCAGCTGATCGGGCGGTTTCTTGCCGAGGCTGATGCACCCCGCGAGCGCCAGCACCGCCGTCAGCGCGGCCGTGCCTCTGATCGTGCCGTTCATCCGTTGCATCCCCTGTCGTCTCACGGCTTGTAGTCCGGCAGGTTCTTGCCCTTGAGCAGGCTGCCGGCCCCCTGGTTCTGGATGGTTTCGGTCATCTGCCGCAGCGCCTGCGTGGTGCGCTTGAGGTCGCGCAGCGCCGCATCGGCTTGCGGCAACGTGCTCTGCGACAGCTCGCGGGCCGCCGGCCGGGCGTCGGCCATCGCCGCCTGCAGTTCGTCGGCCGCCTTGCGCGCCGAAGCCAGCGTCTCACGCAGGTTTTCGGCCAGCGACGGGCCCTCCTTGTCGAGCATGCGGTCGGCCGAGCCGAGGGTCTGCTGCGCCTCGGCCAACGTCGCCTGCGCCTGGGCGAGCGTGGCCTGCAGTTGCGCCATCGTGGCGTCCAGCCGCGGCGAGGCGTCGGCCATGTTCCTGGTCAGGCGGTCGGTGTTGCGCAGGATGTTGCCCATCGAATGCTGGTTTTGCGGGGACAGCAACTCGGTCAGCCGGTCGGTCAGGTTCGTCAGGCTGTCGAGGAGCTGCGGTGCGCTCGAGAGGATCGCGCCCAGCCCGCCAGCCTTCGGCTGGATCTCCGGCAGACCGTCACGCCCCGGCCTGGTTATCGGGGGAGAGCCGGGCGTGCCACCAATCAGCTGGATCGTGGATACGCCGGTGAACGAGCCGAGCACGGTCGCGGTGGTGCCCTGCAGGATCGGCGTGTCGTTCTTGACGCTGATCCGCACCTGGATGAACTGCGGGTCCTTCCACACCCGCATTTTCTCGACCTTGCCCACGGGGACGCCGGAGAAGGTCACCTGGCTTCCTTCCGACAGGCCTTCGACCGCTTGCGGGAAAAAGATGTCGTATTCCTTTTCGTTCGACGCCCCGAACCCGGCGATCCAGACGATGAATGCCGCCAGCGCCGCCAGCAGCACCAGCGAGATCGCGCCGACCCAGACGTAATTCGCGCGGGTTTCCATGCGGCGCCCCTATTCCCCTGTTTGCACGCGTGAGTCCATGCCCTTGCCTTCCTCCGGCCTATTCTGGACCGCGCGACCTCGAGGACCGTTGAAGTACTCCTGGATCCACGGATGGTCGCTCTCGAGCAGCTCGGGAATGGTGCCGACCGCGATGACCTTCTTGTCGGCGATGACCGCCACGCGATCGCAGATGGCGTAGAGCGTGTCGAGGTCGTGGGTGATCAGGAACACCGTCAGGCCGAGCGTGTCGGCGAGATTGCGGGTCAGTTCGTCGAAGCGCGCGGCGCCGATCGGGTCGAGCCCCGCGGTCGGCTCGTCGAGGAACAGCAGCTCGGGATCGAGCGCCAGCGCGCGGGCGAGGCCGGCGCGCTTCTTCATGCCCCCGGAGAGTTCCGCCGGGTATTTGCTCGCGGCATCGGCGGGGAGACCGGAAAGGACCACCTTGTAGCGGGCGATCTCGTGCATCAGTTCCGCGTCGAGCTCCGGATAGAACTGCTTCAGCGGCACCTCGACGTTCTCGCCCACGGTCAGGGTGGAGAACAACGCACCGCCCTGGAACAGCACACCCCAGCGGCTGCGAATCGCCATGTCCTCGCGCGCGCTTTCCTCGGCGATGTCGCGCCCGAACACTTCGATCCGGCCTTCGTCGGGGATCTGCAGCCCGATGATCGAGCGCATCAGCACAGACTTGCCCGAGCCCGAGCCGCCGACCACGCCGAGAACCTCTCCTCGCTCGACCTTGAGGTTCAACCCCTCGTGCACGACTTGCTCGCCGAACGAGTTCTTCAGGCCTTCGATGACGATGGGGAACTCGCCGTCGAAGCCGTCAGCGAGGTCGTCGATCGCCCGGGCTTCGACTTGCTCCTGGATATCGTCCTGGTTCATCCCCAGCCCACCTCGGTGAAGAACACCGCGAAGAACGCGTCCAGCACGATGACTAGGAAGATCGCCTGGACCACCGCCAACGTCGTCCTGAGGCCCACTTCCTCCGAGTTCCCCTTGACCTGCATACCCTGGTAGCAACCGGTCAGCGCCACGATCAGGCCGAACACCGGCGCCTTCACCAGGCCTACCCAGACGTCGTAGAGCGGAACCACTTCCTGGATGCGCAGCAGGAAGGTCTTGAACGGTATGTTGAGCGTGAGCGCGGAGATCGAAGCGCCGCCGATGATCGACAGCACCGCCGAATAGAACCCGAGCAGCGGCATCATCAGCACGGCGGCGAGAACCCGGGGCAACACGAGCGCTTCCATCGGCGAGACGCCGATCGTGCGCATGGCGTCCACTTCCTCGGTCAGCTTCATCGTGCCGAGCTGGGCGGCGAACGACGAGCCCGACCGGCCGGCGACCATGATGGCCGTCATCAACACGCCGAGCTCGCGCAGGCTCAGGCGGCCGGTGAGATTGATGGTATAGATCTCGGCCCCGAACTGCTGCAGCTGCGCCGCGCCCTGCTGCGCGATGACGATGCCGATGAGGAAGCTCATCAGGCCGATGATCCCGAGCGCCGAGACACCCACCAGCTCGAACTGGCGGACAACCGCCTTCGGCCGGAAGCGCGAAGGATGGGCCAGCAGGCCGAGCCCGGAGACGATGATGTGCCCGGCAAAGCCTAGCATGTCGCGCGAGCCGTAACCGAAGTCGACGACATACTTGCCGACCGCCTCGGGCACGCGAAGGGTAAGCCGGCTTCGCGGCGGCAGAAGCGCCGCGCTGCTGCGGGCCGCCTCGACAGCGTTCAGCAGCCGGCTGGCCCTCTCGTCCGCGCCGGCGATATTTGCCTGCTGCTCGCGGGAGAAGCGCAGGACCGTCCAGGCGCCCACCGTATCGATCTCGCCCGCGTGCGACAGGTCGATCGTGTCCACGTGACCGTCGAATGCCCGCAGCTCGCGATCGAGCGCGCCGATGGTGGAGATGAGCAGCGGCCCCGTCACCACGAGCGTGTGGCGCCCGCCGTCTTCTTCCAGGCTGTATGCCGCCCACTCGCGCATAGACCGCCGCTATGCTGGCAAATTCCGCGCGCGGCAAGGACGGCTTGCACCCCTCTCGCGCCGCTGGCAAAGGCCCGGGCGCGTATGACGAGCCAGCTGGACAAGACTTTCGACCCCGCCGCGATCGAGGCGAAGTGGTACCGCCACTGGGAGGAGAACGGCCTGTTCCGCCCCGCGCGGCCGGACGCACCGCCGTTCACCCTGGTCAACCCGCCGCCCAACGTCACCGGGTCCCTGCACATCGGACACGCGCTCGACAACACGCTGCAGGACGTGGTCGTGCGCTACGAGCGGCTGCGCGGCAAGGACGCGCTGTGGGTCGTCGGCACCGACCACGCCGGCATCGCCACGCAGATGGTCGTCGAGCGCCAGCTGGAGCTGCACCAGGACAAGCGCACCAACTATTCGCGCGAGGATTTCGTGCAGAAGGTATGGGAGTGGAAGGCCGAAAGCGGAGGCCAGATCACCCGCCAGCTCAGGCGCCTTGGTTGCTCGATGGACTGGTCCCGAGAACAGTTCACGATGGACCCGCACTTCACCCGCGCGGTGGTGAAAGTGTTCGTCGACCTTTACAACGAAGGGCTGATCTACCGCGACAAGCGGCTGGTCAACTGGGACCCCAAGCTGAAGACCGCGATCAGCGATCTCGAGGTCGAAACCCGCGAAATCCAGGGCCATTTCTGGCACCTCAAGTATCCTTTAGCTTCAGGCGACGGGCATGTTTCGGTGGCCACCACGCGGCCCGAGACGATGCTCGCCGACATGGCCGTGGCGGTGCACCCGTCGGACGAACGCTACGCCGCATTGGTGGCCTCGGGTGCCAGGGTGAAGCTGCCGATCACCGGTCGCGAAGTACCGATCATCGCCGACGAGCACGCCGATCCGGAGCTTGGGTCGGGTGCGGTGAAGATCACCCCGGGGCACGACTTCAACGACTTCGAGGTCGGCAAAAGAGCCGGCATCAAGCCCGCGGAAATGCTCAACATGCTCGATGCCGAAGGGCGCGTGACGCAAACCGCCGACGGGCTGATCCCCGAAAGCCTCGTCGGCCTCGACCGTTTCGAGGCGCGCGAGCGGGTGCTCGAAATGCTCGCCGCGCAAGGCTTCCTCGAAGCGACCGAAGACCGCACAATCGCCACCCCGTTCGGCGACCGCGGCGGCGTGGTGATCGAGCCGTGGCTGACCGACCAGTGGTACGTCGACGCCGAAAGGCTCGCCCGGGCGCCGATGGAGGCGGTGCGCGACGGGCGGATCGAGATCGTCCCGAAGAGCTGGGAGAAGACCTTTTTCAACTGGATGGAGAATATCCAGCCGTGGTGTGTTTCGCGGCAGCTGTGGTGGGGGCACCGGATACCGGCGTGGTACGACGAGAACGGCAACGTTTTCGTCGCCGAGACAGAGGATGAGGCGCTCGGCCTCGCAGAAGCCCTCAACGGCCCGATGGTGAAGCTCGAGCGCGACCCCGACGTCCTCGACACCTGGTTCTCCAGCGCCCTTTGGCCGTTCGCCACGCTGGGTTGGCCGGAAGCCTCCCAATCACCTGGCGATGGGCAGGATCATTCCCTCCTCGCCCGCCACTATCCCAACGACCTGCTGATCTCGGGCTTCGACATCCTGTTCTTCTGGGACGCAAGGATGGCGATGCAGGGGATGCATTTCATGGGCGATGTGCCGTGGCGGCGGCTCTACCTTCACGGCCTGGTCCGCGCGGCGGACGGGCAAAAGATGTCCAAGTCCAAGGGCAACGTGGTCGATCCGCTGGGCCTGATCGACAAGTACGGCGCCGATGCCCTGAGGTTCTTCATGGCGGCGATGGAAAGCCAGGGCCGCGACGTGAAGATGGATGAGAACCGCGTCGAGGGCTACCGCAACTTCGCCACCAAGCTGTGGAACGCGACCCGCTTCTGCCAGGCCAACGGCATCGGTGCCTCGCAATCGCTCGCTGCGCCGGAGGCCACGTTGGCGATCAACAAGTGGATCGTCGGCGAAGTGGTCGAGACCCTCGCCGAGCTCGACAAGGCCATGGCCGACCTGCGCTTCGACGCCGCCGCCCACGCGGTCTACCACTTCGTGTGGGATACCTTCTGCGACTGGTATCTCGAGCTGATCAAGGGCCAGATCGACGAGGAGACCAGGGCCGTTTCCGGCTGGGTGCTCGACCAAATCCTGGTCATGCTGCACCCGTTCATGCCGTTCATCACCGAGGAACTGTGGCACGCGCAGGGCGAGCGGCCGTACGACCTGATCGTCGCCAGGTGGCCCGCGCCCCAGGCGAAGGTCGACAAGGGGGCAAAGGCCGAGGTGGATTGGCTGATCGACCTCACCGGTAACCTGCGCGCGGCCAAGAACGAGCTCGGGATCGCGCCGGGCGCCAAGCTGGAGGCATTCATCGCCAATCCCTCGGCGCGGGCGAAGGCTGCTATCACCAGCAACGCGGCCTCGCTCGAGCGGCTGGCGCGCCTCTGCTCCATCCGCACCGAGCCCGCACCCGAAGGGGCGGCGATGCAAGTCAGCGCCGGCGGCGACCTGTTCGTCATTCCGCTCGAAGGCGTGATCGACATCGAGGCCGAGAAGGCGCGGCTTGAGAAAGCGCGCGAGTCCTCGGCCAGGGAAGCCAAGTCGCTGGAAGCGCGCCTCGCCAACCCGAACTTCGTCGAGCGCGCCAGGCCCGAGGCGGTCGAGAAGGCCCGCGCCGATCACGCTCACCACGCATCCGAAGTCGCGCGGCTGGAAGCGGCGCTGACGCGCCTGGGGTGATCTTTCGAGGCGGCGAGGTCCCTTCAGCCCCTCCCCACGATGAGCGAAAGTTCTTATGGCTCGCTCATCCCGAGGAGGGACTGAGCTTGTCGAACGCCCGTCTCGAAGGATCCGAGCCATGCCCCTAGCCCTCGCCACCATCACGCCCGGCGAGCCGGAAATCTTCGCCTCGCTGCAGGGCGAAGGCCCCTCGCAGGGCAAGCCCTGCGCGTTCGTGCGGCTGAGCCGCTGCAACCTTGCCTGCGTGTGGTGCGACACAGCCTACACCTGGCGCTTTACCGGCGATGACCGACCCCACCGATCCGGCGAAACCTACGATCGCAAGGCCAACCAGGTCACCTTGGGCGAGGCAGACCTCGCGCGGCGCATCGCCGCGCTCGGCCAGCCCCGCCTCGTCGTGACCGGCGGCGAGCCGCTGCTGCAAGCCTCCTCGCTCGCCGGCATGCTCGTGCTGCTGCCCGAGGACATGGCGGTCGAAGTCGAAACCAACGGCACCGTCGCCCCTCTCCCTGCGCTCGATGCGCTGATCGACCAGTACAATGTCAGCCCAAAGCTCGCTCATTCCGGCAATCCCGCGGAACTCGCGCTGGTGTCCGAGCGTCTCGCCCACTGGGCCGCCGAACCCCGTGCGGCCTTCAAGTTCGTGGTCGCGGAGCCTGCCGATGCCACAGAAGTGCTCGCTCTTGCCGGGCGTTACGCGATCGCGCGAGAGCGGATCTGGCTGATGGCCGAAGGCACCGACACCGCCACGCTGCACGAACGCGAACGCTGGCTTGCCCAGCTTTGTCTCGACCACGGATTGACTTTGTCCAAGCGGTTGCACATCGAGCTGTACGGGGACACACGGGGGACCTGATGGAAGCGCCAGCAACGGCCAGGCCACGGATGCGCGGCGACCTCACCGAGGGGCCGATCCTGCGCACGCTGGTGCTCTTCAGCGTGCCGACGCTGATGAGCAATATCCTGCAGTCGCTTTCCGGCACGATCAACTCGATCTGGGTCGGGCGCCTGATCGGCGAGGACGCGCTCGCCGCTACCGCGAACGCCAACATCATCATGTTCCTCGTCGCCAGCGCGGCATTCGGCTTCGGCATGGCCGGCACGGTCAAGATCGGCCAGCGCTTCGGCGCGCGCGACATCGACGGCGCGCGGCGCACGTTCGGCAGCGCGGTCGGGTTCGCCGGCATCGTCATGGTGGTGATCGCCGCGATCGGCTGGGTCGGCGCGCCGTACCTGCTCGACGTGCTCGACACACCCGGCGGCGCCTACGCCCTCGCCCTGACCTACATCCGGCTGATGTTCGTCTCGCTGCCGTTCATGATGGTCTCGGTGATCCTCACCATGGGCCTGCGCGGCACCGGGGACGCGCGCACCCCGCTGATCTTCATGGGCGTCACCGTCGGCATCGACACGATCTTCAACCCGATGCTGATCAGCGGCTTCGGCCCGTTCCCCAAGCTCGGCATCGCCGGGTCGGCGCTGTCGACGATCATCGCCAGCCTCGTCTCGTTCGTCGCCATGATCGTCTACGTATACCGCAAGGACCTGCCGCTGCGGCTGCGTCGCGCCGAGCTCAAGTATCTCAAGCCCGTGCGCGAGGAGCTGAACTACATCGTTGTGAAGGGCATCCCGATGGGTGCGCAGATGCTGGTGATGAGCGCCGCCGGCATCATTATCGTTGGCCTGGTCAACCGTGAGGGGCTGATGATGACCGCCGCCTATGGCGCGGCCATGCAGCTGTTCACCTATATCCAGATGCCGGCGATGGCGATCGGCGGCGCGGTCAGCGCGATGGCCGCGCAGTTCATCGGCGCCGGCAAGTGGGACCGGCTCGACGGCGTGACCCGCTCGGGCGTGCTGGTCAATTTCGTGATGACCGGCGTTTTGACCGCGATCCTGCTGATCTTCGATCGGGCGGCGCTCGGCCTGTTTCTCGGACCGGACAGCCCGGCAGTGCCGCTCGGCCGCCACATCCAGCTGGTCGCCAGCTGGAACTTCGTCTTCTTCGGCGTCACGATGGTCTATTCGGCGACGATGCGCGCCGGCAACGCGGTGTGGATCCCGCTCGGCATCATCGCCTTCACGCTTTACCCGGTACGGCTCGGGTTCTATTTCCTGACCTATTCGCGCCTCGGCGCCGACGCCATCTGGTGGTCGTTCCCGATCGCGGCCGGCGCCAGCCTGGTGCTCGGCTGGTGGTTCTATCACTACTATGGCTGGCGCAAGCACGCGATCGCCGAGACCAGCGAGGAAGCACAGGAGCAAGTCCAGGCCGATGGTCAGCCAGCCGGCCGCTACGCACCCAACGTCTAGGAAGCTGGCACGTTACGAAACGTGCTGCGGCGCTCCGCGCACCTCCGAGGCAAGAGCGGCGTAGACGCCCTCCTCGGGAGCCGCCCGCTTGACCAGCCTGGCGTGCAGCCCGCCCGTCTCGGGGTGGCCGGGCCGGCGCGTCTCGGGGAGGTGGAAGCCGAGGTGCTCCATCGCAGTCGGCTCCAGCGGCTTGAGGAACCGCAGGCCGGCATGGCCGCGGTGGCGCCAGATGATCTCGGCATCGATAGCCGGAAGGCTCCTGATCCTGAGGCGCATCATCCAGCCCGAGGGCAGGCCGGATTCGGGGCACGCCATCATGCAGCCGGTCGTCGAGATATTGCGCAGCCGGGCCGACCACGCCTCGCCCGCCATGCGGACGTCGGCGTCAATGTCGGTCGCAAACCGAAACGCTGCCCGTTGTTCGATAAGCCCCATGATTCCCCTTCCTTCAGGAACGGAAAAATACCGGGATTTTGCGAAGCAGCAGTTAACCAGAAAGTGGGCCGAAATTAACCAAGCCGGACTCGCGCAGGACTTACTTGCCCTGGCTGCGCCACCGCTGGACGGTGCGAACCACCGCCTCTTCCTCGCCGCCGGACTGGCGCCACAGCTCGGTAAAGCTCGGGTCTTCCGAGGCCGGCCGCTTCATCTCCTCGAGCGTGTCGAACGACACGCGTATGGGGATCGCGACGCCCTCTCCGCAGATGATGCATTCGCGGTTGCGCAGCGCCGGGATGGAGTCGAGGAACCCGCGCGCGCCTTCCGGCATCGCCGCCTTCACGAACGCCTGGTCGCGATCGTTGTTGAGGCGCATCGAGATGATCGTGCCGCACTGCGAAAGCACGCCTTCAGCCAGGTCGGAAGGGCGCTGCGTGATGAGGCCGAGCGAGATACCGTACTTGCGACCCTCCTTGGCAATGCGGCTGAGGATGCGGCCGACTGACGAACCGTCCGCGTTCTTCTCATTCGGCACGTAGCGGTGCGCCTCTTCGCACACGAGCAGGATCGGGCGGGTCTTTTCCTCGCGGCCCCAGATGGCGAAGTCGAACACCAGGCGGCTCAGCATGGCGACGACGGTGCTGGTGATGTCCGACGGCACGCCCGAGACGTCGATGATCGAGATCGGCTTGCCGTCGCTCGGCATCCGGAAGATTTTCGAGATGAACTCGGCCATCGTGTCGCCGACCAGCATTCCCGAGAACATGAACTGGTAGCGCGGATCGATCTTGAGCTCGTCGATCTTGGTCTTGAGTCGCATGAACGGCGCCGACGAGGTGGCCTTGTCGAGCTTGCCCATCTCGTCGTTGATGAGGTTGGTGAGGTCGGAAAGCAGGTAGGGGATCGGCGAATCGACGGTGATCTTGCCGATCACTTCCGCCAGCCGGTTCTTGGCGCGTGCCTTGAGCAGGCACTTGGCGAGAATGTCCGAATCCTCCTGCCGATCGTTGCCGGTCGAGGTGATGAACACCTCGCAGTGCTCTTCGAAGTTCATCAGCCAGTAGGGCATCTGCAGGTTGCTGACGTCGAAGATCATGCCCGAGTTCTTGAACGCGGCGGCATATTCGCCGTGCGGATCGATCATGACGACGTGGCCCTGCGGCGCACTCTCGCAGATGCGGTGGAGGATCAGCGCGGCGCTGGTCGACTTGCCGGTGCCGGTCGAGCCGAGCAATGCGAAGTGCTTGCCGAGCATCGCATCGACGTAGAGCCCGGCGCGGATGTCGCTCGTTGGATAGACGGTGCCGACCTGGATCGCGCTGCGCCCGTCGGACGCATAGATTTGCTTGAGGTCGCCGGTCGTCGCCGCGAACACCATCGCGCCCGGGATCGGATAACGCGTGACGCCGCGCCGGAACCCGTGGATGCGCCCGGTCAGCTTTTCCTCGGCGCCCTCGCCCATGAAGTCGATGTTGGCGAGGATGCCGTCGGAGCGGCGGTCCTGCTTCTGGTTGCGCACGCTGGCGAGGAGCCAGCCGTCGTTGGTCTTGATCTTGACCTGGCTGCCGACCTGCCCCGCGAGGGCGACCGAGGGATCCGGATCCTTCGAGCATTCGGTGAGCCGCTGGAGGTCGAGTGCGATCATAGAGCCGGAGCCGGCGATCTCGAGCACGACGCCGATCGGCTGCAGCGCATTTTCCGAATCCGCCGGTTGCGGCCGTTGCGCCGGCTTGGCGCCCGGCTCGGCCGCCGGATCGAAAGTCTGGAATGGCTGCCGCGGCATGTCGTTCATGATCGTGCGTTCCCCTCGTAATCCGTGGGGCCGCAGGTAACCCGCGCTAGGTTAAAATCGGGTCAATCAATCGATTTAGATGAATGCGAAGATGCGGTGCGCCAGCCAGCCCATGCTGAGCGACAGAACCACCGCGAACAGCCCGTAAAAGAACGAATCTTCGTCGGCATAGTCGGCCACGAGCCGCTCGAAGCCCTCCTTGCGAACCTCGATTTCGGCGGTTCCCGAAGCGATGACGCGCCCATGGGTGATGGCGAAGGTTTCGGCTGTGTAGCGCCCGGTCTGCACGTTCGAGGGCAAGCTGATGCGCGCCTGGTACAGCACCTGCCCGTTGATCGTGACGCCCTTCGGGTCCTCCTTGTACAGCCCCGCCCGTTTGCGCATCTCCACGAGGCCTTGCGTGAAATGGGCCTGCTTTTCCGGATCGATCGAACCGGTGGGGGAGAGCTGGAGGTAGTCAAGCCCAAGCTCGTAGATCGCCGCTGTGCGCGGGTCGACGATCTGGTCGATCGGCCGCGAGCTGGCCACCGCGAAGAACGAGGGCGCCGAGCGGAAAGAGGTGCTCGCATGGTTGATCCAGATGCCGAGAATCTTCTGCTTCTCACGCAGGCGGATCGGCTCGGTCGGGCCCTTCAGCACGACGACGACGTCGAAGGTGCGCCCCGCGCGAACACCGCCGGGATCGACCACGGCGCCGAACAGGATCAGCTGGGTGCCGACGAAACCCTGCCGCACTTGCACCTCGTGCTGCGACACCTCCGGCACCAGGATCGGATCGCGCGCCCCGGCCAGGGCCAGAACCGCAACGAGCGCCAGGGCACAACGGACCAGCGCGCTCACGATTGCACCACCGAGAAGACCTCGCTCGGTCGCACGCCGAGCTGGAACGCCATCGCGATCGCCACGGCGAGCACGATGACCGACAGGATGAGGCGCAGCAGCTCGGGCTTGGCGCTGACGGCGATCTTGGCGCCGACCTGAGCGCCGGTGACCGAGCCGAGCAACAGCAGCGCCGCCAGCACCACGTCGACCGCCTTGGTCGTCAGCGCGTGCATCATCGTCGCGGCGATCGTCGTGAACAGGATCTGGAACAGCGACGTGCCGACAACCACCCCGGCGCTCACGCCCAGCACGTAGAGCATCGCCGGCACGAGGATGAAGCCGCCGCCGACGCCCATCAGCGTGGTCAGCACGCCGACCCCCATGCCCAGGAGAAGCGGCGCGAACGGCGAGATGAACAGGCCCGAGCGGTAGAACCGCCAGCGCATCGGCAGGATGCTGACGAGCGGATGGTGGCGCCGCTTGGCCGCCCGCCGCTTGGGCCCGCCGTCCTGCCGCCGCACCGCCTGCAGGCTCTCGCGCCCCATCAGCGAGCCGATCGTGCCGAGCATTACGACATAGAGGATGTTGATGACCGTATCGATCTGGCCGATCGACTGCAGCAGCCTGAACACGCCGGTGCCGATCAGCGTGCCGAGGATGCCGCCGGCGACCAGCACCGCTCCCATCTGGTAGTCGACCGCGTTGCGCCGGCTGTAGGCGAACACGCCGGAGACACTGGCGCCGGTCACCTGCGTGGCCGCCGAGGCTGCGGCGACGGTCGGCGGGATGCCGTAGAAGATCATCAGGGGCGTCGTCAAAAATCCGCCGCCGACGCCGAAAATTCCCGACAGGACCCCGGTCATTGCGCCGAGCAGGACGATCACCAGCCCGTTCACCGAAAGGTTAGCGATCGGCAGGTAGACGTCCATGCTTCGGCCTACCGCAAGCAGGTCGCGTTATGAAGGCGGAGCGCCCAGAAACCCGCCGAAATTGTCGGTGCCGGACCACTTGACTGCTCGGCGTCGCGGCAAGGGTCGCAAGGAACGACGCACCCCGCTCGCTGAGCATGTGCGCAACGCCCCGCAGGCATGGCTGAGGGAGCCGGCGCACTATGGATCTTCGCTCTTGTTTCCCAACATGCACGGCGAGGCCTCAGTCCCGACGCAGTCCAGTTTCAGCTCGTGAAGATCGCCCGGGAGCGGTGCCCGTCGCTGCGCGAAGCGGGTTGCACTACATGGTCTCAGGCATACCACCGCGATGGAACTGCTCCAGGCCGGCGTCGACATCTCGGTGATCGCGCTGTGGCTCGGACTTGAGTCGATCCAATTGGCCCAAGTCTACCTGCACGCCCACATAGCCCTCACGATCGAAGCGCTCGCCAAGCACAAGCCGCTCGAGCAGCAAGAACCTGCGCGCTTCGAGCTGGAGGATAAACTTCTCGCATTCCTTAATGCCCTGTGACGGTAGCCCGCCGAGCGCCACTGCGTCGAGCAGCCTGACGAAAAGCTTGATCTTCACAATGGGCGGGGACGAGCTGATCTCCTCAATAAACGGCAAACTTCGTTGGCTCTCCACCAGACGCGGTCGAACTGCTTTCGGCCATCAATTGCGGGCGTTTAGCAGCGCGCAGACCTGTTCCGGGTGCGGCGGACGGCAGAAGTCGGGCAACCCGTCCTTGCGCCAGTATTCCAAGAGCCCTTGCTCTTGCACGAGGCTTACGAACCGGGAATCAGTGCGCATCGCCTTGCCCGCTGGACCGGTCAGGAATGCTACTTCGTACCCTTCGGGATGGTCCATCCAGATGCGGTCTTCATCCGCGCCCCGCGGTGCCAGCCATGACGGATAGAATTTTCGCGCGAGAGCATACGCCCCGTCGAGATCGCCAACGTCGGCGAGAACCGTCATGCAAATCGGCAGCGTGAGCGGCTTGAGCCCTTGCGCCGCACAAGCGCGCCTTGCGCGCGCACGATCTTGCGTGCGCGCCGCCGCGACGAGCTGGCGTAGGACAGAAAGGTCCAACGCTTCGGCGTCAGCTTTCGGATCGGCAAAGCGTTCAACCGCGGCGTAGTTGCCCGCTTCCGCCAAGCCGCGAAGGCGGCCGAAGTGTACTTTGACGTTGCCCGGCCATAGCCGCACGGCTTGCTCATACACCTGCTCCGCTGCATGTTGCCGCCCGTCCGCTGCGAGCACGACGCTCATTCGCGCCAGCTTCGCGGGCTTGTAGGGATCGTTGGCCATCGATTGGCGCGCAAACTGCAATGAGTCATCGAAGCGGCCCGCTTCGTATAGCAAATTGCTTAGAAAGCCCGGCACGTAAGAGGAGCGCGAATCTAACTGGAGGGCACGCCGCGCAACTGCGTCGCACTCGGCCATTCGCACCGGGCTGTGAAGCCGACAGTCGGTAATGTATACGTCGCCGAATTCGGGGGCCAGCGCTCGTGCCCGTTGGCTTGCGCGAAGGCCCAGAGCGACGGCGCCGGCACGCTCGGCGCGCGGGATCGAGTAAATGGAAAAACCCGACTGGACCGCGAATGTCAGTTGCGCCATCGCCGAATCCGGCGCCTGCTCCGCGGCGTGACGGGCGAGCTGATAGGCACGCAGGCTGTTTCCATCCTCGACGGTCTGGCTCATTGCGCTCATCAATTCGGACGCGACCGCCGGATTGAGGTGCTCGCGCGGGTCAAGCACCATCTGCGCGCCGGTCCAGGCCAGGTCGGCAGACGCGGTAGCGCCGATCCGGTCGGGGAGGTCGGCGGCGCGGCTGAGGGGCGCAGTGAAATCGTGGGCGAAAGCCACGGTGCCGTCGCGTCGCGAAACCATCTGCACGGTCGCTTCGACCGAATCCGCCATGCGCCGCACGGTGCCTGACAGGATGTAATCGCTCCGGGCATTGCCCGGGCTGGCGGCGGGATCCTCGTGAACGTCGTCGAAGCCGCTTTCGGCGAGCATCCGCGCGACGGAGCTCGGTGTGGTCAGAGCAACTTGCCGCACCAGGGGATCGTTAGCCTCGACGACGAAAGGCACCACCGAGATGCTCGGCGCCGGAGGCATGCCCTGGTTGGCTGGCGGGCGGTCGAGCCTGACCCACGCCGTAAGTCCCACCAAGCTTACCACCAGGACACCGGCCGCCGCCATCCATCGGCGTTTGAATGTGAGACCCACCGCCGCCTCGCGCTCGATCAGGCGATAGCCGGCCCGGGACACCGTTTCGATCTCGAACCCGCCGGCGTGCTCGGCAAAATGGCGCAGCAGCAAAATCGAGCGGTTGATCACGTCATCGCCGACGATCCGGCCGTCCCAGCACAGCTGAACCAGCTCGTCGCGCGTGACCACTTCGCCACGGCGACTCAGCAGCGCAATCAGGACTTTCATCGTCTGCGGCTGCAAGCGCTCCTGCCCGTCAGGCCAGGTGGCGTCGCGCGAAACGGGGTCAACCGTCGCCCGGCCGACCTTGAAAGGCCGCCGGCCGGCTACCCCCGTCATGATCGACTGCAACGCCAGCGGACGGTTCATGCCGTACCCCCTGAACGGGTACGCTAGCACAAATCAGAAAAAAATCAGCTTTTCGCCATCGCCCTTTTAGCCCGATCCGAGACAGCAAGGCCAAGCGTCAGGGCGCCTCCGGACCGTCGGCCCGCCCACGCATCAACAAGTGTGGACCATTGTGGGAGATACGCCATGAGAATCGCATTTCGTTCTTCGATCCGGTCTTGCGCCGCCGTCTTGCTCGGCCTGGGCGGCCTTACCTACGCAACGAGCGCCTCGGCCGCGTGCGGCGACAACGCAACGCTTCAGCACTCGTCCTGGCAGACCGAACAGGGCGGCTACCTGCAAAAGGCTTCAGAGGACAGTCCCGGAGACCACGCGATCGTCGGCATGTGGACCTTCAAGATGGTGGCCGGCGGACAGACCGCCGATTTCGGCTACCAGCAGTGGCATTCGGACGGCACCGAGCTGATGAACAGCGGCGGCCGCGCACCGGCGACCGAGAATTTCTGCATGGGCGTTTGGAAGCAGACCGGCCCTTCGCGCTATCACCTCAACCACTTTGCGCTGAGCTATGACAACTCCGGCACGCTCAACGCGAAGGTCAACATCAAGGAGGACGTGACCATCGCGCCCGGCGGAGCGAGCTACAGCGGCACGTTCACGCTCGACGTCTATGATCCTAACACCAACCAACTGTTGCAGCACGTGGCCGGGCAAATCACCGCCCAACGCGTCCCTGCCAGCTAATCAGGTCGGGCGCGACTTGCGCCGACAAAAGGGGGCAAGTCGCGCTCCACCGGTCACGATGGCGAACATGCGCATCCCGTTGTCAATTACGGCCCTGGCAACTGCGATCCTAGCATCGAGCTCAGCGGCCCAGGGGCCGGCTGCCGTCGGCTGGTTTCCGTCGCTTCCGCCGCAGCCCTCGCCGGCGGTGACGATAGTCGCGCCAGGGCCTGGCGCCCCACCCATTGGGCCAGCAGGGCTCATCGCCGGCGAAGGCGACGAGTTCGAGATCGTGCCGTTGAAGTATGCCGACGTGAGCGAGATCGTCGGACTGCTGACCGGCAACTCGACGATAAAGTCAAACGACGAGTTCTCTCCCGAGGAGCCCAATTTCGGTTCGAGCAGCGCCGGCGGCGGCTATTTCGGCAACGGCGGCCTTCCCCAAACGCCGATCCTTGCCGCGCCGAATGGCACGATGGTCAGTAGCGATTCGGTGGGCCAGGCGGTTGACGGCACGATCGGCATCGACCGCCGCCTGAATGCCGTGATCCTGCGCGGCCCGCCGGCGCGCGTGGCGGCGATCAAACATGAAATCGCGCTGCTGGACGTGCCGGTCACCAGCGTCGTTCTCGAGACCGAATTCGTCGAGCTGAGCGATACGGGAGCTCGCAATCTCGGGCTCGATTTCAACAACGGCAACGGCCAGATCGGCATCGCCGCGCTGAATTATTCGAAGGGCTTTCCCGGCTTCAGTGACACGCCGAAGCTTGGCGGCGTGAACGCCAGCTTCCAGGTCGCGCTCTATGCCCAAATCGCGAAGGGCGAAGGCCGGATCGTGTCCAAGCCGCGGATTTCCGCGCAAAGCGGCGGAACGGCGAAGATCGTCACCGGCGATGCGTTGCCGATCCTCACCTCGATCGCGCTCTCGGGCGTCAACGCCGTGCAGCAGCAAGTCGAGTACGTGAACGTGGGCGTGACCCTGCAAATCGCCCCGCGCGTCACCGCCGACGGGGTCGTCACCGCCCATGTCTTCGCCGTGGTGTCGAGCGTGACCGGCTTTTCGCAGGGCTATCCGACGATCAGCCAACGCGAAGCCTCGACCTCGGCGACGGTGCACGATGGAGAGACGTTTGTAATCGGCGGTCTGACCGAAGAGAGCCGGATCTCTAACCGTAGCAAGCTGCCGGTGCTCGGCGACATCCCCTTGCTCGGCACCCTCTTCACCGCCGAGCATACCAGCAGCGAGAGACGCGACCTGTATATCGTGGTGACCCCCCATGTAGTCGCAGCCGATGCGGCAGGACGTGTTGCGCCCATAAACACCGATTCGGGACCTTCGGCAGTCAGCCACTAAGCGTGAAGCGGAAATCACCAGCTAATCGTCTACGTCACCCATCGCGAAACGATGGAGCGCTGGCGGTTCGCCCGCTCTGGCGCACACGGCCCATGCGACGCACGAGAACTGGAGGAGGCCTTGCTCAATGGAGACTTCCAGCGAGAGCTGATTTCCATTGAAGAGCACAGGGTTGCTCCCAATGTACGCGGCCTAATAGCTCATGCAGTGCGCTGTGGTGACGGTTTCGCAGGTCTTGACCAACGATAATTGGCACATTGTGGACCGTCTCTACGCAGGTTCAAGCCGCCCAATTACGGACGATAAGCCGACTTCGGGTGAATCCCGCTCAGCAATCGCCTGCGAAGCCGTTATTGCTAAATCTTAGGCCAGGATGGCGTCTTGCAGTGCGTATATGCACGCGCCCGCGACATAACCAACGAGAGCCAGCAGCGCGAACCGGCGCAGGTACCACAGGAAGCCGATCTTCTCGGCGCCCATGGCGGCGACGCCCGCCGCAGATCCGATGATGAGGATCGAGCCGCCGGTGCCGGTGCAATAGGCCAGGAATTCCCACAGGAAGCTGTCGGGCGGATGGGTTGCGAGGTCGTACATGCCCATGGCAGCGGCGACCATCGGGACGTTGTCGATGACGGCGCTGAGGAGGCCAAAGGCCAGAACGATCACGTCGAGGCGGCCGATCTCCTGGTCGAGCCAGCGGGCCAGGGCGCCCAGCACTCCGGCATGTTCGAGCGTCGCGACGGCGAGCAGGATGCCGACGAAGAACACGATGGCGCCCATGTCGATGCGGGTCAGCACGTCGGCGATGGTGACGCGTTGTCCTTCGTCGTCGCCCTTGCCGCGATGGATCAGGTCGCCGACGGCCCAGATGATGCCGAGCCCGAACAGGATGCCGAGGAACGGCGGCAGGTGCGTGATCGCCTTGAACAGCGGCACTGCCAGTAGCGCAAGAATGCCGAGCGTGAACATGAGGTTGCGCTCGAACGGCGTGCTGTGGCCGCAAGCCTCGTCGGGCTCGGCAGCATGGTCGGGCGCGACAATCGGCTTCCCCCGAACCATCCAGGTGACGATCCCCAGGGGCACGATCATGCAGACGAACGAGGGCAGGATCAGCCGGGTGACGATGGCGCTGGTGGTGACCTGGCCGCCGATCCACAGCATCGTCGTGGTCACATCCCCGATCGGCGACCACGCGCCGCCGGCGTTGGCGGCGATGACGGTCATGCCGGCGAGGAGCAGGCGGTCCTCGTGATTGCGCAGGAGCCGCTTGAGCAGCGAAACGATGACGATGGTCGTCGTAAGGTTGTCGAGCACGGCGCTGAGGAAGAAGGTCAGCACGCTGATGACGACCGCCAGCCTCGCCAGCGTGCGCGACCTGAGGCGGGAGGTGATCACGGTGAACCCGTCATGCGCGTCGACGACCTCGACAACGGTCATCGCACCCATGAGGAAAAACGCGATTTGCGCGGTCTCGACGAGGGCGTCATCGAGCGTTTGGCTGACCGCCAGCGGGTCGCCGGCGCCGAGCGCGAAGATCGTCCACAGCAAGCCAGCGCCGACGAGCGCCGTGGCCGACTTGTTGACCCTCAGCGGCTCCTCCAGCGCGATCGCCGTGTAAACGGCCACGAAGACAATGATCAGCGCGGCGGTCATACCCGCCTTGCTGGCAGATTAGGCGCGCCGTGGCGAGCCAAACCGGGCGGCCTCTCGCCTTGCTGGATTTACCAAGGGCATCCGTTTTCCTGCCGGCGCATCTAACGCATAAGGGGACTGGCCCTTTTCGCTGCCGAGGAGCGGGATCGATGCTTCAGAAAACGTCCGAGCCCACTCGTCAAGGCCGCCAGCCGGGGACGCCCTGGAGGCGGCTTGTCACACGCGACTGGCGCGTTTGGTGAAGACGATGTGCCCTTCCGGCTTCACCAACTGCCGGTGTTCTCCATGCTCGCCCACGGTTCCTGCGGTTCGAGGTGGCCATCCTGCAACAGCTCGATCGAGATCCCGTCGGGAGACTTGACGAAGGCCATGTGTCCATCGCGAGGCGGGCGATTAATGGTCACGCCGGCGTCGGCCAGCCGCTGGCAGGTCTCGTAGATGTTCTCGACCCGGTAGGCGAGGTGCCCGAAGTTGCGCCCGCCGCCGTAGGTCTCGGGCGCGCTGCCGTCCTCGGGCGGCCAGTTATAGGTCAGCTCGACCTCGGCGATGTCTTTCTGGCCCGGAGCCGCCATGAAAATGAGCGTGAACCGGCCCTTGTCGCTTTCCATCCGCCGCACTTCCTCGAGGCCGAGCAGGTTGAAGAACTTCACCGTCGCCTCGGGCTCGCTCACCCGGATCATGCTGTGGAGGTATTTCACCATGGGGCTGCTCCATTCGTCTCGGTCGATGCGAAAGACCCCTAACGGCAACGGCAAACACGGTGCCAGTCCTTTTTGCGCCGACGGCGCAAGCCCTCGCGCCGCGGATGCGACGCGGGGGCCTGCCCCCACCGAAAGCCGGCGGTGCTAGAAGCTGAGTGTCAACGAGCCGACCACCGTATCGTCCGTAAAGCCGTTGATCGAAGGACCGTCGACCCCCAGGTAGGAAACGCCGGCGGTCAAGTGACCGAGAACCGTCGCGCTGGCGCCGATCGACCAGTCCAGCCCGCTCTTGTCGCCGTTTCCGGTGAGATAGCCCGGCGCGAGCACGCCGTCGGTGTAACCGAGATGGCCGGAAACGGTGATCGGTGTCTTCGGAACGGCGAAATCGACGTTGCCGTAAACGTAGAGGTTGTCCGAGCTCTTGCCGGTGTAGTCGACGACGCTCTTCTGCTTCCAGGCGTAGTTGACGCCCACCTTGAGGTGGGCCGGGCCGACCTGCGTGGCGACCGATGCGTACGGCTCCCAGTAGTCGGCCGGGCCGACGTCGTTGCTGGGGTAAACGTACTTGAGCAGGCCGGCATCGACGGTAACGCCATGCCCGACATCGCCGGTCCAGCCGCCGAACAAGTCGAGCTCCTGCTGGCCGTAAAGCGCGCCGCCGTCGATCGACGACGACCACGTGCCGATGTAGAAACCGCTCGAGTGGCTGAGCGTGATGCCGCCCTGAATGGCAGGGTCTCCGCCCGACAGCGAGACGCCGCGGAAACGATAGTCGGTCACGAGAGCGACGTTGCCGCTGATGGTGAATGCGGGCTTGGCCTCGGGCGCCGGAGCATCCTCGGCGAGGGCGGGAGTGGCCGCCAGGACACAGCCGGCGACAACGGTTGCAGCCATGAGGCTGCGGATGGACGTAAGCATGGGCAATTTCCTCAATTGCGGTTGAAACTATGCTTCGTCCCACCTGCGGTTACGCGGGGCGGCCTCGTTCACTGGGCCGACATTCACGCGAACACGATTGCAAACCTGCACACGTTTGCTGCATTGCACAAGAAAAAACGCGAGGCGGTCCACGGGGTCCGGCCGGTGTGGTGTTTCGGCACCACATTAAGCGCCCGGTCAGGAAAACACGTTCACTTCTCGGCTCGACAATTCGTTTGCGCTTGCGGGAACCGTGAAGAGGTCCAACGCTTCGTTGAGCCATGCTGAAATCCATTCGTAAGCTGTTCGACCGCTACGAGAGTCAGCCCCCCTCGGCCGAAGTGCCGGCGGGGCAACGCGTCTATGCCGTGGGCGACATCCATGGCCGGCTCGATCTGTTCGAAGCGCTGATCGAGGCGATCGAGCAGGACGATACCGCTTGCGGCCGTGCGGAAACGACGGTCATCCTGCTCGGCGATCTGGTCGACCGCGGTCCTGACAGTGCCGGTGTCGTCGCCCGCGCCCGGGAATGGCGGCGCCAACGCCCCGTGCGCATCCTCATGGGCAACCACGAGGAAATGTTTCTCTCGAGCTTCGAGAAGACCGAGACGCTCAAGCATTTCCTTCGCTTCGGCGGCAAGGAGACGGTGCTCAGCTATGGTCTCGATCCGAATGCATACCTGGAAGCGTCGATCGAGGAGGTGCAGGCCATGATGCACGCGGCTGTGCCACCCGGCGACCGAAGCTTCATCGAAAGCTTCGAGGACACGATCGCCATCGGCGACTACCTGTTCGTCCATGCGGGGATCGCGCCGGGCGTTGCGCTGGAAGAGCAGACCAAGGACAACCTGCGCTGGATTCGCGAGCCGTTCCTGTCCCACAGCGAACCCCACGAAGCCGTCGTCGTGCATGGTCACACGATCCGCCAGGAGCCGGAGGACCGCGGCAATCGCATCGGCATCGATACGGGCGCCTATACCTTCGGCCGCCTCACTGCGCTGGTGCTCGAAGGGACCGAGCGACGCTATCTCCAGGCGGTCGATAACGACGGTGCCATCAGCGCCGCCGCACGCGAGCTCGCGGCGTAAGGCGAAAGTGCCAGGGGGCCTGTAAGCCGGGTTCTGTCTTGCAGGTGGTATCCGGAAGGACCCGCGCCGCAAGGGCAGCCATTCATCTCGGCCTTGCGTTACCGCAAGGCTCCAGCAACCAACCCGGGCCTCTCGGGGCGAAACTCCCCTGCCGTTGCTCGAAAGCTCAGGCGCGAGACCCCTATTCGGTCTTGCTCCGGGTGGGGTTTGCCATGCGGACCCTGTTACCAGAGCCCCGGTGCGCCTTTACCGCACCCTTTCACCCTTGCCTGTGCCCTTTAGGGGCCATCGGCGGTATACTCTCTGTGGCACTTTCCCTGAGCCGAACCGAAGCCCGACCCGGCGGGCGTTACCCGCCACCCTCGTTTCGTGGAGCCCGGACTTTCCTCGGCATTCCTGAAATGGAATGACGCGGCTGCCCGGCCCCCTGGCGGCCCCTATCTAGCCCTTCCCTGGTCCCGATCCAAGAGCAGCTGGAACAGGACCGCGCGGATCTGGCCGTCGATCTCGCCGTCGATCTTCTCCGGCCGCCAGCGCCGCTGGAACGCTTCCACTGCCTTCTTGCCGTCCGACACATCGTATCCGAACCGCTCCAGCGCGAGATAGAACGCGCCGTCGTTGTCGAATGGATCGCCGACCTCGATCTTCCTCGGCCGGGGGAGCGCCAGCCGGTACCTCGCCAGCTTTTCCCACGGGAACAGCTCGCCGGGATCGAGCTTGCGCTGCGGGGCGATGTCCGAATGGCCGACGACGTTGGCGCGCGGGATGTCGTAGTCCTTCACGATCCGGTGCAGCAGCGGCACCAGCGCCTCGATCTGTTGGTCGGGAAACGGCCGATAGCCGCATGTGTGGCCGGGATTGTGCAGCTCGATGCCGATCGAGCAGCCGTTGACGTTCGACTTGCCGCGCCAGAAGCTGCGGCCCGCGTGCCACGCGCGATTGGCCTCGTCGACAAGCCGGACGACCTCGCCTTCCTCGGTGATCACGTAATGGGCGCTGACCTTGGCTGCCGGATCGCACAGTCGCGCAATGGCGGATTCGGCTGACGGCATGTCGGTGTAATGCAGCACGACCATCGAGATGCGCTCGTCGCGCGCATCCCAGTTGGGCGAGGGCTGGTCGCGATGGACGAGCTCGTCCATTTCAGGCGTCCGGCAGCACCGCGCCCATGACCAGCGCGCCTTCGGTGAGCGCATACTGCAGCCCGCCGCCGTGTTCCTCGGCGATCAGCCGGATCAGGCGCGCCGGAGCCGTGCGGCCGGACAGCTCGCTGTCGGGCAAGGAGCCGTCGAGCGCTTGGCCGATCGCCGGATCGAAGGCAATCCTGGCCCCCGCAGCGCGCACCGCGATCTCGGTCGCTCCGTCGCGGTTCTCCGCACCGACCTGCAATTCTCCGCCGCGCGGCAGGGCGTCGAGGCCGATGGCCGCGAGATTGAGCAGGAGCTTGACGGCCGGCTTCGGCAGCGTGTCGACCCCGACGCCCCAGAAGAGCTCAATGCGCCCGTTGCCTCCGACCAGCGCCTCGACCAGCTCGCGCGGCTCCTCGACGGGCACCGCATCGCCGAAACCACCGGCCGCTCCGTAGGCGAGGCGGAAGAACTTCAGCTTGTCGGCGCTGATTCGCGCGCTCTGCTCGAGCAACTCCATGCAGCGATGGCGCATTTCCGGATCGCGCTCGTCACGCAACAGCTCAAGCCCGTTGCTGAGCGCGCCCACGGGGCTCAGCATGTCATGGCACAGGCGAGAGCAGAGCAGTTCGGCAAGATCGGTGGAAGATGTCATTCGGTGAATCCGGACTGTGGAACGAGGTGACAAGGGTGACGGCGCGTCATCCTCAGTTTCAGCTATTATCGATGAGAAATCAGAGGTTTGAACGATCCTCGACAGGGTGGCACTTGGATGGGGGGCGGCAAAAACATCGGTCGGCGTCAATAAGCGAGCCTTAGCGATCATCAACCCGGTAGGAAAGCATTGCGAACCCATCCGTGTCGTCGCGCCAGAACGCGACATCGTCCCCCGCGACGATCGCCCAGACGCGCCCGTCGCCGCAGGCCATCGCGCGATCCGTGGCGGAAGGCTCGGGCCTCCCGCCGGGATGAGAATGGTAATACCCAAAGACGCCGGGCCCGCCCTGGCGTGCCGACCGGAAGGCGTCGACGAGCGCCTGCGGATCGATTTCGAAGTGAGTTCGCGGCGTGGGATGGACGTTGCGGGCGGGGACGACATGCTCGATGCAATTCCCCTGGCCGAGCAGAAGGCCGCAGGCTTCTTGCGGGAACGCGCCGAGTGCCTCCGTCAGCAGCCTTTGCCACTCGCGCTTGCCTAGCGAAATCTCAGCCTTCTTCATCGGCTTTGGGCTAGAAGAAAAGACGGCCCTTGCACAGGTTCAGGACGAAGGGATTGGTCGTGTCCGCTTCTTGTCCTTTGGCCTCCCAATCCCCATCTAATCGGGCGTGAGGGGTCATCAAATCACCGGCAAACTGAAGGGCGCACAAAGGCTCGACAAGGCGCTGGCCGAGGCCTCCGGCCTTTCGCGCGAGCGGGTGAAGGCGCTCATCGGCGAAGGCGCGGTAACTCTATCAGGTGCAGTGGTGACGCAAGCGTCAGGCAAGGCCCTTGAAGGTGCCGATTTCGCCATCGCCGTGCCGCCGGCGGCGGAGGCCGCCGCGCAGGCGCAGGACATTCCTCTCACCATCGTGTTCGAGGATGAGCACCTGATCGTCGTCGACAAGCCTGCAGGGCTGGTTGTCCACCCGGCGGCGGGAAATCCCGACGGGACGCTGGTCAACGCGCTGCTGCACCATTGCGCCCGAACCGGAAAAGGCCGGCTCTCGGGGATCGGCGGGGTGGCGAGGCCGGGGATCGTCCATCGCATCGACAAGGATACGAGCGGCTTGCTGGTTGTCGCCAAGAGCGACGCGGCGCACGAAGGGCTGGCAAAGCAGTTCGCCGATCACTCGATCGAGCGAGCCTATCTCGCGGTGGTAGGTGGCCACCCGAAGCCGCGCGAGGGCACGATTCGGGGGAAAATCGGCCGCTCCGACGTCAATCGCAAGAAAATGGCCGTGCTGCCGGACACGGCCAGGAGAGGAAAGGAGGCGGTCACGCACTACAAGACGCTAAGATCGTTGGAAGATTGCGCCTTGGTCGAATGCCGGCTCGAAACCGGCCGCACCCACCAGGTGCGAGTTCATCTGGCGTCAATCGGCCATTCGCTATTAGGGGATCCTGTCTATGGGCGCGCCAATTCACGGTTGCGGACGGTCCTGAAATCGTTGGGATTTCGGCGCCAAGCCCTCCATGCCGCGGTGCTTGGTCTCGTTCACCCGATGACCGGCGACAGGCTGCGCTTCGAAAGCGACCTGCCGAAGGACATGAGGGAACTTATCGACGAAACCGCTCATTCAAATCGATGAACTGCGCCGCACATTAGGCAATTTTCGTATATGAAGGGGCAACATGTGGCCTCACAGTGAGGGTGCCCATAAGGGGCTCTGACGCCGCAGGCCGACGCTAGAAAGGTTTGGGAACACGTGAGCAACGGCAAAGCATTATCGGTGCCGGCACTGGGCGGTGAGCAGAGCCTCAACCGCTACCTCGCCGAGATCAAGAAATTCCCTGTGCTGACGGCGGAGCAGGAATACATGCTCGCCAAGCGCTACCAGGAGCACGAGGACCCCGAAGCTGCGGCGCAGCTCGTGACCTCGCACCTGCGACTCGTGGCCAAGATCGCCATGGGTTACCGCGGCTATGGCCTGCCGGTCAGCGACCTCATCTCCGAGGGCAACGTCGGGCTGATGCAGGGCGTCAAGAAGTTTGAGCCCGATCGCGGCTTCCGCCTCGCGACATACGCGATGTGGTGGATCAAGGCCTCGATCCAGGAATTCATCCTCCGCTCGTGGTCGCTCGTGAAGATCGGCACCACGGCGGCGCAGAAGAAGCTGTTCTTCAACCTGCGGCGGATGAAGAAGAACCTCGATGCTTACGAGGATACCGATCTGCATCCGGACGACGTTGCGACGATCGCCCGCGATCTCGGCGTGCCCGAGCAGGAAGTCATCAACATGAACCGGCGGATGCTGATGGGCGGCGATGCGTCGCTCAACGTCAGCATGCGGGCCGACGAGGAAGGCGCCGGCCAGTGGCAGGACTGGCTGACCGACGATCGTCCGCTGCAGGACAGCGTCGTCGCCGACGCCGAGGAAGCCGAGGTGCGCCACGAGATGCTCGAGGAGGCGATGGAAAGCCTCAACGAGCGCGAACGGCACATCCTCACCGAGCGGCGGCTGACGGACAATCCGCAGACGCTCGAGGAGCTTTCGCAGGTTTACGACGTCAGCCGCGAGCGCATCCGCCAGATCGAGGTGCGCGCGTTCGAGAAGCTGCAGAAGGCGATGCAGCGCATCGCCACGGAGCGGCTGCTGCCCTCGCCGGCCTGACGGTCAGCGGAAACGGTCGGCGAAGCCGAATAGTATTGCCGTGTCGGGCGCGCCGGCCGCAAGGCCGGCGTCCGCCTCCAAATCGACCTGCAGCCGCGGCGTGACTTGCCAGGCGATCGAGCCGGCCAAGCGCGCGTCGAGCGAGTGAGCGCCTGGATCGTCGTTTTCGAGCGCTTCCACTTCAGCCGCCAGGCTGACGTCGGCGGAGATGTTCCGCGAAAGTCCGATCACGCCGCCGTAGGCGATGTGGTGCCCATGGCCGTCCGTATCCGCGGCGAGATCGACTTCTGGCGACAGCGCGAGCTGGAACGAATCCGGCATCTTGACGGTCGCCGGCAGCAGGAGCCCCGCGGACCAGCGCCCCACGTGACCGGGCGGCGCACTCGCAAACGCTTCGATGGCCAACGGACCGTCCGGCCCGGCGATTCCCCTTCGCACCGCGATGAAGGCGTCTCCGGACCTCGAGGTGCGGGAGGCCGCGCCGCTCGCGCGATCAACCATGCGCTCGAGCGTAAGGCTGGTCACCCCGAACTGGACTTCGGCGCTTTTGCTCACGCCGATGCGCAACAGCAAGTCACCGAACGCTTCGCTGTCGTCCGTCTCGCTCGCATCGGCCGAGTGGTCCCATTCGGCAACGCCGGTCTCGATCATGGCCGCACCCGGGGCGAGAGTGCACGGCGGCGTGCCCAGCCCTGGTCGATTGGCGCAGAAATCGCGATCCTGGGCGACAGCCGGCGAGACGCAAAGCGCCAGCATGACGCCGACCGGCCAAGGCCCCACCCGCATAAGCCATCGCTAGCCCAGTTGCGCGCTGACGGCACGCGAATTCACGCGGCGCTTGCCCTCTTCGCAGCGTGCGCTAACGTTTGCCGCACGTCGGGGCGCCGGGAGAGAGACCATTACCGTACACGCCGAGGCCGGGCCTGGGATTGACGACGCCCATGTGAGCGCTGCCGTCATTCGTTATCCGATCATCTTCATGCCACTGTTCGCCCCGTTCGGCATTTCCAGCGGCTATGTCACTGTAACCCTCGGGTTCCTGCTGGCCCGCGCGGGCGTTTCGACCGCGATCATTGGCGCGTTGATCGCGCTCTCGGTGTGGCCACAGACATGGAAGATGGTGTGGGCGCCGGTGGTCGATACCGTCGGAAATCCGAAGCTGTGGTACGGGCTCGGCACCACACTTGTGGGCGGCACGATCCTGCTGATGAGCGTGTTGCCGATGACGAAAGGCGAAATCGGTGTGTTCAGCACCCTGATCGTCATTTCGTCGATCGCTTCCACCGCGGTCAGCATGTCGACCGAAATCTTCATGGCCAACCAGACCCCCGCCGAGCTGCGCGGGCGGGCGAGCGGCTGGTCGCAGGCCGGTAACTTGGGCGGCGCGGGGATCGGCGGCGGGCTCGGTCTCCTGCTCGCCGAGCACGTGCCGCACGCGTGGGTCTCCGGCGCGGTGCTGGCGGCGATCTGTTTCGCCTGCTGGGCGGGCGTGCTGTTCCTTCCCCGGCTGGTGCGCACCGAGAAGGCGCCGAGCTACCTGCACGAAATCAGGCAGGTCGTCACCGACGTGTGGTCGGTCGCCAAATCGCGCCTCGGCTACCTGGCGCTCATCATCATGGTCCTGCCGCTCGCCTCGGGCGGGGTGCCGTGGTCGGCGGTGGCCAAGGAATGGAACGCCGGCGGCGACCTCGTCGCGCTGGTCAACGGCGTCGCCGGCGGCCTCGCGTCGATGGTCGGCGCGATGCTCGCCGGCTGGGTGTGCGACCGGATGGACCCGAAACGAGCCTATTGCGCGTTTGGCTTGCTCGTCGGCGCGGTAGCAACCGCCCTGATCTTCTTCCCGCGCACGCCAACCGTGTTCGTCGTCGGCGTCCTCGGCTATCAGGCGATGATCGGTATGGGCTACACCGGCTATGCGGCGATCGTGCTCGAGGCGATCGGCAAGAAGTCCGCCGCCACCAACTGGAACCTGATGGCGGCGCTGTCGAACATCCCCATCGCCGTGATGAGCACGTTCGACGGGTGGATGCACGACAGGTACGGCACCGACGCGATGCTGCTCGGCGAGCTGGTCGCTCCGGCGGCGACAATCGTGCTGTTCGGCCTCTTTGCGCTGGCGACGCGCCCGCGCCGCGGCGCCGTCTGAGCCGTTATTCGGCCGTCGTCGGATCGATCGTGCTTCGCACCTGCTTGATCGAATTCGCCGGGAAGCCGCCCTTCTGCGCATGCTCGCGAATGATGTCCTCGTTCGGCGCGCGGTAGATGCAGTAGATCTTGTCGTCGGTGACATAGCTGTGGACCCACTGGATCTGCGGTCCGAGTTCGCGCAGCACGTTGCAGCTGGTCTGCGATGCAGCCTTGAGGTCTTGCGGCGACGCGCCACCGACGCCGGGCATTTCACGTTCGATCACGAATTGCGGCATAGCGATTCTCCCCAGATCACTTGATGAATGTTGGTTTGCGCCGTTCGTCGATAGCTGTCGAGTGCGAATGCGAGCGGCGTTGCGCGCTCGTGCGGTGGGCGATACTCGCCAGCCATGATCCGCCTCATGCGTTTCCTGATCCTGGTCATCGTCGCTTTCATCGGGATCAGCCTGGCGCTGGTCGTCCTCTATCGCTTCGTCCCTGTTCCGGTGACCGCCACAATGCTGCTCGACAAGCACGGAATCACCAAGGACTGGACGCCCCTGAGCCGCATCGACCGCGACATGGTCGACGCGGCGATCGGCGCCGAGGATGGCCGGTTTTGCCAGCACAACGGCTTCGACACCAAGGCGATCGAAAGGGCGATCGAGCACAACGCGAGGAACGGCGTCGTCATCCGCGGCGGCTCGACCATCAGCCAGCAGACCGCGAAGAACGTGTTCCTGTGGCAGGGCGGCGGCTTCTTCCGCAAGGGGCTCGAAGCGTGGTTTACCTTCCTGATCGAGCACTTGTGGGGCAAGCGGCGGATCATGGAGGTCTATCTCAACGTCGCCGAGACCGGCATCGGCACTTACGGCGTCGAGGCGGGCGCCCACCGGTATTACCGCCACTCCGCCGCCCGGCTGACGCCGATCGAGGCGGCGCGGATCGCCGCGATCCTGCCGCTTCCCAAGCAGCGCGAGGCGATCGCCCCTTCGGGCTTCACTCGCCGCTACGGCAACACCATCGTCGCACGCATCGGCGTGGTGCGGCGTGACGGGCTGGACTCGTGCGTCTACAAGTGACGCACATGGATGCGTTGCACACTCACGCGCACGATCACGGGCACGTCCATGCCCCCGCCGATTTCGGACGCGCGTTCGCCATCGGGGTGCTGCTCAATTCGGCGTTCGTGCTGGTCGAGGCGGTGTTCGGCGTCCTGTCCGGCTCGATGGCGCTGCTGGCCGACGCCGGGCACAACTTATCGGACGTGCTCGGGCTGCTGATCGCGTGGGGTGCGGCGGTGATGGCGGCTCGGCCGGCCAATGCACGCTTCACTTACGGATACAAGGCCAGCTCGATGCTGGCGGCATTGGCGAACGCAGGGCTGCTGCTGATCGCCACCGGGGCGATCCTGATCGAGACCATCGACCGGCTGTTCGAGCCTGAGCCGGTCGCGGGGCAGACGATGATCGTGGTCGCCGGCGTCGGCATCTTCATCAACGGCCTCACCGCGCTGCTTTTCGCCAGGGGGCGCAAGAGCGACATCAACGCGCGTGGCGCGTTCCTGCACATGGCGGCGGACACGCTGGTCAGCCTCGGCGTCGTGGTCGCCGGCGCCGTGATCCTCGCGACCGGCCTGTGGTGGATTGACCCGGCGGTGAGCCTCGTTATCGTGGTCGTCATCGGCGTCGGCGCCTGGGGGCTGCTCAAGGACAGCGTCAAGATGGCCCTGCTGGCCGTGCCGGAAGGTATCGACGAGGGCGAAGTGCGCGCTTACCTCGAAGGCCTGCGAGACGTGACGGCGGTCCACGACCTGCACATCTGGGCCATGAGCAGCACCGAAACGGCGCTCACCGCGCACCTGGTAATCCCGGGCGGCCACCGCGGAGATGCCTTCCTGCACGAAGTCACCCACGAGCTCGAGCACCGCTTCGCCATCGGCCACGCGACCGTGCAAGTCGAAACCGGCGCTCACGCCGATCACTGCATCGATTGTGCCGAGTAGGAGCGGCGGCGCCTAAGCCGCCTCTTCCTTGCCCTTCTTGCCGGAGACGACGCGGACGGGGTCCTTGCGCCCTTCGACGACGTCCTTGTCGACGACGACTTCGGTCACGCCGTCCATGCTCGGCAGGTCGAACATCGTGTCAAGCAGGATGCCTTCGACGATCGAGCGCAGGCCGCGCGCGCCGGTCTTGCGCTTGATCGCGCGTTCGGCGATCGCGGTCAGGGCGTCGTCGGTGAAGGTCAGGTCGACGTCCTCGAGCTCGAACAGCTTCTGGTATTGCTTGACCAGGGCGTTCTTCGGCTGGCTGAGGATCTCGACCAGCGCGCCGACGTCGAGGTCGTGCAGCGTGGCGATCACCGGCAGGCGGCCGACGAACTCGGGGATCAAACCGAACTTGAGCAGATCTTCCGGCTCGCACTTCTCGAGCAGTTCGCCCACGCGGCGCGCGTCAGGATCGGCAACGTTGGCGCCGAAACCGATCGAGCGCTTCTGCAGGCGGTCGGCGATGACCTTTTCGAGGCCGGCGAACGCGCCCCCGCAGATGAACAGGATGTTGGTCGTGTCGACCTGGAGGAATTCCTGCTGCGGGTGCTTGCGGCCGCCTTGCGGCGGGACGCTGGCCGTGGTGCCTTCCATCAACTTCAGCAGAGCCTGCTGCACGCCCTCGCCCGATACGTCGCGGGTGATCGAAGGGTTTTCCGCCTTGCGGGTGATCTTGTCGATCTCGTCGATGTAGACGATGCCGTGCTGGGCCTTGTCGACGTTGTAGTCGCTCGCCTGCAGCAGCTTGAGGATGATGTTCTCGACATCCTCGCCGACATAACCCGCTTCGGTGAGGGTCGTGGCGTCGGCCATCGTGAACGGCACGTCGAACGTGCGCGCCAGCGTCTGCGCCAGAAGCGTCTTGCCGCTGCCGGTCGGGCCGACGAGCAGAATGTTGGACTTCGCCAGCTCGACGTCGCCCGCCTTGCCGCTGTGCTTCAGCCGCTTGTAGTGGTTGTGCACCGCAACCGAGAGCACGCGCTTGGCGCGGTCCTGCCCGATCACGTAATCGTTGAGCGTGCCGCATATGTCCTGCGGAGTGGGCACGCCGCCGTCCTTCTTGCCGGCGATGCCGCCCTTGGTCTCTTCGCGGATGATGTCGTTGCACAGCTCGACGCATTCGTCGCAAATGAACACCGTGGGGCCCGCGATGAGCTTCCTCACCTCGTGCTGCGACTTGCCACAGAAGCTGCAGTAGAGCGTGCTCTTGCTGTCGGATCCGCTCAGTTTGGTCATTCGTTCGTCCTGTTCCCCCGCTGATATCGCGAAGGATTCGCCCCGGTCAATGTAGCCCGAGGGTTGTCAATATCAATCTGGCTAACCTTAACACCCCCGGCTTGCTCCAGCCTGAAGGTACAGGGTTGCCAAAATGCTACAGTCTTGTCGCTACGCGTTAGCGTGGCCTCGCGTTCCTGTTCACTCGGGCGCGCCACCTGCCGAACCGCTCGTGTCGCCGACTTGGTCCGTCGGCGGACGGGTCTCGAACACCTTGTCGACAATGCCGAATTTCATCGCTTCGTCCGCTTCGAGGAAGGTGTCGCGGTCGAGCGCCTTCTCGATGTCGGTCAGGGTCTGGCCGGTGTACTTGGCATAAAGATCGTTCATCCGCTGGCGGATGCGGAGGATTTCCTTCGCCTGGATTTCGATGTCCGAAGCCATGCCGCGCGCGCCGCCCGAAGGCTGGTGAACCATGATCCGCGAGTTCGGAAGCGCGATTCGCATGCCGGGCTCGCCCGCGGCGAGCAGGAAGCTGCCCATGCTCGCCGCCTGGCCGACGCACACCGTCGAAACCCGCGGCTTGATGTATTGCATGGTGTCGTGGATCGCCATGCCGGCCGTGACAACACCGCCGGGCGAGTTGATGTACATCGAAATGTCGCGGCTGTTCTCGCTTTCGAGATAGAGCAGCTGGGCGACGATCAGGCTGGCCATGTTGTCCTCGACCTGCCCGGTGACGAACACGATCCGCTCGCGCAGCAGGCGGCTGAAGATGTCAAAGCTGCGCTCGCCGCGGCTGGTGCTCTCGACGACGACCGGCACGAGCTGGCCCGTGATCGGGTCCTGGGTGAACTTGCCTTGCGCGTTATCGGTGCCGAACAGGTCGATCATAAGTCCTCATTGTCTGGAAGTGCACCGCCTATGTCGCGCCTTGCCGCTCGATGTTCAAGGGGGATGGTTCGGCGCACCCGCAATGCCGTTCATCGGATGGCGTCCGCCACCGGTCGATAGCGCGTGTTACAAATGTAGCGCACCGGTACGGGGGGCGGATGGGGAGAGCATATAGTGCCGCGCTGCTGACGGGTGCGGCTTTCATCCTGGCACCATCCGCCGCTTGCGCGCAGGACAGCGCGCCTGCGCCCGGCCCTGCCCCCGCTCCGGCACCGACCGCGTCGATCGACATCCCGGGCGCGAGCAGCGCCAATCACGTCATTTACACCCCGGCCGATCTCGCGCGGTATTCGCCTAAGAACGCGCTCGACATGCTGAACCAGGTGCCTGGGTTCTCGATCAGCGGCGGCGATGACCAGAACCGTGGCCTGGGAGAGGCGAACGTCAACGTGCTCATCAACGGAGAGCGCCTGGCGCTGAAGTCAGAGAGCATCTTCGACCGGCTGCAGAAGATCTCGATCGACAAGGTCGAGCGGATCGAGATCGTCGATGGCGCGTCGCTGAAGATTCCCGGCCTTTCGGGACAGGTCGCCAACGTCGTCACCAGGACCGGTGGCATTTCGGGCTCGTTCGAATGGGACACACGCTTTCGCCCGGGCTACGTCCGGCCGGAATGGCTCGGCGGCAACGTCTCGATCAGCGGCTCGACCAAGAGTCTCGAATACACGCTCGCGCTCAACAACAACAACGGCCGCGGAGCGATCAAGGGGCCGACGCTGATCACCGACGCCGGCGGCAACCTGATCGAGGAACGCTACACGCACTTTGGCAACCGATTCGACAATCCCAAGCTGTCCGCGTCGCTCAAGTGGACCACCCCGGGCGGCGCGGTGGCGCACCTCAACGCGTCCTATGCCCTCATCTTCTTCGATTCGACCAACGAGGAGGATCGCCACGTGCCACCGGGCTACGACGGGCACGACTACTATCCCTACGACGACGACCTCGGCGGCGTGGACCGGCACCGCGACTACAACCCGCACGAGCGCGATCACAACTACGAGATCGGCGGCGACTTCGAGTTCAAGCTCGGCCCCGGCCGGCTGAAGCTCATCGGGCTCGACCGCTACGATTGGGACAAATACCGTGAAGACGTCGTCTTCACGTACTCGGACGGCTCGCCCCAGACCGGCGGCCGCTACCGCAGCATCAACGTCAACAAGGAACAGATCGCCCGCGCCGAATACAACTGGAAGATGCTCGGCGGGGATTGGCAGCTATCAGGAGAGGCGGCCTTCAACCGCTATCAAGGCATGGCGCAACTGTTCTCGCTCGATGCCGCCGGTACGTTCATCGACATTCCCTTCCCTTCCGGCACCGGCGGGGTGACCGAAGACCGTTACGAAAGCATCCTGACGCACAGCCGGCAACTGGCGAAGAACCTGTCGCTGCAGCTCAGCGGTGGGGCGGAATACTCCAAGCTCCAGCAGACCGGATCGATCGGCCTGACGCGCACATTCTGGCGGCCCAAGGGGTTCGCCAGCCTGGCGTCGAGTCCGCACAAGGGACTCGACTTGTCGCTCAAGCTCGCGCGCGTGGTCGGGCAGCTGTCCTTCGGCGACTTCCTCGCGCGCGTCGATCTCGACCAGGGCAACGGCAGCGCCGGCAACGTCAATCTCGTCCCCCCGCAAAGCTGGGAACTGAACTTCGAGGCCAAGAAGGACCTCGGCGCGTGGGGAACCTCAACGTTCAAGCTCTACGGCAAGCGCTACCAGGACTACATCGAGTGGATCCCGCTTCCCGGCGGCGTGGAATCGCGCGGCAACATCGACAAGGCCTCGATCTACGGGATCAACTGGGTCAGCACGATCAAGCTCGATCCGCTCGGCTGGAAAGGCGCCAAGGTCGATGCCGACCTGACGTGGGAGCATTCGAGCCTGCGCGATCCGCTGACGGGCGCGAAGCACCAGTTCAGCAACGAGACCAACCGCATCGCCAACGTCACCCTGCGCGACGATCTTCCCGGCACCGACTGGGCCTGGGGCGCCGGGGTGCAGTACAGCCATGTGCTCCCGTACTATCGGATTTTCGAGGTGGGGATCAATTACGAAGGCCCGGCGTACACGTTTGCGTTCATCGAGAACAAGAACGTGTTCGGGCTCGACGTGCGGGCCCAGGTGTTCAACCTGACCAACGGCCGGCATTTCTTCCGCCGCACGGTTTACGATGCCTTCCGCGATACCGGCAATGTCTTCTTCCACGAAGACGCGAACCAGTCGGTCGGGCTGATCTACAGCCTGTCGGTGAAAGGCAAGTTCTAGGCCGTTCCCCTGCCGACCGCTCGGTGGCAAAAGGAAAATATGAGCACTCGCACCGCCGCCGCGCCGCTCGCCCTCGCCCTGCTCGCCTTGCCAGCCATGGCGCCGGCGCAGGACGTCCCCGCCTCCGACGCGACCTTCTATTGGCAGACGATCGCCCACGACGAGCTCGCCAGCATTGCCGCGCGCGACGATTCCGGGCCCGAGCTCAACGCCGTGATGCAGGTCAAGGACCGGGCCACGCTCGATGCCGAGATCGCCGCGGCCAAGGACCTGCCGCTGCAGGGCCGCACTGTGCTGGTGAAGGACAATATCGAAACGCGCGAATGGCCGACGACCGCCGGCAGCCTGGCGCTCAAGGACAATGCCACCGGCCGCGACGCCCCGCTTATCGCCCGGCTCAGGAAGGCCGGCGGCGTCGTCCTCGGCAAGACCAACCTTTCGGAATGGGCCAACATCCGCAGCAGCAACTCGACCAGCGGCTGGAGCGCGGTGGGTGGGCTGACCCGCAACCCCTACGCTATCGACCGCAATGCCTGCGGCTCGTCCTCCGGCAGCGGCGCGGCCGTGGCCGCCGGTTTGGCATGGGCGGCGATCGGCACCGAGACCGACGGTTCGGTCACTTGTCCGTCGAGCGTTAACGGCCTGGTCGGCCTGAAACCGACGGTCGGGTTGGTCAGCCGAACCTACGTTGTGCCGATCAGCTCGACCCAGGACACGCCCGGGCCGATGGCGCGCAGCGTCACCGATGCGGCGCTGCTGCTGAACGCCATCGCCGGCCCGGACCCGGCCGACAAGGCCACCGCCGGAGCCGCCGCGCACATGACCGACTTCACCGCCGGGCTCGACACGGCGTCGCTCAAGGGCAAGCGGATCGGCGTGCTGAAGAAGTACATCGGCAACGATCCGCGGGTGGTGAAGCTGTTCGATGCCGCCGTTGCGGATTTGAAGCACGCCGGGGCGACCGTCGTCGAGATCGACTATGAGATGCCGAAGACGATGGGCGAAAACGAGCTGCCCGTGTTGCTTTACGAGCTCAAGGTCGGTCTCGCTTCCTATCTCAAGGGTTCGCCGGCCAACATTCCGGTGCGCTCCCTCGCCGACGTGATCGCGTTCGACAAGGCGCACGCCGACGAGGAACTGCGCTGGTTCAATCAGGACCTGTTCGAGCAGGCGGAGAAGGTGACGCTGGCGCAATACCGCAAGGCGCACGCCGCCAACCTGCGGCTTGCCGGGCCGCTCGGGATCGACAAGCTGCTGACCGAGCACAAGGTCTCGGTGCTGATTGCGCCCACGGTCGGCCCGGCATGGACCAGCGATCTCGTCAACGGCGATCACTACAACGGCTCGATCGGCGCAACCAGCCTCGCGGCGATCGCCGGCTATCCTCACCTGACCGTGCCGATGGGGGCGGTAGAAGGGCTTCCGGTGGGCCTGAGCTTCATCGGCGCCAAGTGGTCCGACCACGCCCTGCTGGAAGATGGCGCGGCTTACGAGCGGGCCCGGACGGCCAAGCTGTCGCCGCCATCGCTGAAGGCATGGGTCCCGGCGGGCGAGTAGCTCACCCGCTCCGCAAGCTCGGCCCTACTTCTTCGCCGCGGCTTTCTTCTGAGGCTTCTTGGCGGCGGGCTTGGACTCGTCGGCTTTCCTTGCCGGCGCCTTCTTGGGCGCTGGCTTCGGTTCCTCCGCTTTTTTTGCGGCCGGCTTGGCCTCTGACTTGGGAGCGGCCGCCTTCTTCGCGGCAGGCTTATCGGCCGGCTTCTTGGCCACGGCCTTCTTCGCCGGAGCCTTCTTCGCCGCCGGCTTGCTCTCGGTCGTCTCCTCCGCCTCGATGGCCGCCTCGAGCTCCTCTCTCGTCACTTCCCGTTCGGAGATCTCGGCCCTGTCGAACAGGAAATCAACGACCTTGTCCTCGTACAGCGGTGCGCGCAGCTGGGCCTGGGCCATCGGCTCGTTGCGGACATATTCGACGAACCGCTCGCGATCCTCCGGACGATACTGCTGCGCGGCCTGCTGCAGCAGCATGTTCATTTCCTGGTTGCTGACCTCGACCCCGTTCGCCTGTCCGATTTCCGACAGCAGCAGGCCGAGGCGCACGCGGCGCTCGGCGATACGGCGGTAATCGTCCTTGTCGTCCTCGATCTCCTTGCGCGCGGCGGCCGGATCGTCTTCCTTCTCGACCTCGGCCTCGAGCTGCTGCCAGATCTGCTCGAACTCCGCCTCCACCATCGTCGGCGGCACAGCAAAGTCGTGCTGGGCGGCAAGCTTGTCGAGCAACTGCCGCTTCATCTGCGTGCGGGTGAGACCCTGCGTTTCCTGCTCGAGCTGGCCCTTGAGCAGTTCCTTGAGCTTCGCGAGGCTCTCGAGACCGAGCGATTTGGCGAACTCGTCGTCAAGCTGGGTGTCGGTCTCGACCTTGACCGCCTGCACGGTGACGTCGAACTCGGCTTCCTTGCCCTTGAGATTGGCGGCCGGATAGTCCTCGGGGAACTTGACGGTGATCGTCTTGGCATCGCCGGCCTTGAGACCGGCCAGCTGCTCTTCGAAGCCAGGGATAAACTGGCCCGAGCCGAGCATCAGCGGCGCGCCTTCGGCTTTGCCGCCTTCGAACTCGGTGCCGTCGACGCGCCCGACGAAATCGATGATCAGCTGGTCGCCGTCGGCCGACTTCTTGGTCTTGGGCGCGTCCTTGTAGCTTTTCTGGCCGCTTGCGAGCTTGGCCAGCGCCTCGTCCACTTCGGCGTCGGTGACCGGCACCGTCAGCCGCTCGAGCTCCAGCCCGTCGATCGAAGGTGCCTCGATTTCGGGCAGCACTTCGAGCTCGACGGTGAGCTCGGCATCCTTGCCGCGCTGGTAGCCCTCGCCGAGATCCACTTTCGGCTGCAGCGCCGGGCGCAATTTCTTCTCGCGCATCAGCGAATCGATCGATTCCTGGACCGCCGAGTTGAACGCGTCCGAATGCAGCGCTTCTCCGTGCATCTTCTTGATGAGGTTCGCCGGTACCTTGCCGGGGCGGAAGCCGGGCATGCGCACTTGCGGCGCGACCTTCTTCACTTCGGCGTCGATCCGCGCCTCGATGTCCTTGGCGGGAATCTTGACGGTATAACCGCGCTTGAGCCCTTCGTTGGTGGTTTCGACGATCTGCATTCTAAGCCTTCCAAAACTTTTCAGCGCCCGAACGCCAGGAACTGGTGCGGGCGAAGGGACTCGAACCCCCACATCTTGCGATACTGGAACCTAAATCCAGCGCGTCTACCAGTTCCGCCACGCCCGCGGCCCGACGAACCCCGTGCAGGCTGGGACCTGCGAACAGGGAGCCGCCGTTACTAGGGAGCGCCGAAAAGGGCAAGCGGAACGGCAGGCCGTAGCAACGAGGGAACGCGGTTCGGCGGCAAACCGTTTCCAGTGGGACAGCAAAAGGACTCTTCCCGATGACGAACCACCAGCAGGAAGCCGAACAGTTCGGCGGCCGCACCGTCCCGCCGGCGACGCCCCCGGTTATCAACGAGAACGCCAGTGCCACCGATGCCGCTACCCGGCCGGGACGCGGCGGCGACAGCGACTTTCCCGGCCGAAACCCTGACGAAATCGAGCCGCAGCAGCCTGATTTCGACCGACCCGATCGCTCACCGGAGCAGGAAGTGCCGGGGCAAGGCGGTGATTTCGACGAGCCCGGCCAGACGCCGATCGAAACGCCCCCGCAGCCGGAGCAGCCGCAGGTAACGCCGCCGGATTGATTTTCATTCGGTTGCGGCTACGGAGCGGCGGATGAGTGAAGACAGCGCCCCCGACGTTCCGCCCGACCGCCTTTCGGTTAATCCGCGCAGCGACTATTTCGAGGCCGACAAACTGAGGCGCGGCATCGGCATCCGCTTCAAGGGCGTGCAGCGGCACAACGTCGACGAATATTGCATCTCCGAAGGCTGGGTGCGCGTCCAGGCAGGCCGCACGATGGACCGTCACGGCCAGCCGCTGACCATCAAGCTCACCGGAGAGGTCGAGGCGTGGTATGAAGACCTCGGCGAGGACGCGCCGGTCGCGAAGAAAAGCTAGTTGCTGGCGATCTGCGCGAGCAGATCGACAGGGGCCTTGCGCTTCCCGTCGCTTGCCTTGGCGGTCAGCTGCACGCGAGCGGGCACGGCCCGGTTGAAATCGCCGAATGCCTTGAGGAAAGCGCGCGAAGGCGCGATTGCGCCAGCCTCGGCCGAAGCGACCTGAAGCGCCGGACGGCTGTCCCGGTCAGGGTAGATAAACCCGGCGACCGGCCAAGCTGTCGCCCCCAGATTGTTGACCGGCGCGTACCACACCCGCACCTCGCTCCAGTCGTTGTCCGGGGACACGTCGACCGCTTCGACGTTATCCTCGATGTGTCCACGGCGGCCATCGATCGGCGACCAGTTGGCATGGCGCAACAGGACGGTACGCGAATCTATGACCTGGCTGACTGCGGCGACGTGGCCGAGAGTCATGGCGCCGTATGGCTCGAAAGCCATCACCGCGCCGACGCGAGGCGTATGGCCGCGGGCATAACGGCCGGCGGCCTGGTCCCACCACGTCCAGGCGTCGCCGTAGATCTGGATGCCGGTGACTTCGCGCGCATAGGGCACGCACTGAAGGTACGGCTGCTGCTCGGCGCCCCCGCCGTCGGCAGCGGAGCCGTAAATGTCGTCTTGAGCGAAGGCGGGCGCGCCGTTGAAGGCCAGCGCGCCCGTTATCAGGAGAAGACCGACCCATCCCTTCATCCCGAGGGGCATCGCCGCATAAGGTTAATTTCAACTTACCGGCCATGGTTGAAAAAGGCCTAACGAGCGTTTGCCTTGCCAAGCGCCGGGCAACGCGCCACTGGCCGCGCCATGGCCGCGCGCGCGCTCCCCCAAGTCGTCATCATCGGCCGGCCGAATGTCGGCAAGTCGACGCTGTTCAACCGCCTCGTCGGCAAGAAGCTGGCGCTGGTGGACGACCAGCCCGGCGTGACCCGCGACCGGCGCTTCGGCGAAGCCGGCTTGCTCGGGCTCGAGTTTACGGCGATCGACACCGCCGGTTGGGAAGACGAGGAACCCGAAAGCCTGCCGGGACGAATGCGCGCGCAGACCGAACTCTCGCTGAAGGGCGCCGACGCCGCGCTGCTCATGGTCGATGCGCGCGCAGGCATTACCCCGCTCGACGAGGAGATCGCCCGCTGGCTGCGCGAACAGGCGGTGCCAGTCGTGGTTGTCGCCAACAAGGCCGAAGGCAGCGCCGGCGACGCGGGGATCATCGAAGCCTATTCGCTCGGTCTGGGCGATCCGGTCCCGGTCAGCGCCGAGCATGGCGAAGGCATGGCGGACCTTCTGGGCGCCTTGCTACCGCTGATCGAAGACAAACAACCGTACGACAACGAGGCTGCCGGTCCGGGCGAATCCGATCGCTCGGCCCCGCTCCAGCTCGCGATCGTTGGCCGTCCCAACGCGGGCAAATCGACGCTCATCAACCGTCTTCTGGGCGAAGACCGGCTGCTTACCGGGCCCGAAGCGGGGATTACGCGCGATTCCATCGCCGTCGACTGGACCTGGACCGATCCAACGACCGGCGAAGCGCGGCCGATCCGCCTTGTCGACACGGCGGGCATGCGCAAGAAGGCCAAGGTCCAGGACAAGCTCGAGCGCTTGTCGGTCGCCGACGCGCGGCGCGCGATCGATTTCGCCGAGGTGGTCGTCTTGCTGCTCGACGCCACACGCGGGCTCGAGGTTCAGGACCTCAAGATCGCCAGCACGGTGATCGAGGAAGGCCGCGCTCTGGTGGTTGCGATCAACAAGTGGGACGTCGCCGAGAACGCGAGCGGCTTGTTCAACGGGGTGCGTGCGGCGCTCGAGGAGGGGCTCGCGCAATTGAAGGGCGTGCCGCTGCTGACAGTCTCGGCTGTCACCGGCAAGGGGCTCGACCAGATGGTCGCCGCCGCCTTCGAGGTGCGTGAGGCGTGGAGCCGGCGCGTGCCCACCGCGGGCCTCAACCGTTGGTTCGAAGAGGCGCTCGCGGCCAACCCGCCGCCGGCGCCCGGCGGCAAGCGCATCAAGCTGCGCTATATCACGCAAGTTGGCACACGCCCGCCGCGGTTCGTGATCTTCGGTACGCGCCTGTCCGATCTGCCGAAAAGTTACGAGCGCTATCTGGTCAACGGTATCCGTCGGGAGCTGGGTTTCGGATCGGTGCCCGTCCGGCTGACGTTGAAGAGTCCCAAGAACCCCTTCACCAAGGACTAGGCCACTTTCAGCGCGATGTCGCAGCGCAGCCCGTCGGCGGCATAATCGACTTTGAAGTTCGCCGCGGGAGAGCGCATCGACAGAATTCGGGTCCCCATTCCGCGACGCTTGGGGGCATTGACCGGCGGACCGTCGTGCTCCTGCCAGCGCAGCACGACCATGCCATCGTCGATCGGCCCCCACGACAGGCCGACCCAGCCGCTGGACCGGCTCAGCGCGCCATACTTGATGGCATTGGTGGCGAGTTCGTGGAACGCCAGCACCGCGGGCACACATGCGTCCCGCTCCACTTCCTGGCGATTTCCGTCGAGGCGGATGTCGTAGTCGTTGAGAAACGGCCGAAGGGCTTCCTCGGCAAGCTCGGGCAAGTTGCAGGTCAGCGCGTTTTCGCCGCCGAGCAGGCTCGTCGCGCGGTCGAGCGCCGCCAGCCGCTCGCTGAAAGCGTGCTGCGCTTCCTCGGGATTGCCGTGCCGGAAGCTGAGGCTGGCGAGCGAATTGACCACCGCGAGCAGGTTCTTGAGCCTGTGACGCAGTTCCTGGTTCAACAGCGCCTCGCGCGCCGAGGCCGCGTGCACTTCGGCCATGACCCTGCGCAAGGCCTCGCCGATGGCGATGAGCATGGCGCAGGACAGGACGAAGAGAACGAGGATGACCAGCCCGCGCGCACTATGCACGAAATAGAAGTCCTCGCGAATAAAGAGGATTCGCGCCACCATGGCCGACACGAAAGTCACCAGCACGCCGTAACGCCAGCCGAGGAACAGCGCTCCAAGGACGATGGCGGGAAAGTAGGTGACGAACGGAACTCCATTGTGGCCAGCATCCAGCGCCAGCCTGAGGAGCGTCGGCACGATCACGAGGACGAGCATCCAGCCGAGGCTGCCGACAAACGAGTGCCGCGCAAGGATGGCTTGCCCGATGCGCTCCGAAAAGCGCGGTGCCTGATCCAAGAATTTCCCCTCTTCAGGCGGCGCGCAAATAGCGCAACGCCGCACGCTCTCGTGAAGCGGACTTAACCGGAACTCGCGCTTCAAAGCGACAAAATTTGTCAATCTTCCGCAGGTTGGCTTTGCGACTGGATATAGTTCTGCAGTCCCATTCGCTCGATGAGTTCGAACTGTGTTTCGAGGAAGTCGACGTGTTTCTCTTCGTTTTCGAGAATACGCTCGAACACTTCCCGGCTGACGTAATCGCGCACCGATTCGCTATGCTGAACGGCGTCCCTGAGCAGCGGGATCGCATCCATCTCGAGTGCGAGGTCGGCCTTTAGGATTTCCTCGACCGTTTCGCCGATCTTGAGCTTACCCAGGGCCTGGAAGTTGGGCAGACCGTCGAGGAACAGGATGCGGTCGGCGAGCGTGTCGGCGTGCTTCATCTCGTCGATCGACTCGTGCCGCTCGAACTCGGCAAGCTTCGTCACGCCCCAGTTGGCGAGCATGCGGTAGTGCAACCAATACTGGTTGATCGCGGTCAACTCGTTGGTCAGCGCCTTGTTGAGGTAGTCGAGGACCTTGTCGTCGCCCTTCATTGCGCTTCCCCCTATCTGGCGAGCAGCACCATGCTCCAGCAAACCGGACTATGGCAAGGGGAACAGGTTAGACCGCAGGTCAGGCGGCCAGTGCGGGCTCGCAGGATTGGCTTCGTTCTTGGTGGAGAATCTCGTTCGCCTCGCCAATGCATTGCCGGCATCGGGGCGTCTTGCCCAGCGCCGCATAGACCGCCTCGGCATCGCCCTGGACGCAGCACGCCGCCCGTCGGAAATCGGTTTCGCGGATGGCATTGCAGATACAGACGTACATCGGCGATTTCACTCCAGGACTGGGAGTGGTTTAATGCGAGTGTATCGCAATAGCAACAAAAAAGTTTGCCTTACCGTGTTACGATGCAGTCGTGCCCTCCGCGCTTCAGCACACGGCAGGCGTCGTCGGCTTGCGCGCGAGTGGCAAAGCCGCTGGCTTGAAGCTTGGTGATCTTGCCGACCACGATTTTCAGCTCGGACTTGTCCGCCAGCACACTGTCCCCGCCGAGCTGCGCCCAGAGCTTGTCGGCATTGCCGGGAACGGCGAACGCGCCGAGCTGGACCCGCCAAGGGCCCTTGTCGGCCTTCGCGGCGGCCGCGGACTGCGGCTTCGACGAAGCCGTGGGCTCAGGCTGTGGCGTCGCTTGCGCCGCCGGATGCGATGTCGCCACGGCTACCGGTTTCGGTTTGGCGGACGCCGTTGCTGCGGCAACGTGCGAGGTTGTCAGCGGATGCCCGGCAAAACTCGCTCCCGCTCGCGCGGGGCTCTCGGTGCCGGTCGCCGCGCGCGCCTCGGCGAGCGCCTCGCGCGCTTGCGCAACGGATGGCGAAACCGCCACCGTGGCGAGCGCGTGCGACACGCGCGGGCTGGCGGCGGCCGCTCTGGCAGGCGCCGGAGCGCCAACCCCGGCCGCCAGGTCCGCCGCAGCCAGCGCGCGGCCGCGTTCGGCGTTCGCCTCGTCTCCCAGCTGCACCGCCAGGCCGGCGGCCCTCTGACGCTGCTCGAGCGGGATGAACTGGTCCATCTGCGCCAGGGCCGAAGCTGCCTGCGGCAGGTTGTGCTGGTTGGCGAGCGTCACCAGCGCATAGGCCTTCACCCAGTCCTTTGGCACGAGGTCGCCATTGAAGCTGGCGATGCCGAGAAGATACTGCGCCCTCGGGTCGCCTCGCTTCGCCGCATCCTGCAAGTAGGGCAGCGCCGCCTCGCGCCGGCCATCCTGGAACAGCATCAGTCCATAAGTGTCGGCCGCTCCCAAATGACCCTTGGCGGCGGCGCGGGCATAGAGCTGCTCCGCCTTCGCCGGGTCCCGCGGCACGCCGCGCCCAAGACGATAGGCCTGGCCGAGATTGAACATCGCGTCGGGGTCTCCGGCGTCGGCCGGGCCTTGCCACTCGTGTACCGCGGCGGCGTAATCGCCGCGGCTCCACGCATCGACCCCGGCCTTCACGTCGGCCCACGCAGTCGCACCCGGAAACAGGGCGGCCAACACCGCACCTGCCACGATCGCCCTTCCTGTCGCTACCCGCATTGCGCCAAAATCCCTCGGTCAGTGCGCCAGCCTATAGTAAATGCCCTGTTAGCAAAGTCTTTATGCCGCACGACAACGCTTCAGGCGCCAATTGCCAGCTGTCGCCGAGGACGCGAGGTGCACTCCCAACATGCGGCGCAATGGTCGGCGCGTTAACTCAAATTTAGGGGTGTTCTGCGATCCCGCTCGGTGAAGGGCCGGAGTTTTTCCCGCCGGCGGCAACTTTTGGGGGATTGGCCTTGCGCGTTTTGGCATTGGCTTCGCAGAAGGGTGGTTCGGGCAAGACGACGCTCTCCGGGCACCTCGCGGTGCAGGCGCAGCGTTCCGGCGCCGGGCCGGTGGTTCTCATTGACATCGACCCGCAAGGCTCACTCGCGGATTGGTGGAACGAGCGCGAAGCGGAGTACCCCGCGTTTGCCCATACGACGGTCGCCCGCCTCGCCGGCGACCTCGCCACGCTCCGCCAGCAGGGCTTCAAGCTCGCGGTGATCGACACGCCGCCCGCGATCACGATGGCGATCCAGTCGGTCATCGGCGTCGCCGAGCTGATCGTCGTGCCGACCCGTCCGAGCCCACACGACTTGCGTGCCGTCGGCGCCACGGTCGACCTTTGCGAGCGCGCCGGCAAGCCGCTGATCTTCGTCGTCAACGCGGCCACGCCGAAAGCCAAGATTACCTCCGAGGCTGCCGTCGCGCTGTCGCAGCACGGCACGGTCGCCCCGATCACTCTCCACCACCGGACTGACTACGCCGCCTCGATGATCGATGGCCGCACGGTCATGGAAGTCGAGCCCGACGGCCGCAGCGCCCAGGAAGTGACCGCGCTGTGGCATTACATCGCCGACCGGCTCGAGCGGAATTTCCGGCGCACGGTGTTTGCTGCTCCGGGATCCGTATCACAGATACCTGGTGCCAACCGCCCGCAAGGCGGCTTCGGCCGCCGGATCGCACAATAGCTCGGCGGGGGGTAGGTCACCATGAACGACCCCAAGCCTCTCGCTTCACTCGGTGCCTCGCTCCTTGCTCGCAAGGGCGGCGCCAAGCCCGCGATGCGCCCACAGGCGCCCGGTTTTGCGGCGGCGACCGTCCAGGCTGCCGCGCAGAGCCTCGAGGATCTCGGGTGGAACGACATGGGCGAGGAAGACGCCGCCCCGAATCATTCGGCGGAAGTCCTTCACTTGACCCCTGCGCCGCATAATCCCGAATCTGAGGCCAGGACCGACAAGGGCTCGCCCAAGCCGAAGGTTCGCTCGATGCACGAGGAGCTGGCTGCAAGGCTCGCCGAGTCCGGCCAGGATCCGGGCGATGCCAAGGCGATTCCTCTGCGCAAGCGCGAAGTGCTCGATGCCGACGTGGCCAGACCCGCGGCCCGCGCGCAGCGTCGCAGCGAAGCGCCGGCCGCATCCGCCTCGGATGCGCTAGGCCGCCGCGCCGCCTTCACGCTGCGTCTGGATGCCAAGCGCCACCTCAAGCTCAGGCTCGCCAGCACGGTGCGCAATCGCAGCGCCCAGCAGTTGGTCACCGAAGCGCTCGACCGCTTTCTCGACGCCATTCCCGAAATCGAAGCGCTGGCCGCACAGGTTCAGCGGGATTGACAGGACCAAGGGGGTCTCACGCCATGAATCGCATCGCCGACAGCAACCGGAAATTCGGCCCCAAGCTCGGTCTGGCCGTCACCACCGCGCTTGCCGCGAGCCTGCTGACGGGTTGCGCCACGCACGCCGCACCCCGCGCCGACCTTTCCGCCAGCCGCGCCGAAGCGGCGCTGGCCAAGGGCAAGGTGCAGGCGGCGGTTGACCATGCCGAAGCCGCCGTGCTCGCCGAGCCTCGGAATGCCTCGTACCGGGCGACCCTCGGCTCGGCTTATCTCGACGCCGGTCGCTTCGCCTCCGCCGAAACGACTTTCGACGACGCGATGAAGCTGGGCGACAATTCCGCGCGCACCGCGCTCGGTCTCGTCCTCGCTCTCGACGGCCAGGGCAAGTACAAGCAAGCCGTCGCGCTGCTCGACGAATGGCAGAAGCAGATCGCGCCCGCCGACCTTGGCCTCGCCTATTCGCTGTCTGGCCAGCCCGAGCACGGCATCGCCATCCTGACGGCCGCCATTCGCTCGGGTGAGAACACCGCGAAAGTGCGGCAGAACCTCGCCTACTCCTTCGCCCTCGCCGGTCGCTGGAAGGAAGCGCGGGTGATGGCCTCGCAGGACGTCCCCGCCAATCTCGTGGGAGACAGGATGGCGGAGTGGGCCGGGATGGTCCAACCGGAGGCGTGGCAGGCTCGCGTGGCGGACTTGGTCGGCGCGCCCGCCGGTGTCGTCGATCAGGGCCAGCCGGCGCAGCTGGCGCTGGCGAACAACCCCAGCTTCGCCCAGCTGGCCGAAGAAGCGGCGGCGTCGACCGATCCGAAAGGCGAGTTGGCCGCCGTCGACAAGCCTCTCGGCGTTCCTCAGGCTCAGCCGGTCACGTCATCGGCCAACGAACTTCCGGCGGTCGCCAGCAGCACTCCCGATGTGGTCGTGGCCAGCCCCGCGACCGCCAGGACCAGCGACTTCAAGTCGGCTTTCGCGACGGTCGCTCCTGCGAGCAACTCGGTCGCCCAGGTGGCTCATGACACCACGCTGTTCGCAGCGCAGCCGGCGAAGCGGATCGCGTCCGCGCGCCGCAACTCCGCACCGACGACGGCGCACGCCGTCGCGGCGAAGGATAAGCCCGGCACTCATCTCGTCCAGCTCGGCAGCTTCAGCAGCGAGCAGGGCGCGCGCCGGGCGTGGGGCATCTACGCCAAACGCTATCCCGAGTTGCGCGATCACCAGATGGTGATCAGCGAAGCCGTCGTTCGCGGTAAGCACTACTGGCGCGTTTCGGCGGCGGGCTTCGGCCTCGCCAGCTCGCAGGCTATGTGCGGTCAAGTGAAAGGCCGCGGCGAAGGCTGCTTCGCCTACGCCAAGGATCATCCGCTGCCGGGCGCGATCGACAACGGCACTCGGCTGGCGCTGCGCTGACTTTCAAATCTCGCTGACCACTGCGCCCCTCCCCTCGCCGGGAGGGGTTTTCTTTTGGCGCTTCGGCTAAGAGGGCCGCATGGCCCCTGCCCAGCCCGTGGTACAGCTTTTCTCCAATCCGCGCGCTGGGCGTCGCCGGGCGGGCCGCGTGACCGCCCTCGCCCGTGCATTCGAGGCCGAGGGCGCGCGCGTGCTGCCAGGCGTCAGCGCGGACGGTCCGCCGCAGGTCGCGCCGGAGGCAACGCACGTCTGCGTGGCAGCGGGCGACGGCACGGTGCGTCACGTGGCGAGCGCCGTCCTCTCCGGCGGACGCGACTTGCGCATGAGCATCTATCCCGCCGGAACGATCAACCTGTTGGCGCGCGAAGCGGGCTATCCGCGCAGCCCGCGCGAGTTCGCCCGGTTCGTCCTGTCTGACGGGCCGCCACGGCTTCACTTTCCGGTCGCGATGGGCGACGGCCATTTTTTCGCATGCGCCGGGGTCGGGCCCGACAGCCTGGCCGTGGCGACCGTGTCGCCTCGCCTCAAGCGTCTCGTCGGGCGGTTCGCCTACGTGGCGGCCTTTGCGCGGTTGCTGGCTCGATGGCCGCGCCACCGGATCGTTCTTGTGGCCAATGGCCGGCGGATCCACTGCGAGGCGTTCTACCTCGCCAAGGGCCGCTATTACGCCGGCGGCTGGAGCTTCGCGCCGCGCGCCCGCGTGCACGATCCGGTGCTGCACGTCGTGGCGCTCCGGACCGCACGACGGCGGGACTACCTGCGTTTTGCCGCTGCCCTGGCGACACATCGCGACCTGGCAGGGCTCGCCGGAATCGAAGCCTTCACCTGCATCGCGCTGCGAGCCGAATCGGCCGAGCCCCTGCCGATCCAGGCTGATGGCGATATCGTCGGCGCGCTGCCGATGGAATTCGCGGTGGCGGATGTTCCCCTCAGGTTCTGCTAGCTTGCGAAGCGACCATCTTCCCGCCTGCGCGAAAGCTGGCTTGCCCTGCCGGATGAAGCCTCCTGGACCGTCGAGGGCGCACCCGCCCGAGACAGCCTAGCGTCACCCGCTAACCGACCGCCACGCCGCCCTTCCACAGGCCGGTGACGCGCCCCTGCACCGGCTGCTTGTCGAACGGCGTATTGCCCGCGCTCGCAGCCATCTTGTCCGAATCGACGATCCACGGCTTTTCCGGGTCGACCAGCGCGATGTCCGCCTCCGCCCCTTCCCGCAGCTCGCCCGCTTGGACGCCGAGCAGCCTGGCAGGATTGCGAGCCACGAGATCGAACGCCCGCTCCAACGGGATCACTCCATCGCGCACGAGGGTGAGCGTTAGCGCGAGCAGCGTCTCGGCTCCCGCCATGCCCGGCGCCGCATCGACGAACGGCAGGCGCTTGTCTTCCGGCCCGCGCGGGTCGTGACCGCTGGCGACGACGTCGATAGTCCCGTCGGCGATGGCTGCTACGACGGCTTGCCGGTCGGCTTCGCTGCGCAGGGGCGGCGACAGGCGTGCAAACGTGCGGAAGTCCTGCAGCGCGAGATCGGAGAGCATGAAATGCGCCGGGCTGACCCCCGCTGTGACGCGCACCCCGCGCGCCTTGGCCGCGCGCACCAGGTCGAGCGCCGCCCGCGTCGTCACCTTGCGCAAGTGCAGCCGCGCGCCGGTCATCTCGGCCAGCATGACATCGCGCGCCGCCGCCAGCGCTTCGGCTTCGGACGGCGCGCTCGGCAGGCCGAGGCGAGTCGCCATCTCGCCGGCCGTGGCGACGGCGTTGCCCGTCAGCCCGCCGTCCTCAGCATGGCTGACGACCACAAGGTCCAGCATGGCCGCATACTGCAGCAGCCGCAGCATCGTGCCGCTGTCGGCGATCCATTCCCGGCCGGTGGCGACCGCCCTCGCCCCGGCGTCGCGCATCAGCGCCAGCTCGGCGAGTTGCTCGCCGGCGAGGCCGACCGTGGCGGCCGCGAGCGGATGGACCCACAAGTCCGGCTTGCCGCTTTGGGCCGCGAATCGCACCGAGGAAGGGCGGTCGAGCGGTGGCGAGCTGTCGGGCATCAGTGCCGCGCGGGTGATCCCGCCGAAGTGGAACGCCGGCTTGTCGATGGCGAATACACCGAAATCGACCAGTCCGGGCGTAACCAAGGTTCCGCCCGCATCGACGACTTCGTCGCCCGGTGCCGGGTTCAGGTCACCGACGGCCGCGATGAGTCCATCGACGCAGCGGATCGCGCCGGGCCGTACGCCGTCGGGCAGCACCAGGCGTCCGCCGGTGATCGTGAGTGGCCGGCGCGCCTTCATACCCAGCCCTCAACGCCGCGCTCGCGCCGGGTGAGCACGTCGAGGCAGGCCATGCGGATCGCCACGCCCATCTCGACCTGGTCGGTGATGATCGACTGCCCGGCAAGCTCGGCGACATTGCTGTCGATCTCGACCCCGCGGTTCATCGGCCCGGGATGCATGACGATGGCCTCGGGCGCACAGCGCTTCAGCCGCTCAAGCGTAAGGCCGTAAAGATGGCGGTACTCGCGCGGGGAAGCGATGAACTGGCCCTGCATGCGCTCGTTCTGCAGCCGCAGCATCATGACGACGTCGGCGCCGGCCAGCGCGGCCTCGAAGTCATGGAACGGCTCGGCCCCCATCGCGTCGATCCCTGCCGGCATCAGCGACGGCGGGGCGCACACTCGCACTCGCGCGCCGAGCGCCTGCAGGCACAGGATATTGGAGCGCGCCACACGGCTGTGCAGCACGTCGCCACAGATCGTCACGACGAGCCCGTTGAAGCCCTCATCGCCTCGCTCGCGCAGCTTGTGGCGCAAGGCGAGCGCGTCGAGCAGCGCCTGCGTCGGATGCTCGTGCTGACCGTCGCCGGCATTGAGCACGGGGCAATCCACCTTGTCGGCGATCAACGCCACCGCGCCGCTCGACTGGTGGCGGATCACGATAGCGTCCGCGCGCATCGAGTTGAGCGTCACCGCGGTATCGATGAGCGTTTCGCCTTTCTTCACGCTTGACTGGGCGGCGTGCATGTTGACGACGTCAGCACCGAGGCGCTTGCCGGCGATTTCGAAACTCAGCAGCGTGCGCGTCGAGTTCTCGAAGAATGCGTTGATGATCGTCAGGCCGGCGAGCGTGTCCGAGTGCTTCGATGCCTGCCGGTTCAGCGCCACCCACTGCTCCGCCTCGTCGAGAAGGTAGAGGATCTCGTGGGTCTGCAACCGGCCGATTGCCAGCAAGTGCTTGTGCGGGAAAGCGAGGCCGCCGGCGGGATAGCGGCCGCCGTGGGACGTATCGCCCTCCAGCGGCAAGGCAGCCCACGCCACCGCCGGAATCGCTCCGCCGGTTTCCCGCTCGATCCGCGCGGCGAGCGCCAGCGAGGGCGACAGCTTGCCGGACAGCAGGCGGTGAAAGTTGGACCGGTCATATTCGCAACGGCGGGCCATTTCGGCCTGCGAAATGTTTTCCGAGCGCAGCCACTCAGTCAGTCTGTTGTGCGGCGCCATCGCGATTGTTGTATTCCATACAACCAAAGACGCCAAGCCCTTAGTCGAGTAACGTGGGCCGCTCAAGCGGTTTCAGGTGGAACAGTGCGTTACCTCGCCCTAAGGGGCAAAGGGCAGGGGTGGAACAGGAAAACGGGAACGGGCGCATGAGCTTCGCGGGCAAGGTCTGGCGGCTGCTGGTCGGGATCAAGGACGGGCTTTCGCTCGTGCTCCTGCTGCTGTTCTTCTGGGCCCTGTTCGAAGTCCTGACGGCACGGCCCAACGCCGGCGCGGTGCGCAAGGGCGCCTTGCTGCTCGATCTCGACGGCCGCGTCGTCGAGGAAGTTGCACGGCCGAGCCCGCTCGACACCGTGCTCAGCAGCGCAGCCCCGACCCACGAGTATGCCGCCGGCGACCTCATCCGCGCGATCGACGCGGCGGCGAAAGACGATCGCATCAAGGCGATAGCCCTCGACCTTTCGACTTTCCTCGGCGGCGGCCAGGTGCACATGGAGGAAATCGGTGACGCGCTCGACCGCTTCCGCCGCACCGGCAAGCCGGTGCTGAGCTATGCCGTCGCCTATACCGACGCCTCGATGCTGCTGGCGGCGCATTCGAGCGAGGTGTGGGTCGATCCGATGGGCGGTGCCGCCCTTTCCGGCCCCGGCGGGACCAATCTCTATTACAAGGGGCTGTTCGACAAGCTGCAGATCAAGGCGCACGTATTCAAGGTCGGCACCTACAAGAGCGCGGTCGAGCCCTATGTTCTCGACAAGATGTCAGAACCCGCGCGCGAGAACGCCAATGCGCTTTACGGCTCGCTGTGGCAGGAATGGCAGGCCAACGTGAAACAGGCGCGCCCTCGCGCCAACCTTACTCTCGCCGTCGAGCACATCGACGACTGGATTGCCGCCGGCAACGGTAACCTTGCCCAGGCAGCTCTTCAGGCCGGGTTGGTCGACAAGATCGGCACGAAGGAGGCCTGGGGCAAACGCGTCGCCGAAATCGCCGGCAAGGACGACTGGGACAAGAAGCCCGGTACGTTCGCCTCGACCGCCTACAAGCCGTGGCTGGCCGACGTGAACCGCAAGCGCAGCACCTCGGGAAAGCCGATCGGCGTGATCACCATCGCGGGCGAGATCAGCGACGGCAGCGCCGGCCCGGGCGAAGCGGGCGCCGAGCGCATCACCCGTCTGCTCGACAACGCTCTCGATGACGACCTTGCGGCGCTGGTCGTGCGGGTCGACTCGCCGGGTGGGACGGTCACGGGCTCGGAATCGATCCGCCGCGCGATCCTGCGGCAGAAGGCGCGCGGCATTCCCATCGTCGTCTCGATGGGCGACGTCGCTGCGAGCGGTGGGTACTGGGTCTCGACCGCGAGCGACCAGATCTTCGCCGAGCCGGAGACCATCACCGGATCGATCGGCATCTTCGGCGTCGTGCCGACTTTCGAAGGCACGCTGGCGAAGTTCGGCATCACCAGCGACGGGATTCGCACCACGCCGCTTTCCGGCCAACCCGACGTGCTCGGCGGCCTGACGCCCGAGACCGAGACGCTGATGCAGAAATCGATCGAGTTCGGATACCAGCAGTTCCTCACCCGGGTGTCGCAAGCGCGCAAGATGCCGACCAGCCGGGTCGACGAGATCGGTCAAGGCAGGGTGTGGGACGGGGGCAGCGCTCGGCAGCTCGGTCTGGTTGACCAGTTCGGCGGCCTCGACGATGCGCTGGCCTACGCGGCCTCGAAGGCAGGGCTCGCCAAAGGCCAGTGGTATCCGAAGTACCTCACCGCCAAGCCGAGCGCTTGGGACGCGACGCTGATGGCGCTGCTTGGTGGTGACGACGCGGACGAGCAGAGTGCCGAGCCACACGACATGATCGGGTACTTCGCCGCCCGGCAGGCAGCGATCGGCGACAGGCTCGTGGCCGATCTCGACCGCCTGACGGGGGTCCGCGGGATGCAGGCGCTGTGCCTCCAGTGCGAAGCTTCGATGGCCGCGGCGCCGGCTTCCTCGAGGCACGATGCCGCACGGCTTGGCCTTCTCGCAAGGCTCGCGAGGTTGTTGGACTGATCGCTTGTCATCGGCGGGGCGGCGTGGCAAAGGCCCGCCCCTGTCCGTGGGGCCGTGGCCCAAGGGACGGGCGCGTAGCTCAGTGGTAGAGCACACCCTTCACACGGGTGGGGTCGCAGGTTCAATCCCTGCCGCGCCCACCATTTGTTCCTTATAATTCAAATGCTTATTGATGCGCTGTGACCCGCGCTT